>Ga0299914_10003873_pt1 | contig 10660 bp, 10 predicted proteins | sample RVTome_10_FD_201361 | JGI IMG/M metagenome (GOLD analysis project Ga0299914, IMG submission 201361) | Soil microbial communities from uranium-contaminated site in the Upper Colorado River Basin, Wyoming, United States - RVT153D57 (version 2) ... | reverse complement strand
GGCCTCGATCGCGGCGGCGGTGTGCATCCCCTTCGTCGCCACGATCCCTAGCTCGCACGGCGGCAGCTCGCCCGGGTCGGCGGTGGCGCGCAGCTCGGCGACGATCTCCGAGACGCCGGAGATCCGCAGGCCTTCGGCGTTGATCGCGTCGACGTGCGCCTCGGCCGGGTCGTAGGCCCAGACCTCGACCCCGTCGACGGTCGCGAGATGGGCCGCGAACAGGCTCCCGATCGCCCCGCAGCCGACGATCGCGATCCTCACGCCCGCACCTCCTCGCTCGGGCTCGGCGCGGCGCCGCCCGATCGCGACCACGAGAGCTCCTTGCCGCGGACGAGCCGCCAGACCGCCGCGTTGAGCGGCGCCGGCACCCCGGCCCGCTCGCCCTCGCGGACGAGCGCGCCGCAGATCGCGTCGACCTCGGTCGGGCGCCGGGCGATCACGTCCTCGAGCATCGACGGCAGGTGGGCGTAGTCGCGGTGGTCGGTCTCGCCGCGGGCGATGGCGCGGCGGTTCATCTCCCACGGGTCTTCGTGGAGCTCGATCCCGGCGGCTCGAGCGACGGCCTCGCCCTCGTCGATCAGCGCGTGGACGAGGTGGCCGAGATCGGCGTCGTCGGCCTCGTCGGCGAAGGCGCCGACGTGCGGTAGGCCGGTGAGAGCGGCGACGCCGTTGACGGCGGCGTTGAAGATCAGCTTCGACCACTGCGCCGGGCGCAGGTCGCGCATCGCCTCGGCCTCGAGCCCCGAGGCGAGCAGCAGCCCGCAGACCTCGCCCACGTCCTCGTACGGCGTCTCGGTGCCCGCGTAGGGGCCGATCCAGGTCGCCGTGTCGAGCTCGTACTCGACCTCGGCGTCGCCGTGGCGGTTGCCGCTCATGAACGTCACCGCGCTGATCAGCGGCCAGGCGCCGTGCTCGAGCATCACCTCCTCGGCGCCGAGCCCGTTCTGCACGGTCATCATCGTCGCGCCCTCGAAGCGGCCCTCGAGCCGGCTCGCGGTCGCCGCCAGGTCGGTGGTCTTCGTCGCCACGATCCCGAGGTCGAAGTCGGGGAGCTCGCCGGGGTCCGCGGCGGCCGTGACGCGGGCGTGGCGATCGCTCTTGCCGGTGACCCGCAGGCCGCGCTCGTTGAGCGCTTGCGCGTGCTCGGAGCGCCGGGTCAGCACGCAGACTTCGGCGACGCTCGCCAGGTGCCCGGCGTAGAGGCTGCCGATCGTCCCGGCGCCGATGACGCAGATCCGCTCGATCGCCACGCTCACCCCCTGCCGGCGAGGACGGCGCTCGCGAGCTCGCGGAACTCCTCGTCGCTGACCAGCCCCTGCCTGCGGACGCCGGCGGCCTTGACCGCGGCGAGGACGTCGGCGCGCGCGTCCTCGGGCACGTCGACGCCGAGCTCGGAGGCCTTGATCCGGATCGAGTCGAGGCCGCTCTTCTTCCCGAGCACCATCCCGCGGTGAGCCTGGACGACCTCGGCCGAGAACGGCTCGATCGCCGGCGGATCGTGGAACTGGCTCGCGACCGCGCCGCTCTCGCGGATGAACAGGTTCTCGCCGGTGACAGGCTTGTAGGGCTCGAGCTCGTAGCCCGAGAGCTCGCGCACCAGTCGCGAGGTCGAGACCAGGTGCTCGAAGCGCATCCCGACCTCGACGCCGTAGAGCGCGTCGAGGGCGATCGCGACCTCGCCCAGGTTGGCGTTTCCGGCTCGCTCCCCCATACCGTTGATCGTCCCATGGATCCAGGTCGCGCCGGCGCCGACGGCGGCGATCGCGGCCGCGGTCGCGAGGCCGAAGTCGTTGTGGCCGTGCCAGTGGATCGGGACCTCGGGACCGAGCCACTGGCGGCAGCTCGAGACGAGCAGCGCGGCCGCCTCGGGGGTCGCGGCGCCGATCGTGTCGACGACCGCCACCTCCTTCGCCCCCGCCTCGACCGCGGCGGCGTAGACCCGCTCGAGGAAGCCGAGGTCGGCGCGCGAGCCGTCGACGCCGAAGAAGGCGACCGTCATCCCGGCGGCGGCGGCATGCGAGACCGCCTCGGTGATCCGGCCGGTGACCTTCTCGTGGCTCATCCCGTAGGCGGCGAGCTTGCCCTCGCTCACCGGCGACTCGATCACCGCCGCGCCGACGCCGAGCTCGAGCAGCGCCTCGACGTCCTTGGGGTGGGCGCGAGAGAAGCCCCAGACCTCGGCCTCGAGGCCGGCGCCCATGATCAGCTCGACGGCCCGCGCGTCGTCCTCGGACACGCGCGGAAAGCCGGCCTCGATTCGATCGACGCCGAGCTCGTCGAGCGCCCGCGCGATCCGCAGCTTCGCCTCCGGATCGAGCACCACGCCGACCGTCTGCTCGCCGTCGCGGAGGGTCGTGTCATAGAGCCCGATCCGCCCCGCGGGGGCCGGCGTGCGGTCGTCGAGCGCGAGCCGATTGATCTCCCCGGTCCAGATCTTGTCGCGGTCGATCGACACCTGTCTGGATATTTGATCACATCACGGGCTTCCAGGCTCGCGCGTCGACTTCGTTGCGCTCAGCGTCACTAAGTCGACGCGCGACTCGAACGCGGCGTCCGCAGCGCCGCGGGCGTGGGGCAGAAGAGCAACGCCACGCACCAATACGCCGCCGCGGCGGCGAAGCCGATCAGGCCGTCGCCGGGGAGCCCGAACGTGAGGCCGACGAGCGGGGTGCCGACGATCACCATCAGCAGGGCATAGGCGTTCATCGCCGCGAACGCGGCGCCGGTCGAGCCCGGGAAGGCTCGACTGAGGCCGTCGGCGAGCGGGCCGAACGGAAGGCCGCCCGCGAGACCGACCATCAGCGCGGCGATCGCCGCCGCGGCGATCGGCGGCGCGAAGCCGAGCAGCAGGGTGCCGAGCGCGCCGAGGACGATCGCGAGCACGAGCAGCGCCCGAGTGCGCTCGGGACGCAGGTGGGCGTAGACCCCACCTCCCGGCCGGCCGACGATCGCGGCGACGAGGATCAACGCTCCGACGAGCCCAGCCGCCTCCTCGGTGAACCCGCCGCGACGAACGAGCAGCGTCACGACCCAATTCGAGAGCACGATCGCGAGCCCGAACGCCGCCACGTAGAGGACCGCGAAACGCAGCACCAGCGCGTTGCCGAGCAGGCGCAGGAAGCCGGACGGATTGCCGTCGGCACGAGCGCGCGAGTCGGGACCCGCGGCGACGAGCGGGGCGGCGACGGCGGCGACGGCGAGGCCGCTCACGAACGGCGCCTCCCAGCCGATCGCGCCCGTGAGCACGGGGACGACGGCGACGGCGAGGCCGGCGGTGCCGAGCGAGAGGCCGCCGTAGAGGCCCTGCGCGAGCGGTCCGCCGCCCGCATGCTGCACGTAGGCGGTGCCGCCGACGAAGCCGATGCCGACCCCGAACCCGAGGACGAACCGGAGCACCAGCGCAGCCGCGACCCCGTCGACGGCGAGCGTCGCCAGGTTTCCGGCGGCACAGAGCGCGAGCGCCCCGATCCCGACGAGCCTCGCGCCGTGGCGTCGGACGAGCGCGCCAACCGCCGCCATCGACAGGAGCTCGGCGAGGAACAGGGAGGTGGTGAACAGCCCGACGGTGGCGAGCGCAACCCCGTAGTGGTCGGCGACGGGCTCCGCGGCCGCGCCGACGCTGGCGAGGTTCCAGCTCACCCCCATCCCGGTGGCGCAGGCCGCCACCATGCCGCGGGCCTTCGGGCTCACCGCGCTTCGCCGGAAAATCACCGTCTCCCGTATACCGACTCCGCCCTCGGCGGGCGATCAGCGGCGGAAGTCGTCCGGGTAGCGGCAGAGCCGGCGGGCGCCGTCGGCGGTGACGAGGAAGTCGTCCTCGAGCCGCAGCCCGCCGCCGCCCTCCCAGTAGGCCCCGGGCTCGATCGCCAGCACCATCCCCTCCTCGATCGTCCCGCCGCCGGCCTGGTGCGCCCACGGCGGCTCGTGGGCGCGGGCGCCGACCCCGTGGGCGACCGGGTGCGACGGCTGGCCGGGATAGCCGGCGTCGGCGATCCCCTCGCGGATCGTCCGGTCGAGCTCGGCCAGGCTCGCGCCTGGGCGCAGGTGGTCGATCGCCCGCCGGTAGACGGCGAGCAGTCCGTCGAGGAGCTCGTCGTACGCCGGGGCGAGCTCCCCCGGGCAGACGTTCTTCGTCAGGTCGCACCAGTAGCCGTCGGCGCAGACCCAGATCTCGAACAGGGTCGGGGCGTCGGCGACGACCGGGCGGTCGCTGGTGGCGGTGAAGGTGGCGATGCCGGGGCCCGACCAGACGAGCGAGAACCCGCGCGCCATCGAGACCTTGCCGCCGTAGCCGACCCCGACCTCGTGGACGTGCCCCTCCCACATCGCCGCGACCTCGCTCTCCCGCATCCCCGGCCTGACCCGCTCGGCGACGTGGTCGAGGCCGAGCGCCGCCAGCTCGCAGGCGATCTCGATCCGCTCGACCTCCTGCGGCGTCTTGATCGCCCGGGCCTCGGCGAGCAGCCCGCAGCCGTCGACGACCTCGGAGGCGGCCTCGTCGAACGAGCGCAGGTACTCCCAGGTATAGGTGGTCGGCTCGCCGACCATCCGGTCGGCCCCCTGGCTGCCCTGCATCATCTCGATCGCCACCCGCCCGTCGAGGCCGCGCTCGCGCAGCACCGCAACCGTCGCGTCGACCGAGCGCGCGATCGGCGGCCGCGGATCGGCGGGATCGTAGAAGCGGAACGAGCGGACGTCGGTCGCCCACGAGTCGCGTGTCGCCTCGGCGAGCTGGGGCTCGATCGCGACCAGCACCGTCTCTCCCTCACGCGGGAAGACGACGTGGTCGTAGCCCTTCATCGGCCAGTAGTCGGCGAGGTAGACGACGTTGTCGGGGGCGCGGCAGACGAGCGCGTCGAGGTCGCGCTCGGCCATCAGCGCGCGGACGCGCTCCAGCCGCGCCTCGTCGACCGGCCAGCTCACGCCTACCTCCCCAGGGACGCCGGCGCCCGCTCCCCGTAGGCCTCCTGCCAGGAGATCACCGGGTTGCGCAGCACCCCGATCCGCTCGATCTCGCACTCGACGACGTCGCCGGGCCGCAGGTAGTAGTCGGCGGCGTCGGCCCGGAAACCGGCGACGCCCGACACCGTCCCGGTCGAGAGCACGTCGCCGGCGCTGTAGACCAGCGGCGAGTAGTGGGCGAGGATCTCGGGGATCGTCACCGACATCCGGCTCGAGTGCGAGCTCTGGCGGACCTCGCCGTTGACGCGCAGCTCCATCCCCAGGTCGTGCGGGTCGCCGAGCTCGTCGGGGGTGACGATCCAGGGGCCGAGCGGGCTGAACGTGTCGATCGCCTTGCAGAATGAGAACACCCCCGAGCGCATCTCCTCGCGCTGGATGTCGCGAGCGGTGATGTCGTTGAAGATCGTGTAGCCGCCGATGTAGTCGCGCGCCTCGTCGGGCCCGAAGTTCTTGCCGCCTTTGCGCAGGATCACGCAGAGCTCGAGCTCGTAGTCGAGCTCCGAGGTCAGGTGGTCGGGGTAGATCACCGGCTGGTCGGGCCCGACGATCGAGTCCAGGTTCTGGAAGAACACGATCCAGGGCGCGATCTCGTGCGACCACTCGACCTGCTTCGACTCGTCCTCGTGCTCGCGGAAGTTGCCGGCGGTGTGGAAGAACTTCTTCGGCACGATCGGCGCCTCGAGCACGACGTCGACGAGCCCGTGCTCGGGACCGCTCGCGCCCTCGGCCAGCTCCATCCCCGCGTCGCCGAGCTCGATCAGCGTCCGCATGTCGGCGACGTCGACGACGGCGACGTGGTCGTCCCGCAGCACCCCGACCCTGCTCGCGCCGGCGGGGTCGGTGAACGTCACCAGCTTCACGACGCCACCTCGCAGACCTCCGTCGCGGCGAGCGCGTAGACGCGGGAGATATCGACCAGCCCCTCGATGTCGAGGTTCTCGCCGTCGGGGCCGGGCAGCCCGCTCGAGGTCCCGTAGTTGACCGTCTCGATCCCGTAGCGGGTGAGCGCCGACGCGTCGGAGAACCAGCGGGTCGTGTCGCGGGCCGGAGGTGAGCCGTGGACCCGCCGGTGGCTCGCGTCGATCGCCTCGACCAGCGGATGGTCGGCGTCGATCTCGGCGCCGGGGGCGGTGACGTAGACCTCGGTCTCGATCCCGTAGTCGGGGAAGCGCTCGGCGAGGCCGCGGCCGAGGTCCTTGAACGCGCGCCGGGCCTCGGCCATCGCCATCGTCGGCGGGACGCGGAGGTCGAGGAAGAGGTCGGTGCGGTTCGGCGTCCGGCTGACCCGCCAGGGGAAGCCGCCGCGGATCGCGCCGACGTTGACCACCCCGCTGACCCCACCGTAGGAGGCGCGCTCCTCCCAGCTCGGGATCCACTCGAGCACCGCGTCGGTGACCTCGCGCATCCGCAGGATCGAGTTCTCGCCCAGCCGCCCCTCCGAGAACGCCGTGTGAACGAAAGGTCCCTGGGTCGAGATCCGGCCCCAGAGCGTGCCGTAGTGGCCGAGCACGATCCGGTGCTCGGTCGGCTCGCCGAGGATGCACATGTCGGCGACCCCGCCGTGGACCGGCAGGTAGCGGCTGCCCGCCCCGTAGCCGCGGAAGGCGCTGCCCCGGAACTCGTCGCCCCACTGCGTCTTCTCGATCTCGCCGACGACCGCGGCGATCATCAGATCGCCGCGCAGCCGCACGCCGGCGTCGGCCAGGGCGCGGACGGCCTCGACGTAGCAGGCCAGCGCGCCCTTCATGTTCGAGATCCCGAGGCCGAAGATCCGCCCGTCGCGGACCACCGGGTCGGGCCGGAAGCCGATCTTGCCGGCGAGCCACGGCTCGCGGCCCGAGTACGACGTGTCCATGTGGCCGTTGAACATCAGCGACCTGCCGCCGCCCTCGCCGTCGAGCGTCCCGATCACGTTCGGCCGCCCGTCCTCGACCTCCTGCCAACTCACCTGGAGGCCGATCTCGGTGAAGATCTCGCGCATACGCTCGGCCATCGCCTGCTCGCTCCCGGTCGGGCTCGGGATCGCGACCAGCGACGAGGCGACGTGGATGAGCCTCGAGCTGTCGACGCTCGCGAGCACCCGCTCGGCGGCGTCTCCGGCGCTCGCCGCCACCTACCGAACCTCCACCGAACCGGCGGCGGCCGGGCGCGCGGCCACTACGCCGCCACCCCGACGCCGACCTCGGGCAGGACCCGGCTGCCGAAGAGCTCGATCTGGCGGTCGCGGTCGTCGCCCCACAGCTCGAGCATGACGTGGGTGCAGCCGGCGTCGCGGTACGCCTCGATCGCATCGATGCACTCCGCCGGCGTGCCGGCGATCGGCTTGCACTTGTCGAGCACCTCGTCGGTCACCGCCTCGGCCGCCGCGAGCCGGCCGCCGCGCTCCATCGCCTCGGCGACCGGCTCGATCTCCTCCATCTCGAGACCCGCCTTCTCGAGCAGCACGTCGGCCGACCCCTTGATGTTCTGGACCTTGTTCGCGAGGTACATCCCGGCGATCTCGCGCGCCCCCCGGCGGCCGGCCGCCGAGTCGTGCTCGTCGATCGAGGCGACGATCGTGCAGCCGAGGTCGAGCTCGGCCGGGTCGCGCCCCGCCTTCTCCGCTCCCCGCCGCATGTTCTCGCGCGAGTAGCGCACGAACTCGGGCGTCGTGATGCTCGCGGTCAGCAGGCCGTCGCCGAGCTCGCCCGAGAGCTGCTGCATCTTCGGCCCGGTGCCGGCGACGTAGATCGGCACCTGGCCACGGGGCGACTCCGCCTCCGGGGAAAGCGGCGGGACGCGGCCGGAGAGCTCGCGGCCCTCGTAGTCGAGCTCCGTGCCCTCGAGGACGCCGCGAACGATCCGGATCGCGTCCTTGGTCACGGTGTAGGGGCGGGCACGCTCGTCACCGGTGCCGATCCGGGCGTGGTTCATGAAGATCTTCGAGGCCCCGAACCCGAGCAGGAAGCGCGGCTCGGGGCTCGAGGCCGTCACCTCCTGCATCACCCGGGCGTCCATCGCGACCTGGATCGGGTGGCGGGTGTAGGGGGAGATGATCCCCCAGCCGACCGCGAGGCGCTCGGTCTCGCGGGCGATCAGCGGCGAGAGCGCGGTCGAGGAGCGCGCCTCCATGCCGTGCTTCCGCCACCATGGATAGGCCTCGGCGAGCCAGATCGTGTCGAACCCATGGCGGTCGAGCTGCCGGGCGTGCTCGAGGATCTCCGGCACCGGCTCCATCGTCAGCTGCATCACCCCGACCCGGAACGGGACACTCATCCGCTCGCCTCCTCTCGCCGCCTCATCGCTGACGATATTTGATCAAATTAGTCCGCCGAGCGCAAGGCCACCGCGGATTCTCAACCTCGACGTCGCGATCGCCCCCTCGATGCTGAGGGACCCGCGATGGGCGGCCGGTAGTCTTGTAGGGCGCACGTTCGCTGGGTTCCCTCCCTGCCGGCCCGTCGAGCGCCTCTTTCGCGGGGGCGAGGACCAGCACCTTGCTTGATTCTGATTCGTTGTCCGGGAACGCCCGTGCGGGGTCGGATCTCGGGCCATCGATCGGGGTCCTCTCCCGCCTTCGAGGGCCCCTCTCCCGCGTTCGAGGATTCGTCCGCTGCCATCCCACCGCGGTGACGATCGCCGGCAGCCTGATCGTCGCCGTGGCGATCGTCGTCGCGCTCGCCGGCAAGCGCGACGAGTTCGTCACCGCGCTCGGGGTGGCGCCGCTCTGGATCCTCGGCATAGCCGTCGTCCTCCACCTCGTCTGGCTCGTCGCGCGCAGCGAGGCCTGGCACGTCTGCGTCGGCGCCGCCGGAGGCACCGTCCAGCGCCGCCGGCTCTACCGCGCCGCCAGCGTCGGCTACCTCGGGAACCTCTTCAACGGCCAGTTCGGCGCCGGGGTGCGGATCGCCGCGCTGCGCCGTTCGGCGCCCCGTGAGAGCCCGGCGCCGTCCGTCCTCGTCGCCGCCGAGGTGCCGATCATCGCGATCGAGGTCGCCCTCGCCGCGATCACCTCGTTCACGCTCATCGCCCCGCTCGGCCTCCCGTGGTGGGTGCCGGGCATCTGCTTCCTGGCGACTGTCGGCGTGATCGCCGGCCTCGCGCGCGTCGCCCGCAGGCGCCGGGAGGGCTTCTGGAAGGGGCTGGCGGTGCTGCGCGGGCTCAACGTCCGCAACCGGATCATCGGGCTGATCGTGTTCGCGGTCTGCGCGCAGATCCTCCGCAACTGGCTCGTCCTCCAGGGGATCGGGGTCGACGCCTCGATCCTCGACGCCGTCGCGCTGCTGATCGCGATGGCGGTGATCAGCTTCCTCCCGGTCGGGCCGAGCGTCGGCGTCGCCGCCGCGGTTCTCATCCTCGGCACGAACGGCGTCGCGGCGACCGCCGCCGGCGGCGCCCTGCTGACCGCCACCGGGATCCTCGGGGCGCTCTGCTTCGCGACCTGGGCGCTCCTCGATCGGATGCGCCCTTCGTCGCGTCGGCCGATCGACGCCCTGCCGGCCTGAGCCGGCCGCGACCCTGACCTCGGTCCGGCCTTCGCGGCGGCGATACTTGGTCGGTGGCCACCGAGGCTGAAGACATCCCCGCCGAGGCCGACCCGCCTTTCGCCGTCGACCTCTACTGGCTGCCGCTCGGCGCGGGCGGGCACTTCGTCCGCCTCAACGGTCGGGCCTACGAGGCGATCGCGGCGCGGATCGGTCGACGACCCGCCCGCAACCTCTACCACTCGGCGCTCCAGGTCCGCGTGCCGGAGGGGGAGTTCGTCATCGAGCAGGCGCCGGTGCCGGACCTGCGCGGCGACGAGCGCGGCGTCGTCGCCCAGGGCCCGGTCGGCGCTCGCTGGGCCGGAACGCTGCGAATCTTCCGCTACGAGGTCCGGCTCTGGCGCGGCGGGAGCATCCCCGACGTCGCCGAGGCGGTCGAGAGCCCGCGCCGCCTGAGCGATGACGCGCGGACCTCGCGGCGCGTCCTCGAGGTCGTCGGGCGGGTCCCGACGCCGGTGTGGGGTCGCGACGAGCTCGCGGCCGGCGAGATGTGGAACTCGAACTCGATCATCGCCTGGACGTTGGCGCGCAGCGGGATCGACGCCGCGTCGATCGAGCCTCCCGCCGGCGGCCGGGCTCCCGGGTGGCGGGCCGGCGTCGCGGTCGCCGGCAGGCAGGCGACCGAGCCCGGTGACTCCGTCGCCGTCCCGGCCGTCACGCCCGCCGGGGACGATCGGGGCGAGCGAACCCGATGACCCTCCTCGCCGGTCTCTTCCTGATCGCCCACGGGCTCGTGCACATCGCCGTCTGGATCGCTCCGCCGCCGCCCGACGCGCCGTTCGACTCGCATCGGTCGTGGCTGTTCGGAGATTTCGGACCGGGTTCACGCTTGCTCGCCGGCGTGGCCTGCGCGCTGCTCGTGGTCTCCGGCGTGCTCGTTCTGTTCGGCGCGGGCGCCGGCGCGGCCGTGGCGATCGCCGGCGCCGCGACCTCGCTCGTCCTGACCCTGCTCACCTTCCACCTCTGGTTCATCGCCGCGCTCGCGATCAACATCGCCATCGTCGCGATCGCGCTCGCCTGACCAGCCGAGACCGGTGAACCGACCGGCGGGCACGTCACCGCGATGGCCCTGGTCGAGTCGCCGCCTGCGGCGGCGCCGGTCAATCGCAGCAGTCGTCCTCGCAAGCCGCGGCGGGATCGAGCGTCGGACCGGCGCAGCAGCCCTCGCCCCGCCA
>Ga0299914_10003872_pt1 | contig 10661 bp, 6 predicted proteins | sample RVTome_10_FD_201361 | JGI IMG/M metagenome (GOLD analysis project Ga0299914, IMG submission 201361) | Soil microbial communities from uranium-contaminated site in the Upper Colorado River Basin, Wyoming, United States - RVT153D57 (version 2) ... | reverse complement strand
AAGGAACAGAATGTGATCGGCGGTGCTGGAAGTGCCCGACCGGTACAGGTGCTTGGTCGATGCGCCACCGGATCGACCTTTGATCAGCAGAGCGATCGTGTAGGGTTCGTTCTGCTCCCAGGCGGCGAAGCTTGGGTTGCTGCCGGCAAGCGCCTCGATCTCGGCCCCATTGTCCGTGGGAATGCTGACACCTGGCCCGTAGCGGGTGCGCATGGCCGCGGCGCCGCTGTTCAGCTGCCACGTCCTTGCCGTCCTGCGCGTTTGCGCGAGACGGACATAGCGCTGCGCGGCGCCCGCGCCGGCGTGCTCCCACAAAGGCAGGATGAAGCGCGGCCGCGAGTGCCAGACCCAGCGCCCTCCCGGAGCGACGCTGCTTGGGCCAGAGAGTCGAGATCGTCATGACGGATTACGCGTTGACGCCGTCCTTGCGGAGGCTCATGTCGGCGCTGGTGATCGTGTCCGTGGACCCGGATCGCCGCACCCCGACCCGGAACTTGTAGACGCCCGTCACAATGAAAATAGATCAACTTCCGATCGACATCCTTATCGAGCACCAGGACCATGAGCGTCGTCACCGACCAGGCGGTGCCGTCAAGGACCGTAAGCTGAGAGCATGGCGTCGTCGGTAGGGGTTGAGACTGGGTGAGACGCTGCGACAGTTAGCCGCTGGTCTGTGGAGAGCAACAGCGCGGCCCGTCCTGCGGAGCTGTCGCAGGGGATTGGTTGCTCTAGATTCAGATTCTGTGGCGCGGGTGCGTGGCGTCAGCTCGCGAGGAGGCGCAGGTCTCGCTCGAAGCGATCAATGCCCATGCCCAGCGTGTCTCAACGTTGCGCGCCAGCCGCGGATGTGCGAGCGCGCAAGCAGCTGGCGTGCACGAGAGTGGAGTGCGCACGAACTTCCAAAGATTCCACGCTGATAGGATGAGCAGGATCCGCATGCTCCGCACGCTGGTACTCCTCGCGCTGCTGGACCTCGGGGGCTGCTCCGGGCCGCGCGCGCTGGAGCGCGAGGTCACGGGTCAGCCGCTGGTGACGGCATGCCTGGAGAGCTACCGGCTCATCGACGACGCGGTCGCCAACGCCGGGGTGCGCGATGTCGAGGCGCACCGCGTCCCGGGCTTCCCCTATCTCAGGGTGAACCGCTTCCTCGCGTCTTTCAGCGAGCAGGATCTCAGCCCTGCGCGGCTCGAAGCCTGGGTCGACCGGCTCGTCCGACTGGATCGAGAGGGCCGGACGGTCGAGCTCAAGAATCTGCCGGACGGCTCGCGGGCCCGGCTCGACGATGCGATCGCGGCGGTTCTGGGTGCCGGCTGGCGTGCCCCAGACGTGGTCGAGCGGTGCCCGCCGATACTGCGCCAACACGATCTCGGGCGAACCGATCGCCAGGAGGCGCTGCTCGCACGCGTCGAGGTGCCGGAAGACTATTCGCTGATCGAGCGCGCGCTTGGACTATACCCGCTCACCGCAATTCCGGTCGCGATGGCCTGGCAGCGATGGGAGGCGAAGCACCTGCTGCCGTTTCGTACACCCACCGCGGAACTCGACTTCGAGGGCGCACCAGTGCTCTACCTGCCCGAGATTGAGTCAGCCGCAGCTTCGGCCGAGGAGGTCACGGCCATCCTCGAGCGCTCGCGTGACACTGCGCTCGGCATCTCCGAGCCCGAGGGCGAGGACCTTAAGAGCCTCGCTGCGAGCTTCGCACCGGCCTACCTCGTGGACACGGTCTCGCCCGCGGATCGCATTGGGCACCCGGTCTGGCTCGAAGAACGCATTCCGGGCGTGGATACGACACACCCGGTCGCGTTCGTCCGTACCGAGCAGGCCTGGTTCGATGGCGGGCCAGTACTGCAGCTCGTTTACACGATTTGGTTCCCGGCCCGGCCCCCGGACAGCCCTCTTGACATCCTGGGCGGGCGTCTGGACGGCTTGATCTGGCGCGTTTCACTCGCCCCCGACGGCACCCCGCTGATCTATGATTCGATACACCCGTGCGGCTGCTATCACCTGTTCTTCCCCGCGCCCGGCGTCGCACGCAAGCGTCTGCCCCAGGACAGGCCGGAGGACATCCGCGAAACGGCGACCGTGCCCCAGCCCGCACCCCCGGTCGGTTCGGGCGCCCGGCTCGTTCTGCGCTTGGCTGCAGGGTCCCACTACCTCAGCGGGCTGACCCTGTTACCCGAAGGCGCGCGAGGCCGGCGCGAGATGAGCTATGGCTTGGTCATCGATGAGGGTCCGCCCGAGCTTGCGCTCCGCTCGATGCCGCTTCCGGGTGGCGGCCGGCGCAGTCTGTACGCGCAGGATGCGATCGTGCCCGGGACGGAGCGGGCAGAGCGCTACATCTTGTGGCCAATGGGCATTGCAAGCGCGGGCGCGATGCGACAATGGGGCAACCACGCCACCGCCTTCGTCGGCCGGCGGCACTTCGATGACCCGTTCCTTCTGGATCGAGCATTCGGTCGATGAGGTCTCCTCGCGCGGATCGTGCTGCAGGAGTCGTCCGCGTGGCAATCGGCCCCAATCGGATCCCGAATCTACGGGAATGAGGCGCGGTGACCCAGCTTCGTTTCCGTGGTTCCGCCGTGGAATCGTGGGAGCGCCGCACCCCAAGTGCATCTGCCCATCGGGCATTGCGCTAAGTGGCCGCCTACGGAGGCACCAGCGTGCCAGACTAAAGCTTTTGAAGCCAAGCAACCGGCTTCGGGCGGTAGCCGCTCAGGGAACGTATTCGCAACCGCTGAGTTTTAGGGGGTAATGCTACCGCCCTTCAGGAGAAGAGCGGTGGTGCAGCCACCCTTCAGGAGAAGATCAATGCGGCAATCACACCTCGCTTTCGGTGCCGCGACAATCTTTCTGGCGGCGTGCGGTGGGACCACCGAGGAGCGCGCGGCTACGGGCGGCCTCGGCGGCGTTGCGGCGGGGGCTCTGGTCGGCGGACCGGTCGGCGCAATTGTCGGCGGTGCAGCGGGCGCCGCAGGCGGCGCGGTGATGGACGAGGGCGTCGATGAGAAGATCAGTGAGGCTACAGCTAGCGAGGCTGCAGGGAGCGAGGCTGGAGCCAGCCGGGCTACAGCCAGCGGAGCGGACGTTCTGAAAGAGATAAAGGGCTGGGATGCGTTCAGCACCTTCTCCCAGGCGATCGAGGCCACCGATCTGAAGGACACTTTGGCCGGGGACGGGCCGTTCACGGTCTTTGCTCCTACCAACGATGCGTTCCGCCAACTGCCCGAGGGCGCCGTCGACGACCTCATGATTCAGGGGAACCGCGATGCGCTCGAGACACTCCTGAAGCATCACGTGGTGCAAGGGGAAAGGCTGGCGTCGACCGCCATCCCGGAGAGAATTGAGCCGATGGCGGGCGGCGAAATCAGCGCCACGATGTCCGGGGACGAGCTGATCCTCAGCGGGGGCGAGGACGACGATCGGAGCGCACGCGTCATCGGCTATATTCCGGCCGACAACGGCGTAGTCCATGTGATCGACTCCGTTCTGATGACGAAAAACGTTCGGGCCCTCTTGGACGGGCAGCCGCGTGGCTGAACCTGCTCGCGGCCGGCCGGGCGGCGACTGGCCACCGACGCCGGCCGCCACGATTGGAGGCGCTTCCCCCGCTCGCGGGCGCGTCGGTTAGCGATTGGGAGCGGACCGGCGCAGCAACTGCCCGAGCGGCCGGTGGTGTCCCGATCGCGCGGAGAGAGCCAGGCCCCCCGGTTTGGTGACAGGGCGAAGGTGCCGTGATAGGCTTCCTGCCGCACCGCTTGCTGACAGGCACGCGCGGTAAAGAGACGCAAGCAAAATCGAGGCACAGGTGCGGTACGCGTGAACGAGGCCCCACGCCAGAGGCGCCCGAGCTGGCTCGGCGACGTGGTCCGCGGCGTCCGCTTCGTCGACGATGAACCCGACCTCCAGGACGCCGCCTGATGCCCCGCCATCCACAACATTTGACGATAGCTCGCTCGTCGATCTTGGCGAGCGGTGCGCCTCGAGTCCCCTCATAGTGGACCAAGTGCGGTCGCTCCAGCGCGAGGTCGCCATGGAGCGGGGCAAACGCTGGCCGCTGCGCGGCGACTATGATTGGTGATCATGGCTTGATGCTTGGGTGTTACGGTTCAGCCCGGGAAGCCTGCGCGGCGCCGAACTTGCGCCTACGAACGGCAGCCGATGGGGGTTTCTGTGCTGGTCTCGTCATATGAGGCGGCGCGCTCGCGGGTGCTCGAGTGCAAGGACCCGGAGTGCCACGGCGCTCAGCAGCCGGGATCAGGCTGTCTGTTCTTTACAGCGGAGGGCTGCTTCCGAGACCGGCTTGGTCAGGTGCTCACCCAGAATGGGTGATCGCGCCTGGAGCGCTCCGCGGAAAGCCAAGCCGGTCCTCGAACAGCGCCTGCTGGCGCCGAAGCTCCTCTGCGAGCGGCAGGCAGATCGCCCGGTGGCCCCGCTCCGCAAGCGGCCCTAGCAGGCCCACTTCGCAGTGCCGCAGATTGGTCCAGCCGGGATAGTCGACGATCGGGTAGAGACAGATCCCCTCGACCGGGATGCCGCTCGCGGCGGCGGCCCGGACCTCCTCGCCGATGTAGCGCAGCCACGGAGCGCGGATCATCCCCTCGCCGCCGGTCTCGGCGACGAAGATCGGCCGCTGGTACCGCTCGTAAGTTTCGGCCAGGATCTCGCGGAAGGGGCGGTAACGCGGGTGGCCGACCTTGATCGTGCGGCCGCCCACAAACCACTGGTTGTCGGGGTAGTAATTCACGCCGATGACGTCCAGATACTCGGGCCGGCCGCCCAACCCCGGCCAACTCCAGCCGGCGAGCATGTCCCACGCCTCGAATTGAGCTTGGCGATGGGCTTCGGCGGCGTGCACCCCTTGCGGCCGGCCCGACCGGGATACGACGTTGATCACCGGATCGATGTGGACGATCCGGGCGCGAGGGTCGACCGACCAGACCGCCTCAATCGCGGCGATCGAGGCACGCACCAACTGGTGCTTCAGCTCAGCGCCGCGGCCGCGAGCGTTTGGGTTGAAGCGCGCCACGGTGCCGCCGGCCCAGGCCCAGTACGAGATCTCGTTGACCGGGCACCAGAGCGGTGGACGGTCCGTCTCCTCCCGCACGAGAGTCGCAACCGCCGCGGCAAAGCGGGCGAACCCCTCGACGAAGCGGGGCCGCCAGATGTCCAGATGATCGGGCCAGCCGTAGTGGCAGAGGTCCCAGATCACCTGCACCCCGACCTCCTCGGCGGCGCGCAGCATCGGCAGGAAGCTCGACCAGTCGTAGCGCCCCGGCGCGGTCTCGATCAGATGCCAGCGGACGCCGTCCCGAACCGTCCGGATGCCGTGCTCCAGCATGGCGCGATAATCGAGGAGGACGGCGCGGTCGTGCCCGGTCGCCGCGATCAGATCGAGCCGCCGGCCGTCGCGCCGCCGGTGCGTGGAGCACTCGAATCCGCCCAGGAAGTAGCTGTCGAACAGACCTTCCAACGCAGCTTCCCTGCTCGCGTGGCAATCGGGCAGACCGATGCTGGTACCGCCGCCGGCCTACGTGCCGCCGGCTTCAAGCGCGATCGTCCGCTCGGGTTGGGGCAAAGCGCGAGCGCGGCCCAAGCCCTTCACCATCCGGGCGTAAGTCGCTAGCGCCTGGGCCACCACCTGGTCCATGTTGTAGTAGCGGTAGGTGGCGAGGCGCCCCACGAAGGTCACGTCGGGTGTGGCGTCGGCCAAAGCCTGGTACCTCCGGAACAGCGCCGCGTTCTCCGGCCGCGGCACCGGATAGTACGGGTCGCCATTCGCGGCAGGGTATTCGTAGCTGATACTGGTCTTGAGGTGACTCTGTCCGGTGAGGTGCTTGTACTCGGTGATCCGGGTATGCGCCACCTCTTCCGAGGGGTAGTTCACGACCGCCACGGGCTGAAAGAGCTCCTGGTCAAGGGTCTCGTGGCGGAACATCAGTGAGCGGTAGGGAAGCCGGCCGAAGCGGTAGTCGAAGAACTCGTCAATTGGCCCGGTATAGATCAGCCGGTCGTAGCGCACCTCGTGCTCGATCTCGCGAAAGTCGACGTTGAGCATGATCTTGATATTGCGATGGTCGAGCATGTTCTCGAACATTCGCGAGTAGCCGTGGAGCGGCATGTTTTGAAAGCTGTCACCGAAGTAGCGATCGTCGGCGTTGGTCCGCGTCGGTACCCGCGAGGTCACGGCCTTGTCGAGCTCGGACGGATCGATGCCCCATTGCTTCCGCGTGTAGCCGCGGAAGAACTTCTCGTAGAGCTCGCGCCCTACCTTGCTCACGACCACGTCCTCGGAGGTGCGTATGGCATCCACCGGCTCGGCGCGTGCGGCGAGGAATGCCTCCACCTCTGGGGGGCCGAGGCTAAGCCCATAGAGGCTGTTGATCGTCGTAAGGTTGATCGGGATCGGTACGAGCATTCCATCGACCTGCGCCAGCACGCGGTGCTCGTACCGCCGCCAACGGGTGAAGCGCGACAGATATTCGGCGACCTGCGGTGCGTTGGTGTGGAAGATGTGCGGCCCGTAGCGGTGCACGAGAATGCCGTTGTCGTCATAGTGGTCGAAGGCGTTGCCGCCGATGTGCGGCCGGCGGTCGATCAGCAGCACACGCTGGCCCGAGCCGGCGGCGAGCCGTTCCGCGAGCACGCTGCCGGCGAACCCGGCGCCCACGATCAGCCAGTCGAAGCCGGCGCGGCGGGCCAGGAGAGGGCTGCCGGGCGGGCCATAAGCCGGTCGGGGCCGGACGGCGCGCGCTTCGAGGCGCGGCGCGGCCGGCGCGCTGGTCTCCGCGACGAGGGGGCTCAGGCCGCGCATCGCATCAGCTCCCGCATCCGAGCGTAGGTCGAATCCCAGGACATCTGGGCGAGCGCGCGGTCCACCCTGGCGAGCCACACTGCGGGGCGCCGGGCGTCGCGCAGCGCCGCCTCGCACTGCGCGACGAAGTCCTCCGGCGTCGCGGCGATCCTGGCCAGCCCGGCCTCGCCGTAGCTTCGGACCACGTCGGTAATCGGGGTCGAGACGACCGGGCGGCCGGCGGCCAGGTACTCCGGCGTCTTGGTCGGACTGATGAAGCGGGTCGATTGGTTGCGCGCGAAGGGCAGCAGCGCCACGTCCCAACCCGCCAGATAGAGCGGCAGCTCCTCGTACAGCTTGGGACCGAGCCAATGAATGTTGGAGCGCCTGGGCAGCACGGCCGGATCGATCTTCACCACCGGCCCCACCATGACCAGCTGCCACTCCGGGCGCATGGCCGCCACCGCATCGATCAGCCCGATGTCGAGCCGCTCGTCGATGACGCCATAGAAGCCAAGCCGCGGTCGCGGCAACGGCGCCTGGTCCTCCGGGTCGGACCGCAACGTTCGGGCGCGCGCGAAGTGGGCCACATCGACGCTGCTGGGGAAGGCATGAACGTTCGGGTGCAAATGGCGCTTGGCCTCGAACAGGCTCACCCCGCCGGTGAAGACGAGATCCGCGCGTGCAAGCAAAGCTAGCTCGAGGTCAATCGTCTCTGGCGGCGCGCCCGCGAACGCGGAAAGCTCGTCCATGCAGTCGTAGACGACCAGCGATGCACCGATTTGGTCGGAATACTTCAGCGCCAATGGCGTGAAATAGTACAGGAGGGGTCGCCTTATGCCCTCGGTTGCGAGCATTTGGTCCAGAAGTGCCCGCAGCGTTGGCTCCACCTCCGGTCCGGCAAGGGTGCCGGGGATACGTGGCACCACGATCCGGATCCCTTCCTCGACGTCATGGGACTCGAGCCAAGGCTCGAGCGCGTCGCTCGCGACCGGCTCCTCAATGAAGAACACCCGGTGCTCGCGGGCGAAACGCCCCATCAAATGCTGCGGACGCTGGTAGACGAAATGCCAGCGGAGATGCGAGAAGCAAATCAAGGCAGCCGTCGGCAACAGGCGTGGCTCGTGATTTTCGGATAACTGAACCGCTCGGCGATACCCGCCGCGAGTACGATACTGTTCGATGTCGATCTGATTAGCCCCTGCCCAACTCATTCAGCGCTCTCTCCCCAATGTTAAGCCGGAACATTCGGCGGCTCGCGACCTCTCTCGCGTGCTGCCGCCGACGCCCCGGCCTCAATGAACGAGAGTAGAGCCTTTGAGTTCCCGCACGCGACGGGCCGTGCAAATATCTATATTTGATTGTAGTTTTCTCTGAAAACACCAAGGATCAGGGAGACTTTTTCCCAGCTATTGTTGTGGCTTCCTAGTTTTTACCGTGACAGCTCTGTTTTTGTCGTGATGCCCGGCTGAAACCGCGTCGGCGCCGGCGGCTTATGGCCGCAGGCTTCCCGACAGCGGAACTCTCCCGAGCTTCCGCGGCGTTTCGGATCCCGGGCGATCTCGAACGAGACCGAGGGCGCGGTGCCGGCGGGCGAAGTCTTCTGGGGCAATGCGGTGGACGAGGGCTCGCAGGCGGGCCGGCGGGGTTGGTTCATCGGACATTTCGTGGCACCAGATTCGGGTCCGGCGGCCACCGACCTGGTCGAGGTAAAGTGGGGCGTGCACGTGGCCGGCGAGAGCAAGGCGATCGACGGGGTGAACCAGACCGCGACCACGATGTCGCTGTTGGTCAGCGGTCGGTTCCGCCTGGATTTTCCGAGCCACGGCCGCAGCGTCACCCTGGTCCGCCCGGGCGACTTCGCGGTCTGGTCGCCCGGCGTCTCGCACCGATGGTATGTGCTCGAAGACGCCGTGGTGATCACGGTGCGCTGGCCCTCACGGCGCGACGACCAGTTGGAATATGCCTGAGAGCCCCCGCCGCTCGAGCGGAGCTCAGGGAGGCAGTCGACGCCCGATCCGACTCGCCGCGGGGAGCCATGGCGAGCTTGAGTAGGCCGTCGAGCAAAGCGGTCGCGACGGGGTCTGCGCCGGGAGCATCCTCGAGCAGGCGTAACGTGGTGACGACCATTTTGCCGCGGCCGCGCTCCCGCTCCACGATCAGCCCGGCCGGCTTGTGCACCCAGCCGATTACCATCCCCGCATGGACCCGCGCCTGGAAGTCCCAGGTGCTGCACCCGGCGATGACGTGGTCCGGGATCACGCGATCGAAGGCATGATCGATCAGTAATCCGCCGGGCAGACGCGCGAACGGGCCAGCGCGTCGCAGCCACGAGAAGGAGGAGATCCAATCGCCTTGCCACATGGTGCCGCTCCGCCGCACCACCCGGGCTGCCTGCCAGTGCGGAAAGATCGGCTGCAGCTCCATGGGCGTATCGGCCAGCAGCACGACGCGCGCGCCGCCGCGGATCGCGGCGCAGAGGCTCTCGTCCAACGCCGGGGCGAGCACGGCATCAGCCTCGATCAGCGACGGCGCGAGCCGGTAGCCCAGAGACTGGATGCGGTCGCCGAGCGCGCCGTTCGCCCAGACCAGGATCTCCTCGGCGGGGACCGTTTCGCTCCGCGGCAAGATCGTGAGCTCGAGATGGTTGGTCGCCAACACCTGACCGGCCGCGACGAGTTCCAGCTCGAGCCGTTGGACGGCGGAACCCTCCAGGGATGGCGCGGGGAATGTGGCGGGCGGCAGGTCGCGCACCCCGTGCTTCAGGTCGAAGGGGCCGGCCTCTCCCGCCGCGGCGCCGCACCGCCAACGGAGCGTCACGTCCGGCACCAGGTCGCCGCCGCCGTGTGCTGCCGCGAGTTCGACACGGATCGTCTCGCCCGCCCAGTAAGCCACCCGCTCCCAGCGCGGCACGACCACGGTCTCGGCGTTGATGGCCGCGAAGGCCTCGTGGAACACGCGCGGGTTGCGGCGCATGTCGAGCAGGCCGTTGGACTCCCAGTGGCAGTCGGTAAATTCGGTGATCACGTACCCGGCGAGGGCCGGTTGCCGGCGCATGGTCTCGATCTGGTACTTGAGCGCGCGATACTGCTGCCATTGCGCCGCTTCGATCAAGGCGCCGAGACTCCCGAACACCGGCTCCAGCCCGGCGGCGCGGAAACGGCTCTCGACCCCGTGCGGGTAGGCGACGCCGTCACCCCAGTCCTGCCCGGTCTCGAACCACCACGGCTCGGCACCGTCGGCCCCTTGCAACCGTTGCGGATCCGGCAGACCCCAGTTGCCGAACTCCGAGCACAGCAGCGGCTCGTTTCCGGTCCGCACCACGTCGGCCGCCGGGCCATAGGTCCAAGCCGGCCGGGCGGCGAGTGCCTCGACGAAGCCGTCCCAGCTCCGCCGATGGTCGGGGATCGCGGCATAGAAATGAAAGTCCTCGAGATCCGAGCGGAGATGGAAGCTCGGCGCGAGCGGCGAGTTGTCGACCACGAGACGGTCGGGGTCGGCGGCCTTGAGCCAGTCCACCATGCGGCGAAGCCAGGCGCGATCGTCCGCGCTGTGCACGAGGTCGGTGCCCCAGTTCTCGTTCAGGATGGTCCAGCAGACGATGCAGGGGTGATTGCCGTCGCGCTCGAGGATGCCATCCAGCGTCGCTTCCGCCCGCGCGCGAGCCGGCGCCGTCAGCCGGCCGGCGTTCGGCAACTCGGTCCAGATCAAGAGCCCGACCCGATCGGCAACCGCGTAATAGCGCGGATCGGGCACCTTGATGTGGCAGCGCAGGCAGTTGAGCCCGAGCGCCTTGGCCTTGCGGAACTGATCTTCGAGAAAGGCCTCCGACGGCACCGTGCAGATTCCGTCGGGGTAGTAGTCCTGATCG
>Ga0299914_10003871_pt1 | contig 10661 bp, 5 predicted proteins | sample RVTome_10_FD_201361 | JGI IMG/M metagenome (GOLD analysis project Ga0299914, IMG submission 201361) | Soil microbial communities from uranium-contaminated site in the Upper Colorado River Basin, Wyoming, United States - RVT153D57 (version 2) ... | reverse complement strand
CGACGGCACCGAGGACTGGCGGGTCACCGGGGAGGGCGCGTGCACGTTCTTCCGCACCGGGACCTTCGCGGCCGGCGCCCGGCTGGCGACCGCGATCAGCGAGCTGCCCGGTCTCGATCCTCACCATCCCGATGTGGACATCCGGCACGACGGCGTGACCGTCCGGCTGATCACCATCACCGACAGCTACTACGGCCTGAGCCAGCGGGACGTCGAGCTGGCCCGGCAGATCTCGGCGGTGGCGCGCGAGCAGGGCCTCGAAGTCGACCCGTCGTATGTGCAGAGCTTCAACCTCACGATCGACGCGTACGCCCCGGCGGACGTGCTCCCGTTCTGGCGGGCCGTGCTCGGCTACCAGGACCGGGGCGACAACCCGGGCGAGGATCTGATCGACCCGCGCACCCGGGAGGCGACGGTGTGGTTCCAGCCGATGGACCAGCCGCGCACCGGTCGCAACCGGATCCACATCGACGTGTGGTTGCCGCACGATCAGGCCGAGGCGCGGATCGCGGCGGCGATCGCCGCGGGCGGCCGGCTGGTGACGGATGAGTACGCACCGGCGTGGTGGGTGCTGGCCGACGCCGAGGGCAACGAGGCGTGCGTGTCGACCGTTCTGACCCGCGACTGACCCGCCGCCGAGCCACTGCCGACCGGTCCAGTTTCTCGCTCGCCCTGCTCGGGGTACGCGGACCGCACGCTCGCCGGGACCGCCCCTGGCTCGACGCCGGTTGGGTCGGCGCGGCACTGCGGCCGTGGTCCGGCGGCTACGTGGTGGCCGGCTGCGCCGTGGCCTGGCTGGGCCCGGTCGACCAGCCCGCCTGACCAGCTCCACCTGCCTCAGTTCCGACCCGCCGGCGCCGGTCCTGGCCTACCCTGATTCCGTACAAACCTGGAGCATTCGGGGGCGGCGCGGTGTCAGCGTGGTTCGAGCGGGAGATCGTGGAGACTGGGCGGGCGCCGCTGTTCTGCTTCTTCCTCGGCATCGTCCTGGGCTTCCTGTTCATCCGGGCCTCGGTGCGGCTGATCCGGGCGGAGGTGCGGTGGTGGCCGGGCAACGTGACCCAGGGCGGCCTGCACATCCACCACGTCGTCTTCGGGGTCGTGTTCATGCTGGTCGGCGGGGTGGCCGGACTGGCCGTCCCGGACGACCTGGTGGGCGCTCGGTCGGCCCTGGCCGGCCTGTTCGGGGTCGGGGCGGCGCTGGTGCTGGACGAGTTCGCGCTGATCCTGCACCTGCAGGACGTGTACTGGACCGAACAGGGGCGGGCCTCGATCGACGCGGTGTTCGTGGCGGTCGCGGTGACCGGCCTGCTGCTGCTCGGCCTGCGCCCGGCCGGGCTGGACGACCTGCAGCTGGCGGGCGACGCTGAGCTCGACGCCGGCTGGCGGATCACCGGTGCGCTGCTCGTGCTGGTGAACCTGGCGCTGGCGATGATCACCCTGCTGAAAGGCAAGATCTGGACCGGGCTGCTCGGCCTGTTCGTGGTGATCCTGCTGCTGTTCGGCGCGGTCCGGCTGGCTCGGCCGGAGTCGCCCTGGTCCCGCTGGCGCTACCGCCGGCCGGGGCGCCGGCCGGCCGCGAAGCTCGCCCGGGCAGCCCACCGCGAGCAGCGATTCCGCGCCCCGGTGATCCGGGCCAAGATCCGGTTCCAGGAGCTGGTGGCCGGGCGGCCGGACCCGCCGCTGCCGCCGGCGTGAGTGCCCCCCCACGTCGGGCAGATCAGCCGGAGCCGGACGCCCGGGCCAGCACCTCCTCGGCGGTGAGCGGGCCGGCCGGGTGGTGGCTCAGGCACAGTGGGGCCCGGATCTGCACGAACCCGGTGCCCTCCACCGCGGCGTAGAACTCGCCGGTATCCAGCTGCGCGATGTCGGTCACCTCGCTGCCCTTCGCCCGGGCCATCTCCCGGGCCGCGGCGATCTGGACCGGCGCGTTCAGCCGGCCGAAGAACTGGGTCGATGCATTGCCCGGGATCTGGTTGTGCAGCGCCTTCGGGGCCTGGGTCGCGAACACCAGCCCGAGGCCGTACTTGCGGGCCTGCGAGGCGAGCGCCAGCGTGCTCTGGGTGCAGGCGGTCATCGGCCCGGACGGGGCCAGTGACTGCGCCTCGTCCAACACGAACAACCCGCCCAGCGGCCGGGTGCCGGTCGGGTGCCGCTTGATCCAGCTGAACAGGGCGAGCTGAAGCTGGTTGACAAAGCTCTGCCGGTGCTCGTCCGACTGGAGCCCGACGAAACTGACCACCGAGACCCGGGCCCGCTTACCGGGCGGCGGGGTCAGTAGTAGCCCTGGGTCGACCGGCGTGCCGGCGCCCCCGAACAATGGGTCGTTGACCATCGCGGCGGTAAGGATCTGGGCCAGATCAGAGGCGAGCCGCTCCGCATTGTCGAGCTGGCTGGCGCCGGGCGGCAGGGCGGACAGCAGCCGGATCAGCTCCGGCAGACCGCCGGCGTCCGGCTGCCGGCCGTGGTGGGCGATCGCCTCCCGGAGCACCGCCTGGCCGAGCTGCGCTCTTGGGGTTGCACCGTCCACTTTGGCCCGAGGAGCCAGAGACGCCACCGCGGCGTCCACCGCCAGGCCGAACTCGTCCGGGTCGTCGACTACCCCGCGGAAGTCGGGCAGCGGCTGGAAACTGAGCGGCCGGCCGCTCTCCCGACGTGGGGTCCAGACCACCACGTCGGTGTTCGCCAGGTAGTCGGCGGCCCGTTCGGCGTCACCCTGGCCCCAGCCGGCCGGCGGCTCCGGCCACGGGTCGCCCAGCCGGGCCAGGTCGTTGTTCGGGTCCAGGACGATCGCCGACACGCCCTGCCGGGCACACTCCTCCACCAGCCGCCGGATCAGGACCGTCTTACCGGACCCGGAGCCGGCGAAGATGGCGACGTGCTTCCGCAGTGCCACCAGGTCGACGGTGACCGGCCCGCCGTCCCCGATCGCGCTGCCGATCATCACCGCACCCGGCCGCGCCATCCGGGTCAGCTCCGGCTCACCGGTGGCCGCCCCCCGCTCGCCCTCGCCCTCGGCCGCGTCTGCTTCCTCGTCCTCGACCTCGGTGTCCGGCTGCTCGGCGTCGGCCAGCGCCGCCTGCAGGATGCTGACCTCGTCGGCCGGGCGCCGGGCCACGAACCAGGGCCGCAGCTTCTCGAAATCCTCCTCCCGCAGCAGGTCGCGCAGCGCTATCAGGATCTTGATGTCGTGCCGGGTGAACCGCAGCTTCCGGCCGCCCGCCTTCTGGAACGCGGTCACCACCTCGGCCGTCCGCGGACCGTCCGACCAGCGCCGGTTCCGGAGCACGAACAGCCGGCGCTTGGTGACCCCCTCGGTGAGACCGGCGGCGGTCACCGCGTTCCGGATCTTGTTCAGCGCCGACACCGGATGGGGAGCCGCGATCGCCCGGAAGCACCAGTGCAGCTCATCCTCGCGACTCTCGTCCAGGCTGTGCCGGAGCCGGGCGTGCAGGTCTGGCTTGGCGCCAGGCAACGGATCCTGGCCGTACGCCCCGCCGTCCGGTCCCAGCCCCGCGATCCAGGCGGTCAGCCCGGCCGCCAGTAGGTCCGGGACGACCTCGTCTTCGGTTCTCGGTCGCAACGCCGGCGTCGGATTGGCGGCCTCCCGGAGAGCCGCGAACCGGGTGTCGAGATCAGCCAGTGCCCCGATCGGCAGCTCGACAGTCGTGGGGGCGGGAGCCGGGCCGATCTCCTCGGGCTGCGTCAGGCGAGTGAGCTCGCGGACCTCACCCAGCAGAAGGCACGACCGGACGTGATGGTCGACCGTCCGCAGCAGGTCCCTGGGCGTGAACTGGTGTGCTTCGGCGAACGCCTGCGGGGCAACCGGCCAGGTCGGGTGCGGTGGAACATACCCCAGCTCGGCGAACCGCGCGGCGAACCGTCGCTCCACCAGAGCGCGGCCGAGCTCGGCCGTCGGGATGGTCTTCAGGTGGACGGCTTCCCGGAATCTGTCCTGAACCGTGTCGGTGGCGAAGTCCCGGATGTACTCCCAGGTCGCGGGCAGGCACGTCACGAGCGACAGGGTCCGACGGGTCGACTCCCGGAGCGACATCAGGCCCCCTGCGATCTGCTCGATCAGCAGGCTCTGCCGCCACCGCTCCTCCGGAGATGGATCGAGCCCGACCGAGCTGCCAGCCGTCGACTTGACCGATTGTGTGATCAGCAGGTCGATCTGGTCCACGGCGATCACGGTCGGACCGGTAAGCGCCAGCAGCCGGGACACGTCCTTGACGACCTCCTGGGCGGAGCGGCGCGACCGGCGGATCCCCCACGCCGCTCGCTCACCTGTTTCCACCTCATCGTTCGATCCCAGGAAGCTGTGCCCGATGTCCTGCAGCTGGTAGTCGCGGGATCCCCGCAGCACCAGCGCGCGCAGGGTGTCCTGGCACTCCAGCCCGACGAGCGGATCCGCCTTGCGCAGCAGGTCACCGAAGGCGTCAAGCGCTGGACGCGAGAGCGTGGCGTCCCCGGCCACCGCCAGCCCGATTGCGCTGGACGCATCAACCCGATCGGCGAGCCGGCGGAGGAAGCAGGTGAGCTGGGTCTCGCCGGCGGTGACCTCGCGAGCGAGTCCCTCCAGGATAGACTGACTGGTACTGCGCCAGAAGGTGCTCGCGTCGAGCAGGCTGATCAGGAAGAAGTAGCCGCCCTCAGCCTGGGTACGCTCCCGGACCCACCCGAGCAGGTGAGTCTTCCCCGCCCCCCGCTGTCCGAGCACGGCAAGGCCGATCGGGCTGGAGTCCTCGGTTCGCGTTGCATCCGCTATCCCGTCGACGATCGCCAGCTCGGTCGACCGGTGCAGCCCGTCCACATGGAACGCCGACCGGCGCCAGACGTCGTCCGGAGTGGGCGCCCAGTTGAAGCTCAGCGCAGCAAGTGCGCGGCGCTCCACCTCTTCCATCACAGCCCAATCGCGATCAGGTGCTTGTCCTGGGTGCCGATCCGGACCCCGGCGGATCGGCTACGCTCGTCCAGCAGCTTCTGGTTGGACTCCGGCACGATACTCACATCGGGGGCCCGGTTCAGCCCGATCAGGGCCCGGTCCAGGTCGGCCCGGGGGATGTCGGGGAGCTTTGGCCGGAGGTCGGCCAGGCTCACCCACCGGCCCGGGCCGGGGGCCAGTTCCAGGTACGCCTTGCGGATCCGCGCCTCCAGGTCGAGCGGCGCGTCGAGCCGGGCGAACAGGTCGGGGACGGTGCGCGCCGGGTTTCCGGCCAGGTAACGGCGCAGCCCCGCCAGGATGGTGTACGCGGCGGAGCCGCCGTGGCTGGGACTGGGCGGGACCTCCTCCCAGGACTGGTCCCGGCACCACCGCCAGCCCCGCTCGGCAAGTTCGAGGTGCACGTGACCGCTCTTCTCCTTCCGCACCTCGATCAGGCCGCGCTTTTCCAACCCGTCGCGGAGATTCTTATCGAGCTTCAGTTTCCGATCATTCGTGAGGTACGCGTTGGGGATCTCCCGCGCCTCGGCCATCAGGATCAGGAGAACCGACCGCTGGACCGGAGTCAGATCATCGTCCGGCATACCACGCCCTTTCGTGAGTGGGAAGCACCCCGGCGTACCGCCGTCGAGGCACTGAATCCTGGCCCATCCCGCGCAGGTCGGCACATCCCGCGATGGTTCGGCATGAATCTCCGATCATTCGATGGGGATCGGACGGTCATCGGCCGGACCGGGCTGACCGTCCGTCCGGGATATCCGATCATGCGACGAATAGCCGCAGATGGTGGCGCCTATGATGACGCAGTCGAATCGAGGGGGGCGATGTGGCGGCAGCGCAGATAGTCACCTACCGGGTCGACGACGAGACCACCGTGGAGATCGAGATCGAACCGGTCGCCGGCTATGTGCCGGCCGGGGTGGGCGACGTGGCCGGGCACGTGGCGAGCGCAGCCGAGCCCGCCGTCCGGGCCGCCCAGGCGGTGCTGGAGCAGGTGAAGCGGCTCTCCCCGGACGACGTGGAGGTCCGGTTCGGGCTGAAGGTGAGCGGCACCGCGAGCTGGCTGCTGGCCCGGGCCGGCACCGAGGCCAACTTCGAGGTCACGCTCGGCTGGCGGCAGCCGGCCGGTGGGTAGCAGACCATGGCTGACCGGATGACCCGGATTCCGAATGATTCGTGGACAGTCGCGATCCATGCCGGCCGTTCCGACGACAAACCGCTCGGCGCCGGCGTGGTGATCGACGCCACCCGGGTGCTCACCTGCGCCCACGTCCTGCAGCACCAGTCCGGGCAGTGGCGGGACGAGGTGTGGGTCGCATTCCCGAAGACCGACGTCCCGGTGGGCGAGCGGCGCCCGGTGGCGTCCTACGGCCGGGACGGTCATTCCCGGGGCGCCGACCTGGCGGTGCTGGAGCTGGCCGAGCCGGTGCCGGCAGCGGTCAGCCCGGCCCCGCTGCGCTGCCTGCCGGCGGCCCAGCTGCGCGGGCGGGCCTGGTGGGCGTTCGGCTTCCCGAACGGCGACCTCGCCGGCAACGCCGCCGACGGCACGCTCGGACCGCCGCTGGCGTACGGCAAATTCCGGCTGGACACCAGCCCGACCAGCGGGTTGGCGCCCGGGTTCAGCGGCAGCGGCGTATGGTCGCCGGACTACGACGCGGTGGTGGGCCTGGTGGTGGAGGCCGCGCCGCAGCACGGCGGCGGGCGCGGGCTGACCGTGCATTGGATCGACCGGGTGCTGCCGGAGCTGCGGCTGGCGCGGCTGGCGGGCTGGTCGGCCGAGGCGGCCGGCGACCGGGCACTGGCGGCCTGGGGCTGGCAGCTGCACACCGATCCGGAGTCCGGCCGGCACTGGTCGCCGCGCGCCCGCGGGGTCGCGGCGGCGACCGAGGTCGGCTACCGGTTCCGGGGGCGCACCGAGGCGCTCACCGAGATCGTGCGCTGGCTGGACCGGCCAACCCCGGCCGGGCGGGTGCTGGTGGTGACCGGCTCCCCCGGGGTCGGCAAGTCGGCGGTGCTCGGGCGGGTGGTGACCACCGCCGACCCGGAGCTGCGGGCGCAGCTGCCGGTCGACGACCCGGCAGTCCGGGCCACCGAACGCTCCGTCCACTGTGCGGTGCACGCGAACGGCAAGACCGCGCTGGAGGTGGCGACCGAGATCGCCCGCGCCGGGTCGGTGGAGCTGCCGGTCGCGCTGGCGGACCTCGTACCGCTGCTGGAACGGCGGCGGGCGGCGGCGCCGGCGCGGTTCAACCTGGTGGTGGACGCGCTGGACGAGGCGACCGGCCCGGACCAGGCCCGGGAGCTGGTCCGCACCGTGCTGCTGCCGCTGGCCACCGGCACCGACCCGCTGGCCCAGGTGGTGGTGGGCACCCGCCGGTCGGACGCCGGCGGGGACCTGCTCGGTGCCTTCGAGGGCCGCAGCCAGGTGATCGACCTGGACCACCCGGACTACTTCGCCGAGCCGGACCTCGCCGCGTACGCCGCCGCCACGCTCCGGCTGGCCGGCGCGCAGCGGCCCGACCGCCCGTACGCCGACCCGGCGGTGGCCGCCCCGGTGGCGGACCGGATCGCCGCCCTGGCCGGGCGCAACTTCCTGGTCGCCGGGCTGGTCGCGCGGACCCACGGGATGCACGACCCGGAGCCGGTCGACCTGGACCGGGTGCGGTTCACGCCGACCGTCGACGCGGCCCTGGATGGCTACCTGTCCGGGCTGGCGCCGGCCGGCCGGACCCCGGCCCGGCTGGCGCTGACCGTGCTCGCGTACGCCGAGCCGCCCGGCCTGCCGCTGCCGCTGTGGCGGGCCGGCGTGGCGGCGCTCGGCGGCAGCGCCAGCGAGGACGAGCTGGCAGGCTTCGCCCGCAGCGCCGCCGGGAACTTCCTGGTCGAGGCGGACACTGGACCCTCGGTCCGGGCCTACCGGCTGTTCCACCACGCACTCGGGGAGGCGCTGCGGCGCGGGCGGGACCAGGGCGGCACGGGGACGGCCGACGAGCGCGCCCTGTTCGACGCGTGGCTGCGGCAGGGCCGGGCCACCGGCTGGCCGGCGGCCTACGACTACCTGCTGCGGGCGCTGCCGGCACATGCCCGCCGGGCCGGCCGGATCGACGAAATGCTGGCCGACGACCGCTACCTGCTACACGCCGACCTGCGCCGGCTGCTGCAGGCCGCCGACGGCACGGTCACCGGCACCGGCGCGGCTCGGGCGCTGCTGCTGCAGCGGACCCCGCAAGCGGTCGGGGCGGTGCCGCCGATCCGGGCGGCGATGTTCTCGGTCACCGAGCGGCTCGACCAGCTCGGCAGCGAGTTCACGGCGACCGGCGGCGCTCCTTACCACGCCGACTGGGCCCGGACCACCCCGCGGCACGAGCGGACCGCGCTGGAGGGCCACGCGACCGGCGCGCTGGCGGTCTGCGCCGTGCCGGCCGGCGGGCGCACCCTGCTCGCTTCGGCCGGCGCCGACCACACGATCCGGCTCTGGGACCCGACCACCGGCCAGCCCGGCCCGGTCCTGACCGGACACACCGACTGGGTACGCGGACTCTGCGCGATCCCGGCCGGCGGCCGCACCCTGCTCGCCTCCGCCAGCGACGACCACACGATCCGGCTCTGGGACCCGACCACCGGCCAGCCCGGCCCGGTCCTGACCGGACACACCGACTGGGTACGCGCGCTGTGCGCGATCCCGGCCGGCGGCCGCACCCTGCTCGCCTCCGCCAGCGACGACCACACGGTCCGGCTCTGGGACCCGGCCACCGGCCGGTGTGAACGGGTGATCGACGGCCATCCGGGCTGGGTGACCGCGGTCTGCGCGGTCGCGGCCGGCCGGACCCGGCTGCTCGCGACCGGCGGCTACGACACCCTGGTCCGGCTGTGGGACCCGGCGACCGGCCAGCTCGCCCGGGTGCTGGAGAGCGGGACCGGCTGGGTGACCGCGCTGTGCCCGGTCCCGTTCGGAGGGCGGGAGCTGCTGGCGGCGGCCGGCTACGGCACGACGGTCGCGCTGTGGGACCCGGACACCGGCACCCGGCAGCGGGTGCTCGCCGGGCCCGGCCAGCCGGTCACCGGGCTGTGCACCGTCGCCGCCGGCGGCCGGACCCTGCTCGTGGCCACCAGCGAGGACGGGACGGTCCGGTTGTGGGACCCGGAGACCGGCTGGCCGGAGCAGCCGCTGGCCGGCCACACCGACTGGGTCCGCGGCGCCTGCCCGGTGCCGGTGGGCGGCAGGGAGCTGCTCGCCTCGGCCGGAGACGACGGCACGGTCCGGCTCTGGGATCCGGACACCGGAGCGCCGGAGCGGGTGATCGGGGTCGGTCCGGTGTCCGGTCTGTGCACCGTGCCGCCGGCCGGCGCGACCCTGCTCGCCTCCGCCGGCCGGGACGGCTCCGTCCGGCTGTGGTATCCGGACACCGGCACCCTGCGCCGCACCCTGACCGGCCACACCGAGCCGGTGACCACCCTGTGCACCGTGCCGGTAGCCGGCCGGACCCTGCTCGCCTCGGCCGGCGAGGACCGGGTGATCCGACTATGGGACCCGGACACCGGCCGTCCCGAGCGGTCGCTGCTAACCGATCTCTCGTTGGTGACCGCGATCTGCGCCGTGCCGCGCGGCGCTGACCACTGGCTGGCCTCAGCCAGCGACACGGTGCGGCTCTGGAATCCGGTCACCGGGCAGGTCGAGCAGGTGCTCGGGCACCTGCGGTGGGTCACCGCCGTCTGCCCGGTCCCGGTGGCCGGGCGGAGCCTGCTGGCCTCGGCCGACGAGGACGGAGTGGTCCGCCTGTGGGACCCGGGCCCTGGCACCCTGGTCCGGGCGATGCGCTGCCACCATGCTCCCGTCACCGCGCTGTGCGCGGTGCCGGTGGCCGGGCGGCACCTGCTCGCCTCGGCCAGCGCCGACCACAGCGTGCTGCTCTGGGAGCCGGCGTCCGGGGCCCGGGTGTGGGCGCTGCACGGCCACACCGCCCCGGTGACCGGCCTGTGCGTGGTCGGCGGGGGCGAACCGCTGCTGGCCTCGACCAGCCACGACCGGACCGTGCGGCTGTGGGACCCGGCCACCGGCACGCTCCGGCACTCGATCCCGGTCTACCACCGGGCGCTGGCCTGCTGCTATCTGCCGGGCCAACTGGTGCTCGGGCTGGATGCGGGGATCCTGGCGCTGGGGCTGGGGGCCGACCTGGCTCCGACGGCCCCGGATCGACCTCCGCAGGGCTGGAGCGCCGGGCCCCCGAGACTTGATGATCACAGGTCGGCACCGACAGATGCGACGATGGGCGGATGCGGCGAGACCCTGGCCGGGTGGTGACCGGTGCCCTGTCCCTGCTCCTGGCCGCCGGTGCGGCGGTGGCCTGCACCCGTTCGTCCGGGGACGCCGGCCCGCCGGCCCTGGTCCGGCCCGGCCTGGTGCGGCTGACCGAGGTGGCCACCGCCGACGCGCCCTCGGCCGGGGTGGCCGGCCCCGGCGGCACGGTCTGGATCGCCGAGCGGCCGGGCCGGGTGCGGGTGCTGGGTCGCGGCGGGCTCGGCCCACCGGTGCTGGACATCTCCGGCGAGACCACCACCGACGGCGAGCGCGGCCTGCTGGGGATCGCGTTCGACCCGGACTTCACGCACCTCTACCTGTCCTACACCGACCGGGAGGGGCACACCGTGGTGGACGAGCTGGCGGTCACCGGGGCGGGCGATCCGCGGCCGGAGACCCGGCGCACCGTGCTGACCCAGC
>Ga0299914_10003870_pt1 | contig 10662 bp, 9 predicted proteins | sample RVTome_10_FD_201361 | JGI IMG/M metagenome (GOLD analysis project Ga0299914, IMG submission 201361) | Soil microbial communities from uranium-contaminated site in the Upper Colorado River Basin, Wyoming, United States - RVT153D57 (version 2) ... | reverse complement strand
TCGTCTTCCCGCGCTTTCGGGTCGCCGAGCCCCGCTACGCGGTCTCGTATCGCACCCGGGCCACGGACCTCGACGCGGTCGCAACCTTCGCTCTCGACGCCGGCGAGCCAGTGGTGGCGGAGCTGGCTTCCGGCGCGAGGGGAGCGGTCGAGCTGAGGCTGCTCGCCGACGGCGAAGAGATGGGAGCGGTCAGGGTTGCTCGCAGGGGAGCGCGGCTGGACCTGCAGGTTCCAGAGGCCCTGCGGGGCGAGCCGATTCGCTGAGTCGCCCTGCCCTCACGGCCCGATCGCCCCTCCCGCCGGCCCGCGCTCGTAGCCGAGCTCGTCGAGCATCCCGCCCGCGATCTCCTCGAACTCCTGGACATCAGCGGCCGCCATCTCCGTCCGCCACCGGGCCGCGCGGTCGGAGCGCAGCGGTTGCGAGACGCTCGCCTGGTGCGATGCCCGAACCTCGGCGGGGACCGAAGGGCCCTCAGCGCGGTCGAAGTCGCGGACGATCTCAGCGATCCGGCCCTCCGCGCGCTCCTGGTAGTCCAGCATCGCGCCGTCCCACGAGAGCTCGGTGGCCTCGCAGATCCGCCGCAGCACGGGCTCGGGATCGGCGATCAGGTCCTCGTAGCGGACCTCCAGGTAGTAGGGCAGCCGGGGCCCCTGGCGCCGCGCCTTCGCCAGCTCGGAGCTCCACTTGCGGGCGGCCTCGGCGACCGTCTCGGGCCCGAAGTGGACGGCGACGAGCGAGAGCGCGACATCGCGGCCGTCGCGGATCAGGTGCACGAACCGGGCCTCCGGAAGCGTTCGCGAGATCAGGCGCATCTTGCGGATGTAGTTGGTCGACTTGTCGCCCCAGCGCGTCTTCGATTGCGTCTCCGCATACAGCCCGTAGAACTCCCGCAGGGCCTCTCCCGCGCTGAGCGAACGGTGGGCGGCGAGCCGGCGCGAGAGCTCTTCTGGGTCCAGCCTGAAGTCCGGCCAGCGGCGATGGCCCGTGATCGCCGCCAGGACGCCCGCTGCGGGATCCTCTCCCTCCTCGCAGGCCCTGACGACCTGGGGGATGAAGTGGGTCTCGGGCGGGATCGCGAGCTGCGGATGCGCGTCCAGCATGAGGCGCAGCAGCGTCGTGCCCGAGCGCGCCACCCCGACCACGAAGATCGCGGGCGCGCCGCCGCGGGGCGGCGCGTTCGGACGGCGCCCCAGTCCCAGCCGACGCATGCGAATACTCTGCCAGCCCAGGCGCCACGGTGCTCAGACGAAGAAAAAGCCCCTCTCAGGCCAAGGGCGAGCGTCCGCTCCCTCGCTGGGCGCGACCGCTCGACGTGCCCGAGTGCCCGCCCGGCTGGGCCACCGGCCCACCCGACTTCGTCGGCATCGGCGCGCAGCGTTCGGGCACCTCGTGGTGGTATCGGGGGATCGAGGCGCACCCGTCGGTCGCGGCGGTCGAGGGGCAGGCCAAGGAGCTCCATTACTTCAACCGCTTCTGGAAGGATCCCCCCGGGCCGGAGTTCCCCGAGGAGTACCACCGCCTCTTTCCCCGTCCCGCGGGAAGCCTGGCCGGCGAGTGGACGCCCCGCTACATGCTCGACTTCTGGGCGCCCATGCTTCTGCGCGAGGCCGCGCCGGCGGCGAAGCTCCTGGTGATGCTGCGCGATCCCGTCGAGCGCTTTCGCTCCGGCGTCGAGAGGGCGCTCCGGCGGGCCCCCGGCGGCGAGCCGATCGATCTGGGCCGGGTCAGCGACGCGGTCGCGCGCGGGCTGTACGCGGCTCAGCTCCGGCGCGTGCTCGAGCATTTCGCGCGCGAGCAGATCCTGGTGTTGCAGTTCGAGCGCTGCCGCGACGAGCCCCTTGCCCAGCTCGCGGCCACCTGGCGCTTTCTGGGGCTCGAGCCCCTCGCGAAGCTGCCCGCGCCGATGCTCGAGCGCGGCCCCGCGCGCGAGAAGCCCGAGCTGCCCGAGCGCTGGCGAGCCGAGCTGGCGGGACGCCTGGCGGGCGATGTCCGCGACCTCGCGGGCATGTTCACCGAAGAGATCGACCTCGGCCTGTGGCCCAACTTCCGCGGCCTGGGGTGAGCGGCTCCTCCGGAGCGATCAGGCTTCGCCGTACGCCGGCTGCAGGACCTCGTCGTGCTCCTCAGCCGGCGCCTCCACCGCCTCCGGCTCGCCGCCCGCGGCGGGGACGGGCCGCAGCACGGTGATCGCGGTGGCGACCGCCGCCACCAGGAACCCGGCCGCCACGAAGAACGCCACCTGGTAGCCCTCCACGAGGGCCGACGGGGCGGCGGCGCCTTCGGCCAGGAGGCCGTCGGTGTGCGTTGTGGAGAGGGTGGCGAGGACGGCGAGGCCGAGCGCGCCGCCGACCTGGAGCGTGGTGTTGACGAGCCCGCTCGCCAGGCCGGCGTCGCTCTCGGTTGCTCCGGACATTGCCAGCGTCATCAAAGACGGGAAGACGAGGCCGGCGCCCGTGCCCAGCAGGAGCATCGTCGGCAGCAGGTCGGCGGCGTATGTCGAGTCCACGCCGACGCGCGTGAAGAGCAGCAGCCCCACGGCCGCCAGGGAGAGGCCCGGGATCAGGGTCGCGCGGGCGCCGAAGCGCACGATCAGCCTGTTCGACACGCCCAGGGAGAGCGCTCCGATCAGGACCGCCACCGGCAGGAAGCCCAGGCCGACCTGGACCGGGGTGTAGCCGAGCACCCGCTGCATGTAGAGGGCGCCGAGGAAGAACACCCCGAACATCCCGGCGACCATGAGCACCTGGACGACGTTGGCGCCGGAGACGTTGCGCGAGCGGAACATGCGCAGGGGCACCAGCGGCGTTGCCGCCGTGGCCTGGCGGGCGATGAATCCGGCCATGAGCGCCAGGGCGATCGCTCCCAGCACGATCGTCCGCGCCGAGCCCCACCCGTGGTTTGCCGCCTCGACGATCGTGTAGACGCCGAGCATCAGCGAGCTGGTCACGAGGACCGCGCCGGGGACGTCGGCGCCCTTGTCCAGCCCGATCCCCTCGTCGCGCTCGAGCAGCCGGTGGACGAAGATGGCCGTGGCGGCGCCGATCGGCAGGTTGACGAAGAAGATCCAGTGCCAGTTGATCGCCTCGGTGAGCACGCCGCCCAGCAGGAGGCCGATCGAGGCTCCCCCGGCGGCCACGAAGCTGTAGACGCCGATCGCCTTCGCCTGCTCCCGGCGCTCGGGGAACATGGTCACGATCATGCCCAGGATCACCGCGGAGGTGAGCGCCCCGCCCACGCCCTGGAGGAACCGGGCCCCGATCAGGACCTCGTCGCTCTGCGCGAGCCCGCACAGGGCGGAAGCCCCGACGAAGAGGCCGAGGCCCGCGGTGAAGATCAGCTTGCGGCCGATCAGGTCCCCCAGGCGGCCGGCGAGGAGCAGCAGCCCGCCGAACGGGATCAGGTAGGCGTTGACGACCCAGGCGAGGCCGGCCTGCGAGAAGCCGAGGTCCTCCTGGATGGAGGGGAGGGCGACGTTCACGATCGTGCCGTCGAGGATGATCATGAGCATCCCCAGGCAGAGCGCGTAAAGGGCCAACCAGCGACGCCTGTCGTCGGCGGGCGAAAGAGCGGTGTCGGTCATCGAATCAGTTCCCTTGTGGTGGAGATCAGAGCCGATAGGACCGTAGCAGATAGATTTGTTCAAGATCATCTTGCGCGGCCTTATATACTCGCCAGGTTTTCAGTGACGCATCCGCTCGACACCCCCGTGTCGGGTGCGATCGGAAAGGCGGCGGCGGGGCCGGAGCGCTCAGGCGCGCGGCTGGCGGCGCCGCGGCGCGCGGCTGCACTGCGCCGGAGTGGAGAGCCGGCCGTCGACGAGCTCTGCGAGCGTCTCCATGAATGCCTGCCGCTCCCGCTTCGGGAGCGTGGAGAGCACGTTCTCCTGGATCTCCGCGACGACCTTCTCGCCCTTCACGATGCACTTCCTGCCGGCCGCGGTGACAGCGATCACCCGGGCGCGGCGGTCGCTCGCAGACGGCCGGCGCTCAGCCAGCCCCGCCCGCTCGAGGTCGTCGATGGTGACCACCATCGTCGTCTTGTCGAGGCCGATCGCGTCAGCGAGCTCCTTCTGCGTGAACTCGCCGGAGGCCGCCGTGGACAGGACGCAATGCCCGCGGGGCGAGACGCCCATGTCCTCGAAGGCGCGGGTCATCTCGGTGGTCAGAACGTGGCTGGCCTGAGCCAGCATCCAGGCCAGGTTTCCGGTTAGCGCATCGGCGGCGTCGGCCTTCTCCTCCGTGGCCCCGGGTCCACCCTCCTGCAGCGTCACGCCCATACACAGAGCGTACACCGATGAATCCGCCGGCGGATCATCTGTTGCGGACCTAACTGGGGAAGGGCGCGCGCGACCGCGCCGCTAGCGGGTCGCCAGCTCGTAGCCGAGCTCCGCCAGGAGGTCGCCTGCCACGCGCTCGTAGGTGGCCACATCGGCGGGGTCCATCTCGCGCCGCCAGCGCCCCACGCGGTCCGAGCGCGGCGCCTCCGAGGCGAGGGCGTGGCTCGCCATCCGCGCCTCGGCGGGCTGGGCTCGGCCATCGGCCTTCGGCAGGTCGCGCGCCTTCTCGCGCAACCGGTCGGAGGCGCGCAGGTGGTAGGAGAGCATCGCCGGGTCGAACTCCAGCTCGATGAACTCGCAGACGCGGCGCAGCACCGGCTCCGTTTGCAGGATCAGGTCCTCGTAGGAGATCTCGAGGTAATGGTTGGCGCCCTTGGCCTGTTGGCGGCCGGCGCTGACGCGCTTTCGCCACAGCTCGGCCGCCTCCGCCACCGTGGAGGGCCCGAACGACAGCGGCATGAGCGAAAGGGCGACGTCGCGGCCGTCGCGGATCATGTGGACGAAGCGGGCCTCGGGGAGCACGCGCTGGATCGGCTGGGTCTTGCGGATGTACCCCGGCGTCTTGTCGCCCCAGCGCCGCTTGCCCTGCTTGGCCGCGTAGAGCCGGTAGAACGAGCGGATCGCCTCGGCGGCGGTCAGCGGCTCCAGGCGCTCCAAGCGGCCGGTCAGCTCGCCGGGATCGAGGCCGAAGTCGCCCCACCGCGGGTGGCCGGTGATGAGGCCGGCCAGCTCGAGAGCCTCGACCGGACCCTCGACGCAGCGGGAGATCACGTCGGGGACGAAGTGGGTCTCCGAGGGAATGGCAAGCTCCGGATGAGCGTCGAGCATCAGGCGCAGGAGGGTCGTGCCGGACCGCGTGGCGCCGCCGATGAAGGGCGCGGGCTGGTCGGGCGGTCCGCCGTAGAGCCGATCCGCAGCCCGCCGCAACCGCCTGCGCCGGCGCGCCTGGGTGAGCTTGCGCCCGACGAGCCCGAGGGGCCTCGGCTCCGGCCTGCCCGCGGCGCTCACGGCTCGCGGCCCTCGGCCAGGGCGCCGATGCCCTCCACCGTGTGGCGCCACGAGCGCTCGCCGTCGCGAAGCTCGAGCTGGGCCCGTCCGAGCCGGGCGCGCAGCCCGTCGTCGGCGAGGCGCTCGATCGCCTCGGCCAGCTCGCCGACGTCGGGCGTGTGGACCGGGATGCCCGAGCGGGTGGTCCGGCCGTCGGTCGACGACGCCACCAAGAGCCCGTTGACCCCGTCGCTCACCGCCTCGTTGAGGGGTGGGTCGTCGTTGGTGATGACGGGCATGCCGAAGGCCATCGCCTCGTACAGGGGCAGCCCGAGGCCCTCCCAGCGGGCCGGGGCCAGGCACACGTCGTTGGCGGCGAGCCGCTGCAGGTGGTCCGCGGTCGCCTCGTCCTCCACCAGGATCTCGATCCGCCTGTCGCTTTCCGCCGCCGCGATCACGGGCTTCAGCTGCCTGCGCTTCACCTGCGTCTTGACGAGCAGGCGCAGGCGCTCGTCCGTGGTGCGCGTGAACGCCTGGATCACCTCCTCCACCGGCTTGCGGTGGCCCAGAAAGCCGCCGGGGAAGACGAAGCGCACGAGGCGCGGGTCCGGCGCCGGGCGCGCGTCGCCCACCGCCACCAGCTCCGGGTGGCAGCCCCAGGTGATGTAGGGGCTCGCGATTCCCAGCTCGCGATAGCGGGCCTGCTCCGCGCGGGTGAACGAGTAAACGACGTCGTAGGCCGCCGTTGCGTCCTCCACGTGCTCGGGGGAGAAGTGCTCCCAGACGAAGCGCCCGACGGTCCGCACGCCGCGCTCGCGGAGGCGGCGGATCTCGCCGAACTGGTAGTTCTGATCGCAGAAGACGACCTCGACGCCGTTGGCCTCCACCCACGCCTCGTACTCGGCGGCGGGGATGTCGTAGGCGGAGGCCTGGGTGACGCCCGGCTGGTCCCAGACGTCGTCGCTCGCGAGCGCCCCGGGCATCGGCCCCCGCTCCTTCTTGGGCCGGGCGAGGATGTGCGTGGAGTGGCCGAGCTCGTCGAGCGCCGAGCGCAGGTAGCGCCCGACCACCGGCTGGCCCCGGTTGAACCACTTCGTGACGACGCCGGCAATCACGATTCGGTTGGGTATCCCAGTTGCGCGAGGGTCGCGCCCGCGACGCGCTCGAACTCCGCGCGATCGGCCTCGTCCATCTCGGTGCGCCAGCCTTCGACCTTCGCCGCCTGGGGCGGGGCTGAGGTGAGAGCGTGCTTCGCCTGGCGGTGGCCGGCCTCGCGGGCTCCCTTGGCGCCCTCGGCGGGAAGCGAGCGGTCGAGCTCGCGCAGGCGCTCGGAGGACCGCTCGTGGTAGGCGAGCATGTCCGGCTCGAAATCGAGGTCGGCGAACTCGCAGACCTCCCTCAGCACCTGCTCTGTGTCGGCCACGAGCTCCTCGTAGGAGACCTCCAGATAGTGGTCGAGGCGGCGGGACTGGCGGCGCGCGACCTTGATCCAGCGCGCCCACTGAGCGGCCCAGTCGGCGATCGTGCGCTCGGGCGCGCCGGCCCGGCGGCGCCAGCGCCTGCGCGAGAGCGCCACGTCGCGGCCGTCGCGAACCAGATGCACGAAGCGCGCCTCGGGCAGGGTCCGTGCGATTCGCGCCATCGAGAGCAGGTACCCGGGGGTCTTGTCGCCCCAGCGGCTCTTCCCCTGCCGCTCCGCGTACAGGGAGTAGAAAGCGCGCAGCGCGCCGCGAGCGCCCGCCTCGCCCCGAACGCCGGACATCCGCTTGGCGAGCTGGTCGCGGTCGAGGCCGAAGTCGTCCCATCGCCGGTGCCCGGCGATCACGGCGGCGAGCTCCTCCCCGGTGGGCTTGCGCCCGGCCCCGCGCCGAATCTCTCGCGCCCGCTCGATCAACTCGGGCACGAAGTGCGTCTCGGGCGGGATCGCCAGCTCGGAGTTCGCGTCGAGCATCATCCGCAGCAGGGTCGTGCCGGAGCCGGGGTTGGCCACGATGAAGGGCGCGGGCGGCACCTTGGCGCTCACGCGCGGCCCTCCGCGACGGCGCCCGCGGCCTCCCGCGCGCCCTCCCCGACGGGATAGTCCAGGTCGGCGAGCACGTCGCCCGCGATCCCCTCGAACTCCCGGCGGTCGGCCTCGTCCATCTTCCCGCGCCAGGCGAAGATCCGCTCGCGCGCGGGCGGCTTGGTGGCCATCTCGTGCTTGGAGAGCCGCTGCGAAGGGGCCAGCTCCACGCGATCCCTCCTCGCGGGCAGCGTCCGATCGATCTCCTGCATGCGCCGGGCGGCGCTCTGGTGGTAGGCCAGCATGGCGGGGTCGAACTCGAGCTCGACGAACTCGCAGATCCGCCGCAGGGCGGGCTCGGTGTCGGCGACGAGATCCTCGTAGCGAATCTCGAGGTAGTGGTCCACCCGGCGCGCCTGCCGGCGAGCGAGGGTGATGGCCTTCGCCCAGCGTCGCGCCAGGCGCCCGATCGGCGGTGTCTTGCCGCTTCGCTCCTGCCGCCACTTGATCCGCGAGAGGGCGACGTCGCGGCCGTCGCGGATCACGTGCACGAACCGCGCCTCGGGGAGCACCGCACCGATCGGGCGCATGAACTCCACGTACTCGGGCGTCTTGTCCCCCCACCGCTCCTTTCCCTGTGTTTCGGCGTACAGGGAGTAGAAGGCGCGGATCGCGGCGGCCGGCGTGAGCGGGTCGGCCGCACGCAGGCGCTCCAGCAGCCGGTCGGCGTCCAGGTGGAAATCGCCCCAGCGGCGATGGCCCCGCAGCATCGCCAGCACCGCCTCGGGCTGGCCGTTGCGGCCCCGGAACGACTCGATCAGCTCCGGCACGAAGTGGGTCTCCCACGGGATCGCGAGCCGGGGGTGGGCGTCGAGCATCATCCGCAACAGGGTGGTTCCCGACCGGGGGCTCGCGACCACGAACGGCGCCGGGGGGCCGGCGGCAGGATCCCTTCTGCCAAAGGCCGAGCGCAACATCACGATCCCCGCTCGTACCCGAGCTCGGTGAGCATCTCGCCGCCGTCGGCCTCGAACTCGCGGAGCTGGTCCGGGGTCATCTCGCGGCGCCACACGGCGATCCGGTCGGCCTGCGGCGGCGCGGCGGCCAGGGTGTGGGGCGCGATTCGGCCCGAGGCGGGCTGCTCGGCCAGGCGCCCGCGCGGGGCCAGGTCGCGATTCATCTCCTCCAGCCTGCCGCGGGCGTTGGCGTGGTAGTCCAGCATCGCCTCGGCGAACTCCAGCTCGGTGAACTCGCAGACCCGCCGCAGGACGGGCTCCGGCTTCGTCACGAGCTCCTCGTAGCGGAGCTCCAGGTAGTGGGGGAGCCCCTCGGCCTGCTCGCGGGCGCGGGCGATCCGCCTGCTCCAGCGGGTGGCCACGGCCCCGGCGTCCCGGGGATTTCGCATCGGCCGGTCGCGCTCGGGCATCCGCAGGATCGAGAGGGCAACGTCGCGCCCGTCGCGGATGATGTGGACGAAGCGGGCCTCGGGGAGGGCGGCGCCGATCTCGGCGATGTTCGTCAGGTATGCGGGCGTCTTGTCGCCCCAGCGCGATTTTCCCTGCCGGGCCGCGTACATGGCGAACACGGTGCGGATGGCATCGCCCGCCGATGGGCGTGGGAGGGCCTCGTAGCGTCGCCGCAGCTCGTCGGCGTCGAGGGCGAGATCTGGCCAGCGGCGATGTCCCACCAGAACGTCGGCGAGCTCCCCTGCGTCCGCGCCCTCGCCGGCGGCCTCGATCAGGTTGGTGACGAAGTAGGTCTCGGGGGGGATCGCCAGCAGCGGATGCGCGTCGAGCATCAGGCGCAGCATCGTGGTGCCGGAGCGCGGAACCCCGACGATGAACGGGAAGGGGGGAGGGCCGCTCATGGCTTCTCGGGCGTTCCGATGTGGCGCAGCGGCCTTCGCAGCCGCTCGAGCCCGCGCGTTCGCCACCCCGACGCCTTTCGCCCGGGTCGCGGCAACGGTGCGCGGTGGGACGGCTCCAGCGGAAGCTGCTCGTCGAGCCAGCGGTAGGCATCGGTGTCGCGGTCGAGCGGCGGGCGCAGGTCGCGGAGCAGGCGACGACGGTTGAACCACTGGTGATAGTGGACGTGCACGATCTGGGACAGGTCGGCGCGTTGCATGTCGCCCTTGTAGAAGAGGCGGCGCGCGATGTTGTAGTTGAACTCGCGCCCGAGGTTGACGAAGCGGTCGGGCCGGCGGGCGACGGCCGCCGCGATCGCCACCTGGTCGGTGACCATCATCTTCCCGTCCGGGAAGTGCTGCTCGGCCTGCAGCGCCAGCCACAGCTCGAGCCACTCCGACATGTACCCGGAGCTTCGCCGCGCGGCGAGGATGCCGGCGTTCCAGTAGCCGCGGATCCGCCGTTGCCGCTCGGCGGTCTCCACGTAGGGCGGCGGTCCGGGAGCCTCCGCCAGCTCCCACACGCGCTGCCAGTAGGCCTCCATGCGATCGCCGGGGCCCGTCGACGCCTTGTTTCGGTGAAAGGCGGGCGCCACGGCCACGTCGATGCCGCCGGCCAGCTCCAGGGCCGCGGGCTCGGCCAGAAAGACCGTGTCGGAGTCGCAGAAGACGATGACGTCCTCCGTGAGGGTGCGCTCGGCGTGAGCCGCGGCGTAGATCTTGTTGGCGAAGGGGTAGTACGAGTGCTCGCGGTTGAGCGGCTCCGTGTGGACGCGGACCCCGGCGCGCTCGAGCTCCTCCCGGGTCGGCGCGGACGGCTCGTGGCCCTCCCGGGGCGCGTAGGCATGGATCGCGCAGCCGGCGAAGCGGCCCCCGAAGCGGCGAAGCGACCGGGCGAAGAGGATCCCCTGGGCCTCGAGCTGGCCGGCCTCGACGCAGATCACGAAGGCGACGCTCGGCGCGCCGGAGGCCGGATAGCCCAGCGCGCTCAGGGTGTCGCCCGCGACCCGCTCGAAGGCCTCGACGTCCGTGGGCGGCATCTGCTCGCGCCAGCGGCTAGCCCGGCTGGGATCGGGCGGGGCCGTGGTGCGGTGGTGGGTCTCCATGCGCCGCTCCACGCCGAGCTCCGCCGAGCCACCCTCCGCCGGCAGCTCCCGGCGCATCTCCTCGAGTCGCTCGCCGGAGCGCTCGTGGTAGCTCAGCATGGCCTCGTCGAACGGCAGCTCGATCAGCGCGCATACCCTCTCCAGGGCTCGCCTGGGGTCGGCGACCAGCTCCTCGTAGCGGACTTCGAGGTAGTGGTCGAGCCGCGGCGCATCCTCTCGCGCACGCTCGATCTTGCGTCGCCAGCGCCTCGCGACCTCGGCGGCGTCGACCTCCTCCTTCACCGTGCGATCGAGGACCGAGAGCGCGACGTCGCGGCCGTCGCGAACC
>Ga0299914_10003868_pt1 | contig 10666 bp, 12 predicted proteins | sample RVTome_10_FD_201361 | JGI IMG/M metagenome (GOLD analysis project Ga0299914, IMG submission 201361) | Soil microbial communities from uranium-contaminated site in the Upper Colorado River Basin, Wyoming, United States - RVT153D57 (version 2) ... | reverse complement strand
AGGAAGGCTGATTAATGACCCTTCGGGAAGAAACTCCGGCAAATCTGGTTGTGTAACAATCTGGTTTGAAGGCAACGAATTGGTTTTAAGAGCCAGGGAGGGAGCTATTTGGGCACTGGCGCTCAATGTATCAAGCATAATAATAAGTAAGCATAAAGAAACAAAGATTGATAAACTCAATTTGATGGTGCGCATAACAGACCTCCTTATGCCCGTAAGTGAGTGATACTGTAATTGCTAATTTGCGATCGCTTGAGTATGCCAAAGAGCCAAGAGCGACGCTTGTACTTTAATAAAGAAGCCATCATTGGTACGGGCACGTAAGCGATTGATGCCCATGCCCTCCAGTTGAGAGTTGACGGTTTCGACGCCTTTGCGATAAAGACGGAGGTCACATTCATCGGCCCAGTCGTGCTGATGGTGCATGTTCTTTCGCCGGATAGAAATCAGGCGGACCACCTCAGCCAGGAGAATGGCCTCGGCCCGGCCGTCATTGCAGGCTTTGTCGCCATAGAGCGCCGACCCTGCTGGTAGTTCCACCTACAGTTCGTAGATAGGGGTCAGGTCGTGGAGCGAAGCTGGCAGCATGATAAATTGAACCGGTAAGCCGTTGGGGTCACAGACCAGATGCAGCCGCCAGCCAAAGAACTTCTCTTTCTTGGCCTCACACCAGTCGCTCCTGCACCTTGCGACAGCATTGTTGCTAAAGTAACGACCAGCCACAATCGCCACCAGCACGATTTCTGCTACCGTCATTTTTGGCTTGTACTTGGCTGGGGGCACAAACTGGTTGCAAATCGTAGCTACAATAACATAAACACTTACGATAAAATGGTCGTCCATAGTGGTTTCCTTTGGTCTTTTGAAGGGTAATTACTTCAATTATTGACCAGGAGACCGCCTCATTTCAAATTAGCAATCACGGTAGTGATATGAATTCCTGTTAATTCTTTACCCGGTATGACTGCTTCTTTATCCAGTACTATGGCTACATATTACTTCGACAATGTCACGTTAAACAAATGTTCATAACAACTTAGATATAGGAAATAGTAGCAGGGAGCAGTATATCACAGTTTAGGGGGAAACGACCGTAGAGCGGAAGACCCGCCGGCCAGAAGCCGGCTTTTTTGTTTTTACGGGAGACAGACAATGACTTTTGAACAATGGATGCAAGCTGTTGATGAGGTGGTAGGAGACATTGCCTTAGGGCTTAGCGTCTACAACCTGCCCGATATGGATTTTCGCTCTCTGGTGTTTTTTTAGCAATCGGCAGAAACTGTACGCTAAGTGAAATCAGGAGCTTTGGAGCCTGATTTTGCCTAAATATCAGATCATTTTGGCCGTTAGAAAATTATGTTGCGAATCGGGCTTAAAGTACAGTTTCGTCCTTTTAATACAAAAACGCCTCTTTGCACTAAGCTCGATGGGTAACGGCCGGCAGATAGACCAATAAGTCACCATATTGACACCAATTAATCACCATATAGAATTGTAAAGAGATTACGATTTAAAACTGGTACCAATCCGGGCCAAAGTGTGCCCATTAGGTGCAAATCCATGAATGCTGCTACCGAACTTTCAGAACTCTTGAGTCAATTTCTTTATCGCTCCGGATATAGCTTAGGCCAGTTAAGCTGGTTAACGGGTGTAGCCAAGCGGACGATTGCCAACTGGGTCAATGGCCGGGTGCAGAAGCCGCACAATCCAGACGGATTGCTTCGTCTGGCTGCGGCGCTTCATCTCGACGCAGCAGAGACGACTCAGTTGCTTCAATCGGCCGGTTACCCTTCCATCGAGGAGTTCCTCCAGGGTGAATTGCCGGCCGGACTAGAGCGCCTGTTGGCACCCTGGGCCGAATTGGTAGAGAAGCAGCGGCAATCGGCCCCGTTTCAGGTGATTGTTGACACCCCCTATTTTGTGGGTCGCGAACAAGAACTCCAGGCTATAAAAGAGACGCTACTACGTGGTGACCGCGTGATGGTATGCAGCCTACAGGGCATGGGCGGGGTGGGTAAGACGGCGTTAGCCGCGCACGTGGCTTATGAATTGCGATTCCACTTTCCTGACGGCGTTCTCTGGGCGCGGGTGGATATCTCCCATACGATGACGATTCTGAGCACATTCGCCAACGCCTACGGCCGCGACGTCAGCCGGTACAGCGATCTGGACAGCAGGAGCCGGGTTGTGCGGGAACTACTGGCCGGTAAGCGGGCGTTGATGGTGCTGGATAACGCCGGCAGCAGCAGGGAGATAGAGCCACTCTTGCCGCCGACGACAGGCACGTGTGCGGTCATCATCACCACTCGCCGGCAGGATCTTTTTGCGGTGGTTGGGGCACACCGCTTTGAGGTTGGCCCGTTCAGTCAGGAAAAGGAGGAGGCCCTCGATCTGTTTGCCTGCTTGCTCGACAGCGAGAAGGTTATCCGGGAAAGGGCTACCCTGGCGGAGATAGCCCAGGTGTTAGGCCACCTGCCACTGGCCGTGGCTATTGCCGCCAGCCGCCTGGCTTACGAGCCCGGTTGGTCGGCGGCCGAGTTTCTTGAACGCATATGCCTGCAGAAACGGCGGCTGGACGAGTTATCCTACGAAAACAATAGCGTGCGTCTCTCGGCCGGTTTAAGTTACCGGAGGCTACAATTAGAGCAGCAGCGTTTTTTCACTGCCCTGGGCGTGTTTAGAAGTGAAAACCTGAATGTGGAGGCAGTAGCTTATGTGACCGGCCTGCCGCTTGTGGAGACGCTGGACGGCTTACGCCAGTTACACAACCTGTCCCTGGTTCAGAGTGGACAGTCAGGCTTTTACCGGCTCCACCCATTACTGCGCGACTTTGCCTGGGAACAACTGGAATGCGCCGAGGACTGGCAGGAGATCTTAACCCGCATGGTCCAGTTCTTCGTCGGTCATGTCGAGTCTTACGAGCGGGATTATGGCGAACTCGAAGGAGAAGTTGACAACATTCTGGGTGCCCTGGAGACAGCCTACACCCAGACCTGGGACGAATTCCTGGTACGAGGGGTATTGGCATTTTGCCATTTTTTGAAAGCCAGGGGCTTGTATAACCTGGCAATCACTCACCTGGAACGAGCCAGGCAGGCAGCCGGCCGCCTGGACGATAAGAGCAGACTGGCGACCATACTATTTTACCTGGGGCACTTGCCTCGCCGGCGGGGCGATCTCAGGCAGGCGGAACCCTATTTACGTGAAGGTCTGGCCCTGGCCCAAGAGCTTGGCGATGAGAAGCTAATTAGCATGCTGCTGGCCGATTTGAGCGTTGTGGATTTATTCAAAGGGGAGCCTCGCGAGCGGACAGATGCGGCACTGCAGCAAGGGCTGGCCCTGGCTCGCGACTTAGGGGATAAGGAACTGATCAGTATGTTGCTGACCTACATCGGCGTGCAGGCGGCCAGGGACGGGCACACAACCGAGGCGGAGAAGTGCTACCAGGAGGGCCTTGCTCTCGCACAGGAGGCCGGCGATTGGGAAAGGAGCGCAGTCTTCATGAATAACCTGGGGGCGCTGGCCATAGACCAGGAAAGTTATAGCCAGGGGGAAGTTTATTGTCAGGAAGGCTTAACGCTGGCCCGGCAGATCGGGCTTCAAGCACTCACGGCCGCGGCGCTCTGTAACCTGGGGGAGATCGCCCAGGCGCGCCAAGTCTACAGGCGGGCGGAAAGGCACTATCGAGAAAGCCTGGCCATCGCTCGGGGAATGGAATATCATGAACTACTTATTGAACTGCTTGACAACCTGGGGCAGTTAGCCGCCTCGCAAAGAGATTACCGGCAGGCAGAGTTGTTTTACCAGGAAGGGCTGGCTCTGGCCCGGCAGCAGGGACGAATAGGCGATGCTAGTACGTTGTTGTTGAGGCTTGGGGCGTTAACCATTGCTTGTGGTCAATGGGAACAGACAGAGATCTATTACCAGGAGAGCTTGGCCCTGGTTCACTCGCTGAAGCAGGGCCGGGGGCTTCGTACACTCTTGAATGAATGGGGAGAATTATACCTCGGACAGCAGGCGCTGAAAATGGCCAGGGCTGCCTTTCAGGCGTCTGCGAAAATCGCCCGGGAGCAAGGTGACCCGACGCAGGCTGGTCAAGCCGGGTACGGCCTGGCGCGAGTCGCGGCGGCCCAGGATGATTTTGACGAAGCGCGGCGCCGGGGGCAGGCAAGTTTAGAGGCCCTGGAACTGGCCGAGCACGCTCAGGCAGCCGAAGTTAGTCGCTGGCTGGCCGAATTACCGTGTAAAAATGGCCGCCTCACTTGAACTGGCCAATAGGCTGCCTGCCCGTCGGCAAAGTTTGAGACCCGGACAAATTGGGGGCTACCAGAGAAGAAGAATCAGGAATACTAGCGTGAGACAGGTGGTGTCCTGTTTTCGTTCATCGTGGTTCATCCGCATTTTCCGTGAACGAACGCATCTGCCGGGTGATAGAGAAACCTGTGTGGGCGCTCTAATTCATCCACACCCAAATTGAGATAAATATGGGGATTGAAGACCATCCACTAAACTCAGCGATGACGATTTCAATACAAGAATGAGTTAGTCCAGTGGAAAAAGCGATGGCTACCTTGTAAACGAGGATCAAAAACTCGCTTTAGTGGCATGAATGAAGCAGCAAAGAGTAGCTGCCTGATAGTTGTCAGCGTCTCGATGCGATATGAAGTTGGCAAGAGAATCAACTAATGCATCGCACCTGCGTATGCGTGTAGTCCATTCAGAACTGGCGTGACAATTACTTTGGCTTTGGGTTTCTTGGCAGGTTGAGCCCGTGGCTTATTAAACTGAACCGGGATATTCTGCTCGATTCCCTGATGGGGCCGCGAGTGGTTGTAGTAAGCCACATATGAACTGACGATGCGCGGCAGCAGATAGGGATGCCAGATGAGGCAAAAATCCAGGCATTCCCGTTTTAAACTCCCCATGAATCGTTCACAGATGGCATTGGATTTGGGGGCTTGAAATGGTGTGTTCAATTCCTTGATATGCGTCGCCTCAGCTACAGCCGAAAATTTATTGCCAAACTGATTGTCATTGTCGCGAACGAGATATTTCGGCCGATTGTCCCAAGGTGTTGCTTCTTTTAACTGTTGAGCGGTCCATTCATCCGTTGGGTTGCGGGTAACGGCCACTTCGAGCCGCTCAGTGCAGGCTGTATGGACGATTTTGCGCGATTGCAGTTCCATAAATACAAGAATGTAGATGGGTTTGAAAAACAGGGTGTGAACCGTAGTGAAATCGCAAGCCCAGATATCGGCCGCATGATGCTTGAGAAAGGTAGCCCAGTTTTGACCTGAATTTCGTTTTCGCACTTTGCGTATGGGGCGTTTTATTGGGCGTTTATGGACCTAGATTTCAAGTTTGAGCAGCTCGCCTTGAATTTTCTTGGCGCCCCAACGGTGATTTTCGATAGCCATTTGTCTGATCAGGTCAATCGTCTCTTGAGGAAGGCGCGGTTTGCGGCTCTTGGCCGAAGATTTTCGTTTCCAGTAACGGCCAAAGAGGTCCCGATGCCACCTCAGCAGCGTTTCTGGTTGTATAACATGCAGGGCTGTGCGCCAAAAGTCTGTCAAACGAGCTAAACAATACGAAGCGCAGGCGGTCACCATCAGTGAACTTCGGCCGTTTCATCTGCCGGTTGAGTACCATTACTTGCTGACGGAGGATGGCGTTTTCAACCATCAGGTCGGCTCTACTTCGGGGCAAGTCTGAAACTGTTCCTTAAACTAAAGATGGCGTTGCGGGTTGGGTCAGTTGTTTGATTTTGGTTTTGATGTGGTTGATGACAGTCTTGCAGGCGTTGATGATAGTGGTAAACAGGATGTGATTTTCTCCCGTTTGAGGTCGATATTGATAGGGATGAAGGCTAGGGGATTTAGCGAAAACCAGCACGTTTCAGTCTGGGAAACTGCCCGGATGAAATAAAGCGCCCCCACAGGGAATTTGTCGTTTTAACAGCGCCAAGAACGACTTGAGTCTAAAAGCGTACCAGCAACAATGGTTGCTGTACCTGGTTTGGTGATTTTATTGAGTTGATTCTTGATGCGATTGAAGAATGATTTATGCGCATTGATAAGAGCAGAAAACATGAAGGCAAACTTCAATTCGAACTTTTAGAATCGGCAGCATGATAGTCGAATTGGCCACATATTTTGGCGAGAATTCCTGGTGGGTGAGTTAAGTTGCCAGCATAGGAGACGAACATGGACAAGCATAACATCCAATCGTGGATGGAAGGCTATATCAAGCCCTGGCGGAGCAACGCCGCTGAAGATATTGGCCGTCTCTTCACGGTTGCTGCCCTCTACTACACCGTACCTTACCGTGAGCCCTGGCGCGGCCGCGAAAATATTGTTGCGGGCTGGCGCGCCGCCAAGACGAGCCAGACGAGTGGGAGTTTCGCTATAAGCTTCTGGGCATTATAAACTATGTCGCTTTTGTCCGTCGCTGGACGAATTATCAGTGGGAAGGCATCAAAGTTTGCAATCTATGGATCAGCCGTTTCACTGAGGGACAATGCGACGAATTCGTAGAGTGGTGGATGGAAGAAAAGTAGCAACTTATTCTTTATCGTTCTGGTTTGGCCGGGCGCGAGATTTCAGTCAGGGCTTCTCCCGCCAACCTTTCCTTACCAGTATCTACCGCCAGATCGCCTAAGGACACAATTCCTACCAGCTTTTTATTGCGGTCCACAATAGGTAAACGGCGAATCTGTTTCTTTTCCATCACCTGAGCCGCTTCTGCTACATCTTGATCTTCATAGCAATAAAAAATCGCGGCCGTCATCACGTCTATCGCCTGAGTGCTATCAGGATTTCGGCCTTCTGCTGTGGCGCGGATAGTAATATCCCGGTCGGTCAGCATTCCCTTTAAACGTTCACCGTCACATACTGGCAGCGAACCTACATCCAGATCCCTCATTTTTTGGGCTGCCTCTCTTAAGGTTGTCTCGGGACTAATTATCTCTACGTTACGGGTCATAATTTGCTCGATTTGCATAGTTCGCTCCTTGTAATCAGCTTTTGTTTATTAAACATAGTGCACTAAGGTGTCTAGTGACCATATACCTAGGTATAAAGATGGATATAAATATGTCATATTTAACACGCCAAGCCACAGAGCTTTTCCCTGTCCTGGCAACCCAAGGTGCGCCAGAGGCTCAACAAGTGGCTGACTGCTGGCATTTATTGAAGAACTTGCGGGAGGCAATCGAAGACGAGCTCATGTACAAACCGGCCGTCTTGCAAGCTGCGGCGAAGGAGGTATCAAACGATAATGCAGTGACGGCTACAAATATAGAAAATTAGACAATCCAAACGGTCGAGATAGAGACACCGGTTAGTGGTGAAGCAACCAGGGAAAAACCAGTAAGTAACCTGCCTACCTGCAAAGGTTGAAAGAGATAAAATCGCTCGCCATGAAAGTCGGCAAGCGCGTTACGAACAGGTCCGCCAATTGCACCAGGAAGGCTTTTCGATACGAGAAATTGCCAGGAAGATGAACCTGGCGCGGCGGACAGTGAAGAAATACATCACTGCTAATGAGTGTCCCCAATATATAGGAGGGAAGCGGTCCTACAGCAAACTCAAACTTATCTACCCTACCTTGAGGAACAATGCAAGCTGGTTTTACGAATGCCACTCAGTTGTGGAGAGAGATTAAAGCCCAGGGCTTTTCCGGCAGCCGCTCCTTGGTCTCCCACTGGGCCGCCACTGAACGAAAACTGTTACCTCCGTCAACTCGTTACAGTCGTAAACAACCGGGTGGGATCAAGCCAACCATTATTCGGTTGGAAAAGCCGGCACCCTGGTCTGCACAACGTACTGCCTGGCTGCTGGTCAAAGACCGCGACCAAATGGACGAGGAGGAGAAAGCAGCCCTGGCTCGCGTTATGGCGGCTGATTCTCAGGTTGCAACGGCAGCCGGATTAGCAGAACGCTTTGTGCAGATGGTTAAACAACAGGAAGAAAGCCACCTTGACCGATGACTGGCTGATGTGACTCAGAGCGGCAACCGAGCCTTGATGAGTTTTGCCAATGGTATTCGTAGCGACCTGGCGGCCGTTCGCAACGCTTTGTCAACGATTTGGAGCAACGGCCAAACAGAGGGACAAATCAACCGGCTGAAGTTCATCAAGCGGTTGATGTACGGCCGCGCGAATTTTGACCTCCTTCGTAAACGAGTTCTGTTTCGGCCGTTGTTAGCTTGATTTCACGGAAAATGCGGAAGAACCCTGAAACAGGACCGCGCCGGGTAGACAAGTTGGTGAAGGTAACACTTCGGGAGAGCGGTGAAGAAGCCTGGGTGTTGATCCACATTGAAGTCCAGGGCGACCAGGAAGCCGCTTTTGCACGGCGCATGTACATCTACAATTACCGGCTGTTCGACAAATACGACCGGCGCGTGGCCAGCTTCGCCATATTGAGCGATGACAATCCTACCTGGCGGCCCGACCAGTTTGGCTATGAATTATTAGGCTGCCGTGTACAGCTTGATTTTCCCACCATAAAGCTGTTAGACTATGAGAGCAGGTGGGCAGAACTGGAAGCCTCAGACAACCCGTTTGCCGTGGTGGTGATGGCCCAGTTACAAACCCGGCGCACGCGGCAGCAGGTTGAAGCCCGCTATGAAGCAAAGCTGGGACTGGCCAAACGGCTGTACCAACGAGGCTACAGCCGCCGCGATATTTTAGAGCTATTCCGGTTCATTGATTGGGTGATGGCCCTACCACCGGAACTGGAGGAACAGTTTATGACAGATATAGTTGCCTACGAAGAACGGGAAAAGAAACCTTATGTGACCAGTGTGGAACGAATAGCCAGCCAGCGTGGACTGCAACTTGGTCTTGAGCAGGGCCTTGAACAAGGGCTTGAGATAGGCAGACGAGAAATGTTACTAGAAACCTTAGAGGCTCGTTTTGACGCTGTGCCTGCCGAATTAGTAACCATGATAGAGCAGATTGGCGATCCGAGTCTGTTACTCTCATTGCAGCGGTTGGCTGTGCTGACTGACTCCCTAGAGACTTTTGAGCAAGAGGTATTGGCGCGGTTGTAAACGGCCGTTTACCCACGCCAAACAACCAACCTCCTACTAACAACCCAACCTGCTAATACGGTCTGCTAACGCAGACTATGACCTGAACCCCACCCCGCCAACCACAAGAGCATCTCAGCCGAGGTGCTCTTTTTTGTGGTTTCATTTTTCCCTCCGAAAAAAGTATACTATGTCTTTTCTTTATGTTCATTTATTCGGGGGAAGGTCAATAGTTGTCAGTTCGTCTAAACGGCCAAACAGAGGGACAAATCAACCGGCTGAAATATCTCAATCGGCTGATGTACGGCCGGGCAAATTTTGACTTGCTTCGAAAACGAGTTTTGTTTCGGCCGTTGTTAGCTTGATTTCACGGAAAATGCGGAAGAACCACTTTTATAATATCGTAAACAGGTGAACCGAGTGAGAGCTGCACCTGAGGCCGTAACCAGGGCGTTTTCCCCACACACGTGGGGGTGAACCGAATGATTGCAATAATGCCCGCCGCTGCCCGAACCGTTTTCCCCACACACGTGGGGGTGAACCGGAACCCCGGCCGCGCCGGCCGCATCCTTGTTTGTTTTCCCCACACACGTGGGGGTGAACCGTAAAGCCCCGCTGTTACACTGTCATTAGAGGAGTTTTCCCCACACACGTGGGGGTGAACCGCACGCAGCGGCAAGGGGCTTGAAATGACTGCATGTTACCCGTGAGTTCAAACATAATCTTGATTATTCGCTGTTCGATGTGACATTAAGGGGCAATAGTATCATTTTCAATGTTGTTATCCAAGTGCTGGATGCGGTTGTGGAATAATCAGTTTTCAGTTGGGGGGTCTGGAGCGGACAAGCCATTTCAGCACAGGCTAATGGCCGGGTTGACAGTCGCCCTGTCTTTGGAGGGGATGAAAGCGAGCGCAGCGTTCAGGGACGGCAAACTGGCCGCCCCTGAACACCGGCAACATCAACCAGCAAACGTGTTAGGAGCCAGGATGGGAACGGGGCAGTTGACGACGAAACCGGTGGGATGGCTGTCCGGAGTGCCGTTAAACAGCTCCACCTCTCCGGCATCCAGAGCCGCCCGCGCCGCGGCCGACGATTGCAACACACGGGCTTTACTTTCGTCTGACCACTGTAAGGTGAAGTGATTCCAGAAAGGACTCCAGGCCGGATGGCCGGCCTGATTGTCAAAAATGGCCGGTTGAAAGCCCATCACCCCACTGCCGGTAATGCCGTTGGCAAATACCCAGATTTCGTCCGTCCCGCTCAGATCAACCAGTTGTTGGGTGGGCGAGGAGGCGGAAACGCTCATCATGGGCACCATCGGCGCGGCCGAGGTGTCGGTGACGATGTAGCGACTGCCGGGATAGCACTGGTGGAGCTTGAACATCACCGTCATCCCCTCTGTATCCACCGGCTCCAGCAGTTGGCCGGTGCCCAGGTAGGTCGTCTTATCCGTGTCTACCGGCAGTTCGCCGCCGGGCCATTTAACCACCGGATAATTGACGAAGATCGGCTGCTCTTCAATCGTTGCCTGCCCATCGGCCGCGGCCGCTTCGACTGCTTCGGCCGAGTCCAGCTCCAGGTTGTTGTCGCTGATCGTCACCCGTTTGATTTGAAACAGGGGCGAGTAGTCT
>Ga0299914_10003867_pt1 | contig 10666 bp, 12 predicted proteins | sample RVTome_10_FD_201361 | JGI IMG/M metagenome (GOLD analysis project Ga0299914, IMG submission 201361) | Soil microbial communities from uranium-contaminated site in the Upper Colorado River Basin, Wyoming, United States - RVT153D57 (version 2) ... | reverse complement strand
GGTTCGAGGCCGCCGGCTGGGAGTACCGGATCGTCTCCTCGAGCGTGCCGCCCGACGAGCTCGTGGCGATGAAGCTCAACGCGCTGCTGATCGACGTCTCGCTGCTCGGATCGCTCGGGTGGGAGTACCTGGAGCGCGTCAGCGGGATGCTCCCCGACCTCGGCGTCGTCGTCTGCACCCAGGGCTCGACCGTCGCCCAGCGGGTGCGCGGGCTGCGCCTCGGCGCCGACGACTGGATCGCCAAGCCCTCCCACCCCGAGGAGGTCATGGCGCGGATCGAGGCCGTCGTCCGCCGGCGCCGTCGCAGCCGACCGAAGGCCGACGTCGGCCCGCTGGTCGCGGGCGAGCTCGAGGTGCGGGGCGACCAGTACCAGGCCTTCGTCGCCGACCGCAGCCTCGGGCTGACGCGGCGCGAGTTCGAGCTCCTGCAGGTGCTCGCCGACGCCAACGGCCGGGTGATCGAGCGCGAGGACATCTACCAGCGGGTGTGGGGCTACGCGATGGCTCACGGCGACCGCTCGGTCGACGTCTTCGTCCGCAAGCTGCGCTCGAAGCTGCAGCGGCTCTCGCCGAGCTGGCAGTACATCCACACCCACTTCGGCGTCGGCTACCGCTTCGAGGCCGAGCCGGCGGTTCCGGACCCCGTCGGCGGGCCGACGGACGAGGCGGCGCAGGTCGGCGCCGGCGGCGACGAGGCCGGCGGCGGCGCCCGATCCGGCAACGGGATTCCGCACGAAGCGGCCCAAACGGGTTAGCCCAGAGCTCGGTTCACATCCTTTTCACAACTCCGCCACCGCGCGGTAACAACCTTCGGGGCGTGTCGCTGCGACTCTGCCGCCAACACGGGGGAGCTCTTCCTGCGTCCTGGCCCCCGCGCCTGCGGCGCGCCCCCGGCGAAGCAGCAATGACCACCGCTCGCGTGCGAGCGAAATACGAGACAAGGAGACCAGCGAAGTGATCTCTAGGAACTGGTTGGTGGCCGCTGGCGCGGTCGCGGCGCTCGCGTTCGGCGTCGCGGCGTGTGGTGGCGACGACGACGGCAACGGCGGCAGCAGCGACAACGGCAACGGCGACAGCGCCGAGCTCTCAGGGAGCGTCCTGATCGACGGCTCGAGCACGGTGGCGCCGCTCAGCGAGCCGATGGGGGTGTTGTTCGCCGAGGAGCACGCGGACGTCGACGTGAGCGTCGGCACCTCGGGAACCGGCGGCGGGTTCGAGAAGTTCTGCGCCGGCGAGACTGACATCTCCGACGCCTCGCGGGTGATCGGCGACGATGAGATCGCGGCCTGCGAGAGCAATGGGATCGACTACGAGGAGGTCTCGGTCGCCAACGACGCGCTGTCGGTCGTCGTCCATCCCGACAACCCCGTCACCTGTATGACGGTCGACCAGCTGAACCAGATCTACGGGCCGGACGCGACCGCGACCAGCTGGAGCGAGATCGACGGCCTCGACGCCGAGTTCGACGCCGACCTTCAGATCTTCAGCCCAGGCGCCGACTCGGGCACGTTCGACTACTTCACCGAGGCGATCAACGGTGAGGAGGGCGCCCAGCGGAGCAAGGACGTGAACGTCGTCGGCGAGGACGACAACGCCACCGTCACCGGCGTCGCCGGCAGCGAGGGCGGGATCGGCTACTTCGGCTACTCGTTCTTCACCGAGAACCAGGACCAGCTGAAGGCGCTCGAGATCGAGAACGAGGAGGGCGACTGCGTCGCCCCGAGCGAGGAGGCGGCCCAGGACGGCTCGTACAACCCGCTCGGTCGGCAGCTGTTCATCTACCCGTCGGCGCAGGCGCTCGAGAAGCCCGAGGTGCTGGAGTTCGTCAACTTCTACATCGAGAACGTCAACGACGTCGCTGCCGACGCCGGGTTCATCGCTCTGACCGACGAGCAGATCGCCGAGGCGCAGGCGAAGGTCGACAGCCTCACCGGCGGCGGCTCCGGAACCGAGGAGGAGGGCGAGTAGCGGTCCTCGCCGCCTCGTTCCCCGACTGACCCGAGCGATGGAATCGCGGGACATGATCGCGGCCTCCAGGCTCAGCGGCGGCTCGAGCCGCATCAGCCTGGAGGCCGCGAGCCCGCGCTACGGCGAGAAGGCGATCGTCTGGGTGCTCGCGATGTGCGGCGTCCTGTCGGTCCTGACGACCACCGCGATCGTGATCTCGCTGATCGGCCCGTCGCTCAACTTTTTCCGCCAGATCCCGGTCCTCGACTTCCTGTTCGGGACCTTCTGGTCGCCGGCGATCCAGCCGGCGAGCTTCGGCGTCCTGCCGATCGTCGTCGGCACCCTCAACGTCACCCTCTGGGGGCTGCTGTTCGCGATCCCGATCGGACTCGGCGCGGCGGTCTACCTGAGCGAGTACGCTCGCCCGGGCGTCCGCAAGACGATCAAGCCGATCCTCGAGGTGCTCGAGGGAGTGCCGACCGTCGCCTTCGGCTTCTTCGCCTTCGCCTTCATCACCCCGCTGCTCCAGGACGTCTGGCCGGGATTCCTCGGCAGCGGCCCGAATATCTTCAACGCCGGTGCCGCGGGGCTGGCGGTCGGCCTGCTGATCGTGCCGACGATCGCCTCGATCTCCCAGGACGCGATGATGGCGGTGCCCGGCGGCCTTCGCGAGGGCGCGTTCGCGCTCGGCGCGAGCAAGATGCGGGTCGCTACCCGGGTCATCTTCCCGGCGGCGCTGTCGGGCATCGTCGCCGCGATCGTGCTCGCGTTCTCGCGCGCGATCGGTGAGACGATGGTCGTGCTGATGGCCGCCGGGGCGACGCCGAACATGACCCTGTCGCCGACCGAGCCGATCCAGACGATGACCGCCTACATCGCAGTCACGGCTACCGGCGACATCGGCACCGGGACGATCGAATACGACACGATCTTCGCCGTCGGCCTGCTGCTGTTCGTGATCACCCTGGTGATGAACATGATCAGCATCCGGTTCGTCCGCAAGTACCGCGAGGTCTACGAGTGAGCCAGGTGCCGGGCACCCAGCGGGCGCGACTCGCCGCCGCGGGGGCCCAGTCGGCGACGGCCGAGGTGATGCTCGGACGGCGCTCGATCGGCGACGTGCTCCGGGGCCGCCTCTTCCACGCGCTGCTCCTGCTCGCGATCGCGCTCGCCGTGATCGGGCTCGGGATGCTGATCCTCGACGCGCTCGTCGAGGGCCAGTCGCGGCTCGGGCCCGAGCTCTTCACCGAGGGGAGCGCGGTGTCCCCCGCCGACTCGGGGTTCAAGCCGGCGATCTACGGCACGGTGATCGTGATCGGTGGCGTCGTTCTGATGACCGTGCCGCTCGGCGTCGGCGCGGCGCTCTACCTCGAGGAGTACGCGAACAGGGAGCGCTGGTGGAATCGCGTCATCGAGCTCAACATCCAGAACCTCGCCGCCGTTCCGTCGATCGTCTACGGCATCCTCGGCCTCGCGTTCTTCGTCCGCGGGCCGCTCGACCTGGGCTTCGTCGCCTTCGCCGGCTCGCTGACGCTGACCCTGCTCGTCCTGCCGACCGTGATCATCGCCGCGCGCGAGGCGATCCGGGCCGTGCCGCCCTCGATCCGCGAGGGGGCGCTGGCGCTCGGCGCGACGCAATGGCAGACCGTCCGCCGCCAGGTGCTCCCGGCGTCGATCGCCGGGATCGTCACCGGCGTCATCCTGGCGATCTCGCGGGCGATCGGCGAGACCGCTCCACTGCTGCTTGTCGGCGCGGCGACCCTCGTCACTCGCGAGCCAACCGACCCGTTCACCGATAGTTACACCGTGCTCCCGGTGCAGATCTTCCAGTACTTCTCGCGCGCGCAGGAGGACTATCGGATCCTCGCCGCGGCGGGGATCATCGTGATGCTGATCGTCCTGCTGCTGATGAACTCGTTCGCGATCTGGCTCCGGAACCGTTACGAACAGAGGTGGTGACCTACGATGGACGAGACCGTGACCGACCCTGAACGCACGATCGGGGGAGAAGCCGAGCGCTCGGGCCGGCCGGGGATCGACGTCTCCTCGACCGCTCACGCCGCCCACGAGGCGCACCAGGAGTCCGTCGGGAAGAGGGACACGATCTTCGAGCTCCGCGACGTCAACGTCTACTACGGCGACCACCGCGCCGTCGCCGACGTCAGCGCCGACATGTTCAAGAACAACATCACCGCGCTCATCGGCCCGTCCGGATGCGGCAAGAGCACGCTGCTGCGCTGTCTGAACCGGATGAACGATCTGATCCCCAGCGCGCGCGTCGAGGGCCGGATCAACTACCACGACGTCGACCTCTACGGCCCCAGGGTCGACGAGGTCGAGGTCCGCAAGCGGATCGGGATGGTGTTCCAGAAGCCGAACCCGTTCCCGAAGTCGATCTTCGACAACATCGCCTTCGGGCCGCGCGTGCTCGGGATGAAGGGCATCGAAGAGCGGGTCGAGCGGGCGCTGAGGGGCGCCGCGCTGTGGGACGAGGTCAAGGACCGCCTCGACATGAACGCCTACGGAATGTCCGGAGGCCAGCAGCAGCGGCTCTGCATCGCGCGCTGCATCGCCGTCGAGCCCGACGTGATCCTGATGGACGAGCCGTGCTCGGCGCTCGACCCGATCTCGACCGGAAAGATCGAGGACCTGATGCTCGAGCTCAAGCGGGACTACTCGATCGTCATCGTCACCCACAACATGCAGCAGGCGGCCCGGGTCTCGGACATGACGGCGTTCCTGATCGTCGAGCTCGACGCCGAGGAGAAGCACCGCACCGGACGGGTGATCGAGTACGACGACACCGAGAAGATCTTCACCAACCCCTCCGACTCCCGAACCGAGGACTACGTCACCGGGAAGGTCGGCTGATGCCCGAGGGAACCCGCATCCACTACCAGGAGGAGCTCGAGAGCCTCGAGCGGCGGGCGCTCGAGGGGCTCGACCTCGTCGGCAGGACGCTCGAGCGGACGATCGAGGCCGTCCAGCAGCGGGATGCCGAGCTCGCCGAGATCGTGATCGCCGACGACGACGTCATCGACGGCCGCTATCTGGAGATCCACCAGTCGATCCTGACCCTGCTCGCGACCCAGGCTCCCGTGGCGACCGACCTGCGGCTGATCTCGGCGCTGCTGCACGTGATGAAGTGCGTCGAGCGGATGGGAGATCAGTGCGTGAACATCGCCAAGCTGATCCCGATCGCCGGACACGAGCCCCCCGCCGACGAGCGCATCCTCGCCGACATCCTGACGATGGGAAAGCAGGCCGGCACGCTCGTCTCGCAGGCGAAGGCGGCGTTCGCCGGGCGCAACGTCGAGCTCGCGCGCGACCTCGTCCGCCAGGACGACGTGATCGACGACATGAACCGCGAGATCTTCCAGATCGCGCTCGAGATCGGCGACGACCACGATCGCCGCGAGTGGGCGATGACGATGATCCTCGTCGCGCGGGCGGTCGAGCGGATCGGCGACAACGCCGTCGACGTCGGCGAGCAGGTGGCGTTCGTCGTCACCGGTCTCTTCCGCGAGTTCGAGGACTCATCGCACCCCGGCGCGCCCGCGTTGGTCCCCGGCGCCGACCCGGACGCGGGGACGCGGTGACTGTTCGGTCGGCGCCGAGATGGCGACGGGGACGATCCTCGACACCTCGCTGGTCGAGGCGCTGGGGATAGCCGCCGCCGCCGGGCTCGGGATCCTGCTTCTCTCCTCGCTCTCGGTGCGCGCCCTCGCCGAGGCCGACAAGGCGCGCGCCGACGGCCAGCCCGCCCGGGCGGCCGTCTGGGCGGCGATCGCCCTCGCCGGGGCCGCCGCCGCGATCGCCGGCGTAGCGGCGGGCCTGGTGCTGGTGGCGAAGGGGTAGGGGCCCGGGCTAGGCCTCGGCGGGGGCGACCTCGGCGAGCAGGGCGCGGACCCGGGCATCGAGCTCGTCGCGGATCCGGCGCACGCCGTCGAGATCGGCCTCGGCCGGATCGTCGAGCTCCCAGTCCTCGTAGCGCTTGCCGGGGTAGATCGGGCAGGCGTCGCCGCAACCCATCGTGATCACGACGTCGGAGGAGCGGACGATCTCGTCGGTCATCGGCTTCGGGAACTCCTTCGAGACGTCGATCCCGATCTCGTCCATCGCCGTGATGACGTCGGGGTTTACCTCGTCGGCAGGGGCGCTGCCGGCGGAGCGCACGTATACCCGGCCGTCGGCGAAGTGGTCGAGCAGCGCCGCGGCCATCTGGCTGCGCCCGGCGTTGTGCACGCAGACGAACAGGACCTCGGGCGTATCCGTCGTCAGCTTGCCCTCCACCCGCGCCAGCGCCCGCAGTCGCTCGCGCGCGAATCGGTGGACGAAGAGCGGGATGAAATCCTGGAACTTGGCGCCCCGCAGGGCGTCGAGCGACTCCCAGACGTAGCGCTCGATCGTCTCGCGCGAGAAGGTGCCGGCGAACTCGTCGGTGAGCTTCTCGAGCTCCTTGCGAATGTGTCCGCGCAGCTCCGGGTTGTCGAGCTGGATCGCCATCTGATGCTCCTCCTCCTGCCCCGGATAGAAAGCATTCGAGGGCCAGCATATTGCATTGAAGACTCTGAGTTCAATCGATAGAATCGGATCGATGACGGTCGATATGAAGCTCGAGCTCGAGCCGAAGCAGAAACGGCCGGCGGGGGAGCCGTGCTGCGAGCCGGTCGCCTATCCGGAGATCGAGCGCTCGGCCGCGGAGCGGATGGCGGGCGCCGCCAAGGCGCTCGGCGATCCGATCCGGATGCAGCTCGTAGACGTCCTGCGACGGCACGCCGGCAAGGTCTGCGTCTGCGAGCTCGTGCCGCTGTTCGACCTCTCGCAGCCGACCGTCTCACACCATCTCAAGGTACTCCGCGAGGCGGGCCTGGTCGAGTCGGAGCGCCGTGGGCTGTGGGCGTACTATTACGTCGTCCCGGGCGCGCTCGAGGAGCTCGGCGGCTGGCTCGAGGGCTGAGGGCCGCCCGGCGCTCAGCCGAGCAGGCGCGCGACCTGCGCGGCGAGGGTCGCCGAGCGCGGCCGGTAGGGCGGATGGACCTCGAGCACGAGCGGCGCCGGGTGGCCGGCGAGGAGCGGCGCCAGCCGCTCCCAGGGCAGCGTGCCGCGCCCCGGCGGCAGGTGGAGGTCGAGGCGCAGCGGATCGACGCCCTGCTCGACCTCGGGTCGCGGGCGCCGGCGGGCGCCGAGGTTGTCGTGGACGTGGAGCACGGACGCCGTGTCGAGCGCCGGCTCGACCAGCCGCTCGACCGAGGTGTGGCGCAGGTCGGCGGTGACGTGGGCGTGGCCGATGTCGACGCAGAGCGCGACCCGCTCGGACCCGATCCGGTGGGCGAGGTCGCGAAGCGTCGCCGGGACCGCCGAGAGGAGCTCGGGACCGGGGTAGAGCGGGCAGAGGTTCTCGATCGCGATCGTCACCTCGAGCCGCTCGGCGACCGTCGCCAAAGCGGCGAGGGCGCGGACCTCGAACCGCTGCGCGTCGCCGCTGCGCGGGACGTCGGGCAGCGCGAGGGCGTGGTAGACGACCTGCGCGGCCCCGAGCTCGGCGGCGTAGGAGAGCAGGCCCTCGAGTGCCCGATCGCCCGCGGGCGTCCCCGCCCGCAACCCCGCCGGCGCGTGTACGACGGCTTCGAGCTCCGTGGTCTCGAGCCCCGCTCGAGCCGCCTGGGCGTGGGCGGTGCAATGCCGCGGCTCGCGCAGCACCGAGGCCGGCGGGGAGTGCAGCTGGACCCACGCGAAGCCCGCCGCCTCGTAGGACTTGAGCAGCGGGGCGGACGGCCACCACTCGCGGGGAACGCCGAGCCCGAGGCGTCCGGCGAGGCCGCCGGGGAGCCCGTCCGGGGACGGCTCGATGCCTACCGCCTCGTCGTCCCTGCGGGTATCGCTGATCGCCATCCGAGCCCACGCTAGGACCGGGCCGCGGACGGCCCGTGAAGCGCTCGTGAACCGCCTGTTAACTGCTTGTGACCGGGGCCGCGAAGCGCGCCTGCCCATCCGCCGTTTGTGCCAACATCGCTGCGGTGCTCTGCGCGGCGATCGACATCGGCTCGAACACCACCCGTGTCCTCCTGGCCGAGCCGCAGGAGGGCCAGCTGCGCAAGGTCATGGAGCAGCGCGCCTACACCCGGATCGACAAGTCGTCGAAGCGCAAGGGCAAGATCACCGCCGAGAAGGTCGCCGAGGTCGCCGAGGTCGTCGCCACCCAGGTCCGCCTCGCCCACGAGCTCGGCGCCGAGGCGACGCGGATCGTCGCCACCGCGGCGATCCGGGAGGCGAAGAACACCGACGACGTCGTCGCCGAGATAGCCCGGGTCTGCGGCTCGCCGGTCGAGGTCCTGAGCGAGGAGGAGGAGGGCAGGCTCGCGTTCATCGGCGCGACCAAGACCCTCGGCCACCCGGTTGCGGGCGAGATCGGGGTCGTCGATGTCGGCGGCGGATCGTCGGAGATCGTCGTCGGCTCGATCGAGGAGGGAGTGCGCGCGGTGCGCTCGTTCAAGATCGGGTCCGGCGGCCTCGCCGACGAGTTCCTGGTCAACGACCCGCCGTCGGCGGCGGAGATCCGGGCGCTCCGCGACTACATCGCCGACTTCTTCGACGGGGTCGACGTCGAGCGCCCGGCGCAAGCGGTCGCCGTCGGCGGCAGCGCGACGTCGCTGCGCTCGCTGGTCGGCTCGCTGCTCGAGTACGAGACGCTCGAGCGCGCGATCCGGGTGCTGAGCGGCGACCAGATCACCGACGTCGCGCGCCGGTTCGAGCTCGATCCGCGCCGGGTGAAGATCCTGCCCGCCGGCGTGCTGCTGCTCGAGAAGCTCTCCGAGCTGCTCGGCCAGCCGCTTCAGATCGGCAAGGGCGGCCTGCGCGAGGGGATCATCCTCGACCTCCTGAACGGCTCGGCCGACGGCTCGCGGCACCAGGCGCTCGCCGCCTGACGGCGGGCGCCCGACGCGCTCGCGGCGGGCCGGCCGGGCTGGTCGACCGCCGTTACCCTCCCCGGAGATGGCACGGGCCCGCCCGATCCCCGGACTGAGCGAGGACCTGCCCTACGGGGCGGCGGCGGCGAAGGTGATCTCGGTGCGCACCCGCGAGCTCACCGAGCACGCGAGCGGCGTCCTCGACACCTCCGACATCGAGCGGGTACACGACATGCGGGTCGCGACCCGGCGGTTGCGAGCCGCGCTCGAGGTCTTCGAGCCCTGCTTCCCGCGCAAGCCCTTCCGCGCCGCGCTCAAGGAGGTGAAGCGGATCGCCGACGCGCTCGGGGAGCGACGCGACCGTGACGTGCACATCGCCGCGATGCGGGAGGTCGCCGAGGCGATGAGCGCGCCCGACCGGCCCGGGATCGAGAGCCTGATCGAGCGACTTCGCGCCGAGCAGTCGGCGGCGAACGAGGCCCTCGAGCCGTACGTCGGCGCCGAGCGCCTGGCCGAGCTCGCCGAGCGCCTCGACGAGCTCGCGTCGCTGGCCGAGGAGGCTGCGACCGAATGAAGGCTCGCAGGGTCAAGAAGCTCGATCCGGCGGCTTCGCTGGTCGAGAACGCGGCCCGGATCGTCAAGGTCCGGCTCGACGAGATGCAGGGGTTCGCGCCGGCGGCGCTCGATCCCTCACGCGAGCGTGACCAGCACGACATGCGGATCGCGGCCAAGCGGCTTCGCTACATCCTCGAGGCCACCGAGGACCACTTCGGCAGGTCGGCCAAGGTCGCCCGCCGCCGCGCCCGCGACCTCCAGGACGTGCTCGGGGAGATCCACGACTGCGACGTGATGCTGCCCCGGGTCGACGCCCACGTCGGCGAGCAGCGCGCCCGCGACGCGGGCGCGATCCACGCCCGCGCGGCCGGCGCCCCCGACCTCGACCCGGTGCTCGCGGCTCGGGCGCCCGGGCGCACCTCGTACCGCGGTCTCGAGCTGCTGGCGGTCTACCTCCAGGCGCGACGCGCCGTCCTCTTCGATCGCTTCGTCGAGTTCTGGCGCGAGCAGGAGCGCCTCGGCACCTGGGAGCGCCTCGACCGGGCCGCCGACCGCAAGCTCCGCGAGGCGAGGGAGCGACGGCGGGCGGCCGAGCGCGCCGCCGAGGCCCGGCGCCGGCTGGCCGACGCCGAGCGCGCCGAGCGCGAGGCCGCCGAGCGGGCCCGCGAGGCGGCCGCGCAGCTGCTCGAGGCCCGCCGGGCCGAGGACGGCGGGTCGGCGGCACCGGCCGGCTAGCCGACCTCGCGGAACCTGACCTCGCGATCCGCCGGCGCGACCGACCATTCGCCCCGCGTCCAGCGGATCTCCGTGCCGTCGACGAGCCGCGCCATCGCCCGCCCGCAGCGCGGCCGGCCCCAAAGGGTCGCCTCGACCGGACGCGGCTCGTCCTCGCCGAGGCCGTCGGCGACGACCTCGGTCGGGTAGGTCGTGACGATCGCCCCGCGCCGGACCCAGACCGGTATTCGGTCGCGCGGTGCGGGGGCGATCGCGTCGCGCCCTCCGACCGCCGCCTCGCCGGTCCAATGGTCGATCCACTCGCCGCGCGGGAGCTGCACGCGGCGCTCGGTGGCGCCCTCGCTGAGCACCGGCGCGACCCAGATCGTGGGCCCGAATCCGTAGGCGTCGCCGAGCCTCCAGCCCGCCGGGTCGGCCGGGTCGACGAGCGCGAGCGGACGGATGATCGGCAGCCCGGTGCGCGCGGCGCTCGCCGCCGCGGCGTGGATGTAGGGGACGAGCCGCTCGTGGAGCAGCAC
>Ga0299914_10003865_pt1 | contig 10669 bp, 7 predicted proteins | sample RVTome_10_FD_201361 | JGI IMG/M metagenome (GOLD analysis project Ga0299914, IMG submission 201361) | Soil microbial communities from uranium-contaminated site in the Upper Colorado River Basin, Wyoming, United States - RVT153D57 (version 2) ... | reverse complement strand
TCAAACTGACTGTCCATCAATCCAAAGGAATCCCACCCCCACCAACAAAGGCGAAGGACAGGGTTCAAAAATTGGCATTGAACATAGTGCACGCTGTTGAGTTCTCAAGGAACGGACGCACCCGGATTTCAGCCTTACGGCCTGCCTCCAGGGCAACCTATCTATGGTACCACTTCTCTTACGGGCTCCGGAACTGAAGTCCGAGCCGGAGGCCAGTTACAGCCTGAAATCACAACGCGAACGTTGTGATCTCTGAGGAAGTGGAGTTTCATCTTAGGCTTGAAATCACCGAGTCGCAATGCGACTTCGAGGCTATTTGGCTAAGAATCTCGCCCGCTCGGCCGGACTGCTGTGTCTCGAAGACCCAGCCGCTTCCCGCACCGCCGTGGCGATGAGTAAGAATTTACGCGGATCCCGGGGCTGCCGCCAAATCAGGCCTGCATCCCGGGCGTGTCGCGCAACCCGCCGATGCAGTGGGCGCCGCCGAAGGGCTGATCGGACAGCGAATCCGGTCAGTTCACGTCATCGGGATGGGAGCTCACTCGTCCCTCCCGCTCGAGCGCGGTGATCGCCGCGACCTCGGCCTCGCCGAGCTCGAAGCCGAACACGTCGAAGTTCTCCGCCATGCGCTCACGTCGGCTCGACTTCGGGAACACGATGTGCCCGCGCTGCAGGTGCCAGCGGATGACGACCTGCGCCGGGGTCACGTCGTGGGCCGCAGCGGCATCCGTCACCTCGGGCAGTTCCAGCAACGGGTACTTGCCCTGTCCGAGCGGGCCCCACGCCTCGATCGCGATCCCATGCTCCTCGGCGAACGCCGTGGTGGCGGGCTGCTGGTGGTGCGGGTGCAACTCGATCTGGTCGACAGCGGGCACGGTGCCGGTCTCCGCGAGGAGGCGCTCGAGGTGCGGCACCAAGAAGTTCGAGACGCCGATCGACCGCGTCCGACCCGATTCGCGCAGTCGCTCGAACGCCCTCCAGGTCTCGACATAGCGGTCGTTCGCGGGTGCCGGCCAGTGGATCAGGTACAGGTCGACGTAGTCGAGACCGAGCCGATCGAGGCTCGCATCGAACGCATCGAAGACCGACTGCGTGCCCTGGTCGTCGTTCCAGAGCTTCGTCGTCACGTAGAGCTGTTCGCGTGGGATGCCGGAGCCGGCGATCGCGCGCCCGACACCGGTCTCGTTGCCGTAGATGCGGGCGGTGTCGATGTGCCGGTAGCCCACCTCGAGCGCATCGGTGACGATCCGCTCGGTCTCGTTCGGATCGACCTTGAACACGCCGAAGCCGAGCTGCGGGATGGAGTGTCCGTCGTTCAGTTGGATGCGGGGTACCGAGGTCTGGGTCATCCGCCCATCCCATCACGGCGGCCTGGGCATCCGACAGTGAGGTTCGCTGGTCGCGTAGGCGCAGCACCCGCGAACCGCGCCCGGCTCGCACCGCATACGATGGAGGGCTGTGCTTCCCGCGATCACCTATCCCCCAGAGCTGCCGGTCTCCGCGCAGCGCGAGGAGATCGCGCGCGCGCTCCGCGACCACCAGGTCGTGATCGTCGCGGGCGCCACGGGGTCGGGCAAGACCACGCAGCTCCCGAAGATCTGCCTCGAACTCGGGCGCGAGTCGATCGCGCACACCCAGCCCCGGCGCATCGCGGCACGCACGATCGCCGAGCGCATCAGCGAGGAGCTCGGCGTCGACCTCGGCGGGCTCGTCGGCTACCAGGTGCGGTTCACGGATCGCGTGAGCGACGCCACGCGCGTCAAGGTGATGACCGACGGCATCCTGCTCAACGAGATCCACCGCGACCGCGAACTGCGCCGGTACGACACGATCATCATCGACGAGGCACACGAGCGCAGCCTCAACATCGACTTCCTGCTGGGCTACCTGAAACGCCTGCTTCCGCGGCGCCCAGACCTCAAGGTCATCGTCACGAGCGCGACGATCGACCCCGAGAGCTTCGCAGCGCACTTCGCGGATGCCTCGGGTCGGCCGGCACCCGTCATCGAGGTGTCGGGGCGCACCTATCCCGTCGAGGTCCGCTACCGTCCGCTCGTCGCGGAGGCCGGCGCCGGTGCCGGCGGCGAGGACAGCGACGACGAGGGCGCGGCCGCCGAGGACAAGGACGTGCAGCGCGGCATCCTCGAGGCACTCGACGAACTCGAGCGCGAGTCATCCGGCGACGTGCTCGTGTTCCTGTCGGGCGAGAGCGAGATCCGCGACGCCGAGGCGGCGGTGCGGGCGCACTACGGGGTCTCGACAGGCTCGACCGGCGGAGTCGGCCGCCGGCGCGCCGGCGAGACCGAGGTGCTTCCCCTCTACGGACGGTTGTCCTCGGCCGACCAGCACCGCGTGTTCGAGCCGTCGAAGATCGCGGGACTGCGCCGTCGGGTCGTGCTGGCCACCAACGTCGCCGAGACGAGCCTCACCGTGCCCGGCATCCGCTACGTCGTCGACGCGGGAACCGCACGCATCAGCCGCTACTCCGCGCGCTCGAAGGTGCAGCGGCTGCCGATCGAACCGATCTCGCAGGCCTCGGCGAACCAGCGCTCTGGTCGGTCGGGGCGCACGAGCGACGGCATCGCCATCCGCCTCTACTCCGAGGACGACTTCGAGCGCCGGTCCGAGTTCACCGACCCCGAGATCCTCCGCACGAATCTCGCAGCGGTCATCCTGCAGATGGCGTCGCTCGGCATCGGCGCGATCGAGGATTTCCCGTTCCTCACGCCGCCTGACGGCCGCGGCATCCGTGACGGTCTCGATCTGCTCCGCGAACTCGGCGCACTCGACGAGGGCCTCGAGACGCGTCGGCCTTCGGCCGGCGCTCCCCGACCGGCGGAGGAACGCGGGCCGCAGCTCACGCGCGTCGGCCGCCAGCTCGCGCGGCTGCCGATCGAGCCGCGCTTCGCACGCATGGTGCTCGAGTCGAAGGCGCAGGGCGTCTCGCGCGAGGTGCTCGCGATCGTCGCGGGGCTGACGATCCAGGACCCGCGAGAGCGGCCGCTCGACAAGCGCGAGCAGGCCGACGGATTCCACGCGCGGTTCGTCGATCCGACGAGCGACTTCATGAGCCTCCTCAATCTCTGGAACCACCTGGAGCAGAAACAGCGCGAGCTCTCGGGCAGCGCGTTCCGTCGCATGTGCAGGGCCGAGTTCCTGAACTACCTGCGCGTGCGCGAGTGGCAGGACCTGTACCGCCAGCTCGTGCGGCTCGCGAAGCCGCTCGGGCTCCACGTCGCCCAGACCGCAGGCGAGCCGAACGCCGACGGCATCCACCGGGCACTCCTCGCTGGGCTCATGTCGCAGATCGGACTCCGTGACGACGCGAGGACTTCGAGCGGCCGGGGCGGCGCCGGCTCGGCCCGCGAAGCCGAACGCAAGGGACGCAGGGCCCAGGCCGAGTTCGTCGGGGCTCGCAACGCGCGCTTCGTCGTGTTCCCCGGTTCCGCGCTCGCGAAGAAGCCGCCGGCCGCCATCATGAGCGCCGAGCTCGTGGAGACGAGCCGGCTCTTCGCGCGCACCAACGCCGCGATCGATCCCGCCTGGGCGGAGCAGCTCGCCGGGCCGCTCGCGAAGCGCAGCTTCAGCGAGCCGCGCTGGGAGCGACGGCAGGGCGCCGCCGTCGCCGACGAGAAGGTCACCCTGTTCGGCGTGCCGATCGTGCCGAAGCGGCGGATCCAACTCTCCAGGGTCGACCGGGCTCTCGCGCGTGAGCTCTTGATCCGGCACGCGCTCGTCGAGGAGGACTGGGACACGAGCCGGCTCGACAAGCGGCTCTTCGCGTTCCTCCGTTCGAACCGCGAACTCCGTCGCGAGCTCGGCGAGGTCGAGGAACGCACGCGCCGCCGCGACATCCTGGCCGGGGACGAAGCCGTCGTCGCCTTCTACGAGGCCAGGGTGCCGGCGGATGTCGCGGACACGCGCGCCTTCGAACGCTGGTGGCGAGGCGAGCATCGCACCCGGCCCGAGCTCCTCACGATGGCGGCCGTCGACCTCGTCGGCGAGGCGGCCGACACCGGCCGCGGCGACGGCTTCCCCGACCGCTGGCGTCAGGGCGACCAGACGCTCTCGCTCACCTACCGCTTCGAACCCGGTGCCGACGACGACGGCGTGACCGTGATCGTGCCGCTCGTGCTGCTCCCCCGCCTCGAACCCGCCGGGTTCGACTGGCAGGTTCCCGGGCTCCGTGACGAGCTCATCCAGGCGCTGCTCCGCACCCTGCCGAAGGTAGTGCGCCGGCAAGTGGTGCCCGCCGCGGAATGGGCCGCGAAGATCGCGGCAGAACTGCCCGCCGGTCCCGAGCGCGGGGAGGTGCGCGAACCGCTCACCGCCGCAGTGGGGCAGGCGATCCGTCGGCTCACGTTCGCACCCGTGGATCCGTCGGACTTCGACCTCGACCGCGTGCCGGCGCACCTCCGGGTCACCTTCCGCGCCGTCGACGACCGCGGACGCGTGCTCGGCACGTCGAAAGACCTGCGCGACCTGCAGGAGCGCCTCGCCGACCGCACCCGCGAAGCCGTCGCGAAGGCCGTGACCGGCGGATCACGGGCATCGCGGGGTTCCGGGGTTTCCCGGGTCGAGAAGGAGACGCCGCGGGCGCCTCAACCAGTGAACCCGGCCCTCGCCGAGCGCGACGGCATCACCACGTGGGAGTGGGACGAGCTTCCCGCGCACCTCGACACGCGCCAGGCGGGCAACGTGATCCGTGCGTATCCGGCCCTCGTGGATGAGAAGACCTCGGTGGCCCTGCGACTCGTGGCCACGGCGGAGGAACGCGATCGCGCGTCGCGTCGCGGCATCCGTCGACTGCTCGTGCTCGCCACGCCGACGCCCGTCGCCTACGTGCAGGAGCACCTGTCGAACGACGAGAAGCTCTCGCTCGCGGCGAGCGCCTACCCCGGAACGCGGGCCCTGCTCGACGACTGCCTCGCGGCGTGCGTCGACGCAGAGCTGCGTGCTCGGCACGCCGACGGCATCGTCCGCACCCGTGCCGAGTTCGAGGCGGTTCGCGACGCGATCGCCGCGAGCGTGGTGGAGCGGATGTTCGAGACCGTGGCGCTCGTCGCTCGCATCCTGCGCACCGCGCGCGAGGCCGACCGGGCGATCTCGGGGGCATCGAGCATCCAGCTGATGGCAGCCCTGGGCGACGTGCGTGCGCAGCTCGACGGGCTCGTGCCGAACGGCTTCGTCTCGGCGACGGGCCCCGAACGCCTGCGTCACCTGCCCCGGTACCTCGAGGCGATCGTCGTGCGCGTGCGGAAGCTGGTCGAGAATCCAAGTCGCGACCGCCAGGCCATGAACCAGCTCGAGCCCTCGATCGCCGCGTTCGAGGCCGACGGCGGACGCATTCCGATCGACCCCGAGGCGCCGCCTCGGCTCGTGCGCGTGCGCTGGATGCTCGAGGAACTCCGGGTCGGGCTCTTCGCACAAGAGCTTCGTACGGCCGAGACCGTGTCGCCGCAGCGCATCGCGAAGGCGCTCGCCGGCTGAGGCGCCTGCACGGACGTTGCCGATTCGCGGACGGCAAGGGGGTTGACCCCGCGTGAAATCGAGAGGGAGAGTGGTCGAGTCCGGTGGTGCCGATCCGCATCCACAAGATCGTCTGGACGGCACATCCCCCGGTTCTGCAGAGTCGCAGGGAGAGATCGTGAAGAGAAACCAGAGAGTCGGGTTCGGTGTCGTGGCAGCCACGGCGCTGATCGCCTTGACCGGCACTGCCGCATATGCGGCCGTGCCAACCGATACGAGCGAGTTGCGGGACGCCGTCTCCGCCGATGCGATCATGGACCATCTGGCGGAGCTCCAGTCGATCGCCGACGCCAACGGCGACACCCGTGCGAGCGGCACACCCGGCTACGACCTGTCGGTCGACTACATCGAGGAGCTGCTCGTGGGGGCCGGTTACGACGTGACCCGGCAGGACTTCCTGTTCAACTCGTTCACCGAGCTGTCACCCGCCGTGTTCGAGCGCGTCTCGCCGGATCCGGTCACCTACGTGCCCGGTGTGGACTTCTTCACGGCGGAGTACTCGGGCAGCGGTGACGTCCAGGCGCCGCTGCAGGCGGTCGACCTCGTGCTGCCACCGGCGCCCACGGCGAACACGTCGGACAGCGGCTGCCAGCCCGAGGACTTCGTCGACTTCGTGGCGGGCAATATCGCCCTGGTCCAGCGCGGCACGTGCGACTTCTCGCTCAAGGCCGCGAACGCCTTCGATGCCGGCGCCGTCGGCGTGATCATCTTCAACGAGGGGCAGGAGGGACGTCAGGAAACGCTGGGTGCCACCCTGGGCGACCAGTTCAGTGATCCCATCCCCGTGGTCGGCACCTCGTTCGCGATCGGCGACGAGCTCGCCGCGCTGCTCGAGAGCGGCGAAGTGGTCATCCACCTGGTGACCGACACGCTCATCCAGCTCGACGTCCCGACGACGAACCTCATCGCCGAGACACCGACCGGACGCGATGATCGCGTGGTCATGGCCGGCGGCCACCTCGATTCCGTAGCCGACGGTCCGGGAATCCAAGACAACGGGACCGGTTCGGCGGCACTGCTGGAGATCGCACTCCAGATCGCCGATCTCGGCATCGAGCCGCGGAACACCATCCGGTTCGCGTGGTGGGGTGCTGAGGAAGCGGGTCTCGTCGGATCGCAGTTCTATGTCGACTCGCTCACCAAGCGCGAGACGAAGGACATCGAGTTGTACCTCAACTTCGACATGATCGGCTCGCCGAACTTCGCCAGGTTCGTCTACGACGGTGACGGCGACGCCTTCGGCATCAAGGGCCCGACCGGCAGCGACGACATCGAGCAGGTGTTCGAGGAGTACTTCGCCTCCCAGGACCTGGCCTCGGAGCCGACCGCGTTCGACGGGCGCTCGGACTACGACGCGTTCATCACCGCAGGCATCCCGGCCGGCGGCCTGTTCACCGGCGCCGAGGGTGCGAAGACCGCGGACCAGGTTCCGCTGTACGGCGGGCTCGCCACGTTCGAGGGTGAGCCGGTGTCATACGACCCGTGCTACCACCGGGCGTGCGACAGCATGGACCCGATCGGGGACGGCGCGGACGCCGGGTTGTACGAGGCGCTGAACGCCGCGTACGACGGTGCGCTCGAGTACAACGGTGTGATCAGCAACATCAATACCCTTGCCCTCGACCAGATGTCGGATGCCGTCGCGCACGCGATCCTCACGTACGCGATGTCCACCAGCTCGGTGAGCGGCACGGCGAAGGGATCGCCGATGGCGATGGAAAAGGCCGGGGATCGACTCGGCGCCGACTTCCAGCGCTGACGGTTCGCGTCCGGTCGGCCCTCCCGTTCCTCGGGAGGGCCGACCGGTCTGCTCAGTCGGGTGCGGTGTCGAACCGAGACGCGTACGTCGGCGAGAGCTCTTCGAACCGGCGCTGCCACGCGGCGGCGTCGGTCTGGTCACCAGCGGGGTCGGCGAGCTGGGAGGAGAGCGCCTCGAGATACGTGTGCCAGCCGGCTCCGTAATACACGTCGGTGACGCCCTCGTGCCGGAGCAGGAGGCGCGTTCGGTCTCCGTCGGGCTCGAGCCGAACGACGAGCTCGGTCGACCCCTCGCCCCGCACCTGCCACGTCGTAGTGAATCCGTGGGGCGCGTCGCACGCGGTGACCTCGCCTGCGCAGTAGACGCCGCCGTCGGAGCCGATCGCCTCCCATCGCCCGCCGAGCCGGAACTCGCCCCGATACGGGACCATCCAACGGCCGAGGCGTTCGGGCGTGGTCACCGCCTCCCAGAGGTCGTCGAGATCGGTGTCGTAGAGCTCGTCGAACTCGAGCAGGAAGCCGGTGCCGGTGCTCGCCGCGGACACGCGGCCGTCGTGGATGGTCATGATCACTCCTTCGTACGGTCGGACTCGGTGCGGCGGCGCTCGCGCTGGCCTCGCGCCACCTCCGTGTGCAGCGCGGCGAGCCCCGCGGTCCAGGTCGAGCGATACCGCTCGAGCTGGCGATCGGCCTCATCGAGCCCGCCGGGGTCGATCGAGTAGAGGCGGCGGGTGCCCTCGGCCCGAACCGTCGCGAACCCGCTCTCGCGGAGGATGCGGAGCTGCCGCGAGACGGCGGGCTGCGTGATGCCGAACTCGCGGCCGACCACGCCGACCACCTCGCCGGCGCTCGCCTCGCCACCGGCAAGGAGGTCGAGGATGCGGCGTCTGACCGGGTCGCCGAGGACGTCGAACGCGTGCATGTCGCCATCATATCATTCTCCATTTATATATGTCCACGCTGATGGAGAGAGCACCGCCGGGCCTGCGGCATCCGCCTCGCTAGAGTGGTCGGACCGTGGGAAGCTACTCCGATCTCCTCAGAACCTCGGGCGTCGCTCGCATCATCGCCGCCCAGCTGACGGCACGGTTCCCCTCGGGAATGCTCTCCCTCGCCTTCCTGCTGCACGTGGAGCAACAGACGGGCTCCTACGGCGCCGCGGGCGTCGTGCTCGCCGCGACCTCCATCGGTCAGGCCATCGCAGGCCCCCTCACGAGCCGCCTCATGGGCCGGTGGGGCATGCGCCCCGTGCTCATCACGACCCTCGCCGTCTGCGTCGCTGCCGTCGTCGCGATCGGCGTGCTCGCGCTCACCGTTCCCCTGTACATGGCCATCGGCTTCATCGCGGGCCTCTCGACGCCGCCCGTGCAACCGGCCGTGCGCACGATCTACCCGAAGATGGTGAACTCTCGCCAGCTCACCCCGCTGTTCTCGCTCGATGCGTCCGCGCAGGAGATCATCTGGGTCGTCGGCCCGGTCGTCACGACGTTCGTCTCCACGCAGATCGGCACGGAGTGGGGCATCCTCCTCGCCGCGGCACTCATGGTCGGCGGCGGCATCTGGTTCATCACCTCGCCCGAGCTCGGCCGGGTGCGCATCCCCCGCTCGAAACGCCGGCTCGGCGTCGTGCTCACGCGCCCGCCGGTCATGCTCGCAACGATCGTCGGATTCCTGCTCATCGGCGCCGCCGCGGCGATCGAGGCCGGCGTGGTCGCGGCGTTCGGACACGACGGCGCCCAGGCCGGCATCGTGCTCGCGATCTTCTCCATCGGCAGCCTCGCGGGCGGCCTGTTCCTCGGCCACGTGCCGATCGGCCCGTGGGCGACCGCGCGCCGCATGCTCATCGTCTTCGCGGGCACGGCCCTCGCGGCGTTCATGATGGACTTCTGGTGGCTCTCGGTGACGCTGTTCATCGCCGGGATCGGCATCGCCCCGGTGCTCGCGGTACTGTTCGCCATCGTCTCGGCCAGCGTGAAGTTCTCCGACACCGCCGAGGCCTACGGCTGGGTCGGCACCGGCCAGCTCATCGGCGCGGCGCTCGGGTCGGCGCTCGCCGGGTTCCTCATCGACGGCTACGGCGCTCAGGGCGCGTTCTGGGCCGCGACGGGGCTCGCATTCCTCGGCTTCCTCGTGCCTGCGCTGGGCCGGCGTTGGCATCCCGACCTCAGGGACCGCGACGCCAGCCCCATCCCCGACACCGAACCGGTGCCACTGCAACCCAGTTGAGAAGGAGCCCACGGATGCCGCACCCGATCACTCCCGCCCCACGACTGTCGCTCCACGACGGGGCCACCATCCCGCAGCTCGGATTCGGACTCTACAAGGTGCCCGCGGCGGATGCCGCACTCCTCTGCCGTGAGGCGATCGGCATCGGGTACCGGCACCTCGACACCGCCGCGTTCTACGGCAACGAGGAGGGCGTGGGCGAGGCCGTACGCGACGCGCCGATGCCCCGCTCGGAACTCTTCGTCACGAGCAAGGTGTGGAAGGACGACAACGGCTACGACACCACGCTGCGCGCCTTCGACGCGTCGATGGCCCGCCTCGGGCTCGCGACGCTCGACCTGTACCTGATCCACTGGCCGGTGCCGTCGACCGACCGCTACGTCGACACCTGGCGCGCCCTGATCCGCCTGCAGGAGGAGCGGCGCGTGCGGTCCATCGGCGTCGCGAACTTCCATGCGCACCATATCGAGCGACTCGTCTCGGAGACGGGCGTGACCCCGGTCGTGAACCAGGTGGAGCTGCACCCGTGGCTTCCCCAGGCGGCGCTCCGGGAATTCGACGAGGGCCGCAGCATCCGCACCGAGGCGTGGTCGCCGCTGGCGCGTGGCCGGATCCTCGCCACACCGCTCCTCGACGACCTCGCCGCAAAGCATGGGCGTACACCAGCGCAGATCGTGCTGCGGTGGCACATCGAGCTGGGCAACATCGTGATCCCGAAGGCGTCCTCGCCCGACCGACTTCGCGAGAATCTCGACGTCTTCGACTTCGCGCTCGACGCCGACGACCTCGATGCGATCGCCTCGCTCGAAACCGGCGAACGCACCGGTCGCGACCCCGATCTCGACTGACTGAACGAGCGAGCCGCACCCTTCGTTGTGGCCGCTCGGCGATTCACAGCGAAGCGCAATCCGATCGTGACCGGACTCCCAGCCGGGCACCAGACATCGGATTCCCGCCCGGCAATACAGTGAGCGCATGAGACGACTCGCACCCGCGGCGGCAGCGGCCGCGATCACCGCACTGCTCCTCGCCGGCTGCACGATGGGCGGAGCCGATTCGGGCGACGCCGGAGCGCCGGCCGTCGATATGCCCACGGGCGAGGTCGCCCCTGAGCCCGGCAGGGTCGACGAGCAGGCCGCCGAGGACGCCTCGGGCG
>Ga0299914_10003864_pt1 | contig 10671 bp, 12 predicted proteins | sample RVTome_10_FD_201361 | JGI IMG/M metagenome (GOLD analysis project Ga0299914, IMG submission 201361) | Soil microbial communities from uranium-contaminated site in the Upper Colorado River Basin, Wyoming, United States - RVT153D57 (version 2) ... | reverse complement strand
AGTCGTAGCCCATCTGGGTCGGCAGGTCGAAGGCGACGGACAGCCCGCCGGTGCCGGCCGCGACAAGCTGGTGATACCGCCGGTTCGATTCCGCGGCCGTCCCGAAGCCCGCGTACTGGCGCATCGTCCAGGGCCGACCGATGTGTACATGCTCGAGTAGACGCCACGGGTGTAGGGAAACCCGCCTGGCTCGCCGAGATTGCTCGCCGGGTCCCAGCCCGCAAGGTCGTCCGGACCGTACACGGGACCGAACGGCCGGCCGGACTCGGTCGATGCGCTCATGACAGCAACCGTAACGACCCAGGACGAACCAGTCAGCGTGACATCCCGACGGGCCTACCTCGAACTCTACGTAGGCGAGGACCGTCGTCAGGCCGACAGTCTCAGAGCCCATTTCCCTGGTTGAGCGCTCAGCCCCGCACCCCCACCACAGCAGCGGTCGAACCTCTCACGACCAGCTCGCGCGAACATGAACTCTGTCCGCGGCACCTGCGTCCCGCTGATCTCGGCGATCAAATGTCTGGATGGCTGCCTTGCCCATGGCAAGCACCGCCTGGCGGGCCGTTATCAGCGGTGGTCGGTGAATGCGATCAACATCGAGTCGTCGTAGCCCATTACTCGTCCTCGGGGACTCCGCCAGGGGCCTTCGTGCACAGCACCGGTCTGTACGAGGCCTGGGCCAGAACCGTCTCGATGACCTGGGCAAACGTGGGAAAGATCGGGTTCTCCAGCTCAGGCGCGATGAGCCCACCAGCCCAGCGCTGCAGGAGCGTAGGCGAGGCGGCCGCCCAGCCAATCCATGGCTTCGAGCGATGCCTGGCAAGTCTCTGCCGCGACGCCAGGCTTGGCATGGAGGACCCGGCTCACCGCCGCCTCGCTGAGCCCGGCGTCAGCCATCCGCACATCTATGCCTCGAAGATATCTCACTTCTGCAACAAACCCGCAAGTGAGCTGTCTCTTGCAGAAATCCTCTGGTAACTTGCAGGACACTCCTGCAAGACGGACTGCCTGTCTGGCAAGCCCTTAGGGCGTGTTCCAAGGGACGTCGCCCTGATGGCCGGCCCGGACTAACACGTCAACCGCGAACACCCAGGTCAACCTCCGAAACGCACTGTGGCCCATCGAAGGAGCACAAGAATGACACGAACATCCAGGGCGATTGCGCTCACCGCAGGCCTCGCCATCGCACTCGCCGCCTGCGGTGGCGACGACGGCGAGGAGGCGCCCGCCGAGGCCTCGCCCGAACCCACGGAGGAACCCACCGTCGACCCGGAGAGCCTGGAGGCAAATCTCACCTGGTGGGATACCTCTGATCCCCAGAACGAAGGCCCGGCGTTCCAGGAGCTGATCAGCCAGTTCAACGAGGTGTACCCCAACGTCACCATCGACTACCAGTCGGTGCCGTTCGGCGACGCGCAGAACAACTTCAAGACCGCCGCCGAGGCAGGTAGCGGGGCACCAGACATCCTCCGCGCCGAGGTCGCGTGGGTGCCGGAGTTCGCGTCGCTCGGCTACCTGTTCGCCCTGGACGGCACGGCACTCCTCGAGGACGCCGACGACTACTTCGAGACCCCGCTGTCCTCGAACGTCTTCAATGGACAGACGTACGGCGTCCCGCAGGTCACCGACGCTCTCTCGTTGCTTTACAACAAGGCGCTGTTCGAGGAAGCGGGCCTCGACCCGGAGAACCCGCCACAGACCTGGGATGAGGTCCAGGCTGCCGCTGAGGCGCTGGAGGGCGTGGGCGCCGACGGGATCTTCATCAACGCGGGCGGCTACTTCCTGCTGCCGTTCATCTACGGTGAGGGCGGCGACCTGGTCGACGTGGACTCGGAGACTATCGTGGTCAACAGCGAGGCGAACGCCACCGGCGTGGGCATCGCGCAGGGCCTGATCGACTCCGGTGCGGCGGTGACGCCGCCGGCAACCGACTCGTACCCGACGATGATGACCCTCTTCACCGAGGGGCAGGTCGGCATGATCATCAACGGGCCTTGGGAGGTCAACAACATCCGCAATGCGCCGGATTTCGGCGGCATCGAGAACCTCGGCATCGCGCCGGTGCCGGCCGGGTCGGTCACCGCAGGCGCGCCGGTCGGCGGTCACAACTACGTGGTGTGGTCGGGCATGGACGAGGCCAAGGCCGATGCGGCGATCGCCTTCATCTCCTTCATGAACTCGGCGGAGTCGCAGGCATTCCTCGCCGATGAGCTTGGCCTGCTGCCCACCCGCCGCTCGGCCTACGATATCGATACGGTCGCCAACAACGAGGTCATCTCCGCGTTCTCGCCGGTCATCAACTCGGCCACGGCACGGCCGTGGATCCCGGAGGGCGGGCAGTTCTTCGGCGCGCTTGACGAGATGGCAGTCGAGGTCCTCGTGCAGGGCGAAGACCCCCAGGCCGCGCTGGACGACGTCGCCCAGACCTACAAGGCCGAGGTGGTCCCCAACTACAGCCTGCAGGAGTAACCGCTCGTGGGCGCGGCCGGCCGCATCGCTATCCTGCGAGCCGGTCGCGCCCACGCTCGCCTCGTGGTTAGCTCCCTACCACATCCAAGCTCCTCGTACCCGCAGCGCAGGAGACCTCAAATGAGCACCACTACCGCCGCGCCGGCCGCCGCGACACCCAAGGGCACCGGTAGGTCACCGGGCCGCCTGAGGCGCAGCTGGGACAAGCACTGGTACGCCTGGGCACTCGCGCTGCCCGTCGTGATCGTCGTTGGCGTCCTGGTCATCTACCCGTTGATCCGCGGTGTCGTCATCTCCTTCACCGACCTCAACGAATCCAACCAGCGCACCGAGGTCTGCACTGCCACGCTGGGGGGCGACCGGGTGTGCGAACCCAACCCCGATCGCTTCCAGTTCGTCGGGCTGCGCAACTACATCAACATCGTGACCGGGCAGGTCGGATCTTTCTGGCTCTGGTTCACCAACACCATCATCTGGACGACCATCTGCGTGCTCTTCCACTACACGATCGGCCTGGCTCTCGCGGTCATGCTCAACCGCCGGGTGCGCGGCCGATCCCTCTATCGCGTCCTGCTCATCGTGCCGTGGGCGGTGCCCGCGTTCATCAGCGCCTTCGCCTGGCGATTCATCTTCAACGAGAACTTCGGGCTGGCCAACGCGGTCCTCGCCCAACTTGGGCAAACACCTGTCGCATGGTTCAGCGACCGGTGGACTTCGTTGTTCACGGCCATCGTGGCCAACATCTGGCTCGGCGTGCCGTTCATGATGGTGGCGATCCTCGGCGGGCTCCAGGCGATCCCGAACGAGCTGTACGAGGCGGCCGAAATGGATGGCGCGACGCCGTGGCAGCGCTTCCGCAACGTGACCATGCCGGGGCTGCGGCCGGTGTCGGCGACCGTCATCCTCCTCGGCACGATCTGGACGTTCAACATGTTCCCGGTGATCTTCCTCGTTACCGGCGGCCAACCCGCGGGACAAACCGAGATCCTCGTCACGGGCGCTTACCGGGAAGCGTTCGAGGGCATCCGCAACTACTCCGGCGCCGCGACGTACGGCGTGATCATCTTGTCGATGCTGCTCATCTTCGCAACCTTCTACCGACGCTGGCTCCGCTCGCAGGGCGAGGTGTGGTGACCATGTCCGAAGCAACTGTGCAGGCCACGACCGTCCAGGAGGCGCAAACCGTCGCAGGCCGGCGGGAACGGACCTATGGCCGTGGCAAGCGTTCGCGGGCCGCGGCGCTGGGGCTCCACGCAGGTCTGGTCCTCGCGACGGTGATCGCCGTCTTTCCCGTGCTATGGATCGTGTTCGCTTCCTTCAAACCGGGCTATGCGCAGCTGTCCAGCCAGATCACGCTCATCCGGGACCCCACGCTGGAGAACTACCGTTCTGTTCTCTTCGACACCAACTTCCCCCGGTGGTTCCTGAACTCCATCATCGTGGCCGGGTTCACCATGCTCATCGGCATCTTCATGTCCGCGACAACTGGCTACGCCGTCTCGCGTTATAACTTCCCCGGTAGACGGGGCCTCATGTGGACGCTGCTGGTCACCCAAATGTTCCCGGTCGCAGTGCTGATCGTCCCGATCTACACGATCATGGCGAACCTCGGGCTCATCAACACCCCGGTATCGCTGATCATCGCGTATTGCACGGTCGCCGTGCCGTTCTGTGCGTGGCTGCTCAAGGGATACTTCGACACGATCCCACGTGATCTCGACGAGGCCGGCGCGTTGGACGGCTTGGGCCCGTTCGGCGTGTTCTGGCGAATCGTGCTGCCGCTGTCCCGGCCAGGGCTCGCGGTCACGGCGTTCTTCACCTTCCTCACCGCCTGGGGCGAGGTCGCCTACGCCAGTTCGTTCATCCAGACCGACCGGAGATTCACACTCGCCTACGGCCTGCAACAATTCGTGCCGCAATTCAACGCCCAGTGGCAGTACCTGACCGCCGCGGCCGTGATGGTCACGATCCCCGCCGCCATCGTCTTCCTCTTGGTCCAGCGCAACCTCGTCGCCGGCCTTACCGCCGGCGGCACCAAGGGCTAGCGGATGAGTCACTTGGCGTCGGCCCGTCAGCCGCACCACGACGGGTCGCCGCTGTACGTGCCGGATCAGCGTCCCGAGCTCGGCAAGCCGACGGACGTCTTCGTTCGGACGTACCGCGACTACCCCGTCGAGACGGTCGCCGTCCGCTCCGTCATGGACGGCGAGCCCCGCTTCACCGAGGCGGTCATCGACCGCAGGGGCGGCGAATGGACGTGGTGGCGTGCGACGGTCACTGCAGGCAATCCGTGCACGCCGTACCGGTTCCTGCTCGCTGGCGCGGGCTCGTACCTGTGGCTCAACGCGGCCGGGACACACGCCCGGGAAGTCACCGATGCCGGGGACTTCAAGCTGCTGGCCGGCCACCATCCGCCGTCCTGGATCGCGGACGCCATCGCGTACCAGATCTTCCCCGACAGGTTCGCCCGAAGCGTCGAGGGCCAGCCAGCGCCGGACTGGGCTATAGCGCAAGAGTGGGACGATCCCGTTATCGACAGCGGCCCGGAGGCTCCGCTGCAGTGGTACGGCGGCGACCTGCCGGGTATCCAGGCGCACCTGGACCATCTGCAGCGGCTGCATGCGAACGTCCTCTACCTGACGCCGATCTTCCCTGGCTGGAGCAACCACCGGTACAACGCGCGCACTTTCGACAAGGTTGATCCCGTGCTTGGCGGGGACGAGGCACTCCGGTCGCTCGTGCGGGCGGCCCATCGGCGAGGCATCCGGGTTGTCGGCGACCTCACGTCGAATCACACGGGTGCCACTCATGATTGGTTCCGAGCCGCGGTAGCCGACGCCGGCAGCGTCGAGGCCGGTTTCTACCTCTTCGAGCGTCACCCCGAGCGGTACGCGATGTGGCTGACCGAGCCGCTGCTGCCCAAGCTGGACTGGCGTTCCAGTGAGCTGCGGCGCCGGTTCGCAGACGGCCCGTCGTCGGTTGTCGGCCGGTGGCTGGCCGGTCGTGACGGGCTCGACGGGTGGCGGATCGACGTCGCGAACATGACCGGGCGGCACGGCGACGTGGACCTCACCCATGAGGTCGCCCGGCTGATCAGAGCTGCAGCATCCGGGGCTGATCCCGATGCGTGGCTGCTCGCCGAGCACATGCACGACGCCGCCCGCGACCTGCAACTGCCGGACGGCTGGCACGGGACGATGAACTACGCGGGCTTCACCCGGCCGGTGTGGACCTGGTTGGGCAACCCGCCAGCCGAGCTGGACTGGTACTTCCGTCAGCCGGTGCGCCCGCCGCAACTGCCGGGCCCGTCGGTCGTCGCAACCATGCGGGACGTCGCCTCGCACCTGCCGTGGCGGGCGGTCGTCCACTCGATGAACAGCCTCGACTCGCACGACACGGCCCGGTTCCGGACCTTCGCCGGGGGGCGCGAGGCGGGGCGTGAGCGTCACCTGGCTGCGGCGGCGTTGCTGTTCACCCTGCCGGGCGTGCCGTCGGTGTTCGCCGGCCAAGAACTCGGGCTCGAGGGCGTCAGCGGCGAGGACTCCCGCCGGCCGATGCCGTGGCATGACCCGGAGTCGTGGGACGCCGCGACTCTGGCCGCCTACGAAACGTACAGCGGTGTGCGGGCGGGATCGCCGGCGCTGCGCCGCGGCGGGCTGCGGTGGTTGGCCGTATCGGACGATGCGGTGACATTCGTCCGGGAGGCTCCGGAGGAGCGGGTGCTAGTCCACGTTGCGCGGGCGGAACACCCTCGCGTCCGGCTGGACCTTGCCGACCTGGGCGGTGGCGGGCCGCACGCGCTGTTCGGCGCCGACGCCAAGGTGGACGGCCACGTGCTCGAATTGCCGGACGACGGCCCAGCTGCCCACGCCTGGCAGCTCGTCTGACCGCTTGAAGTCACCTGATCGTCGCGGCTCGGCCGTTCAGGTGACCAATAGCACCAATGACCTACTACGAATGGTAATGCGTATGTCGCCAACGTGCTCGGCCCAGCCCGCTACCTCGCCGGGGCACCGCTGCTCGAAGTCTTGCCGCTCGTCCCACACATTGCGAAACCACGACCCTTGGTGTCGGCGCGCTGTGACGGAGTTGCCGCCGCTCGTCATCCATGGCGTGCTGCGCTGCCACCTCGACGGGGTCGACGGATATTGGTCGGCCCTCCCAGGACCGGGATTCCGGGTCATCGCCCGTCCCGTCGCGGGTGCATCGGCCTCAACGCTGCAGGACAAGGCCACCCCGGCCGACCAGGCCGACGCCCATGCCGTACTGTTCGACGGCTTCAGCAATCGATCGCACCGTGGTAATCGCGTCTCCGCCGGCGCAGCGCCCGTCCTCGGGTTTGCCGCCCGGCATCCTGACAGGTTCTCGGCGTGATTCTCGCCAGTGCGCGGGCTGGCAGCGAGATCACCGCCGATCTGCTGCGGTCGTTCTTCCACCTCGTATACAGTGCCCAGATCCTCTTCTTGATCTTCAAGAGGCCGCTTCTGGCTTAGACGCGTTGTTTCCGGTGCAACGGCAAATTGCCAAGCGCATTCGGAAGGCGAGAGCCCGGATCCCGTGGTGGCAGAGGCGGTGCGTCAGTTGCTGCCGTGGCGGTCTCGCAATATCGGCCGGCTCTGCGACCACCTGGCCCTCTCGGACAGCCAGCTGCGGCGTCGGCCTATGACCGCGTTCGGGGTCGGACCCGAGTCGTTGCAGCGGACCCCGCGGTTCCAGGGCTCCGTCGCACTCGACCAAGCAAGCGTGATGCCCGATGGTGGGATTGCCGCCCTCTCACACGAATCCGGTTACGCCGACCAGGCCCGCCTCACCCGCGAATGCCAGCGCCTGACTGGTCTGACCCCCGGTACCCTTCGTGGCCGCGCTGCCGTCAACTGCAGCAATGGGCACGACCGCTCGGCGGGCGCGCAGCGGCTGTTCTGTCTGGCTGACGTCGGCTGGGCTCCTGACACGATCTAAGGTTTCGGCCGATCTCGGCCCTCAAGATCGGCCACGTGGCCGATGTTCCCCAGCAGCCCCACGACCACCGTGATGAACGAAACCCTCTTGACGAAGGGAGCCGTCATGGTGACCGCTACAAATCCACGAAAGTCCGAGTCGGACAGGCCAGTGCCGTTCGATCGCGGAGCCCGCACGATTATCGCGGTCGTGGTCCTAGGAATGATCACGACCGTTCTGGACGTCACGATCGTGAGCATCGCCCTCGACCGGCTGGCGACCGGTTTCGAGGTACCGCTCACGTCCGTGCAGTGGGTGATGACCGGATACCTGCTCGCCTTCACCGCCGCCATCCCAATCACTGGATAGGCGGTCGACACCTACGGAGCCCGCCCGATCTGGCTCACCGCGATCGGCCTGTTCACGGCGGGTTCGCTGATGTGCGGGATCGCATGGTCCGCCGCCGCCCTCATCGCCTTCCGTGTCGTGCAGGGCATCGGCGCCGGCATGGTTGGCCCGGTCGGGATCACCATGGTGGTCAGGGCGGTCGGGCAGCACCGGATGGGGCGCGCCATGGCAGTGATCGGCATCCCGATGATGATCGCGCCTATCTTCGGGCCGGTCCTCGGCGGCGTACTCGTCGACACCGTGGACTGGCGATGGATCTTCTACGTCAACCTGCCCGTCGGCCCCGCGTGCCTCGCCTGGTCCGCCCGGGTCGTCGCTCGGTCGGCTACGAAGCTCCTCTTCGTGCGGCTTCGAACGGGACCCTGTCGACCACGAATCGGCTGTAGGTGATCTTGCCCGTCGCGCCGTCGTGGCCTTTGGCCGGGATGGATCCCCACGAGCGGCCTGGAGCCGTGATCTTGGAGTTTCGACCAGTCCCGACAGCAGCATGACCGTGCGGTCCTGTCGGCGCAGGTGGGCGCACTCACGCATGAGTTCAGCCCTGTCGAGCCGGCGGCAGAAACGGAGGTGTGGCGTTGAGGCGTCCGCTAGGGTCCCGCCCTGTGAAGGCCACCAGTTTGCGCACTGACCGTTTGGAGCTTCGCCCGGTACGGGACGAGGACATCGACCGGATCATGGAGTACCGCAACCTGTCGGAGGTTACCTGGTGGCTGCTGCGCACCGAGGTCGACCCTGCGTCGTTTCGGGCGGCGTGGCGGCGGGCAGCGGAGAACCCTAACGACCACAGCGTTGCGGTGGCCCTGGACAGCGTGGTGATCGGGACCGTGTCGCTGGAAGTGGTCGACGGGATGGGCCAGCCTGGAATGCCGGAGCGGACCGAGGCCGAGCTCGGCTACATTTTCGACCGGCATACGGCGGCCAGGGTTATGCGACCGAGGCGGTAACCGCGATGGTGGCGCACCCGTTCGACCAGCTGGGCGTTCTGAGGATCACCGCCGGCTGCTTTGCGGGCAACCTGGCCTCGGTGCGGATCCTGGAGAGGGTCGGCATGCGGCGTGAGCAGCACGGTGTCGGGACTCCTGGCACGCCGCATTGGGCTGGGTGGACGGCTACACCTACGGCCTACTCGCCCAGGAGTGGCGCGAGCGTACGGCAGCTGGCTCGGAGATGGCGACAACCGCTGGCTCACCGAAGCATTGCCCGCCGGGTGAAGCCCGACAGGCCCGGGTCCACCTGATCGGGTTGTGGTACGAATCTTGGTGGCGGAGCCCGCGATCTGCGCGACGCAGTCATCCGTACAAGCGCGCAGCCATGAGAGTGTGTTTCTACGATTCGACCGGTGCCTGTGCGCTCGCCGTCGGGGGTCAAGCGTGCGGGCCAACCCGTCAGGCGACGCAGAACTCATTACCTTCGGGATCGAGCGTGAGGACATAGACCAAATCCGGTGCTGGACGGCCTGGCCGCACTACGCGAGATCACTGCCGACCCGGCACTCACGGACGTCAAGGTGATCGTTCTCACCACGTTCGAGCTCGACGAATACGTGTCCTGCTTATCTGCTTGGGTGCAGTGATGCTGGTCAGCGGCCTGTCAGTTCCTTGAGCGGGTGCGGGTCGGTGTCGAGGGCTTGCTGGAGGAGCCGGTAGAACAGCAGGCCGCGAGCCGTGGAGGTGCGCCGGTTGAACCGGAAGGTGAACTCGTCGAGGTAGTACGGCAGGTGCATGTGGCTGATCCGGTGGTGCAGGGTGCCGGCGATCCAGCGTTTGAGCAGCGAGGCTACGAGGTGGACTCCGGGGGTGATTTGGTCGGGTTCGTCGGCGTGGATTCCGGCGACGGGCTCGTGCTGGTAGCCCATGAGCGTGAGGCGCAGCCAGACGCTGGCGCCGTCGGTGCGGATGATCGTTCCTGGTTCGGCGATCTCGGCGGTGAACTCGACCATCTCGGCGCTGTTGGGCCGGTCGGCGACCTCGAGCCTGATCCGGCCGATCCGGTCGCGCTCGTCGCGTTCGACCGCGATGGTGACCGGGACCTTGTTGGTACTGGCACCACGCTGGCCTGCGGTGACACCGCCGATGAAGGTCTGGTCGACCTCGACGATCCCGCCCAGGCGCTCACGGTCCGGGCGCACCATACTGGCCGACGGGACGCACGCAGTCCCCACTTGTGGTGCGCGCCATTGAGATCGCCCTTGAAATAGCGAGCGACCTCGAGGAGCGGAGGGATGAGACGTTGACCTCGGCACCGCGAGCCCTGTGAAGGGAAGGACTCCCGCGCATCGATTTGTGGGCTAAACCGAGCCTTGCTGGATCATGATCACGTTGGCCGAAGTTGTACGGCCCATGATTGCGCGTTGCGGGCCGAGGTTGGGGATCGGGCTGTACGTCAGATTCCAGCACCTCCAGCGCTTCTCCGACGGTTATTCGGCTACCTCCGCAAACTCACGCTTGGCTGAGCCAACCGGCTGGTCGCCGTCCGGGCATGCCATCCTCGCCGGTGGCTTCGAAGTTGACCGCCGATGTCGTCCTTGCCGCCTGCCATCTCGATGCCTGGTCGACCTCCTCTGAGCTAGCGCGATCTGCGACTGACCGTTCAGACGCAACCGGCCGGTGCCGCTACAAGGACTGCGCAGATCGATCTCCCGTGCTTCCTGGTGATGAGTCGGGCACCCGAGTGCCCGGCTATCTTGACGCGTACAGCCCCCGACCGGTTCAGAGCCACGGTCAAATGACGTCAAACGATCAAGAGGCCGATCTTCCGAGGAGGAAGACTGGCCTCTGACCTGCATCGATGCGTCGGGGTGGCGGGATTTGAACCCACGACCTCTTCGTCCCGAACGAAGCGCGCTACCAAGCTGCG
>Ga0299914_10003863_pt1 | contig 10671 bp, 9 predicted proteins | sample RVTome_10_FD_201361 | JGI IMG/M metagenome (GOLD analysis project Ga0299914, IMG submission 201361) | Soil microbial communities from uranium-contaminated site in the Upper Colorado River Basin, Wyoming, United States - RVT153D57 (version 2) ... | reverse complement strand
GCGGCAGCCGGGCGTGTCGCCAGGGGAACACCCCCGACCCGCCAGGCCTTCGAGCGATCCCTGTATGAAGCCATCCATGCACCGAGCGGTACGCGTGACGTGGATCTGCTCATCCGCACCGGCGGCGAACAGCGATTGAGTGACTTCCTGCTCTGGGAGGCGGCTTACGCCGAGCTCTACTTCACCAACGTCCTGTGGCCGGACTTCGACGAGGCCGATCTGGCTTCCGCCGTTCAGGCTTTTGCCGGACGCGATCGGCGATACGGAGGAATCCTTGGCAACGCGATTGGTAACCCGAGCACGTAGGCCGACGATGCGGCGCTTCCTCGTCTGTATCCACGACGCCACTCCGGCCTACGCCCGTGAAACCAGGGTGATGATCCGGGACCTCGCTCCCTTTCTCGGGCGTCGTCTCTCGTTCGGGGTGGTCCCCAACTGGCACGGCGAGTGGGCACTGGCCGCGCATCCCGAGTACTGCCGGCTGATCCGGGAGGGCTCCGAGGAGCTTCTCCTTCACGGCTACTTCCATCAACGTCAGCGAGGCTGGGGACCGACCACGTTGCTCGCCGAGAGCAGCGACGAGATGAACGGCCTGGATCCCCAAGAAACCCGACGCACCCTCGAGCGCGGACAGCATGTTTTCACCGAGGTGTTCGGGGAGCCGGCGCGAACATTCCTCGCACCGGCCTGGCAACCGGGACACGTGCGTCTGGCGGAAGGAAATACCCTGGGGCTGCAGCACGTCCTGGGCTTTTTCTCTCTCGAGTCGCGAGCGGGCCGAAAGGTTCCCCTCGCGACGTCGACGTGGGACTGTGGTTCCTGGGGCCTCCTCGGGCATCTCGGCCATGGGATCGGGTGGCTGCTTCAGTCCCTGGATCGTCGAGTCCCGGCCCTAGCTGTTCATCCGAGAGATCTGGACCGGGGTTTCTGGCCGAAGATCCTCCGGCTCACCGAACAGCTCGTCGAGACCGGGTTCGAACCGAGCACGCCGGCGGGGTTGCTCGAGGCGAGTGATGTTGAAGTCGATACTTGACGCCGTCATGGAACGGCGAGCCCGTCAGCTGATGGAGCAGGTGGGTGCATGGCTGCCGACCGAGGGCCCCGTGCTGGATCTCGGCTCGGGGACGGGGCACTTCTCGGCCCGGTTGGAACGGGACTTGGGACTCGAGGTGGTCACAGCCGACGTAAGCGACCTGCATGTCGTGGGACGGCCGCCGGTCCTCATCGCCGACGGGGAACTTCCGTTCGAGGAGGGAACGTTCTCGGCGGTGCTTCTGTTCTTCATGCTTGCCTACCCGAACGACCCCGCCGGTGTCCTGATAGAAGCGGCCCGGGTCACCCGGGGGCCCATCATCCTGGTACAGTCCCTTCATTCGGGCCGCCTTGGTAACGCGTGGCTTCGCATCCGGGAGTTCCTCTGGACAATCGTGGCATTCCACGTTTCGAAGGTCCTCGGCTACGTACCTCCGGATGCGAAGTTCACCATGAATACCCGGCGCTTCTATACCGCCCAGGGGCTTCAGAGGGACGTGATGGCGGCCGGGCTGCAGGTCCGGTCGCGGCGGGAGCGGCCCGTGCTGCCCGGCCGCTCCCTGGTCGTCGCCGGGTGGATCCTGGAGCCAGCCTTCGCTCGGTGTGCAAAGACACGAGCTACGGCCGGCAGGCGCCATGCGTGAGACTCGTCTCTCCTTCGTGATCCCCGCGCGAAACGAGGAGGCGTTGATCGGCGAGACCCTGGAGGCCATTCTCGCGAGCGTGGCTCAGGCGTCGGGCGTCTCCCGGAACGATCTGTGGCTCCCGGATACCTCCTTCGAGGTCGTCGTGGCAGACGACGGGAGCGAGGACGCCACTACGGCCATCGTAGGCATCTTCGCCGACGACGTCGGCGTGCGACTGGTCCCTTGCTTCGGCCGGACCTGCGGCGCGGCGCGCAACGCCGGGACCTCGGCCAGCTCCGGGCAGGTGCTCTGCTTCGTGGACGCGGACACCATCGTTCCGGAGAATGCCGTGGACCGCGTCCTGGAGCTCCACGAGGACGAGGGCAGATGCCTGGTGCTCTATCGACTCGCCTCCCGGGAGCCCGGAATCCGACCCTGGCTCTGGTGGAGCTTCTGGGGGCTGGCGCGACGCCTCCCCCTGGCGAGGGCCAAGTCGATGCCGGCGTTCATGAGCTGTGACCGGGCGCACTTCGACCTCTACGGCCCCTTCGACGAGTCCTGGGCGATCGCCGAAGAGTGGCCCCTGACCGCGGCGGCCTATTGGTACCACTATGAGCGCTTCCTCTACGATCGAAGCCTCACCGCGCGCACTTCCAGCCGGCGAATGGAGCTCCGGCCCCTCGGATACGTTCGAACGTTCCTGAAGTGGGTCTCGGTGGTCCTCTTCCCCTGGGCGCGCACCTCGCTCACCGATCGGATTCGACACGAGACAGGCAATCGATGATGCAAGGAACGACGATCGTCCTGATCCTGGGTGCGGTGGGTTCTCCGTGCCGGGAGACGAAGTCCCCCGGTGAGAAGTGACGGGGCCGTGCGGGAGCTGGCGGAGCGTGCCTACTTTGTCCTGTGCCTGACTCTGGGGCGGCTGCTCCGATCCGCGACGTACTCGAAGGCCTGGATCGCCTGCCAGGACGGCGAGATTCAGGTACGAAAATACCGCTTCTTCTACGCGCCTCTCCTTGTCTGGATGGGTGGTCCGCTGGCCAGGATCCTGGATACCGGCGTGCGGGTCCTCCCCCAGCGGGATTGGGAAGAGCGGGAGCGCCGGGTCTACCGGACCCTCCGCGGTGCTTCGATTCGGATCGATGCCGGCGGCATGCTCGTCCTACCTTGCCTCGCTGGAGAGACGCTGGCGGCCTTGCTGGAGGATCCGGCGCTGGAGGAGCCGGTCCGGAAGACGGCCATCGAACGGGCGGTCATCGCCCTCGCCGAGTTCCATCACCTGGGACTTACCCACGGAGACGCCATGGCCGAGAACGTGCTGATCGACCTCGAGGCCGGAGCCGCCCACTGGTTCGACTTCGAGACCATTCATGACTCGAGTCGCCCGATGGCCTGGCGACGTGCCGACGACGTGCGAGCACTGGCCGTCACCTGCCTGGTCCGCACCGTCCCCGAGAAGCTCGCCGAGACCCTCCAGCTCATGCTGGACGCCTACGAGGACGAAGGAGTAACCCGCCTCCTGGCCAGGAGCTTCACCACGGTATTGCGCCGCCCGCTCACATTCCACCTCGCCCAGGCGGGGTTGTCGTTTCAGTGTTTCCGGGAGATCGGCCGGTTGCTTCGCGCTGACTGATCGGTGATGCGGCCGGTGGACACACTGACGGCGGTATTCGATTTACAGTTCCGTCGCGGTCTGCCAGGCCTCGGCTCCGGGGGGAGAGGCGCTCACCCCGCGGTCAGGCTCTTCAGGCGGGCGACCGGTGGGTGCACGATAACTGGAGCAGGCGCTGCGGGCGGGCTCGCCTGAAAGGCGCCGGGAAGTTTGTACTCGGAGAAGCTCCGGTTGGAGCCAGTTGAAGAACGACTCGGAAGTCTTCGATATCGATGAAACAATGAGTCCGTGGGTTGCCTGCGCGCGCCGCTGACGCGAACGACGATCGAACCGCGCGGCATGCACGCGACGAGGGCAGAGGCGACCGTTTTCCCGACCGTGTAATCGTGTGATGGCAGACGACCGAAACCCAGCCCCAGCCGTAGAGTTCGGCTGCGTGTCCTTCGCGTTCGACGATCACGTCCTTCTGCGCGACGTCAGCTTCACGATCCCCAAGGGGACGATGACGATCCTGCTCGGCGAGAGTGGCGTCGGAAAGTCCGTCACGCTGAAGCTGATACTTGGCCTCCTTCGCCCGGACGGCGGGACCATACGTGTCAATGGTGAACGAGTGGATACCATGGCCGAGCAGGAGCTGATGCGGGTCCGTGCGGACATCGGAATGGTGTTCCAGGAACTGGCCCTGTTCGACTCCCTGACTGTTGCGGAGAACGTGGGATACCGCCTCTCTGAAGAGATGCGGCAGCCCGAGGAACAGGTCAGTGCGCGCGTCGAAGACGTGCTGGGCTTCATCGGGCTTGGCGAGTACATCGATCGGATGCCCTCGGAGCTCTCCGGCGGCCAGCGACGGCGTGTCGCCATCGCCCGCGCGATGGCGCCCAAGCCGAGCCTCATCCTCTTCGATGATCCGACAACCGGGCTGGATCCGATCATTGCATCGACGGTGAACGACGAGATTGTGAAGCTGCGGGATCTCGAGCACGTGACGTCGATCTTCGTGACGCAGCAGATCCGCGACGCCTTCTACATCGCGACGCACCATGCGATCCGGAAGGAAGGCCGGATCGAGATCGTCGATGCGGAGGAACTCGGGACGGAGCCTGCCGAGTTCATGCTCCTCCATGACGGGTTGATCCATTTCCGCGGCTCGGCCGACGAGCTGATGGCATCTCAGGACGAGTACATGCGCAAGTTTCTGTACATGACGCTGCCGCCCTGGTAGCTCACCGTGATGCTCGACCCCAGAGGACGGGAGGAAGGCTCGGTGGCGATGGCCGCCGGCAGTGCTCGCCGGGATCACGGGTTCTCTGCGGTGGGCTGGCGATCCGCCGTCTTGCGCGATAAAGTTCTAAGTCGTGAGTCATGAGTTTTGAAACGACTCAAGACTCAAAGCTCAAGACTCAGAACTGACGTTCTTTCACGGCCTCGAAAGGGATAGCCCCGACGAGCGGCGCCAGTTCACCCTGTCCCGGCGCGCGAGCAGTCACACACCGAGTGCCTCGGACGCGCGCCTGGTTCCCTCCACACGCGCACGGATTTTCCCAAACGCGACATCGCGTGCCGTCGACTCGTCATCGGCGAACGGCGCGAAGCCACAGTCGTCGGTCGTGCCAAGCGTCTGAACTGGGATGTACCGCGCGGCGAGCAGTATCCGATCACATACCCGATCCACTGTTTCGACGCTCGGGTCGATCGGATCGGTCACACCCACGAACACGATGCAGTCGGGGCGGAGGTGCTGACGGATCAGCTGGAGCACGCGCTCCGGGTCGGACTCGCTCGCCAGCTGCACGTAGAACCGTCCGGCTCGCAGTTGGAAGAGGGCGGGAAGCAGCCCGGCATAGTCGACATCCGCGCTGTGCGTGGAATCGCGATCGCCGCCAGGGCACGTGTGCACGCCAAGTCGCCGGCGCTCCTCGGCGGTGAAGTGGCCCAGGACGCGATTGTTCAGGTCGATGAACTGGTGCAGCAGCGCGCCTGAGGGATCGAGCTTGAGGGACAGGCGCCCTTCGGTGAAATCGATCTGCACGCTGTCGGCGCCCTGATCGAGGCATTGCCGGATATCGTCGACGGCTTCGCCGACGAGGTCTGTGAGAAACGCGTCGCGTGAGTACCCGGGGATGACGGAATCCGGATACAGAAGGCTCAACGCCGAGGCGGAAATCACGGCCTGCTTGACCGGCAATCCCGTCAGGCGCTTCGCGGCGGCCAGGTACGTCGACGCGTGGGTCGCGTACCGGAAGGGTCCCCTGGTCAGCCGCGGGAGCTGGCGAGTATGCCCATCCTCGAACGGAACGACCACACCATCAGGTGCAAGATCGGAGGCGCCATCGAGCGGGTAGGTCGCGAAGCTCGATTTCGTCTGCTCCCCATCCGTGATCACGGGCGATCCTGTTTCCTCGAAGCGGCGGATGGTGTCCAGGAGGGCGTTGTCCATGATCTTCTGGAAACCTTCGGCGGAGAGCCGACCGGCGTGACGATCGCTCCAGGCGCGAATCAGCTCGGCGGGGCGCGGAATGCTTCCGATCGGTTCTGTGGGCAGAGGCATGGGTTCTCCGGTTGCTGGCGCGTGCGTTCAGAGGCGAACACCATTTTACGCGCTTCGACGCTCGCGGGGTGCCCGGGCCATTGTCGCGACCCATCCGGAAGACATCTCCGTTTGGTTCCAATACCGCGACGACCAGGTGTGCGCATCGTTCGCCGGGTCGACGAGCTGTGCCGACGGAGATACTCAGCGCCTCAACGCCCGATAGGGGGCGAAGTCCTGCCAGAACTGTTGGACCACGCCCGGATCGACGACGCGTGTCTCGCCCTTCTCGGGCTCCTTCTCAGAATAGAGCACGAGCTTGACGGTGCCGCACCGTGGCCCGAGCGCATCGGGGTCGAAGACGTAGAGCCCTTCATGAATCGCGTCGGTCTCCGAGACGCGCAGTTCGAGTCTGAACGGGTGGATGGGGGTGACCTCGGCGTCGCCGCAAAAGGCTCTCAAGCGCGCGAAGCCTGGTTTGAAGCGCTTGATCGGCGGGATCGAAACCCCCTGCGTCCGCGCGGCGCCACGCGCCACCATCGTCCAGAAGCCCTCAGCCAGCTTCGGTGTGACGCGGACCAGCAGAACCGGCGGGAACTCCGCGACGTAATCCGACCAGTTGCTGAAGTCCCTGAGAGCCATGTCCGGGCGCACGAGCCCCGGCTCGGCATCCGGCGTGCGCGTGTCCTTGCTGGTCGTCCGCCGGCGCGGCTGCTCCGCCTGATACTGGGCGGCATACGTCAGCACGGGAGTAATGAAGGCCACGTCGAAGCCGGACGAGGAGATTTGGTACGGCTCGACGCTGCCAGGGCGTCGTTCCGCGGACTCTTTGAGCGCGTCCGACGGGAACGGCTGCACGGGCTCGATGGGCAGATGTGTTCCGCTCGGCGGTTCGGCCTTCTCCATCGTCGTTCCCGCAGACGCGACGACATCGCACGCAGCGTCGATGCGGACGACTGGGGAGTCTCCGCGTTCGTGTCGTTCGTCGCCGTCCACGATCGAGGTGATGCCGAGCAGGTCGCCGCTGGCCGTGAACACCGGGCCCCCGGCGTCGCCGCGCGTGAGGATGAAATCGGTCACGATGCCATGCTGGTCCACCCGGCTCGCGGTCGCCGATGTCATTCGCCGCTGCTGGCTGGTGCCAACGCCGATCGTGAAGATTTCCTCGCCCTCCACAAGCGGCGTCCTCTCGGGTTGTCTGCACGGCATCGGGACTGGTCGGACTGAAGCGATCGACTTCGCATCGACCCGGAGGACCGCGACATCCCGCACGGGGTCTGCCGCCAGGACGCTCGCCGCCACCTTGACGGCCGGCGTCAACTGCACCTCCACCGACGTCGCGGTGCCGATGCCCCGCTGGTTCGTCGCAATGAGCCCTCTCGCGTCGATGACGAATCCCGACGCGCGGGTCGTCGGAGTCCAGAGCGCGACGACGCTGTCCTGCCAGCGAGACAGGAGGAAGGAGGGGTCGGACTCCAACGGCGCTTCGGAAGTCGACGTGGCGGCGGGCTCGACCTCCGCGTTGTCGGATGTCAGCTCGAGGACCGCGTCGCGTCCGGCGACGACCTCCACCATCTGCGTCCACTGATAGGCTCGGCCGTGGAACACGACCGGACGGTCTGATTCCACCGTGTAGCTTCCCGGGCGTAACCGCACGTCGGCGGTGCCATCCAGCCGCGTGACGATCAGCCGGGGCGTCGCGGTCGGCGGATTGTCGCCGATCAGCAGGGCATGGCGGGCAACCGGCGTCGCCCTCCGCAGGGCATCAGCCAGGACGACCCGTATATGAAGGACGCTGAGCGTCTGGCTGGAGGCCGCTGGCGGCGTGACGACGACGAGCGTCGCGAAAACCAGCGCGCGAAGCATGAGAGTCATCGTCCTCCTCGCGAGCACCGGATGTCAACGCGCTGCCGCGGTGTCGTCAGGGTGTCGATTTCAGCATAGAATCTCAGCACCGTGACCCCCGGGGACCAGAACGGGGACAAGAGCCCGAGCGGTTCAGAACAGGAGCGATGCGACAGATGTCCAGTCATGCCGCAACGACGGATAGAGTCGTCGGCCCGGAGCACATCCTGCAGGTCGGGATGGGATTCTGGGCCTCGAAGACGTTGTTGAGCGCCGTGGAGATTGAGCTCTTCACCGAGCTGGCGCGGCGCCCCGGCCCGCTGGAGGACGTGAGCGGGCGTCTGGGGCTGCACCCGCGATCGGCGCGAGACTTCCTGGACGCGCTCGTGGCGCTGAAGTTCATCCAGCGCCGCGACGGCGTCTACTCCAACACGCCGGAAACGGAGATCTTCCTCGACAGGCACAAGCCGACCTACATCGGTGGAATGCTCGAGATGGCGAACCATCGCCTGTTCCGGTTCTGGAACAGCCTGACAGAGGCGCTGAGGACCGGCAGGCCGCAGAACGAGGCCAAGTCGGGCGGTGAGCCGGTTTTCGCGGCACTGTACGCCGAACCGGCGCGACTCAAGGAGTTCCTCCGGGCGATGACGGGCATCAGCCATGGCGCGAACCGCGCCATCGCGTCCAAGTTCCCGTGGTCCAGTTATCGCACGTTCGTGGACGTGGGGACCGCGCAGGGAGACCTCGCGGTCCAAGTGGCGAGCGCGCACCCGCATCTGAGGGGCACCGGTTTCGATCTGGCGGAAGTCGGCCCCATCTTCGAAGAGTACGCCGAAGCCGAGGGAGTCGGCGGACGGCTCACGTTTGCGGCCGGCGACTTCTTCAAGGATCCGATTCCCGAGGCCGACGTGGTCATGATGGGCCACGTGCTGCACGACTGGAACCTGGATGAGAAGCGGCATCTGATCGGCAAGGCTCACGCTGCGCTCCCGGAGGGCGGTGCGTTCATCGTCTATGAGTCGCTCATCGATGATGAACGCTCCGAGAACGCGTTCGGGCTCCTGATGAGCCTCAACATGCTGATCGAGACCCCCGGTGGATTCGACTTTACGGGGGCGGACTGCATGGGATGGATGAAGGAGGCCGGCTTCCGAGAAGCGTACGTCGAACACCTGGTGGGGCCGGACTCGATGGTGGTTGGCCTCAAGTAGGGCCGGGGTACGCAACAACCGGCCACTGCCGCCTGATCTGCCTGGCTATTCCCGAGCGCCGGACTGTATTACTCCGACCGCAGCGCGGCCGCGGGATCGGTGGACGCGGCACGACGTGCCGGCCACCAGATCGCCAGCAGGCCCGCGACGGCAAAGGCGGCGAACGCCGCGAGCAGCGTGATCGGATCGCGCGGCGTGACCGACCAGCTCATTCGCTATCAGCCGCTCGCCGGCGAGAACACCGAGGAGGCCGGCGCCGAGTCCAAGCGCGAGAATCCAGCTCCCCTGCCGGAGGAACAACCGCGTGATGCGCGCAGGGTCGGCGCCTACGGTCAACCGCACGGCGATCTCGCGCTCGCGCTGACGTACGGCATAGGCAATCACGCCGTGGGCGCCGACGAGTGCCAGCACCGCCGCGATCCCGGCGAACGCGCTGAGCAGCCAGGTGAGAAAACCCGGGCGCGATGTCGTCTCGTCGATCGCCTCCGTCAACGGCCGGCTTCCTTGGACGGCGATCTCGCTTCCGGATGGCGAGCCCTAAGGCCTCGGCGACCGAGTGGACCTGGAGCTTGCGGTAGAGATGCGGATCTGCGTGCGGACGGTCTCGACGCCGATCTCCAGGTCGGCGGCCGTCTGCTGGTAGCCCCGGCCGCGGACGATGCACCTGAGGAGCAGGTCACATTCCCAACGTATGCTGGCTCGATGCGGATTGTACCGCCGCGGGCCGACCCGGTGCTGTTCCCGCGCCGGCTGGGTCAGGGCTGCCGTGCGCAGCCGGGGACCCAGCTGGTCATGCACTGCTTGACGCACGGGAGAAACGCCTTCATCTCCGCTTCCGCCTCCGGATCTCCGCGGCGCTTCGACAGCTCCTGAAACTTCCTGAATCCCGCGCAGCTGCAGTCGCACGGCGCCGTCAGCACCCTGCCGGTCGCGCTCGATCCTGGTGGGCTCGAGCCCGGGCCGGCGCCGCTGCTGGTGGTCCCCGGCGTGATGTCGGGCTTCGGGTTGCCGAACGGCCAGTCCCCCTCGAGCCGGCCCTCGAGCCGGGCATAGAAGCGGTCGACGTAGTAGTCCACGCCGGGCGTGATCGACACGGTTGGCGCGGGCTCCTGATACCGCCAGCCGAAGGGCAGCACGGCAGTCGCGTCCAGCCGCTCGACGACGGTGGGCCTGCGCGCGCCGAACCTCATTGTGCAAAGGTCGGTCTGCACTCGCACCTTCAGCAGATCTTTCGTGTTGACGAGCACCTGACCGATCGGTCGCTTGTCGGCGTCCGGGCACATCGGCGAGCCAATCTTTCCGATCACCGCGCCGAGAGCCGAGCCGGATGACGTAGGATCGGGGGGTTCCTCGTAGAGGACGAAGCCGTACAGCGGGCCGGTGTAGCCGAGCGGCAGAGGCTTGCCCGGATGGGGCGTAACGATGTAGCGCGCGCGGTCGATGGCGCCCGGCCCCGTGCCCTTCGGGATGACGATGGGCGTAATCGGCAGCAGGTTCTGTCCCAAGGTCTCCCGCACCGGCGGATCCGGGTTGATGCCATACGTCCGGTAATGCCAATAGGACGGCCGATCCCCGATGGACGCGCCGGCCTGGTCGACGGCGGGCGGATGCGCGCCGCCGGGGTTGGGGAGCCTCAGGTGCAGGCCCTCGGAGGGTGCCCGTTGCTGGCCGGTGTGGTCTTCGGTCCACGAGAAGGAGAAGTGGATTTCCAGACCGTCGGCGTTCCGCGTCTTCCAGGGCTCGAACGCGGCATTCGCAACGACGAAAATGCCGTCGCCCTCCGCGCCGTACCCCCTTTCCGGGAGCTGCCAGGTT
>Ga0299914_10003862_pt1 | contig 10672 bp, 11 predicted proteins | sample RVTome_10_FD_201361 | JGI IMG/M metagenome (GOLD analysis project Ga0299914, IMG submission 201361) | Soil microbial communities from uranium-contaminated site in the Upper Colorado River Basin, Wyoming, United States - RVT153D57 (version 2) ... | reverse complement strand
GCGCGCGAGCTGCGCGACGGGATCCGCGAGATCGAGCGGCTCACAGGTCGTGACACCGCCCGCTTTCGGAACAACATGACCTCGCTCGGGAGCTGGATCGTCGCGGCCTTCCTGGTCACGCGCGACACGTCGCTGCTCGCGCAGCTTCTCTCAGTGACGGATACCACGGCATCTGCCACCTGGCGCGTCGCGGCCGCGCAGCTCGCTCTGGCGCGCGGCGACACGGCAAACGCGCGCCTGCGGGTCCAGCGCCACTATGCGTCCCCGGCCGACGCCGAGTTCCGTGGCGACCTGGGCATCATTCGTTCGTTCGCCTGGGGCGATCTGCTCGGCCGGCTGGGCGCGACGAGCGCGGCGATCGAGGCTTACGCGCGGATCGACAGCAGCGCGGCGCGGGTGCAGCACGCCGGGTTCCTGGCGCGATCGTACGCCGAGCGCGGCGCGCTCTACGACCAGCTTGGCGACGCCGACAACGCGATTCGCTACTACGAGCGGTTCATCGAGGCGTGGAGCGGGGCCGACACCGAGCTTCGCCCAACCGTCGAGCTGGCGAGGCGCCGCGTGCTCACGTTGAAGGACCGCCCGCTCACCGCCTCACCGAACCGTCGCTGAGTCCCGTGACGCGGCCGGCTGCCGGTTCAAGGACTATTCATGGAGTAGATGTACGCCGCGACGGCCTTCACCTGCGCGTCGTTGAGCTGCGCGCCGCCCATCGGCAGCATGGGTACGGCGCTCTCCTTGGGCTTCGTGACACCGGCCTTGATGACCTTCTCGAGAAACGCCAGCGTGCCGTCACCGTGGAGCCACTTCCTGTCCCGGAGGTTCGGCCCGATTCCAGGCATGCCCTGCGCGTTAAAGCCGTGACAGCTGAAGCACAGCGCGCCGCCCGCCTTCCCCTCGAACACTCTCTTGCCTTCCGCCACGACTGCCGCTGACACCGTATCCGCGCGTAGTGGTTCCTGCGCGAGCGCGGGGGGGGGGACCGCCGCTGTCATCAGCGCCAAGGCCGTCATCAATCGAGCGCGCATCGTTCCCTTCCGTCAAAAGCCGACCGAAAAGCCCGTGATCAACCGGGCCTGATCCATCTCGAAGTCCCAGTTCGTTTCGCCGAGCAGGCGCACGTTGCGGCGCAGCAGATAGTGCGCACCGGCGCCGGCCGTCACATAGCGATCCATGAATCCCACCGGCGTGTCCTGTTCGCCCAGCCGCAGCGACACGACCGGCGCGTTCGCGTCCACGTAGTTGGCCAGCCCCACGAGCGTCCAGCGGCCGGCGGGCCCATTCGGAAAGAACAGCAGCTCGCCCAGCCCGGCGTCCACGCGCGTGGTGAATGCGGCCGTCCTGTTTCCCGGACACGGATTCGCCACGGAGCAGCCGCCGAGGAATGGATCCGAATCCCACCGCCGCAGCAGCTGCAGGTTCAGCTCCGTCTTCGATCCCAGCGCGATCGTCGCGTCCGGGCCAAGCACGCGCACGCGGTTTTTCGCGCCGCCGACGCGCTCGTTCCCGTAGTAGCCAAAGGCGCCGACGCGCAGCGGTCCCACTTCCTGCGAGACGCGCAGCGCCAGATTCTTGCTTCCGTCACGGTCGTATTGCCGGTCCGCGTTGCCGAGGTTCAGCCCCTGGCCATTCACGATCTCGAATGCCAGGTCGGCACCGCTCCACGGCGAGTAGAGTGCCATGATGCCGCGGTCGTAGGTGAGGTCCACCGGCGACGCGCCCACCCGCACGCGGTACGCCTGATAGTCCTCGTACTCGAGCCGCAGCTCCCGCTTGAAGAGCGGATCCGACACCTGGAACTGGCCGGCGATGACGCTGACACCGCTCCCGCCCAGGTCCGTGAACTGGACGTAGGCATCCTCCAGCCCCGCCACCTCGCCGCGCTCGGTGAGCAGGAAGTAGACGTAGTAGCTGATCTTGTTCGCCACCTGGCCGCCGCTCAGCAGCTTCATCACCCAGGGGAACTGCTGGTCGGCGATGACCTGGCCGCGCTCACGCCGGGAAATGGCCGTAATGTACGCGTCGTAGCGAACCGCGAGCGGAAGGCTGTTCTGCAGCCGCAGCAGTGGATCGCCGGTGTTGATGGTGTCGCGCGGCTCCTCGCCCGGGACGAACTCGAACCCATTCGCGGCGAACGCCTCACCCGCGGCATTGAGCCGCGGGATCGGCGCGTGACAGGTGGCGCAGCTCACGCCGTACTTCCGCGCGAACGCCGGGATCTCGTAGGCGTTCGCGGCGGCGGCGCCGGTGGAAAGGAGCAATGCGGCAAGCAGTGAGCGGCGCATCAGCACTCCCGGTAGCATGTGGTCGAAGCAGCGTCTGGAATCTGGCGTTCCGGTGATCGTGGCGGTGGGGGGGAAAACCCGGACCGCTGTCGGAAATGCCCTCTCACGAGGATCAGGTTCGCACCAGCTTCTTGTACGCAATTCTGTGCGGCTGGTCCGCGTCGATCCCCTTCCGTCGCTTGAGGTCTTCCTTGTAGGACTGGTAGTTCCCCTCGTGCCACACCACTTCCGAGTTGCCCTCGAAGGCGAGGATGTGCGTCGCGATGCGGTCCAGGAACCAGCGGTCGTGCGAGATCACCACCACGCAGCCGGCAAAGTCCACGAGCGCGTCCTCCAGTGCGCGAAGCGTGTCCACGTCCAGGTCGTTCGTCGGCTCGTCGAGCAGCAGTACGTTGCCGCCGCTCATCATCGTCTTGGCCAGATGCAGCCGGTTGCGCTCGCCGCCCGACAGGTTGCCGACCTTCTTCTGTTGGTCGGGGCCCTTGAAGTTGAAGCTGGACAGGTACGCGCGTGAGTTGAGCTCCTTCTTCCCGACCATGATCTGCTCGCGTCCCCCGGAGATCTCCTCCCACACGGTCTTCCCGGAGTCCAGCCCGCGCTCCTGGTCCACGTAGGCCATCTGCACCGTCTCGCCCACCTTCAGCATGCCGCCGTCCGGCTTCTCGCGGCCGGTGATCATCCTGAACAGAGTGGTTTTGCCGGCGCCATTCGGTCCGATGATCCCGACGATGTCGCCGCGCGGTAATGCAAACGAAAGCCCGTCGAACAGCAACTTGTCGCCGTACGCCTTCTTCAGGTCCTTCGCGATGACCACGTCGTTTCCGAGTCGCGGCGGAGGCGGAATCTGGATCTCGTTCTGGGCGATGCGCTCGTTCTGCTGCTCGCTTACCATCTCCTCGTATTTCTGGAGACGCGCCTTGTTCTTCGCCTGCCGGGCGCGCGGCGACATGCGCACCCACTCCAGCTCGCGCTGCAGCGTGCGCTGCCGAGCGGACTCCGACTTCTCCTCCACGGCAAGCCGCGTCTTCTTCTGCTCCAGCCAGCCGGTGTAGTTCCCCTCGTAGGGGATGCCGCGCCCGCGGTCCAGCTCCAGGATCCAGCCGGCAACGTTGTCCAGGAAGTAGCGGTCGTGCGTCACCGCGACCACGCATCCCTTGAAGTCCGCCAGGTAGCGCTCGAGCCACGCCACGCTCTCCGCGTCCAGATGGTTCGTGGGCTCGTCCAGCAACAGCATGTCCGGCTCTTCCAGCAGCACTCGGCAGAGAGCGACGCGGCGTTTCTCACCGCCTGAAAGATTCTTCACATCCGCGTCGCCCGGCGGCAGGCGCAGGGCGTCCATGGCGATCTCGATCTTGGTGTCGAGATTCCAGAGGTCCTGCGCGTCGATCTGCTCCTGCACCTTCGCCTGCTCGTCCAGCAGCTTCTGCATCGCGTCATCGTCCATCGGCTCGGCGAACTTTGCGGAGATGTCGTTGAACTTGTCGAGCAACTTGCGCTGTTTCGCGACGGCCAGCTCCACATTGCCTCGCACGTCCAGCGACGCGTCGAGCTGCGGCTCCTGCGGCAGGAAGCCGACGCGCGTCCCCTTGGCTGCCCACGCCTCCCCCTGAAAGTCCTGGTCCACGCCGGCCATGATCCGCAGCAGCGACGACTTCCCCGCGCCGTTGGGACCGAGCACGCCGATCTTGGCGTCGGGATAGAAGCTGAGCCAGATGTCCTCCAGGATGATTCGGCTGGGAGGAACCACCTTCTTCAGGCCCTTCATTACATAGATGAACGGGACGGCCATGCGTGTCTGTTGCGTTTGGAGGGTGTGTTCGCGTTTGGAGGCGCGGTCGAAAGTTAAGGGACCAACACCCCCTTGGAGGAATCGGGGTCGGGACGGGAACTACGCATCCGAATTCTCGAATTGATCCGAAATCGTTCCGCTCCAAGACTCTATCGTTCGCGCGGGCACCGTCGTCCAGGTCGCGATGAATTCGGATGAATTCGTCGCATTCGGGTGCGTAGTTCCCGTTGGCGCGCCGAGTAGTTGCCCGGGCCAGGCCGAGATGGGAGTTGAGGTTGTAGTTTCCGGGTACCGCCAGATGCCGTCCCAGTGAATCCCGACCTCGCCAATCCGCTCCTCGCCCTCCCCGTGCTCTTTCTGGGCGGCGTGCTCACCAGCCTCAATCCCTGCATCTACCCGATGATCCCGATCACCGCGGCGATCGTCGGGGGGCAGGAGGTGGGGGCCGGTGGCGCGACGAGCGGGACGCGCAGCCGGATGCGGCCGGTTCTGCTGACGCTCACCTACGTGCTCGGGCTCGCTGCGGTGTACTCCAGCCTTGGCGTGCTGGCGGGGCTCACCGGAACACTCTTCGGCACCGTGAGTACCAACCCATGGCTGTATTTCGCCATGGCGAACCTGCTGATCCTCAGCGCGCTCGTCATGTTCGACGTGCTGCCGGTGCCGATACCACGCTCGCTCATCGCGCGGGCAGCCGGCGCCGGCACGGCTGGCCGGTTCGGCGGCGCGTTCGTGATGGGGGCGGTGTCGGGGCTGGTCGCGGCTCCCTGCGGCGCACCGATCTTCGCCGTGGTGCTCACGTGGGTGGCGACGACGAAGAGCGGCGTGCTCGGGTTCGTCTATCTGCTGACGTTCTCGATCGGGATGTGCGCGCTGCTGGTTCTCGTGGGCATCTTTTCCGGGACGCTCGCACGGCTGCCCAGGTCGGGAGCGTGGATGACGTGGATCAAACGGGGCTTTGGGTTCCTTATGCTCGCGGCCGGCGAATATTATCTGATCAAGATGGGAGAATTGCTCATATGAAAACCTTCACGCTGCTCGCGGCGCTCCTGCTCTCGTCCTCGGCGCTGGCCGCGCAGGACCTCGGATTGCCCGTGGGATCCAGCGCCCCGGCCGCCGAGCTGGAGACGCTGGACGGCAAGCCCGCCAACCTGAGCGAGTGGGTCGGCAAGAAGCCGGTGCTCATGGAGTTCTGGGCCACCTGGTGCTCCAACTGCGAGCAGCTCGAGCCGATCATGAAGGCGATGCACAGGAAGTACGGCGACCGCGTCGCGTTCATCGGCGTGGCCGTGTCGGTCAACCAGTCCACCGCGCGCGTGAAGGCCTACGTCGAGCGCCACGAACTGCCCTGGATCCAGCTCTACGATCGCCGCGGCATCGCCAGCGGGGAATACGACGCGCCGGCCACGTCGTACGTCGTCGTGCTCGACGCGGCGGGCAAGGTCGTCTACACCGGGCTGGGCGGGCGGCAGGACCTCGAGTCCGCCATCAGGAAGGCGCTCGGCGGCTGACGCCGGCGTGAGAGGAGGGGCCGGCTGGCGGCAATGAACTTGCCAGACTGAGGCGCCGATGTCCCGACTGATTCTCGCGGCCGCGCTCGCCGCCGCCGGCGTGTACTGCCAGTTGCCGGCGGACAGCAATGCCGCCGACGCGGCGGCGAACGATGGAGCTGCCGCCGGGGCGGACAGCAGCGTCGTCGTGCTCACGGCGGGGGACATCGCGGCCTGCACGCCGGGCAGCTCGCTCACGGCGCGGATCCTCGACACGATTCCGGGCACCATCGTGATCCCCGGCGACGCGGCGTACTACAGCTCAGTCAACCGCCAGCCGTACCGCACCTGCTTCGACACCACGTGGGGTCGGCACAAGGCGCGCATCCGCCCGGTGCCGGGAAATCACGACGCCGATCCCGACGGGATGAAGCGCTACTTCGACTACTTCGGCGACGCGGCAGGCCCGCGCCCCGGCGGCTACTACAGTTTCGACATCGGCGACTGGCATGTCATCGCGCTCAACAGCAACATCGCCATGGGGCCAAGCTCGCCGCAGGGACAGTGGGCGGCGCGCGATCTCGCGTCGAATTCACGCCGGTGCACGATGGCCGTGATGCACCATCCGCGCTTCAGCTCAGGTCCGCATCCGCCCGAGCCGACGACCGCCGGCATCTGGCCCCTGCTCGACAGCGCCGGCGTGGACCTGGTCGTCAGCGGTCACGATCACCTGTACGAGCGCCTGGCGCCGATGCGCGCGAACGGACGGCGGGACGACGCGCGCGGCATCAGGACGTTCGTGGTGGGCGTGGGAGGCAACATGCTGTACGGATTTGGGGCCATCCATCCGGCCAGCGAACGGCGGCAGAACCGCGTCTACGGTATCCTCAAGCTTACGCTGTCGCCGCGGTCGTACGCGTGGGAGTTCATCCCGGCCCAGCGAACGACGTTCCGCGACTCCGGCAGGGCGCCGTGCCACTAGCCGCATGACCACGCACCGGTTCGTCAGGGCACATCCATGGCTGCCATGGGCGCTCGCGGCGCTCTCCCTCGTGCTGGCGGCTGCATTCGCCGCACTCGGCGCCGGCGTCCTGCACGGCGCGATGGCGAACGTGGACCGCGCAGCGCGCGACTGGGTCGTGCAGCAGCGCAGCGGCGCCAGTGTCGGCGTGGCGAGCGTGATCAGCGACGTCGGTGCAACGGAGTGGCTCGTCGTCATCGCCGCGGTCGCCGGGTGGGCGCTCTTGCGGCGAGGCTGGGCGTGGCTCGTCCTTCTGGTCCTGTGCGGCATGGTATCGTCGCGTCTGGTCGATCTTCTCAAGGACTTCTTCGATGTGCACCGCCCACCAGCCGGCGTGCTCGTGCGTGAAAGCCTGTCGTTCCCCAGCGGGCACTCCGCCGGCAGCGCCGCCGTGTCGTTGTTTCTCGCCTACGTGCTCGTGCGGGAGCGGAAGGCGCGGCGGTGGATCGCCGCCGCCGTCGCCGCCGCGGTCATCGCGCTCGTGGGCGTCTCACGGATGTTTCTCGATTTCCACTGGCTGAGCGACGTCTTCGGCGGCTGGATCGTGGGCACCGCGCTCGCCGTGGGGTTCTGCGCCATCTGGGAGTGGACGCAGCGCTACCGTGGCGACGTCGCCATCAGCACGAATCCGCCGGAGGTGGGCAATACCCGCAGCTGAAATCGTCGACCTCTGTGCGCCCATAGGAGCGCCGTCAGGATCGCCGTTAGAGAAGAGAGCGCCGTTAGGAGCGCCGTTAGAGAAGAGAGCGCCGTTAGGAGTTAGGAGCGCGTACCCCCCGTGAGCGGCAGCTCCAGCAGCATCCGCGTATCCACCGGCCCGTGTGCCCCGTATGCCGCGATCTTCTCCACGCGCACCAGGTCCGTGATCCGCACCCGCAGCAGGTCGCGCAGCTCGCTGGGGGGCAGCTCGCGAAAGAGGTTGAGCGTGACGTGCGGCGTGAAGGTGAACCGCGGCTGCTCGTAGCGCAGCCCGCTCGTGAGAATCCGGTCGTGCAGCTCGCGGATCGGGCCATGCGGGTCGAGCGGCAGCACCACGACCTGCGACTGCATGAACTGCATCGGCGGCGAGAACTCGAGCGTCATCGGCGGCGTTTCGCGCGCCACGGACGCCAGGGCGGCGCGCAACTCGTCCAGCGGCGTGTCCGCCGGGATCGGCCCCATCCCCGACGACCCGGTGAGCGTGATGTGCGGCGGCAGCGACGCGGCGAGCCTGGGATCGTAGCGCCGCTGGATCGTGAGAATTCGCTCGCGCAGCTCGGGATCGAGCTCCGCCATGATGACGATGCCGGGCTTCATTGGCCCGGGCAGCGGACATGGGATCCCATTCTACTTTCCGTACGCTCGCTTCAGCTGTACTTCACGCGACTGCTCGAGGTCGGCGAGGAACCGCTCGTCGGCTTCCCGGCCGATCTCGGGATCCTCCACCAGCGCGTCCAGCTCGTAGTTCACCGCGACGCCGAGCACGTTGAAGTCGGTGGAGCCCACGCGCACCCAGCGGCCGTCCACGACGCTGGTCTTGGCGTGCATCATCTCCCCCTTCCACTCCCAGATGCGCACGCCGTTCGTGAGCAGGCGCCGGTAGTAGCGTCGCGTCAGCAGCGTCACCCACGGATGGTCGTTGTTGCTCGGCACCAGGACGCGGACGTCCACGCCGTCGCGCGCGGCGCCGGTGAGCGCCTCGACCTCCGCCCACGACGGAATGAAGTACGCGCTGGCTATCCAGATCGTGCGCTCCGCGGCGATGGCCTGCATCTGCAGCGCGCGCGCAACGCGCAGCCGCAGCGGCTCCCCCTCGATGATTCCGACGAGCGCCGTCGGATGGGTGGCCGAGTCGATGTGCGCGCCCGTGGGCTTCTTCTTTTGACGCAGGCGGTGCGACCCGCGGCGTTCCTTTCCCTCGACACGGCTCCACATGTTCTCGAACGCCTGGAGCATGTCCTTCGCTGCGGGACCTTCGATGCGGACGGCTGCGTCGCGCCAGCGCGAGCGCCGGTCGTTCCCGGCGCCCTCGAGCCATTCGCGTCCGACGCCCACGCCGCCCGTGACGCCGATCGCTTCGTCGGCCACGAGCAGCTTGCGGTGGTCGCGCGGCACGAGCCCCAGCCACGAGCGGAATCCCGGCGGGTTGAACACCCGGAGCTCGACGCCGGCCTTCCGCAGTTTCCCGACGAAGCTGGACGACGTTCCCCGCCCGCCGATCCAGTCCATGAGCACGCGCACCGTCACCCCGCGCTCCGATGCGGCCGTCAACGCGTCGAGAAAACGGTCCCCCACTTCGTCGGAGCGGAAGATGTAGCTCTCGAGCGCCACCGACTCTCGCGCCCCACGGATTATCGCCAGCATCTCGTCGAAGGTCTCGGGGCCGTCGTGCAGCAGCCGGACCTTGTTGCCGCTGGACACGTCCGCCGCGGCGATGCGCCAGAGGCCGCGGGCGAAGGACGGGCCGCGCCCGGAGGGGGCCGGCAACTTGCCGGCGTCAGCGTTTCTTGTGGCTGGCAGGCTCACGAGTGGAAGCTAGCTTCCCCCCCATGCTCCCCATCGACCTGACCGGCCGCCGAGCCCTCGTGGCGGGGGTAGCCGACGACGCCGGCTTTGGCTTCGCGATCGCCAAGGCGCTGGCGGAGGCGGGCGCGACCGTCTGCGTCGGCACGTGGCCCCCCGCGCTGAACATCTTCAGGACCCTCATCGAGCGCGGGAAGATCGACGAGTCGCGCAAGCTGTCGAACGGGCAGCTGCTCGAGTTCGAGAAGATCTATCCGCTGGACGCGGCGTTCGACACGCTCGACGACATGCCGGAGGATCTCCGGGCGAACAAGCGCTACAAGGACGTGGGCGATCCGTCGGTGGAGGGGCTGGCGAAGCAGATGCGCGACGACTTCGGCGACGACTCGCTCGACATCCTCGTCCATTCGCTGGCGAACGGCCCCGAGGTGAAGAAGGCGCTGCTCGACACCAGCCGGCGCGGATATCTGGAAGCGGTGAGCGTCAGCGCGTACTCGCTCGTGTCGATGATCGCGCGACTCGGTCCCCTGATGCGCCATGGCGGGTCGGTCGTGTCGCTCACGTACATGGCGAGCGAGCGCGTGATTCCCGGCTACGGGGGCGGCATGTCGTCGGCCAAGGCCGCGCTCGAGAGCGACACCAGGACGCTGGCCTTCGAGGCGGGACGCCGGTTTGGCGTGCGCGTGAACACGATCAGCGCCGGCCCGCTGGCGTCGCGCGCGGCGAGCGCGATCGGCATCATCGAGAAGATGATCGGCTACGTGGCGAAGAACGCGCCGCTCCAGGACCATCTCTCCGCGCACGAAGTCGGCAACGTCGCGGCGTTTCTCGGTTCGCCGCTGGCCAGCGGGATCACCGGGAGCACGGTGTACGTGGACAAGGGATACCACGCCATGGGCATGGCGGTGGATCCGTCGTCCTGACACCGCACACTCGCTCAGCGAGATCGACTCCCTGAGTGGGGCTACCGTGGCACCCCCCCCCCCACGCTCACATCTTCATGTCCGACATCATCGCCTGGTGCATGTCCATGAGACGCATCATCCGACGCTGATGCGCCGGCATGAAATTCCCGAGTTCGCCGGCGCTCATGTCGGGCATGTTCGCGAGATCCCGCCGCACGGAGTCCACCGTCGCGGTCCACGCGGCGTCCCCCGTCATGTTCATGCTCCGCATCTCCCGATTCATCTGGGAGAGCATGTTCGCCGCCATCTGGCGGTGCATGGGCATCATCCGCATCAGGCTGTCGCCGCCCGCTCCATGCATCGATTGCATGCGCGATCGCATCGCGGCCATCATCGCTCCGCTCTGCATGCCGCTCCCCCCTCCCCCCATCGCCGGCATGCTGTCCATCTGCATCCCCGCCATTCCCTCTGCGCCAGCAGCGATGGCGGAATCGCCCGGCTGGGCATCGTCCCCCCCCCGGCACGCCGCCGTCACGACTGCGGCAATGAATGCGAACGGCGCAACGAAAGTACGCGTGAGATTGTTCATTGGGCCTCCCGATGAAAGGTTGGATGCTCTGACGGGACGAGCGTGGCGGCGCTGGGCGCGGCATCCGGCACTCGATGCGCGGCGACCGCCA
>Ga0299914_10003860_pt1 | contig 10674 bp, 11 predicted proteins | sample RVTome_10_FD_201361 | JGI IMG/M metagenome (GOLD analysis project Ga0299914, IMG submission 201361) | Soil microbial communities from uranium-contaminated site in the Upper Colorado River Basin, Wyoming, United States - RVT153D57 (version 2) ... | reverse complement strand
ATCACCGGTGAAGCCAAGTACGTGAACGCGGTCGCCGGCGGGTTGCCGTCCAACCTGGCCGCCTCGGTCGTGACGCTGCCCCGTACCGTGGCCGGACACGCCACGCACAAGCTGGCCACGGCGGTCCAACCCGCTGTAGAGGAGTCCCGTGCGAAACGGCACCTCCAGCTTGCCGAGCGAACCCGTGACGCGGCCTTGAGCACGTCGGAGGCGGGTTCCTGCGGTCTCGCACCCACCCTGGCCGCCTTACAGGAAGGTCGGGTGGCACACCTGCTGCTGGCGACCGACCGCTCCTGGGCCGGACTGAGGGCACCCGATGGAACCCTGACCAGCGAGACCGACGTCCCGCCTGGAGTCGACCCCGACACGCTGGTTCCGGAACCCGGGCTCGACGAACGGATGATCGAGCTGGCAATTCGGGACGGCGCAGAGGTAAGCGTGCTGGACTCCCAAGCGGCAGCACCGCTCGCCGATCACGAGGGCATCGGCGCGCTGCTGCGCTGGTGATCCTGATGTGTCGGGTGGCAGGACGACGCCCGTACGATCGGCGGTCAGACGCCAGTGGCCGCCGGCGGACGTTCGGTGATCCAGCGCGCCATTCCGCTGTACTCGACGACACGGCGCTGGATCACGTCGACGTCCTCGTTGGCCACCTGGTCGACAACCCGCCACGCGCCTTCTCCACGGGTCTGGAAGACAAGCAGATCCTGATTACTGACTACTCGCTGGGCCACAACCGTCCGCTCGACACCATCGCGCAGGCGGACCTTGAACTGCGCCATGTCCCCTCCAATCGGCCCGACCCTACCGCTACCGGTCCGTACTCCGCGCCCCGACTCGGCGGGGTGGTTCTTGCTGCGCCACCGACCCGGATGGGTGATGCTTATAACGGAACGTGAGGAGGTGACGTCGATGCCGACCACCTGGACCATTGAAGTGACTTTCAGCGAGGACGACGTCCGGACCGACGCCAACGCGGTGCTACGGATGGCAGATGGCGCCGAGCTGACCGCGAATGGTCACGCCCGCCGAAACCCCGCCGACCCGGCACGGCCGAAGATCGGGGAGGAGATCGCGACCGCTCGGGCGCTGTCGCACCTTGTTCATCAACTGCTGGACAAGGCGGCCGGCGAGCTCGAGGAAGTCACGCACGAGCCCACCCATTTGCACGTCTGACCACGGCAGAAGCGCGGTCAGGTCGACCGGCGCAGGCGCGGGGTCGGAATCGGAGCATCAACACCGGCCGCCGCGATCCGTCCGGCGGCGTCGTGCGCCCACGCCACCAGCCCGTTCACATCGATCCCGTGCGGTGGGCGGTCGGCGTAAGCGGCGATGCGGGCGGCGCCCCTGTCGAGCAACTGCACCGCGCCCCGCGCGTTGCCGCGTTGCGCGTGGGTCAGCCCTACGGCGAGCTGGGCGAGCCCGCGCCACAACTCGCGCTCGGGCTCCGCTGCGGCTTTCCAGGTGCCTTCCAGAACCTCGTGAGCGTGGAAAGCGCGACCGGCATCGAGTAGCCGCTGAGCCTCGGCGAGCGAATCCTCCGGTGGCAGCGTCAAGCCCTCGGGGACCCCTTCGATTCCGGCCGAACCACGCGGTAGGGGCCGGCCGAGTTCGTCGCGGGGCCGGGCATTACGGGCTCGGCCTGCCGCGTCACGATCGCGATCCACCACACGGCCTCCTGGTCTGTGTGCCGACATCACCCAGTGTGTCAGTCATCGCGATCCACCCGAGATCTGGTAGCTCATGCCGGTAGGAACGACATCCGGAGCCTGCGGGTCGGATTGTCGAGGTTCGTGTCGACCAGTACGACGCTCTGCCAGGTACCAAGTGCGAGCTCCCCGCCGACGACGGGAAGCGTCAGGGACGGCGAGACGAACGCCGGGACGACATGATCACGGCCGTGCCCGGTGCTGCCGTGCCGGTGCCGGTAGATGTCCGTTGGCGGCAGCAGGCGCCCCAGAGCGTCCTCGAGATCCGCCTCGGTGCCGCTGCCGGTTTCGATCAGTGCCAGGCCGGCGGTGGCGTGCGGGGTGAAGGTGTGGCAGAGCCCGTCGCCGCGGCCTGAGCAGAACCGGCGCACCGCGTCGGTCACGTCGTTCACAAGATCGGTCCCGGTCCGTAGCTCGATGACCTCGGTATCCATGGCAACCCATTCAACCCCACGTCGCTGCGCGGCCTACCGGCTTTGACCCAGGCGCTTCTCCGCGCGTTCGACCGCCGCGCGAGCACGCTCGTACGCCTTCTCAGCCTGTTCATGGCGACGCTGCTCGCGCGAAGCGACCTGTTTCGCCGCGATGACCTGCTGGTCGAGTTCGCGTACCTGCTCGCGCAGTTCGGCGAGCCGTTCACTCAGGGCCGCGTAGTCGTCGTTCGCACGTTCGGCGGCACGCGAACGTTCGGCCAACTCGTTCTCTGCATCGGACATCTCCTGCTGCGCCTCGCCCAGCTCTCGCTGTGCCGCCGCCCGGCGCTCATCGGTCTCGGCCTCGGTTGCCTTGGTGCTTTTCGGCTTCGCGCGCTCGCCCTTGCGGCTCGGCGTGGCTGTCGCGGCCTGGCCCACGGCCGCAAAGCCGGGCCCGAACCCGGAGTAGGTCAGCGGACGAACCAGCCGGCCCGATCGCACCTCTGCGGCCGCGTCGGCGCTCACCAGCGCCGCCCCGAGCGTCTCCTGCACCTCTCGCAGCGTGTCGGCGCTGGCCGGAAGCTCTGCCTCGGCCGCGAGGGAGCCGGCGCGCTGGACAAGCCGGCCTTCCAGCTCGCGACGGGTCACGGTCAGGGACTGCAACCGCTTCCCGTCACCGGCCGCCATCGCTGCACCGAACTCATCGGTGAGCGCCAGCAGTTCCTCCACTTGCTCCTGCTGGTCCCGCCAGAGTTGATTGATCAGCCACGCGGTCTGGGTGGGGCGCCTGAGCTTCCCGAGCTCACGTGCCACTTCGCGCTGTCCGGCGGCCTTCGCCTCGGCCATGCGCTCATCCCGGGCCGCAATGAACTCGTCGGGGCGAAGGCCGTACAGCTCGCCGGCGATCTCTTCGAACTCGGGCGATCCAGTCATCACCGCAAGTCTGGCACTGGTGACAGCCCACGCGTGACAACAGGACGTCCTGCGTCACGCGCGCCCAGCACCCGCATGCGGCCGCGGGTCCGCGGGTGTCTCGCCTCTGTCGACCGCGCGAGTGGACTGGCGGACGATGAGGTGCGTCGCGATCGGGGTGTCCTCAGTGACGCCTTCGGGCTCCTCGACCGAGACGAGCACCTTTTGCATGATCAGCTCGCCGAGGGTCGCGAAGTCCTGCTGCACCGTGGTGAGTGGGGGATAGACATACCCGGCTTCGGGAACGTCGTCGAACCCGACGACGCTCACGTCTTCGGGAACGCGGATGCCGCGCTCGCGGAGCGCGGAAAGCAAGCCGATCGACATGTGGTCGTTCGCGACGAACACGCCATAGCCCGGTTCGACATCGAGTTCGAGACCCAGCGCATAGCCGCTTGCCGCGGTCCAATCCCCGTGCAGGGGCTCGATGACCTCGAGCCGGCGGGCGCCTAGCTCGTCGCGCCATCCCCGCACGCGCTCGGTCGCATCCGGAGCGCGAGTGGGCCCGGCGAGGTGGACGATGCGGGTGTGTCCGAGTTCGGCAAGGTGGCGCACCGCGGATCGCGCGCCGCGGTACTGGTCGATGGACACTATGCGCGGGCTGCGCCGGGGTGTCGCGGCGACCGCGACAAGGGGGACGTTGAGATCCAGCCCCCGCACCATCTCCAGGACCACCACGTCGTTGACAACGATCACGATCGCGTCGACACGTTGTCGCAGCAGGCTCTCGACGAGAGAACGGACACCAGTGGGATCGACGTCTATCGCACTCACCGTGTCGACGCTGTAGCGCGCGGCACGTGCTGCCACATTGAAATGCATCGCGATAGAGGTCGGACCGTAGTCCAACACCGCCGGCACGATCAGTCCGATCGTGCGGGTGCGGCGAGTCACAAGGGCGCGAGCCGCCGGCGACGGACTGTAGCGCAGTTGCGCGATCGCCTGCTGGACGCGGGCTCGGGTCGCTGGACGGACGTTCGGCAAGTCGTTGATCACGCGCGAGACGGTCTGATGCGACACGCCGGCGAGCCGGGCGACGTCGAAGATGTTCGCCGCCCGTGGCGGTTCGTCCGCCGCGTTCACCGCCTCACCTCACCCATCGGCATCGCCTGGACGTGCGACGAGAGCCAGCAACGAATCGACCGTGAGTTGCTCTGCGGGCACGGTGTCGACGATGCAGCCGTCGCGAACAATGGCGACCCGATTCCCGACACGCAGCACTTCCTCCAGCTCGGCAGAGATGAACATCACCGACAAGCCATTGTCCGCGAGATCGCCGACCAGGTTCTGAATTTCGACCTTCGCGCCAACGTCGATGCCGCGCGTCGGCTCGTCGAGCACAAGCACTCGGGGCGACAGCGCGAGCAGCCGGGCGAGCAGGACCTTTTGCTGATTCCCCCCGGACAACGTACCGGCGGGTCGGTCCATGTCGGGGGGCCGGATGTCGAGCGCCTCGATCCAGCTCGCCGCGAGCTCTTGTTGCCGCCACGACGGGATGCGGCGCAACATCCCACGTTCGGCCTGGAGGGCGAGCGTCACGTTCTCGCGGACGCTGAGCCCGTCGACAATGCCTTCGGTGCGGCGGTTCTCCGATGAATACACCACGCCCAGCGAGATCGCGTCGTGCGGCCCGCGCGGGCTCTGCCGGGTTCCGCTGATGCGGATGATCCCTGCGTCCAGCCGGTCGATCCCCGTGATCGCGCGGGCGAGCTCCGTACGGCCCGCCCCCAGCAGTCCCGCCACGCCGAAGACCTCACCTTCCCGCAGATCGACGTCGGCATCCTCGATACCAGGGTTGACCGTGACGCCACGGGCGCTGAGGTACGGCTCGGTGGCATCGTCGCCGAAATCAGCGCGGGCTCTCGTGTGCAGTGCCGCGGCACTGCGCCCGAGCATCGCCTGGACCAGGTCGATGCGCAGTACCTCGCGAGTCAAGTACTCGCCGATGAGCCTTCCGTCGCGCAGTACCGTCACTCGATCGCAGACCTCGTAGACCTGGTCGAGGAAGTGCGACACGAACAAGATCGCCACACCCCTCAACTTGAGATCACGAATGACCCGGAACAGCTCCGACACCTCGTCGAAGTCGAGACTGGACGTCGGCTCGTCGAGCACGAGCACCTTGACGTCAGTCGAGATCGCGCGGCCGATGGCAACAAGCTGCTGGACGGCAAGCGAGTGCACGCCGAGCTTCGAGGCCGGGTCGATGTCCAGCCCGAGCTCACCGAGCACGGTGCAGGCAAGCTCTCGCGTGCGGCGCCAATCGATCAGGCCGAATCGGCGTGGCTCACGGCCGAGAACGATGTTCTCGGCAACCGAGACGTTCGGCAGCAGGTCGATCTCCTGATAGACGGTGCGGACACCCGCGGTCTGCGCATCATGCGGAGTGCCGAATTGCACCGTTTCACCGTCGAGACGCAGGACGCCGGCGTCCATCGGTAGAGCGCCGGTAATAGCCTTGATCAGCGTCGACTTCCCCGCACCATTCTCGCCCATGAGCGAATGCACCTCACCGGAGAACAGCCGGAAGTCGACGCCGTCGAGTGCCACTTCGGCCCCGAAGCGCACTGTCGCCCCGGTCAGTTCGAGGAGCGGCGTCCCCTCGTGCATCTGTCCATCATCCCGTGTGAGTAGCACTGCCCCGCCGCGCTCCGTGGACCGCGCGGGCTTCTATTTTCGGCGTTCGGACCTGGCGACGATCAGGCGCTGCACGACGATGAACAACAGCAGCAGCGTACCTATGATGATGCGCGTCCACGACTGCTCGGCACCCATGAACGAGATCACGGCCGTGATCGTGCCGTATACCAGGACGCCGATCATCGAGCCGAGGACGTATCCGCTGCCTCCGGTGAGGAGCGTTCCGCCGATGACCACGGCGGCGATCGTGTCGAGTTCGGTACCCACGCCGTTGAGCGGATATCCAGCCCCGGAGTACGCCGTGAGGGCAAGACCGGCCAGGCCGCCACACACACCGCTGATGACGTAGACGAGCACCTTGGTGCGGGCTACGTTCAGCCCCATCAGGTGGGCGGACTGCTCGCTCCCGCCGATCGCGTAGATCGTCCGGCCGAACCGGGTCCACTGCATCACGAGAACTCCGATGACGACGATGAGCAGCGCGATTATGCCGGTCGGGGTTATGTACCAATCGCCTACGCGGAACCGGGTCGACTGGAGCCACAGCACAGCCGGATCTTCGACCCTGATCGACGAGAGGCTGACCACGAACGCGAGCCCGCGAGCGAGAAACAGCCCGGCGAGTGAGGCAATGAACGGCTGCACATCGAAGTACTGGACCAGCACGCCGATGAGCAGCCCGATGAGCGCGCCGCCGGCGATCATCAACGGGATGACGAGGACTGCCGGCAGACCGTCGGCGAGCAGCTTGGCACCCAGGATTCCGGTGAAGGCCATCACCGAACCCACTGACAGGTCGATTCCACCTGTGACGATGACGAACGTCATCCCGACCGCGAGGATCAGCAAATATGCATTGTTCAGCAGCAGTGCGGACAGGTTGGACGGGGTGAGGAAGTTGCCGAAGTACAGCTGGGCCCCGGCGAACAGCAGGAACAGAATGACGACCGCGGCGAAGGTCGGGAGGATCGATGAGTGGCGGCTCATGAAGGTGCCGTACCGCGCGGCTAGCGACGTCTGCGGGCGGGTCGGCTTATCGGTTCGGGTCATCGCGATGTCACCTTCGTCTCGTCGCGTGCTGACTCGTCGCCCGATGACCCTGAACCGGCCTGCGCTGTTCTCGCACTCGCGTCATCACCTTCAGCGGAGCCGCCGAGGGATCTCAGCGATCGGATCAGACTCCGGACCGCTCTGTGAACCCGCCGCGACTGAATTAGAACCACGATGATCACGGCGGTCGCCATGAAGACGGGGCTTGCCGCGGGGGGTACTCCCAGGAAGGTGATGGTCGAGATCAGCGTCTGGATCGTGAAGACCCCGATGACGGTCCCCGCGATGCTGAACTTGCCACCCATCAGCGATGTGCCGCCGAGCACGACCGCGAGAATCGCATAGAGCTCGATGTACAGGCCCGCAGCGTTGGCGTCAGCCGCCATGATGTTGGAGCTGTACAGGATGCCGGCGATGCCGGCCATCGCCCCGCTGGCGATGTAGGCCCCCCAGACGATGCCGCGCGATCGAACACCCGCGAGGTGGCTCGCCTTCGGGTTGATGCCAACCGCCTCGGTCAGCACGCCGAGGGCGGTGCGACGCTCAACGAGGACGACAACCGCGATGGCGACGATCGAAACGTAGAAAGCGAACGGGAAGCCGAGAATGTAGCCCTGGGCCATGAACTTGTACGGGTCGCTGTTGACCGTTGTGATGAAGCCGTCGGTGATGAGAAGCGCGATGCCACGCCCGGCGAGCATGAGTACGAGCGTCGCAATGATCGGCTGGATGCCGAGGACCGACACCAGGAACCCGTTCCACGTGCCGAGCACGAGTGAAACGAGCACTGCAACGACGATGGCGAGCGCGACGACGGACGGCTCGTGCGGCGTAGGAGAGGCGTCGATGATGGTCAGCGCCACCGCGCCGGACACCGCCATCGTCGCGCCGACGGACAGGTCGATGCCGCGGGTGGCGATGACGAGCGTCATCCCGAGTGCCACAAGCATGAGCGGCGCGCTGTTCCGGAGGATGTCGATGATCGACCCGTACAGCTGCCCGTCCCGCATCGTCACACTCAGAAACGACGGCCGCGTGGCCGTGTTGATCGCGATAAGGGCGATAAGTGCCACCACCGGCCAGAACAGCCGATGTGTTACGAGACTCTTCACGCCGCACTCCCCTCGCGCCCGACGGCGATGTAGTCGATAAGTCCGTCGAGGTCTACCTCGCGGGAGTCAAGCTCTCCGATCTTGCGACGGTCCCGCATCACGATGACACGTTGGGCCAATCGAAGCACCTCCTCGAGCTCTGAGGAGATGAAGATCGCTGACAACCCCTGCTCGGACAGTTCCGCAACCTTGCGCTGGATGTCGGCCTTCGCGCCGACGTCGATACCGCGGGTCGGTTCGTCGAGGACTATAAGCCGGGGAGCGGTGGCGAGCCATCGCGCCAGCAGCACTTTCTGTTGATTGCCGCCGGACAGATTGCCGACCAACTGATCCGGATCCGCTGGGCGGACATCGAGAGCCTTGATGTAGTTGTCGACGACCAGCTGCTGCTCGCTGCGCCGGATCCGGCGCCTCCAGCCGCGGCGCGCCTGGATGCCGAGCACAATGTTCTCGGCAACTGTCAGGTCCGCCACGACGCCCTCTTCGTGACGGTTCTCAGACGAGAACGCGATGCGCTTGCCGATGGCGTGACGTGGCGAGGTCAGCTTCGCCGGCTGGCCGTTCACCTCGACGTGCCCCGAGTCGGGTCGGTCGGCTCCGAATATGAGGCGGACCAGCTCCGTACGACCGGACCCCAGCAGGCCGGCGATCCCCACCACCTCGCCGTCGTAGACATCGACGTTTGCAGGCTCGAGAACGCCGCGCCGGCCGATCCCCTTCGCACGCAGCACCGGAGTCGCCGTGCGGTCAATGGCTCGATCGGCCTTCGTCGAGATCGCGTCGAGCTCGTCGAGCTCGCGCCCGATCATCTTGGTGATGAGTTCGCCGCGAGGCAGGTCCTTGACCAGGTACTCACCGATCAGCTTGCCGTTGCGCAGCACTGTGACACGATCTGAGATCTCGTAGACCTGGTCAAGGAAGTGGCTGACGAACAGCACTGCAACGCCTCGATCCCGCAGGTCGCGGATCACCGCGAACAGCTGCTCGACCTCCCCGCGGTCCAAGCTCGAGGTCGGCTCGTCGAGGATCAGCACTCTCGCGTCGAGCACCATTGCCCGGCTGATCGCGACCATCTGCTGGATCGCGATGGAGTGGCTGGACAGGATTGACCGGGGGTCGATGCGCAGGCCCAGATGCTCCAGATGCCGTGTTGCCTCCCGGTGCATGACCTTCCAGTCGATCCCGCGCCGGTTCCGCGGCTCGTGCCCGAGCATCACGTTCTCGCCGACCGACAGATTCGCGCAGAGGTTCACCTCTTGATACACCGTCGAGATGCCGGCCGCCTGCGCGTCCGCTGTGCCTGCGAAGACCCGGGATTCGCCGGCGACGGTGATCGACCCGCTGTCGATCGCGTACACGCCGGTGAGCGCTTTGATCAGGGTGGACTTCCCGGCACCGTTCTCGCCCATTAGCGAATGCACCTCGCCGGGACGCAGTACGAAGTCCACGTCGTCGAGAGCCAAGACGCCGGGGAACCGGATTGTTATGCCATGCATCTCGACGATCGGACGATCTTCAGTTTCCGCCGGCTGCTGCTCGGTCACCATCTCACTCCAGGTGGTGTTCGGTCGGGGAACCGGCGGTAACTGGTTCCCCGACCAATCCACTGATCTGCTTGCTCGTGCTCTTTGCGGATCAGTACAGACGCTCGTCGATCACCGCGGCCGCGTCTTCCGCCGTGAAGGTCTGGTCCTCCACGAAGGCGAACTTCTCGACTTCCTCGCCGGCCAAGACGTCCTTCACCAATTGCGCCGCCAGCTCGCCCAGCAACGGGTTGCACTCGACGACGTAGTTGATCTTCCCGTCGATGAGAGCCTGGAGGCCGTCCCTCACCGCGTCGATGGACACGATCTGGATGTCCTCGCCCGGTACCAGGCCGGCCGCCTCGATGGCGTCGATCGCGCCGAGGGCCATGTCATCGTTGTGGGCGTACAGCAAGTCGATATCCGACCCGTGCTTCTGCAGGAAGCCCTCCATGACAGTCTTACCGTCGGCGCGGGTGAAGTTGCCCGTCTGTGAATCCAGCGTCGTGATCGCGGTGCCCGCGATCGCCTCCTGGAAGCCTTCGGCACGGTCGTTGGCCGGAGCCGAACCGGTCGTGCCCTCGAGCACGACCATGTTGGTCGGCGTGTCGCCGAACGTCTCGGCGGCCCACTCGCCGGCCATGACGCCCTCGCGTTTGAAGTCCAAACCCACCCAGGCGGCGTACAGGTCCTCCGATGCCGTGACGGTACGGTCCTCGAGGATGACCGGGATGCTCGCACTCTGTGCCTCCTGCAGGACGTCGTCCCAGCCGTCCTCGACGATGGGTGCGATAACGATCGCGTCCACGCCCTGGTTGATGAAGCTGCGCACCGCCGCTATCTGCGCCGCTGGGTCGTTGTCCGCCGCGTTGAAGATCAGGTTGAAGCCGTTCTCCTCGGAAAAGGCCGCCCGCATCGACTCGGTGTTGGCGCTGCGCCAACCACTCTCGGACCCCGTCTGCGCGAACCCGACGGTGATGAGCTCTCCGCTGCCCTCACCTGCGTCCGTCCCGGTGCTGTCCTCGCCCCCGTCCGACCCGCCGCAGCCGGCGACCGTGAGCGTCACAGCCCCCAGCAGCACAACGCTGGCGAGAAGACTCTTTCTCTTCTTCATTCGCAGAACCTCCTCGTTCTGGTCCGGCTTGCACGCCAGACGTCTGCACTAGATACGGGCCTCGGGACAGCCCGTGGCACCGAATGTTAACCTTCACATCTGCTCGCCAGTAAGATGTTAACGGTAACATTCTGGCAACAT
>Ga0299914_10003859_pt1 | contig 10674 bp, 8 predicted proteins | sample RVTome_10_FD_201361 | JGI IMG/M metagenome (GOLD analysis project Ga0299914, IMG submission 201361) | Soil microbial communities from uranium-contaminated site in the Upper Colorado River Basin, Wyoming, United States - RVT153D57 (version 2) ... | reverse complement strand
TCGTGGCCGCCCCCGAGCCCGGCGCCGCGCTTGCGGCCGATCGAGTCGATCTCGTCGATGAAGATGATGGCCCGGCCCATCTTCCGGGCTGTCTGGAAGAGGTCGCGCACGCGGCTGGCACCGACGCCCACGAACATCTCCATGAAGTCCGAGCCCGTGACCGACAGGAACGGGACGCCGGCCTCTCCGGCCACCGCCCTGGCGATGAGGGTCTTGCCCGTGCCCGGGGGCCCGACCAGCAGCACCCCCTTGGGAATGCGTGCCCCGATGGCGGCGAACTGCTCCGGCTTCTTGAGGAAGTCGACGACCTCCTTGATCTCGGTCTTCACGCCCTCGTAGCCGGCGACGTCTGTGAACGTCGTCTTGGGTCGCTCCGTGGTGTAGGTCTTCGCCTTGGAGCGGCCGATGGACATGATGTTGCCCATGCCGGCCGTGGCCCGTCGCTGCATCCAGAAGATGAACCCGATCAGCAGGGTGATGGGCAACAGCAGCGGGATCAGCTCGATGAACCAGTTGCTGGAAGGGCGCGTGTAGTCGAACTCGACGCCGGCGTCCTTCAGGGCCTGCTCGTTGGCGTCGGACAGCTCGGTGGGCCCCGTGCCCTTGAACTCCTCGCCGGACTTCAGCGTGCCGTCGAAGCTCCCGCTGGCGTTGTTGAACGTGACCTCGTCCACCTGGCCGGCCTCGACCTGCCCGAAGAGCTCGCTGAAGGTGAACTCGGTCCGGTCGTCGCTGCGAAGCAGGCTGGGGATGACCAGGGAACCGGCTACGAGCGCGACGAGGACCCAGATGGTCCAGCGGGGCCACCCGGCCCCGGAGCGGCCGCTCGGACCGGGCCTTCCGGGGCCCTGCTGGCCCTGGGGCTCGTCTGGCATGTGCCCATCGTAAGGGGCCGGGGCCTCATCACCCCGGTCAGGCTCGCCACTGCCGGCGCGTTGTCTGAACATGTGGTCCGGTCCTCGTGCGCCCCGGGAGGTTCATCGGGCGCTCAACCAGCCCCAACGCCCCAGGAACCCCCCACGTTCCCCGCGGGGACCGGGAACTGCGTCACACCTGCTGCGACACGTGCTGCGGGGGACCGGCGGCCGATCGTGCACCCCATTCCGGACCCGACCATCCACCCGTCCCGGCGGACCCGGTCGTACCGTCGACGTGGTGGATCGCACCTGTGCACGCCCTCTGTGCAACATGCCTTCGGCCGTCGTGCTGCTCTTCGACTATGCCGAGCGCCATGTCGTGTTGGACTGGGTCCCTGCCCAGCGGGACCCGAACCTCCTCGAGGTGTGCGTTGACCACGCCGATCGCTTCTCCCCACCGCGCGGATGGACCCTCTCCGACGAGCGCCTGGTGGTCAGGCCGATCCCCGCTCAGCTCGTCGGTTGAACCGGCGGGGCCGCTGGCTGCGGTCGCCCGCGCTGCCGCGGCGTCCGGTCCGCTTGGTAGACCGAGCCTCCGTGGCCGTCAAGCCGACACCCAGTTCAGGAGCCAGGCTCAACCCAGGCTCGATGCTGCTGTGGGCCGGGCTGGTGTGGTTCGTGGCTTTCGTGGCCAGTGCGCTGGCGGCCGCGATCGTGCTCGACGCCGGTGGAAGCATCGACGACTTCACCGGTGCGGAGACGTTCGCCACGTCGCTTCCGCTGTTCACGGTGATGCTGGCGGGCACTCTGATCCTGTCGAGCTTCGGGGGCCGCGAGCCGGCCAGGGTGCTGGGCCTGGTGCCGTCGAGCGCGGCCGACATCCCGCTCGGCCTCGGCATCGGAGTCCTGACCCAGTTCGCGCTGATCCCGATCTACCTGCCGCTCATCCGCATCTTCGACGTCGACGTCCAGGCCGAGGCCCAGGAGCTGTCGGACCGCTTCGACGGCTACGAGGTGATCCTGCTGACGCTCCTTGCCGTCGTGATCGCCCCGACGGTGGAGGAGCTCTTCTTCCGCGGTCTGGTCCAGATGCAGCTGCAGAAGCTGCTGTCTCCCTGGTGGGCGCTCCTGGTGGCCGCGGCGGTGTTCGCCCTCGTGCACTTCCAGCCCATCCAGTGGGTGGGCCTGTTCGGGTTCGGCATCGTCTCCGGCCTCCTGCTCCAGCAGCGCAGCCTGGTGGCCTCGATGGCGGCCCACGTCGGCTTCAACGCCGTCGCGCTCGTCGGCACCCTGAGTTGATCGTCAACGAGCCGTCATCCTCGTCGGCGTGACCTGACCGCTGCCAGGGGTGGCGGCGGTGCAACACTTGTGGGCGCATGGACCCGCTGCTGGAGTCCGGAGCGCCCGGATCCGATCCCTTCGCCGGTGGCGATCTCGATCTCATGGTGGAGGAGGCCCCTCCCGTCCCACCTGAGCGCGAGCCGAGACGGCCCTGGTATGCGCATCGTCGCGTACCGAGACTTGTCACTGCAGTCATCGTCGCCCTGTCCTCGCTGTGGGTGCTGATCCAGGTCAACCCCTCCCAGGTGCTGTCCGACACCACCCCCACCGGCGGCGACATGGGCGCCCACGTCTGGGGGCCCGCCTACCTGCGTGACCACCTCCTGCCGTCGTTCCGGCTGTCGGGATGGACCATGGACTGGTACGCGGGCTTCCCGGCGATGCACTTCTACATGCCGCTGCCCTACCTGGCGATCAACGTCTTGGACGTGGTGCTGCCCTACGGCGTCGCCTTCAAGCTGGTAGCGGTCAGCGGGCTCGTGGCCCTGCCCGTGGCCGCCTGGGCGTTCGGGGCCCTGGCCCGGCTGCCCTTCCCGGTGCCAGCTCTGCTGTCGGTGGCCGCCACGCTGTTCGTCTTCGACACGAACTGGTCGATCTACGGCGGGAACATCTATTCGACGATGGCGGGGGAGTTCGCCTTCACGATCTCGCTGGCCATCGCCCTGGTCGCCCTGGGTCTGAGCGTTCGTGGCCTGAACAAGGGCACCCACCGCAGCAGCGTGGCCGCCCTGTTGGCCCTGTGCGCCCTGTGCCACCTCATCCCGGCGCTGTTCGCGGCCATCGCCATCGTGGTCCTGCTTGTGGCTCGCAGCATCGTTACCAGGCTCCCCAAGTGGGTGGGCATCTGCGGCGCTCTGGCCGTCGTGGTGGCCCTGACCTTCGTCCTGGGAGCGCGCGACGACCCTTCGCCGGCGCTGTCCCGGGCAGGACTGGCGGTGGTGCTGGCCGTCGCCGGCATGGGCATCGGGCTGGTCGTCGCCTACGACTGGCGGCGGCTGTGGTGGGTGGCGTCCACCGGCGGGTTGGCCCTCCTGCTGGGCGGGGTGTGGCTGGTGCCCTTCCTGGCCCGCACCGCCTACCTGAACGACATGGGGTGGGAGCGGATCTCCGGCGTCGCCCGCCCGCTGTTCTTCCCCGAGGTGTCCAGCATCGTCTGGCTGTTGATGATCGCCGGCATAGGGGCGGTCATCGCCATGCTTCGCTGGGACTGGGTGCCCGTCGGCATCGGGCTCGTCGCCCTCACCTGTGCGGTGCTGGTGGCCACGTGGCCCGTCGACCGGCTGTGGAACGCCCGCATCCTGCCCTTCTGGTACCTCGGGCTCTACTTCCTGGCCGCCTACGGGGTCGGGCAGGGGGCCAGGACTGTGCGGGACCTCATCAGCGCGGCACGCAACAACGGCGAGACCGTCCACGAGACCGTCGTGGTCTGGCCCGAACCCGATCCCGATGACGACATCCCGCCGCTCCCCAAGCTGATCACCCGGCCGGTGAGGCCCAACGAGGCACCCGAGCCGCACTGGATGATCCTGGCCGGCATCGGCCTGGCCGCGCTGGCCCTGGTCGGCGCCGTGGGCTTCACCGCCTTCCGGCTCCGGGCCTTACCGGGGGGTTCCCGCGACGCCGAGACCGGTGAGTACTCGTGGGGCCCCTTCCACCTCGCTCAGTCGGAGGCCAGCCTGGCCGGTAGCTGGGTCGACTGGAACTTCACCGGCTACGAAGGGAAGTCGGCCTACGGCGAGTACTTCGGTGTGGTGGACACCATGGACCGGGTCGGCCAGGAGGAGGGCTGCGGCCGCGCCCTGTGGGAGTACGGCAAGGAGCAGCTCGACGGCTACGGCACACCCATGGCCCTGATGCTGTTGCCGCACTGGACCGACGGCTGCATCGACTCGATGGAGGGGCTGTACTTCGAGTCGTCGACGTCGGTCCCGTGGCACTTCCACATGCAGTCCCTGCTGTCGGACGGACCGTCGCGGCCGATGCGGGGCCTCGACTACCGCGACTTCGACATCGACCTGGGCGTCGAGCAACTGCAGCGGTTCGGCATCACCTACTACATGGCCTTCAGCGACACGGCCATCACCGCGGCCAGCGAGCACCCGGACCTCACAGCGGTGGCAGCCTCGGGACCGTGGGTGGTCTACAAGGTGGCAGACAGCCCGCTGGTGGAGGGCCTGGAGTTCGAGCCGGTGGTGGTGGAAGGGCTGGGCGAGCGCCAGGAGGACTGGGTCCCGGTGGTGGAGGAGTGGTTCCTGGGCGACGTATCGAACGACGTCACGTTCGCCCCCCACGGGCCCGACCACTGGTCACGGATCCAGCTCGAGGGCGGCAGCGTCGGGGAGATCCGCGGTGAGCCGGTTGACCCGGTCGGGGTGAGCGACATCGAGATCGGCGACGATCGCATCGCCTTTCGTGTCGACGAGATCGGACGGCCCGTGCTCGTGAAGGTGTCGTACTTCCCGAACTGGGAGGTGACGGGAGCGGAAGGCCCCTGGCGGGTGGCCCCCAACTTGATGGTGGTCATCCCCACCGACAAGGAGGTGGAGCTGCACTACGGGAACACCCCGATCGAGTGGCTCGGACTGGGCATGACCGTGGTGGGTCTGGTCCTGCTCGTCCTGCTGCGCAGGCGGCCGCCGGTACGGGTGGCACGGCCCGTGCGCTCACCCGACGGCGTCGACGACAGCTTCTGGACCGCCTCGCCCCAGCCACTGGGGCCCGACTTCAGCTCGCGGGCCTTCTACGGCGATCCCATCGACGGACCGGCCGACCCGGCCGGGGACGACGCGTCCCCGCCGCCCGGGCCCGGCGAGGAGCGGTGAAGCGGCGGCTCCGGCTGTTCACCGTCGTCGGCCTGTTCGTCACCGCCGTCGACGTCGCCATCCTGCTGATCCTGGTCACGCTCGGGTCCCCGACGGTGGTGAGCGACGTGGTGGCCGTCTCGGTGGCCGCCGTCGTCTCCTTCGCAGTGCACCGGTCGGTCACCTTCGCCGACGACGCCTTCGCCCGCATCGACCACCAGCCCCTGCGGTTCGCCGCCGCCGTCACCCCTTCCCTGGTCACCGACGTCGTGGTGTTCGCCTTGATCGTGGTCCCTGTGGGCTCGCCCGGCCTCGTGGTGGTGTTGGCGGCCAAGGCGTTGGCGCTCGTCATCGCTGCGCTGGTCCGGATGGTCACCTACCGTCGGGTCCTGTTCGGCGCCGTACGGGCCGACCAGGCCAAGCCAGGCGATCGTGAGCTCCCCGGCGGCGGGCCCCGCCTGTCGGTGGTGCTGCCCGCCTACCAGGCGGCGGACGTGGTCGGCCCCACCATCGCCACGCTGCGCCGGGAGCTGCGCCACCTGGCACCCGAGGCCGATTTGGAGGTGGTCGTCGTCGACGATGGTTCGGTCGACGACACGGCCGCGCTGGCGACCGCCGCCGGGGCCGATCAGGTGATCCGGCTGGGCGCGAACCGGGGCAAGGGAGCCGCCGTTAGGACCGGGATGGTGGCGGCCATGGGCCGCACCGTCGTGTTCACCGACGTCGACCTCGCCTACCCGCCGGCGCAGATCGCCCGCTTCGTGGATGCCATCGAGGGCGGCTGGGACGTCGCCGTGGGCAGTCGCCGTCATCCCGACAGCACCGTCGAACGGACCTCACCGTTGCGTGAGACGGGCAGCGTCGTGTTCAACCTCTTCAGCCACGTCGTTCTCTTGGGCAGCTACCGGGACACCCAGTGCGGGCTGAAGGCCTTCCGGCGTGATGTGGCCCGCTCCCTGTTCGAACGAACCCAGGTGGACCGCTTCGCCTTCGACGTGGAGGTGCTCCACCTGGTCGAGCGCGACCGCCTCAGCCTGTGCGAGCTCCCCGTCGAGCTGTGCTCCACCGACGCCTCGACCGTCAGCATGGGGAGCGCGGCGGTACGCATGATGCGCGATGTGCTGGCCGTCCGGCGCCGATCGGCCCAAGGCGGCTACGACCGGCCGGTACGCTCCGGTCCGCCATGACCGTCCCCGCCGTCGACGACGACCGCCTCGCCGCGGTCTTCAAGGCCTACGACATCAGGGGCACGGTGCCCGACCAGATCGACGAGGACCTGGCGCGCGGTGTCGGCGCTGCCTTCGCCCGCTTCGTGTCCAGCCCGGCTGTGCTGGTGGGCCGCGACATGCGGCCCTCGGGAGACCGGCTCCTGGACGCCTTCGCCGCCGGGGTCACCGCTACCGGCACCGACGTCGTCGACCTGGGCCTGGCCTCCACGGACCTGGTCTACGTGGCTGCCGGGGCGCTCGACCTACCGGCGGCGATGCTGACCGCCTCGCACAACCCGGCCGGGTACAACGGGATCAAGCTGTGCGGAGCCGGAGCGGCGCCCATCGGTGCCGACAGCGGCTTGGGCGACATCCGCTCCATGGCCGCCGAGGGCACCGAGGTGGGCCCCTCCCGTGGCAGCCGCTCGAGGCGCGACTTCCTGTCCGACTACGTCGCCCACGTCCACTCCTTCGTCGACGTCGAGACCCTGGCCCCGCTGCGGGTGGTGGCCGACTGCGCCAACGGCATGGGTGGTCTCGTCGCTCCCGCGGTGTTCGCCGGTATGGCCGTCGAGGTGGAGCTGATGTACCCGGAGCTGGACGGCAGCTTCCCCAACCACCCCGCCGATCCCATCGACCCCGCCAACCTGCGCGACCTCCAGGCCCGGGTGTTGGAGACGGGGGCCGACCTCGGCCTGGCCTTCGACGGTGACGCCGACCGGGTGTTCCTCGTCGACGAGCAGGCGCGTCCGGTGTCGGGCTCGCTGACAACGGCACTGGTGGCCAAGGGGACCCTGCAGCGGGAACCGGGCGCCACCATCCTCCACAACCTCATCTGCAGCCGAGCGGTGCCCGAGATCGTGCGCGAGCTCGGTGGCACTCCCGTACGAACCAAGGTCGGCCACAGCTACATCAAGGCGGTGATGGCCGACACCGGTGCCGCGTTCGGAGGTGAGCACTCGGGCCACTACTACTTCAGGGAGAACTACAGGGCCGATTCCGGGCTCATCGCCTCCCTCGTCGTGCTCGAGCAGCTCTCCGCCGCCGGGATACCCATGTCCGAGCTGGTGGCCCCTCTGGACCGCTACGCAGCCTCCGGTGAGGTCAACACCGTGGTCACCGACCACGACGCAGCCATCGACGCGGTGGCCGCCGCATACCACGACAGACCGCAGGATCGACTGGACGGCCTCACCGTCGACTGCGGCGACTGGTGGTTCAACCTCCGGCCGTCCAACACCGAACCGCTGCTCCGCCTCAACCTGGAGGCCCCTGACGCCGAGGCCGTGGCTCGCCACGTGTCGGAGGTGCGGGCCGTCTTCACCTAGCCGCAAACCAGACGAGGAGGTCGCCATGGCCCTCGACCCCATGCTCCTGTCGATCCTGGCCTGCCCGGAGGACAAGGGCCCGCTGCTGTACTTCGCCGACGAGGACAAGCTCCTGAACCCTCGCCTGAGCCGTGTCTACGAGGTGAGGGACGGCATACCCGTGATGCTGGTCGACGAGGCCGTGGCCATCGATCAGGCGGAGCTGGCCCGGCTCATGGGTCGAGCCGAGGCGGAGGGCATCGAGCCCACCTTCACACCCGACGCGGCATCGGCGGAACCGACGACCGATCCGGTGCCGGAGGACTGATGGCTCGCACCGACTCGCTGGGTGTGTGGGACGCCACGCTCGACCTGCCCGACCAGATCGCCAGAGCCAGGGACCGGTTCGAGCAGGGAGACCGCTCCCTGGCTGCCCTTCCAGAACCTGCGGCCGTGGTGGTGTTCGGCATGGGTGGCAGCGGTGTCGCCGGTGACGTGGCCAGCTTGATCGCCGGCGACCGGGCCAGCGTGCCGTTGGCGGTGGTGAAGGACTACCACTGCCCGCGTTGGGTGGATGGCAGGACGCTGGCCGTGGCGGTGTCGTTCTCGGGCAACACCGAGGAGACCGTCGCTGCGGCGCGCACGGCCCGCGAGCGGGGCGCGGCCGTCGTGGCGGTGACCACTGGCGGCGAGCTTGGCCGGTTGGCGGGGGAGTGGGGCGTCCCCGTGCTCGCTGTCGAGGACGACATCGTCATGCCCCGACTGGCCATCGGCGCGATGTCGGTGCCCGTGCTGCTGCTGCTGCAGCGATTGGGGCTGGTGGCTGGGGTGGACGACGAGCTCGACGCCGCCGTGGCCCAGCTACGGCGCCGCCGTGAGGCGCTCACCCGTGAGGACAACGCCGCCGAGCGGCTGGCTCGTCGCCTGCAGCGCACCATCCCGCTCGTGTACGGCGCAGGCGAGCTGGGCGCGGTGGCCGCCCGGCGCTGGAAGACCCAGATCAACGAGAACTCCAAGGCCGTGGCCTTCGCCAACGCGCTGCCCGAGGCCACTCACAACGAGCTGGTGGGATGGGGCCAGCACGGCGACGTCACCCGCCAGATCCTCACCCTCGTGGAGCTACGCCACCACCACGAGCACCCACAGCACGGCAGACGCTTCACCTACGTCAACCAGGTGGTCGAGGAGACCGTTCACGAGATCGTGGCTGTGGAGGCCGAGGGCGAGGGGCTGATGGCCCAGCTGTTGGACCTGGTGTTCGTGGGTGACATCGTCAGCGTCCTACTGGCCTTCGCCGAGGACGTAGACCCGGGGCCCATCCCCGTGCTCGACGACCTCAAGGCGTTCCTCGCCAGCTGAGACGCGACCACGCCCGCCCGCCATCGCCGGGGTAGGGGCCGCTAGCCTGGCCGGTGGCACTGTGAGCGATCCGGGCAGAAGCCCGAGTGCCGGTCAGCACCATCACCATCCCTACCGGAGCTCGCCATGACCACAGATGCCACCCTCGACGCCGGCGACTACAAGGTCGCCGACATCAACCTCGCCCCCGCCGGTCGCCGCCAGATCGAGCTCGCCGAGGTGGAGATGCCCGGCCTCATGGAGCTGAGGGCCCGCTACTTCGACGCCAAGCCGCTGGCCGGGTCCCGGATCATGGGCTCACTTCACATGACCGTGCAGACGGCGGTCCTCATCGAGACCCTCGTCGACTTGGGCGCCGACGTCCGCTGGGTGAGCTGCAACATCTTCTCCACCCAGGACGAGGCAGCGGCCGCCGTAGTCGTCGGCCGTGAGGGCTCCGTCGACCAGCCCAGCGGCACCCCGGTGTTCGCCTGGAAGGGTGAGACCCTTGCCGAGTACTGGTGGTGCACCGAGCAGGCACTGCGCTGGCCTGGGCACGACGGGCCCAACCTCCTGGTCGACGACGGCGGCGATGCCACGCTGCTCATCCACAAGGGTGTCGAGTTCGAGCGGGCCGGCGCCGTGCCCGATCCCAGCGCGGCCGGCTCTCCCGACGAGCAGGAGGTCCTCGCCCTCCTGGCCAAGGTCATGACCACCGACAGTCAGCTCTGGACCCGCATGGCCGCCGGCATCGTGGGAGTGTCCGAGGAGACGACCACGGGCGTGCACCGCCTCTACGAGATGTTCGAGAAGGGCACGCTGCTCTTCCCGGCGTACAACGTCAACGACTCCGTCACCAAGTCCAAGTTCGACAACCTCTACGGCTGCCGGCACTCACTGATCGACGGCATCAACAGGGCCACCGACGTGATGATCGGCGGCAAGGTCGCCTTCGTGGCCGGCTACGGCGAGGTGGGCAAGGGCTGCGCCCAGTCGCTACGCGGCCAGGGTGCCAGGGTGATCGTGAGCGAGGTGGACCCGATCTGCGCGCTGCAGGCAGCGATGGAGGGCTTCGAGGTGAACACCCTCGAGGCCGTGATCGACCAGATCGACATCTTCGTGTCCGCCACGGGCAACTTCGGCATCATCTCGGCCGAGCACATGCAGCGCCTCAAGCACAACGCCATCATCTGCAACATCGGGCACTTCGACAACGAGATAGACGTCGCCGGTCTGGAACGTATGAGCGACGTGCAGAAGCGGGAGATCAAGCCCCAGGTCGACGAGTTCGTGTTCCCCGACGGCCACTCGATCATCCTGCTGGCCGAGGGGCGTCTGGTGAACCTGGGCTGCGCCACCGGCCATCCCAGCTTCGTGATGTCGATGAGCTTCACGAACCAGGTGCTCGCCCAGCTGGACCTGTGGGCCCGCCAGGGTGAGTTGCCCCTGGGGGTCCACGTCCTGCCCAAGAAGCTCGACGAGGAGGTCGCCCGCCTCCACCTCGACAAGCTCGGCGCCAAGCTGACCAAGCTGTCGCCCGACCAGGCCGCCTACCTGGGGGTGAGCGTCGAGGGCCCCTACAAGCCCGAGCACTACCGGTACTAGCGGCCTGCGCTGCGCCCTTCGGGCCCTGCTCGGCCGTACAGGCCCACGGGGTGGGTTGCATGCCGGCGGTGTGCCTCACGCCGATGGGGCCCCAGCCCCATCGGCTGACCTGCGCCCTTCGGGGCGCTGCTACGGCTCGGTGAGCGTCGCCAGCAGGTAGAGGACGCGCCGGCGGGCTTCGGGTGGCGCCGCGTCGATGCCGTCGAGGAAGCGTTGG
>Ga0299914_10003856_pt1 | contig 10679 bp, 11 predicted proteins | sample RVTome_10_FD_201361 | JGI IMG/M metagenome (GOLD analysis project Ga0299914, IMG submission 201361) | Soil microbial communities from uranium-contaminated site in the Upper Colorado River Basin, Wyoming, United States - RVT153D57 (version 2) ... | reverse complement strand
GCACCATGCTTGGCCACCAGCTCTAACTCCCGACGTTCAGCCCTATAAAGCAGAAAATCACCCCTATCTGCGCCCAAAATGTTCGCCGCATGGAACACAATGGATTGCAGCAAGCTGTTCAGATCCAACTCCTTCGTAATTTCCAGACTAATTTGCCGTAATGCCTCCAATTCATTGGCTCGTTGTTCGGCCGCTGCCAGCAGGCGAGTCTGTTCCACGGCAATCGCCAGTTGGCCAGCAATTTCGTGGGCAATCTCAAGATGTTCTGGCTGCCAGGGATTGGGCTGCGTCGCTGCTAAATTGAGCGAGCCGATGAGTTTATCGCGGACAACGAGGGGCACATTGACGTAAGAACGGATGCTCTCTTCCTCTAAACGCTGCTGTTCAACGGCCGTTAAATCTTCAACCGCCAGCAAATCCTCCAAAATGTAATGTTCCCCCTGCTTCAATGTTTCCAGGCTGGAAAAAGCAGACAATGGTATCCTGCGCCCAATATCGGCCGGCCTATCATTATGCAGCACAATCGCAAACAAAACGGCTTCACCTGCTTCATAATCAAACACAGCCAGGCTGATGCGCTGGCAGGGGATAAGGCGTTGGATTTGTTGTAAAGAAGTGTCAGCAATTTCTTCGGCCGATCGTGCCGCCAAAATGCCCTGCTCAATCTGGTGCAAAATCATCAGACGCTCAGTCGTCCAGCGCAGTGACTTTTCCACCTCTCTTGTCAAATCACGCTCCTGACTCAAGACCGCTTTCTGATCTTCCAACTCCTGAGCATAGGCTTGCAACTGCCGGTTACTCGTGCGTGCCTGGTCCAGCGCATCATTAATGCTCCGGCTGGCAATTTGTAACCAGACGGCCGTCATCACAAACAGAATTGTCATGGAGACCCAGGCCGAAATTGGTGATGGCGAAGCCAATATAGGAGGTGGCAGCAGTTGATTGGCCTCGGCCACAATCAGTACCAAACCGGTGAGAATACTAAGAACTGCGAATAGAATACCGGTACGTCCTCCCACCAGGATGCCGGAGATGAGAATAGCCATAAAGTAGGCTTTGTAGGCATCTGTTTGCACGCCCCCCGCCAAAATCGCCAGCAAAGTAATGATTATCCAAATGGTTAGGGAAAAAATCATGCCTGTCAGATAGACATAAGCCCGACGGAGCAGAAAGAGATTGGCGACGATGATCAGAAAAATTGCAACTGTAATGATCAGTATCGTCCCCGGCCCCCTATAAGTAAAGGGCACCACGATGCTAAATAAGATAATACAGACGAGCGAAGCCCATAAAATCGTATTCAGCATTCCACTGATGCGTGTTTTCTCTACGTCATCAGCAAAAATTGGCGCAGTCATCAGCTCCCGGATTTTTTGGTATATCATCATGCTGCCATGCTGGGCGACTCAATAAACGACATGATAAGATCTGTATGCCTGTCTACTGTTCGGCCGAGATAGACAGGTAGACATCGCCAATAGAGGCGGGATCGGCCGTAAACATCCGTCCTCCCGTCACTGCTGCCATTCGCGCCAATACCGCCTCATCCGCATCCTCCCCAAAAGCAATGGGAAAAATCTTAATCCCATCTGCCTCGGCATTGGATGGCAAACAGGTGGCGAACATCTGATTCTCCGTCACATCCCCTACTGTGTCCTCACCATCCGACAACAACACAATACCATACAAGCGTGTTTCACCATTGGCAATATCTTCCCGCTGCAAAACATCCATATCTTTAACTGATTGGCAAACAGAGCGGTAGAGAGCTGTGTTGCCATCAGCCAACAAACCCTCGACGCGGGATGCCAGGGTTTCGGCTACATCACCTTTGCGTATTGGTGCCTGTAATAGTTGGCCAACATCATTAAAAATCATCACCCCCACCTCATCATTGGCATCCAGACGCTGCAAAAACTCGACGGTGGCGGAACGAGCCGCCTGAATCTTTTCCCCTTCCATGCTGCCGGAAACGTCCAGCACTAACAGCACTGTTGCTTTGCGCTTTGTAATCTGGAAAAGATCAATGACAGCGGCACTAATTTCGGCATTGGGGCTGGGCAAAGCCGGAATTGTACCCGGATTCACTCGCGGGTCCGTGCCATTGGCTAAGTCCAGGGGTGTATGGAGCGGGATACTGTTGTCCAATGGCCGCAAATAGTTATCAATGGCCATCTCCTGCTGGGCCTGCGCCAGCAGATACTCTCGGAAAACGGCCGCTGCCTCTGCCTGTTCTGTCGTCACCCAATCCGCATTATCAAGAATACAGTAAGGATGGTCGGCCCAAATCGTGCCTCGTGCCGGGAAAATGAAGGCCAGGGGAAAGGTGAGTTCATCGCCGCGTTCCACATTGAAGCGCACTGCATCCGCTTCAGGCACGGCTGCTGCATGTAAGTAACTGGGACCCTCCTGGGCCATCAGTTCCAGTAGGGCCGGGGCTTGACGGCCATACTTCGAGGTATTCTGCTCCAATTCTCGCATCGCCTCTTCTACCGCCGGCGCATAAACATCGGCTGGGGTCAACGTCTCTGTTTTACCCGCAATGCCATAAACAAAACTCGTCATAGAGAGCAAACCGGAGTTGGCATAGGCCGGATGGGTATGACCGAACTGGAATTGGCCCCATTCGGGACGGCCGTAACTGGCCCAACCCTGCGGATCGGCCGCCAGGGCCACAATCGTATCCCAGCCAATTGGTGTATCCGGCCAGCCCAACGTCTCGGCCATAGGCCGCCACATCACAAACCCCAATGGCGCGAAAATTGTAGCCGGGCATTCCTGGCTGGCGATGGGCCTATTGCTGCGCTGCTGCCAGCTTTCATTGGCCTGTGCTATCCATGACTGATCGCCCGGACTCCAGGCGACCGGTTGCGAGGTACCAGCCAAAATAGCGTTCATCGAACCGCCAGAGGTAACATGGCTGACCTCCACCACAATGACCTCGCCCGAAGCTGTCTCATGCCCTTCGCTGTTAAATTGGGCTGTCACTTGATCGAGCCAATTTTCCTTGGTATTAGAGGAGGCTAAGGTGACGAGGATTGTGCCGGCGGGAACGGCCGTTGCCTCACTCACGCCAACTTCACCTCCGGTAGAGGCTTCCTCCACCAAATTACCAATCAATTGAAACGCCAAAACCCCACAGATAACCAACAACGTCATTCCAATAATCGCCACAAAAATAATCCGCGTCTGAGACATAATTCTCCTTATTAACTCTCCCCTCCCCACTCGCCCACTCGCCACTCGCCACTCGCCACTCGCCCACTCGCCACTCGCCTCCCCCTCTCCCCTCTCCCCTCGCCCCTCACTCCTCCCCCCTCCCCCCTCACCCCTCCCCCTCCACAATCCGGCCCACCGCTCGCCAGGCCCGTTTGGCGTCCTCATAGCCCAGCTTAAACAACTGTTCATGCCCCTCACGTTTATAGGTAATAATCTGCTCTACTGGGATGGGCTTGCGGGGAGCAATGATAATTGGCTCCGGCAACTGGTGATACTTGTCTTGCAAAATGTCAGGGATACCGTCTCCATCCTCATCCACAAAGTCCAGCCCCTCACCGCGCAACTGACTTTGCAGCAAAGCATTGGCCGCCCGCAGCCGGGCATTCTCAATTTGCAACTGCACTATCTCATTCACGCGGCGGAACATCTTCAAATCCGCCTGAAAAGAAGCCAGCAAAGCCCATTCCAAAGTCGTGCTGGCAGCCGTCAGCAAATTAGAAGGAGGCTGCCTATCCGTTTCCGGCTCATCTTCTTCCCAGGGAGTCATGATGACCACCACGATTTCCTCAGCACCGGCATCAATTGCCGGGCCGAGGGGTGTGTTGGCCACTGTGGCCCCATCCCAAAAGAGACTATCGCGCAGTTGTGTAGCCGGATAGACAATGGGGATCGAACAACTGGCAATGATATGCTTCAATTCCAACGCTTCTTGCTCCATCCGGCTAGGATAGATATCGTTACTGTTGCCAAAGACATGCAGGTGCCCGGTAGCAACTTCGGTTGCCGTAATCCGCAGGTGCACGGCCGCTGCCTCTGGACTATTAATTCGCTCAAAATTTACCCAGCCCTGCTCCTGTAGGGTCTTCTGCAAAGGACTAGTGTCCAGTAAAAAATTATTACTGAAATTGAGGTTCGTTTTCTGTACATCCCGTGTCCGCAGTCGCTGCCACAAGGCTTTTAAGGAACGAGAATTATGCCCGGAGGCAATAGCTGCGCCATTGACGGCCCCGATAGAAGTACCGGCCACCACTTCAGGAAACCACTCATGCTCCTCTAAAAAGCGCAGCACACCCACATGATAAGCACCCCGCCCACCCCCACCCGACAACACTAAGGCCCGCTTCCGGCTCGCTGGTAGCATCTTTACCCCTCTTAAAAATGGTTCGTAGTAGGCGATTTATCGCCTACTACGAACCATTTCATATATCTTGGGTGAGCTTTTTGCTCCTCCTCAACCCCATATCTCTTAATACTGATACTCTTCCCGCACCGGGCTAAAAACATCTAATGCCCGTGCCGGTTCATCACCAGCCACGGCCTTATGATCCACACCACCGGGAATAATATAACTATCCCCCGGTTCCAACCAACGCGCCTCCCCATCAATGGTCATTTGCAAGCGACCCGAAATAATAGTGCCGGCCTGCTCATGGGGATGGTTGTGCATGGGCACAACAGCATGAGCATCTATATCCACCATAGAAAGCAGCATCTCGTTGGCCCAAAAAGTGCGAATCCGTACCCCCGGCACAATCTCCTTCGCCTCACGATTCTCCACATCACAATAGTAGTTCACCTTTAACCTCCATTGCCAGTAAACAGTATTCAGTGGTCAGTAAACAGTATTCAGTTCACCGATTCATCAATAACTGTTTACCGATTACCGATCACCGATTACCGATTACCGATTACTGATTACCGATTACCGATTACTGATTACCGATTACCGATTACCGTCCTTCCATCGTAAATACATTTGCCGCTCCCCCTGTTTCTCTTGCAGCCAGGCGGCTAATTCTGTCTCGCCACCTGCTTGCAGCAGGTCAATTACCTCCTGTAAATGGGCCTGATACTGGACTAACTGCTCCAACACGGCCGTTTTATTCGTCAACAAAATATCACGCATCATATAGGGGTCTGAGCCGGCCAGGCGAGAAGTGTCACGGAAGCCGGATGCACTCACCGGCCAGGCCCGCTCATCATGCAGAGCAACGGCCGTCTGCATCAACGTCGCCGCCACCAGGTAAGGCAGATGGCTCACCGCCGCCACCAGCCGGTCATGCTCCTCCGGCAGCAGCCACAGCGCTTGGGCCCCAACAGCGGCAATCATTTCCTCGGCCAGGCCTTCAATTTGGGGAGTGGTACGGCCGTTTTTGCACAAGATAAAGGTCTGGCCCTCATACAAATCAGGTACAGCCGCCGTCAAACCGGCCGTCTCCTTACCACACATGGGATGGCCACCAATGGCGGCAAAGCTTTCCGGCAGGTCACTCATCGCCGCACATATGCCCGCTTTCGTGCTGCCAACATCCAGCACCAGGCAGCCATCGGGCCGAATGGCCGGCAGTTGGGCTAACAGATGTAAAATAGTGCGGACAGGCGTGGCGAAAATAAGCAGGTCAGCAGCCCGAGCGGCCGTGGTGAAGTCGGCCGTAATCCCCTCCACCAGATTCTGCTGCAATGCCTGTTGGCGGGTAGCCGCGTGGCTGTCAACGGCCGTCAACCGCCCCACCTTTCCCCGCAAAGCCAACGCCAGCGAGCCACCCATCAACCCCAATCCCACAATACAAACCCGTGTCTGTGACAACATAAGCTCATTATACAGCACGCTGCCCCAAACTGCCTGCCCTATCTGGTAGAGGTAAAAAGTCCGTGTTCCCTGCCGTCCGCGAGAACTTCTTTGCTCTAAGGCATCGGTGTCCCCAATTCATCCACGATGTTGGAAAATACCTCGCCAATTTGTGGGCCTAACAGCGTTAGAATGGCAATGATGAAGATAGGAACCAGACACAATACAATCACCACCCCGCCAATGACAATGATCACCATCGTATTATCGGCTGACTTTTGCACCATGGTTCCTTCCGGTCCCATGATATAAGTGGGCCGGTCAAATAGATGCCGGTTGGTGACAAACCAGTAAAGGATGCCGCCATTGATCAATAATCCCGTCAGGCCGCCACATAAGAGAGGTAAGGCTTCATAGATATTGGCTGCCAGGAAAGCTGCCAGCATATAGAACAAGCCCCCTATGACGCCCACTGTCTGGCTGAGGATCACCAATCCCCATCCCCATTTTTTCATTTGCCACAGGCCAAACCCCGTGGCAATAGGAATAGCCGCCAACAGCCAACCACAAACAAGAATCATCACGCCCGCTGTTATGACCTCGGAAGCGATGCTCATGCCGCCAACAAAGGCCGCTATCAAATAAACGGCCGCCCCCACCCACGCTAAAATGGCATAAGCCGTCACACAACCCGGCCGTTCCCCTGCCGCCGAACCATACTTATCCATTTCTATTCCTCCTGTTCATGCAAGAAACCCTGATGTGCGTCTGGTCCTGCTGCTGACGAATCAAAGCCTCGACTATTGATGATTGTGTACACTGGCCCTCGAGCAAATCCTATCACCAGGCAGGAGGGGTGTCAATGGCCTACCAGGCTACAAAGTCTCATTAAAAACCTTTGCGTTTCTTGCATTCTTGGCGTTCTTTGCGTCGAAATTATCCGTTAAATTCTGCATCCGTTGTCGTCCCACCTGTGCTATACTATCGCCAGTTTTCAAATCGTTCGCAACGGAGAAACCCATGACCCAACAATATCAGATCGCCCTCGCCCCCGAACTGGGTATCACCCCCGCAGCCTTTATTGCCGCCTGGAACGTCCACCAGGCCACCGAAGCTGTCGGGCGCGTTGGTCTTAGCCAGACAACCCGCAGCACCTTTGATCCCGGCACGGCCGCCCTGCTCCTCACCGCCGCCACCGGCATTGCCGTTACTGTCCTCACCAACCTCATCTCCGACATCATCATCAAAGCCAGCCGACCCCAAAAAGAGCCAGAAATCCGCCAACAAACCCTGGCCGACGGCAGCAAAGTCATCATCGTCACCATCCGCGAAACATAATCAATGCGTTGTAGGGGCGGGATGACCGGGCAACACCTCGTTTCGCGTGACGAATTCGCTCCCGGTCGTCTCGCCCCTCTTCCCCAAAAACCATCATGAAAATCACAATCACCCAAACCGGCAAAACCGACAACGGCTTCACCGCCACCCTCAAATTTGGCGACCGCAGCACGCTCTATCCCTTCACTGTACAAAACCCCTTCAACGAAGAAGAAGAAAAGCAATTAGAATGGTACTTTGAAAAGTGGCTCACCTTCCCCTTCACCGGCCACGTCAAAGCAGGCGAAGCGGCTAAAAGCATTACAACTTACGGCGAACAGCTTTTCAAGCAAATATTCACGGGTGAGATTAAAACTCGTTACCAAATGGCTTTAGAGTATGAGGGCGGCTTTGAACAGCTTGAAGTTGAAGTATCGGGCGATCCTGACTTCCATGCCCTCCATTGGGAAGCCCTCAAAGACCCCCAGTTTGAACGCCCCATCGCCATCGAAGCCACCTTCGTTCGCCCCAACCTCCGACCCACCGCCACCGACATCCGGTCAAAGCCCTCGCCCACCCTCAACATTCTCCTCGTCACCGCCCGGCCAGGCGGCCGACGCGATGTCAGCTACCGCACCATCTCCCGCCCCCTGGTAACAGCCCTGCGCAACAGCCACATCCGTGCTCAGATCGACATGGTACGTCCCGGCACTTTCGCTGCCCTGGAAAAACATTTAGAAGACACAAGAGACAACCCAGAACGAGGTGATGGCTACTATCATATTATCCATTTCGACCTACATGGTAAGCTATACAAATATGATGAATACAAAGCCTTAAAACCAGAATCTACCTCTAGCCGCCATCTTTTTCGAGAGCCAGACACTGAAGCTTATGGGGGTGTCAAGGCCTTTCTTTCTTTCAATGGGCCCAAGCCCGGCCAGTCAGAGCGTATCATTGACGATAAGATTGCTGACTTGTTGAAACGGCATCGTATCCCCATCGCCATCCTCAATGCCTGCCAGTCAGGCAAACAGGTGGGCGAGACAGAGACAAGCCTGGGCAGCCGCCTCATGGCCGCCGGGGTGCAGACCGCCCTGGCCATGGGCTACTCCGTCAGCGTCACCGCCGCCGAGCGCTTAATGACCCATCTCTACGAGCAGTTGCTGGCCGGGCAGCCACCTACCACCAGTTGGGTCTGGTGGCCGAGGAACAGCGGCAGTGGGCGACGGCCGAATCCCATTACCAGCAAGCCCTGCAAATCACCATCGAATTCAATGACCGCTACAGCCAGGCATCCACCTACCACCAGTTGGGCATGGTGGCCGAGGAACTAGAAAATTGGCAGGAAGCAGCTAACTACCTGCTGCAAGCTCTGGAAATCTTCGTGGCCTTTAAGGACACCCACAGTGGCGGAATCGCTACCCGATCATTGGCACGGGTTTGGCAGGCCGCCCAATCATCGCCCGACTTTGACAAAGAGGCCATCTTAAACCGCCTGGCCACCATCCTCAACATCACCCCCGGCCAAGCACAGGCCCTCCCGGAACAAACCGACAACGACGGATCATAACGATGTAAGGTTGAAAACGGGAATAGAGGTCAAGTCAATGTTTGCAAAAATGTGGCAATCGAGGCTTCAAACTTATTGAAGACTGGCTGAATACCCTGAACACCTCCAGCCATTCGTTCTCAATAGCGATTTCCTCATGTAAGTCAGCCGCGTTCACAGCAATACCTGCCCTCGACGCTCAATGAGGCGTGTAAACCGATTAGGCGGGCTTAATGGCACTAAATCCAGGGGAATTTGTAATTCTTCTTCCAATTGAGCACCGAATTCATAAAATTTCCAACCAGAAAGGCCATCACAGGCCAAGTCAAGATCTCTGGCTTTGGCTGGTTCAGTAACTGCACTACCAAACAAGATGAGACGTGTAACCCCATAATTTTTAGCCAATTCAATAACTCGTTCTAACTGTTTCGGTTGAATTGCCATAACAATAACAGTATATCAGGTAAAATATTTAGAGGACAGTTCACATATTATATTCTCAATGGTAGCCAGATTTGATCAACAACGGCCGTCATCCCCACATGGTATCCCCCTCAAATCCTGTTAAAATCCACCTTCCCGTAATCGGTAAACGGACTACCGATAACCGAACGGATTACCGATAACGGATTACCGATTACCATCCACTGACTGCCTTATGTTACAATACCGGTATGGAAGCACTATCTGAAGCACAAATCGCCCGGTATCGGCAAACATTCCAACAACGCCATGCCCACCAATATCAGGCACGGGAAGAAAGACGGCAGGAAGCATTGATGGCCATCATACCCTTTCTGTCCACCCTCGCCGCTGCCACCACCTCCATTCAGGCCCTCTATCTGTTTGGCTCCGTCACCCAACCGGGGCAATTCCACCTTCATTCAGACATAGATATAGGCATTGTGGAAGCAACGGCCGAAGATTACTTCAGATTCTGGCGGGAATTAGAATCAGCTCTGCCAGAGTGGCTCTTTGATGTCCGCGATGTCAGTGATGATGCTTATTTTTCCCAACGAGTCAAAGAAACTGGATTGTTACTCTATGAACGAACCGATCCGTCTGCTACAAGCTGAAATTCGCCAAGACCTGGAAACCATCGCGGCTGCATACCAACAACTTCATGTTTTTGACGAACGGCCGCTTGATAACAACACTCTCATTCTCGTGGCCTATCACTTGCATGTCATTTACGGTCTGTTTGAAAATATCCTTGTCCGTATCGCCGCTAACTTTGGCAATCATATTGAAGATACCAGCCAGTGGCACACTTTACTGCTCAAACGAATGATGCTGGATATTGCCGAGGTACGGCCACCCGTTATCAGCCATGAAGCGTATCATTGTCTGGACGAACTGCGCCGCTTCCGCCACCTGTTCCGCAATGCCTATGTCCTCCATTTTGACCCTGATCGCCTGTCATTGGTATGGCGTGATGCTCAGAAATTAGAACAGATCTATTTAGCCGAGTTCGACCGCTTTTTGCACTTTTTAGATTCATTGCTTACTAAATAATCTTCGTCATCCCCACATGGCATCCCCTTCAAATCCTGTTAAAATCCGGCTTCCCGTAATCGGTGAACGGTGAACGGTGAACGGTGAACGGTAATCCGATAACCGATAACCAATAACCGATAACCGATAACGGATTACCGATAACCGATAACGGATTACCGATAACCGATAACGGATTACCGATTACCAACCACTGAACAGGAGTAAATCCATGTCCCAAGACTTCATATTCCGGGGATCCGCGGCCGAATTGGATCCCGAACTGGCCGACCTGCTGGCCCTTGAAGAGCAGCGCCAAGACGAAACGATCATTCTAATCGCCTCCGAAAGCGAAGCCCCCGCGGCCGTGCGCCAGGCCATGAGCAGCAAATTTGGCAATGTCTATGCCGAAGGCTATCCCCGCGACGAGAGCCGCAAACAAGACGAAGACGAAATTCTTGACGTAGCCGCCGAACTGGCCCTCTACCGGCGCAACAGCGACCCCCGCTACTACAAAGGGGTGGAGTA
>Ga0299914_10003855_pt1 | contig 10681 bp, 9 predicted proteins | sample RVTome_10_FD_201361 | JGI IMG/M metagenome (GOLD analysis project Ga0299914, IMG submission 201361) | Soil microbial communities from uranium-contaminated site in the Upper Colorado River Basin, Wyoming, United States - RVT153D57 (version 2) ... | reverse complement strand
GATCCGAAGTTCTTCGGCCGAAGCCGCGCTGGCGAAAAAGCCCGCCGCCATCGCCGCCATGAAAAATCGACCCATTCTCCGTGCCATACCTAAGCTCCCTGCTTGCGCCACCCGAAAAATCCACCCCACTCATCCGGCCATCCGGTCCCCGCTACTGGAGGGGCCGCCGTCCGGTCAGGAATCATGTCGTAACTCGACTGTCATTTCAATAGCGGTGGCGCCCTGGAACCCGCTGAAACCTTGGGCTGTACGCGGCTCGCCGCTGGGTTCTGGAAGGCCCACTGCACTCTCAGGTTGACCCAAGGCCCAGCGCCTTGCCGATCTGCTCGACCGCCTTCAAACCCGATCCGGTCAGGATCACGACGGTCGACTGCCCGGGCTCTATGGTCCCGTCGGCGATAAGCTTGCTAAGCCCGGCGCCCGCCGCAGCCGTGGTTGGCTCCACGAAGAAGCCTTGCTTCATAAAGCGCCGCAACGCTTCGATTATTTCCGCCTCGGTCACCGCGAGGCAGGCGCCTCCGGTGCCACGCACGGCGTCGAGCACTTCGGCGAGCCGGATCGGCCGCGCGGACGCGATCCCGTCGGCGATCGTCGGCTTGGCCTCGATCGCAACCGGCGTGACGCTGCCCGCCGCATAGGCGGCGTAGTACGGTCCCGCGTTCGCCGCCTGTATCGCGAAGAGCCGCGGCAGCGATTCAACCAGGCCCCGCGCCTGCAGCTCGCGGAAGCCGATATGGCAACCCATGACGTTGCTGCCCTGGCCGCAGGGGATGACGATATTGTCGGGCACGGCGAAGCCGAGCTCCTCCCAGAGCTCGAAGGCCAGCGTCTTGGTGCCCTCGAGAAAATATGGCTGGTAATTGTGCCCGGCGTAGAACCGCGTTTCGCTCGCCGCGAGCGCGGCCTTCGCCACGTCGTCGCGCGTGCCGGCCACCGGCACGACCTCGGCGCCCATCGCCGCCATCTGGTAGCGCTTGGGCGCGGGCGCAGCCGCCGGCACGAAGATCCGGCTGTCGAAACCGAGCGCAGCGCCGTATGTCGCGACCGACGCGCCGGCGTTGCCGGAAGAATCCTCGAGGATGTGCGTTACGCCGCTTTGCTTGAGGTAGGTCAGCATGACCGCAGTGCCGCGGTCCTTGAACGAGCCGGACGGCATCAGGAACTCCGCCTTCATGCGCACCGGGACGCCGTCCCACGCGGCGTCGAGCAACGGCGTCCATCCCTCGCCCAGCGTCCGCGCCGGAGGGCCCGACAGGCGCAGCGCCTTGCGGTAGCGCCAGAGCGAGCGCTCTGCCGTGTCGATCTCCGCCGGCGCGATCCCCGGCCCGAGCGTGAGATTGACGTAGCCCCGGTCGTCGGGCGCACACCACAGCGCCTCGTCGGTCGGCCAGCGCCCACCGGTTCGCGGATTCACGTAAAATGCTTGCTCCGTCATGGCCGCGAAGATGTGGCGGATTTGCCCGCCGCGCAATCCTCTTGTGGATCCGGCAGCGCCGGACAATATCCGCTGGCCCGGCCATCAGGATTGGCTATGCTGTCCTCCCTGGCCTCGCCGGGCCGCCCGCTTCAGCGCCGAAGGAATGCCGTGACCGACGATCCGATCAGCCTGCCGATCATCGAGAAGCTCATCGGCTTCGATACGACGAGCCGGGAGTCGAACCTCGACCTGATCGACTACGTCAAAGGCTACCTCGCGGATCTCGGCGTGGACTCTCTGCTCGTCCACGACGACGACAGGCGCAAAGCCAACCTTTATGCGACGGTCGGCCCGAAAGACCGCCCCGGCATCTGCCTGTCCGGCCATACCGACGTGGTTCCTGTCGATGGCCAGGCGTGGGACACGGCGCCCTTTAAAGCCGTCGTCCGCGACGGCAAGATCTTCGGCCGCGGCACGGCCGACATGAAAAGTTTCATCGCGATCGCGCTCGCCTTCGTGCCGCGCCTGCTTGACCGCGGCCTCAAGACGCCGGTCCACCTCGCCTTCTCCTACGACGAAGAGGTCGGCCATCTCGGCGCCAAGCGGCTGATCGAAATCGTCAAGGACATGCCGGTTAAGCCGGCGATGTGCATCGTCGGCGAACCGACGAGCCTTGGCGTCATCATCGGCCACAAGGGAAAGAAGAAGGTGCGCATCCACGTGCGCGGCCACGAGGCGCACTCCAGCCTCACCCATGAGGGCGTGAACGCCATCGAATACGCCGCGCGCCTGATCGCCTTCATCCAGGAAACCGCTCGCGGGTGGCAAAAGGACGGACCGTTCGACGACGAGTGCGACGTCCCCTTCACCACCATGCAGGTCGGCATGATCAAGGGCGGCACCGCTCCAAACATCGTGCCGCAGAGCTGCGTCTTCGACATGGAGATACGCCATCTCCCGAACGTCGATCCGGAAGCACTGTTCGACGGTATCCGCCGTCACGCGCGCGACGCGATCGAGCCGGAGATGAAGGCGGTGGCGCCGGACGCCGGCTTCGACTTCGAGGAGTCTCCGAGCAATCTCGCGCTCAATACCGACCCGGAAGAAGCCGTGGTGGCGTTCGTCAAGCGCCTCGCCGGGCAAAACCGGCACGGCAAGGTCGGCTTCGGCACGGAGGCCGGCCTGTTCCAGCAGCGCGCCGGCATTCCCACTGTCGTCTGCGGCCCGGGCGACATAGCCCAGGCGCACAAGCCGAACGAGTTCATCACCCTCGACCAGGTGCGGAAGGGCGAGGCATTCATGGCGCGCCTCGCCGACTATGTCGTCTCGGAGCAACTTGCCGGCGCCGCGTGAGCGCGTGACGAATCAGGGAGCCCATATGTCGATGCGACGACGCGATGCAACAATGACGGAGAATTGCCGGTGAGCGACGGCAAGCCCGCGAGTCTCGATTGGATCGGAACCCTCATCGGGTTCGACACGACGAGCCGCGATTCGAATCTCGATCTCATAAACCACGTGAAGGACTACCTCGCCGGTCTCGGCGTCGCGTCGACGCTGACTTTCGACGACGACAAGCGGAAAGCGAATCTCTATGCCACGCTCGGGCCGACCGACCGGCCGGGCATCCTGTTGTCCGGCCATACCGACGTCGTGCCGGTCGATGGCCAGGACTGGTCGAGCGATCCCTTCCGGGTCGTGGCAAAGAACGGCCGGCTCTATGGCCGCGGCACTTGCGACATGAAAAGCTTCATTGCCGTCTGCCTCACCTTCGCGCCGAAATTCCTCGAGCGCGGGCTCGAGACGCCGATCCATTTCGCCTTTTCCTATGACGAAGAGGTCGGCTGCGTCGGCGTCCGACGCCTGATCGCCATGGTCAACGGTCTCGGGATCAAGCCGAAAATGTGCATCGTCGGCGAGCCGACCAACATGCAGGTCACGATCGGTCACAAGGGAAAGCACAGCTACCGCGCGCGCGTCCGCGGCTACGAAGCGCATTCCAGCCTGGCCCCGATCGGCGTCAACGCCGTGGAGTACGCCGCCGAAGCCGTCGCCTATCTCAAGGGGATGGCGCGGCGTATCGCGCAGGAAGGCCCGTTCGACTCGCTGTACGACGTGCCCCACACCACGGTGCACACCGGCACGATCCGCGGCGGCACGGCACTCAACATCGTCCCGAAGGATTGCACGTTCGATTTCGAGTTCCGCTATCTGCCGGAGATCGGGCACGAGGGTTATTTCTCGGAGATCGAGACCTACTTGCGCGAAACGCTGGAGCCGCAGATGCACGCCCTCGATCCGGCCACCGGCTTCACGATCGAGGAGCTTTCCTCCATTCCCGGCCTGAGCATGGACCCCGGCGAGGAGGTCGTCACCTTCGCCAAGTCGCTTGCCGGCCGCAACGACCACGCCAAGGTCGCCTTCGGCACGGAGGCCGGGCTCTTTCAGCAGCGCGCCGGCATCCCGACCGTCGTCTGCGGTCCCGGCAGCGTCGACCAGGCGCACAAGCCCAACGAGTTTGTCAGTCTTGAGCAGATCGAGAAATGCGAGCAGTTCATGGAAAAGCTCCTGGATCATGTCTCGGGCCGATGACCGCACATCCCCGTGAGCACCCGCAAGAAGGATCCGGATCGTCCTCGTCATGACCCAATATCCCGTTGAGATTCTGCCGCCCGATATTTCCGCTTATCGCGACGGCAATACCGGCATCGACTACGTCTCGACCTTCGACAGCGGCCGCCCCGGCCCGCATGTCATGATCGCCGCCGTGACGCACGGCAACGAGCTGTGCGGCGCGCTCGTGGTCGATTTCCTGCTGCGCGAGAAGGTGCGCCCGACGTCCGGAAAGCTCACGCTCGGCTTCATGAACTATCGCGCCTGCCTGACCTTCGACGCCCGCTATCCGGGGCTGTCGCGCTATATCGACGAGGACTTCAACCGGCTCTGGTCGACCGATGTGCTCGACGGCGCGCGGGACAGCGACGAGCTGCGGCGGGCGCGCGAGCTGCGGCCGCTGATCGACTCCGTCGACCTGCTGCTCGACCTGCATTCGATGCAGACCAAGGCGCCCACGCTGATGCTGGCGGGTCCGCTGGAGAAAGGCCGCAAGCTGGCGGCCGCGGTCGGCGTCCCCGAATACGTCGTCAGCGATGTCGGTCATGCCGCGGGCAAACGGATGCGCGACTACGGCGGCTTCGGCGACCCGGCGAGCGGCAAGAACGCGCTGCTGGTCGAATGCGGACAGCATTGGGAGAAAGCGAGCGCGGACGTGGCGATGCAGACGACGATGCGCTTCCTGCGGCACAGCGGCATCGTCAACCCGGCATTCCTGGACACGCAGATCGCCGGCGACCCGCCGCCGCAGAAATTCGTGACCGTCACCGGCCCGATCACGATCAAGCACGAAGACTTCCGCTTCGTCGAAACGTTCGTCGGGATGGAGGTCATCCCCAAGGCCGGCACGCTGATCGCAAATGACGGCAAGGACGAGATCCGCACGCCTTACGACGATTGCGTCCTGATCATGCCGTCGCGGCGAACCGCCGTCGGCCAGACCGCCGTCCGGCTCGGCCGCTTCACGCACCGCTGATCGGGCGCGCCGTCCGCACCTTACCCGGGGCTCCGCGCCGCATCGAGATCGCGCAACGCCGTCTTCAGGACCTTGCCGTAGTTGTTCTTCGGCAGCTCGCGGACCGTCTCGTAGGCTTTCGGGCGCTTGAACCGCGCGATCCGCTCGAGGCAGAGCCGGTCGAGCGCCGCCGGGTCCACTGCCGCGCCCTCGCGCGGCACGACATAGGCGACGACGCTCTCGCCCCATTCGGGGTCGGGCCGGCCGATGACCGAGACTTCCGCCACGTCCGGATGGTCGAGCAGCACCTCCTCCACTTCGCGCGGATAGATGTTGGTGCCGCCGCTGATGATCATGTCCTTCGACCGGTCCTTGAGCGTGAGGAAGCCGTCCTCGTCCATCGCGCCGACGTCGCCGGTGTGCAGCCAGCCGCCGGCCAGCGTCTGCGCGGTCGCCTCGGGATTGCGCCAGTAGCCCGCCATCACGGAATCGCCGCGCACGAGCACCTCGCCCGCCTCGCCCGGCGGCAGCGTCCGGTCGTCGGCATCGGCGACGCGCACCTCGACGACGCTTTGCGCGACGCCGACCGAGCCGAGGCGCGCCTCCCAGCGCGGGTGCGCACGGTCCAGATGCACGGCGCGCGGGACGAAGGTGATGGTCATCGGGCTCTCGCCCTGGCCGTAGATCTGCACGAGCCGGCCGCCGAAGCGATCGAGCGCGTCCTTCGCGTCCGCCACATACATCGGGCCGCCGCCATAGGGGATGGTCTTGAGATTAGCGATATCGGCATCGGCCGGGTGCGCGACCAGCCGCTTGACCATGGTCGGCGCGGCGAACACCGTCATCCCCGGCCAGTGTGGCATCAGGGCGAACATCTCGTCCGGATCGAAGCGGCCGCTCTCGGGGATGACGTTGCACGCACCGGCAACGATGTGCGGCAGCATGTAGAGCCCCGATCCGTGGCTCATCGGGGCGGCGTGCAGGATGCAGTCGCCGCCGCCGATGGAATCCACATCCGCGAAGTAGTTCAGCGTCATCGCCGCCAGCGCGCGGTGCGTCAGCATGGCGCCCTTGGGCCGGCCCGTCGTGCCGCTGGTGTAGAACAACCAGGCGACGTCCTCCGGCTCCGTCGTCGCCATTGGCGCCGGCGGCTCCCGGAACAGCGCTTCGTAGTCCTTCGTACCGACCTCGAAGACGCGCTCCAGTCCGTCGATCCTGAGCGCGCCCACGCCCGCTGCCAGATCCGGCGTGACGAAGACCGCCCGCGCGCCGCTGTTCTCCAGGACGTAGCGGAACTCCTCGATGTGCAGCTTGGCGTTCACCGGCACCGCGCAGAGCCCGGCGTGCCACGCGCCGAACAATACCTCCGGATAGGCCGCGCAGTTCGACATGATGAGCGCGATGCGGTCGCCCGGCGCCAGCCCGAGCCGTCCCCGCAGGGCGGCGGCGAGCCGGCCGGCGCGCGCCGCCACTTCGCGGTAAGTCGCGACCGCGCGCTTGCCCTGCCCCACGGCGGGGTTATCTCCCTGGTACTTGCCCGCTCTCGAAAGCCACGCCGCGAGGTTCATCTCTCTCCTCCCGCCGCCGCCCGCGCCCCGGGCATCCGGCTTGTGAAGACGGCCGCCGACCACTACAACTCTCCGTCCATTCTACCGGGAATCGACTTTGGCCAGCCAACAAAACGCGCCCATCCTGAACGCCCCGGCCTCCGTCCGCTGGATCGTGGCGCTGGCGGTGGGCGTGCATGTGCTGCGCGCGCTGTTGCCGGCCGGGGCGGACGAGTGGGCATTGGAGACGTTTGGATTCTATCCCGCCCGCTATCAGGCGGCCGACAACGGCGGCAGCGAGCTTTTCGCGCAGATCGTATCGCCGGTGACGCATCTCTTCCTGCACGCGGACTGGATGCACCTGGTCATGAACATGGCCTTCTTCCTCGCCTTCGGCTCGGCGATCGGGCGGCGCATGGGCAACACCCAGCTGGTCGTGCTCTATTTCCTGTGCGGCATCGCCGCCGCCTTGTTCTGGGTCTATCTCAACCCGCCGCAGCACGCGCTGCTGCTGGGCGCGTCCGGCGCGATTTCCGGCATGGTCGGGGCGGCCGCGCGGGTAAGCATCTGGCCGCCGCGCCATTCCAGCAGCGCGCTGCCGTTCTGGCGGCGTTCCACCGTCGTCGCCTTCGTCGTCATCTGGTTGCTGCTGAACGTGGGATTTGGCATTTTCCCAATAATGCTTTCCAATAGCTATGGCGGCATCGCCTGGGAAGCCCATCTCGGCGGCTTCATCGCCGGATTTCTGCTGATCGGCGCGTTCGACGGCCGCGGACAACTCGGTGTCGTCGCCATGCCCTTCGGCTTGCAGGAGGAACTTCGGACCATGAACCAGATACGTTCGGCTAGGCCGGCCATGGATGCGCTGGAATCCCTGCTTACGCGGTGCTCGGTCCCGGCAAAGATGCTGCGCGAGCCGGCGCCCGACGGCGCCGAGCTGGAGCAGATCCTGGAGACCGCGATGCGCGCGCCTGACCATGCCTCGCTGCGGCCCTGGCGGTTCCTGATCATCCGCGGCGACGCGCGCCAGCGCCTGGGCGAGGTGTTTGCCGACGCGCTGTGCCGGCGCGACCCGCTGGCCGATGCGGCGGCGCGTGACAAGGAGATGAGCCGGCCGATGCGCTCGCCGCTGATCGTCGTCGTGTGTGCCGACATCGTCGCGGACAATCCGAAGGTGCCGGTCATCGAGCAGGTGGTCACCTGCGGCGCGGCGGCGCAGAACATGCTGAACGCAGCGCATGCGATGGGCTACGCCGGCATCCTGCTGACCGGCAAGAACGCGCACGACCCTTTCGTCAAGCAGGCGCTCGGCCTCAAGGCAAAGGACGAGATCGTCGGTTTCCTGTATCTCGGCACGCCGGATTGCGAGCCGCGGCCGAAGAAGCGCCCCGCCGCCGCCGAGTTCGTCCGCGAATGGACCGGCCGCGAGCCGCTGGGCTGACCTCAGCCTCCGTCCAGGTCCGGGCGCAAACCCGGCTGCATCAGCACGCCATAGAGGTCGGGGCGCCGGTCACGGAACAGGCCCCATGAGCGGCGCTGGCGCGCGACCGCATCCAGATCGAAGCCCGCCGTAACGACGGCGCGGCCGGCGCGCGGCGCCTCGGCGACGATGGCGCCGGTCGGCCCGGCGATGAAGGAGCTGCCGTAGAAGGTCATGGTCGCCGCCTCGTGGCGTTCCGTCCCGACGCGGTTGGAGGCGGCCACCGGCACCATGTTGGCCGCGGCGTGGCCCTGCATCACGCGCTGCCAATGCTCACGGGAGTCCAGGCTCGCATCCTGCGGCTCGTTGCCGATCGCGGTCGGATAGAGCAGCATCTCCGCCCCGGCGAGCGCGAGCGCGCGGGCGCATTCGGGGAACCACTGGTCCCAGCACACGGCGGCGCCGACCCTGCCGAACCGCGTCTGCCAGACCTTGAAGCCGGTATCGCCCGGCGCGAAGTAGAACTTCTCCTCGTAGCCCGGACCTTCGGGAATATGGCTCTTGCGGTAAAGGCCGAGCACGCGCCCGTCGGCATCGATCATCGCCAGCGAATTGAAGAAGCCGGGCTCGCCGCGCTCGAAAAAACTGACCGGCAGCACGACGCCGAGCTCGCCGGCCAGCGCCGCCATGCGCGCGATGGTTTCGTTGCCGGCGAAGGGCCGCGCCTGGTCGAACAGCGCCTGTTTCCGGTCGGGACAGAAATAGGGCGTCTCGAACAGCTCCTGCAGCAGCACGACGTTGGCGCCCAGGCCGGCCGCCTCGCGTACAAGCGCTTCGGCTTCGGCGACATTGGCGTCCCGATCCCAGCCGCAGGCCATCTGGGTCGCCGCGAGCGTTACCTGTCGCATCCCTTCCTCGGCTGCTGTTGCGTGATGCAGTGGATGCCACCGCCGCCCGGGTCGAGCGGCCGCGCATCGACCTGTACGATCCGCCGCCCGGGAAATGCCTGGGCAATCATCGCTGCCGCCGCGTCGTCCTCGGCGCTGGCGAAGGACGGCATGACGATGCCGCCGTCGGCTATGTAGAAGTTGATATAGGACGCGGCGAGCGGCCGTCCCGCTGCATCCCTCCGCGTTGTCTGCGGCAGTGGGACGACCTCGAGCCGCCGGCCGCGGGCATCGCGCGCTTTCGACAGGAGCGACAGGTTGGCCGCGAGGCCGGCATGGTTCGGGTCCGACGGGTCCGGTGCGATCCGTGCGAGCACCCTGCCCGGCCCCGCGAAGCAGGCGACGTTGTCGATATGCCCATCCGTCTCGTCGTCGACCAGCCCGGCCGGGAGCCAGATCACCGTCTCCGCGCCGATCCAGTCGCGCAGCAGCGCCTCTGCGGCCGCGCGCGAGGACGCCATCCGCCGGTTCGGGTTGAGGAGCACGGTTTCCGTGGCCAGGGCGGCGCCCTCGCCGTCGCTGTGGATCGCACCGCCTTCGAGGACGAATGGGGCGTCGAAGCGCGGTATCCCGACGCGGTCAAGCAACCGGGCGGCCAGCGTGGCGTCGTTGTCGTAGTCCCGGTATTTCCCGCCCCAGGCGTTGAACTGCCAAGCGACGCCGCGGACATCGCCGTCCCGGTTCACGACGAAGGTAGGGCCGAAGTCCCGCATCCAGGAATCGTCAATCGGCGCCGCCAATACCTGGACCGATGGGCCGCACAGGGCGCCGGCTTCCGCCGCGTCCGCCTCCCGCGCGACCATGGTCACCGGCTCGAACCCGGCAATCGTCCGCGCCACAGCCGCATAGGCCTGCCGCGCCGCCGCGAGACCATCGCCCCACAGCTCAGTCCGGCAGGGCCAAGCCATCCAGCACCGCTCATGCCCGGCCCATTCCGCCGGCATCCGAAAACCGTGCGTACGGGGCGTTGTCATATGCCAGTCCACAAGGCCATCCGGCCGGTCCGACTTGGATGAAAAAACAAGTACATAGTGACGGTCGTCACTGTTGCCCCTATACCAAAGTGGTAAATTTGCGCAGAATCGTGCCCCATTCGGGTTGCCAGCGACGACATGTCGCAACCGCCGCACGCACTAATCCGCTCAGCGGCGGAACCAGCGGGGCGGAAAGTGTAGTCGAAGATGCTTGGGTACAAATTCCGTGGCCTGACCGAGGTGAACCGCCGCAGAGACAGGCGGGTCGTCGTCTCCCTGCCGGCAACGGTGAACCTCAAGCCGGTTCTGCTCAAGGATATCAGCCTTGGCGGTCTCGCCTTCATATCGGAAACGGAGAAGTTCAAGGTCGGCGACGATGTCCTCATCGAGATCGACGTCCCCGATCAGGGCCGCGTCAAGATCGGCGCCTGCATCGTTCGCCGATACGGATACGGCGAGTTTGGCGTCGCGTTCACCGGCCTTTCGGCGGACGCCTTCAGGCTGATCGAGCACCTGGAAATGGGCCATCATCGCCGGCCGGCGCCGGTCTATCACTAACATAGCCCGAGCGCCTGCTCCGCCGGCATATACGGCAGGCCGAGGTCGCGCGCGACCGCTTCATAGGTCACGCGCCCTTCGAAAAGATTGAGGCCCGCGAGCAGATGGGGGTCGTCCCCGAGCGCCTGCATGTATCCTTCATCAGCAAGCTTAACGACGTAAGGCAACGTCGCGTTGTTCAAGGCCTGCGTCGCGGTGCGGGCTACCGCGCCCGGCATGTTCGTGACGCAGTAATGCGTCACCCCGTGCA
>Ga0299914_10003854_pt1 | contig 10683 bp, 5 predicted proteins | sample RVTome_10_FD_201361 | JGI IMG/M metagenome (GOLD analysis project Ga0299914, IMG submission 201361) | Soil microbial communities from uranium-contaminated site in the Upper Colorado River Basin, Wyoming, United States - RVT153D57 (version 2) ... | reverse complement strand
TCCATCTGGTAGTAGAGCGGAAGCCGGAGCAGTCTTTCGCTTTCCGCCGTGGTCCAGCGGTCGTCGCCGTTGAAGCGGCCGAACTTGCGCCCTGCCGGCGCCGAATGAAGCGGCACGTAATGGAACGTCGAATGTGCGCCCCGCGCTTTCAGGAAGGCGATAAGGGCATCCCGATCCGTCTTGTCCTTGGTCTTGATGTAGTAGATATGGCCGTTGTGGACGCAATGCTGCGGGACGTGGGGAACGCCGATCTTGCCGGCATGCGCCAGCGGCGTCAGGAGCTGCTGATAGGTGTCCCAGCTTCGGCGCCTGTCGTTCATGATTTCATTGGCATGCTCGAGCTGGCAACGCAGGATGGAGCCATTGATCTCGCTCAGCTCGTACGAGGATCCGCAATCCTGCCACGTGTATTTGTCGACCTCTCCGCGTAGGAAGCGGCTGCGGTCGGTTCCCTTTTCCTGGATGATCTCCGCCCTGACGAAGAAATCCTGGTTGCCAGCAACCAAGGCGCCGCCCTCTCCGCATTGCAGATTTTTCGTCTCATGGAAGCTGAAGCAGCCGAGGTCGCCGAGCGTGCCGCACCAATCGCCCTTGTAGGAACAAAGCACCGCCTGAGCGGCATCTTCGACAACGATCAAGCCAAGTGCGCGGGCAATCTCGTTGATTCTGTCATAATCGCCGGCGACGCCCGCATAGTCCATGGTGACGATCACCTTGGTACGATCCGTGATCGCAAGCTCGATCTGGTCCGGATCGATGTTCATCGTGTCGGGCCGGATATCGACAAAGACCAGCGAGGCGCCGCAGCGCACGAAAGCGGTCGCGGTGGAGGTGAAGGAGGGCAGGATGACCTCGTCCCCGGGGCCGACCTCCGTCAGCATCGCGGCGATTTCCAGCGCATGGGTGCAAGACGGCGTCATCAGCACCGAAGACGTGCCGTATTTTTCCGAGAACCACTCGCGGCAGGCTTTCGAGAAGTAGCCTTTTCCGGAAAACTTGCCAATCTCGAAAACGCGTTTCAGATAGTCGAACTCTTCGCCGGTCAGCGACGGGCGGGAGAAGGGGATCGTCTCCTGCTGCTTCGCGCGTGGTTCCATCTTCGTTTCTTTCAAGGGCTTGGATCGGTGCGCCAGGAGCGGTGGCCGAGCCGCCACGGCCGCTGGCGAGGGGAGCGAGCTTAGTCAGGTGAGTTCGACCATGCCGCCGTACATTTCGACGCCCTTCGTGATCTGATGCCACTCGGCGATCGCCTTGTACCAGTCGAGCGTGATCGTACGCAGCGTCTTGTCCGTGAGGTGCGCCTCGAGCGCCTCGCAGATCTCGCGGACGCCGTCTTCGGCGGTGCGGGTTGCCCGATAGCCAAGCGCCTCGACCTTGCCAAAGGCAACGCGGTAGGAGCGATGATCGGGGTCGCCGTACCATTCAATGTCGACGTCCCGGGGAACGCAGTCCGCAACGATCAGCCCGAGCTTGCCGATCTGGTAGTTGTTCGTCTCCGAGCCGATATTGAAGATCTCGCCGCTTATCTTGTCGGCGGGCGCCTCGAGCATGAAATTCATCGCCCCGGCAATATCCTTTACATGGACCATTGGGCGCCACTGGCTGCCGTCGCGCATCAGCGGGAGCTTTCCCGTCTTCCAGGCGCCAAAAGTCATGCCGTTGATCGCCAGATCGAAGCGCATCCGCGGCGAGTAGCCGTAGACCGTCGACTGGCGGAGCACGACGGCGCAAAACTTCTCGTCGGCAAGGGGAAGTATGCCCTTCTCGGCCTCCTCATTGGCTTTGGCATAGGTGGTCAGCGGGTTCGTCGCGTTTAGCTCATCGACGATGATGTCATGGGGCTGAAAGCCGTAGATGCTGCAGGACGAAGGGAGGATGTAGCGGCGGCATCCGGCCTGTTTAGCAAGGCCCGCGGAATGCACGCGCGACTCGTGGTTGATCTCCCAGGTGGCTTTTTGGAAGAGCTCGCCGCTCGGATCGTTGGAAATAGCGACGAGGTCGATAACGGCGTCGATGTCCTTGAAGTGCTCGATGGAGAGCCTCCGGCAATCGTCCTGGACGATCTGAAGCTTGGGATCGTCCGCTGGCAGATACTGACCGAAGAAGAACCGGTCAATTGCGCGCACACTATGGCCATTTGAGAGAAATGCCGGAACGAGAGTCGTTCCGATGTAACCGCCAGCCCCGGTAACCAGAACGCGCGACATAACTATTTTACCTCTCTATATAGGAGAAAAAATGGCCCGATTTTTCGGATCTTTGCGAAACCAACGAACATTCCAATGTAGGCATTACCAACTCCCTACGAAATTGGATATAGCGTCTTGGAAATACGACTGTGGTACGTAACGGCGCGTTCCATTAAATAGCAATTCCGGCGAAACGCTGCGAGGATGCTTCTCGCGGAAATCGCCATTCTTGGAAAATGATCCATAAATATCAATATTTTGTGAATTTTGGCAGGCTCATGCTCGCAGTCCTCCAGGTTGTGCCGGTCTGCCGGCTCCCGGCAAAGGTTGCTTTGGTTAACGCCTGTGGCGGCCGGCGTGATAGGGTAATGTCCAACTATCGCGCCCGAATGCCGGCGATGCGCTGATCCTAGTTGTGCGCACTGTGGCGGAAAGCAATGGTTTTCGAGGGTATTCCCTATGAAGCTCTACACCAGCAGACTCGCGCCCAATCCCCGTCGCGTCGCGATTTTCATGGCGGAGAAGGGGATCGAGATCCCAACCGTCGAGATTGACCTGGCAAAGAACGAGAATTCCCTCCCCGACTTCCTGCGCCGCAATCCGCTCGGCCGGGTTCCCGTCCTCGAATTCGACGACGGCTCTTACCTCACGGAATCGGTCGCGATTTGCCGCTATTTCGAGGCGACCACGCCGGAGCCGGCGCTCTTTGGGACCGGTGCCCGGGCGCAGGCCGAGGTCGAGATGTGGAACCGGCGCATGGAGTTCGAGGTGCTCGCCAACGTGAGCGGATGTTTCCGCCATACCCACCCCTATTGGCAGGGGCGGATCGAACAGGTCGCGGACTATGGCGATCTCTGCAAGCGTACGCTGGAAGAGCGGATGAAATGGCTGGACGGGGAAATCGCCAACCGTCCCTTCATCGCAGGCGAGCGGTTCACGGTTGCCGATATTACCGCGATTACGGCCTTCGATCTTGGCAAGGTCGCGAAGATCAGGATCCCGGAGGTGCTTTCCAACCTCACCGCCTGGTACGGGAGGGTCGCAGAGCGGCCGAGCGTCGCCTCGACCAGCCCGGCACGCAAGAACGGCTAGAGCGGGCGCAGGCGGCGGGGCGCGATCAGCTCAATAGGCACCGGAGCCCCGGACCACGGTGACGATGGTGCGCATCAGGATGTAGATGTCGAGCCAGAGCGACCAGTTGCGGATGTAGTAGCTGTCGAGCGACTTCTGGACCACCAGATCGCCGTTGCTGCGCGCCGACACCTGCCAAAGCCCAGTCAGCCCCGGCGCGACCGTGGCGCGGAACTCGGAGAAGCTGCGGTCGAATTGCGCCAGGTGATATTCCGGGAACGGCCGCGGCCCGACGAGCGACATGTCGCCGCGCAGCACGTTGAAGATCTGCGGCAGCTCGTCCAGGCTCGTGCGGCGCAGGAACGTGCCGACACCGGGAAGCACCCGCGGGTCCTTCTTGAGCTTGAAGAAACGCTGCCACTCTGCGCGCGCCTCCGGATTTGCCGCCAGGTAGCTTTCCAGCCTTGCTTCGGCGTCGCGATACATCGTGCGAAGCTTGAGCACGCGGATCGTGCGTCCGTGCAGCCCGCGCCGTTCCTGGGTGAAGAAGACCGGCCAACCGTCAACGACGAGGATCCACAGCGCCGAGAAGATCAGCACGGGCAGGGAGAGGGACGCCGCCACGAGCGCAATCGCGTAATCGAGCAGGCGCTTGACCAGAATGTTGTGGCGCAGGGACAGGTTGTTCTTAACCTGCAGGCCGACCATGCCGTCGAGATCGATCGGCGACACCCACAGGCTTTGAATCCCGAACAGGCGCGGCACGAGGATGATGTTCTCGAAACGAAGCTTGTCGAGGATCGACGCGGCGCTCTGGCCGTCCTCCAGTGGAATGGCGAGGATCGCCGTGCGGATGCGCGTGTGGTCGAGCGCGCTGGCATGGGCGAGTGGACCGAGCACTTCGATGCCGTGCAACGTCTCGCCCCATTTCTCCGGGTCGTCGTCGAACAGTGCAACGGGGACATGCCCGAGTTCGGGGCGCCGCTGCAGCAAGCTGACGATATTCGTCGCGGTGTCGTTCGCGCCGAGGATGACCGTTGGCTGTCCCCAGAGCCGCAGGCGGATGAGTACATTGCGGGCTATCGCTTCGACGATGAACGGGATGATGAAGGCATACACCATCGTTGCGATGAGAATGCCGCGGGAGAGCGAGTCGCTGCGCTCGAGATAGTTCCAGGCGATCAGCAGGCCGAACAGGACGAAGCTCGCCATGGTGCGCTGCCGCAGCCGCAGGATCGGATTGATGCCGTAGCCTGGATACATGCCCATGAAATGCAGCGCGACCGGCAGTGCCAGCACGCCGACGGCAATGCTTGCGAACTGCGCGGCACTGATCTCGATCGGCCAGATCGGATTTAGCGCCAGGCGCGTCAGGTAGCCCAGGAACACGCACAACTCTAGTGCGAACACGTCCGCGAGCAGGATGATGAGCCAGGCAGGGCGCCATTCGCGGATATCACGGGAAAGACTGCGGGACTCAATTAATCTTTTTGCTAATACGAGGTCGAACGACACGACCCTACTCCCTCTCAATAAGCCTAACGCTCCCGATTGCGGCTACTCTCGTACCCCGCAATTAGAGGATGAATATCTTGTCCTCCTGGTAATCCGCCCACTTTCGGCCCGATGTGCGGACCGGCCCCGCCCGGCAGACTAGTCGAAGGTGACCCGTCTATTGCGAACCGGAACAAGATCTTCGTCCGATTTCGCTTTTTTGCCTTCTTTTGGGGAGTATGTTTGAAAATAGGAAAGAACCGCAAATCTTAATTAGGGTTATAGTTATAATAATTACGGGATGACATTTGGGGTAATAGTAATACTACTTTCGCGCCGATATATTTCGCGCCCTGTCGATTAAATATCCATGAAATGACATCCGGCACTGGCCTCGGATCGCCTCAGTCCGGCTCTTCGTTTGCCGGACTACGCCGCTGAAAAGCTGACGCTTTGCTCGCGCTCGTGCAACTGCGATAGCTGCAAGCAATAAAACAGCCCAGGCAACTCCGTCCTAATCCGATGCCGGTCGTCGAGCTCGAGCAGGTGGATCTTGAAATAGGATCGCAGCAGCCCAAGCTCTCGATTAATCTGGTCGTCCAATTGATCGAGGGTGACCTCGTTCCGATTGAGGGCAGCGCCGAGCTTCGAGAGGAAAATCAGGTTGAGAAAAATCGACTTATAGCGGACCGGATTGGATTCGAGTAGTTCCTTGAGGCTGCCGTTAACGCGAATTGCCGATTCCTTGTTTTCGAACACGTATGGGTCATCCGCAAATTCGGCCAGTATGCTGGACAGGAACTCATCGCGAATGCGCCGAGAATGGCGAAGTTGCTGGCTCTTGAAATCTTCTTCGAGCGTTGCGATCGTTTGCGATGTCTTCGTCAGACCGTCGATCACGCCCGGGAGCGGCAAGCGGTTTGTGACGACCGTGTGAGCGGCTTTGATGCGCTGCTTCAGTACATGCCTGCGGTAGAGCAGACCGCCGATCACAAGCAGGACCAAGAGGACAGTCACCTCCCTGCGCCGCCGCCAGAGCCTTTGTTGCATTAGACGGCTCTGGGCAGCGATTTCGCCCGTGGCCCAGTCGTAGAATGACTGGTCTTTGCCAGCCGCTTCCGCCGGCTTCGCATCGGTGTTCGGCGACAGCGCAGGCAGATCACGTGGCGCGGCGGCCGAGGGAACGGCGGAGATGTTGGCTGCCTTGGCGTGCGCCGCAGGCTCGGGGCCGGGCGGCGGTAATATATTCTCCGTGGTGATCGACGCGGCGTCATCCACTGCCGCAGGCGGTGAAGGCGAAGCGCCGATGGCGGTGTTCGCGGACGCCGCGCTGCTTTCGTTGCCGGCCGGCACCCGTTCCGGGCTCTCGATAGCGGTTGGTGTCCTCTCCGTCCCCGCCGATATAGGGGCTGCCGAGACAGTTGGACGATTGGTGTCGGCCGCGGCGGGCTCCGGGGCCAGCGTCGCCGTTGCAGTGCCTGTCAATGACGGCGCCGCCGGTGGGAGAGCGGACGGCGGCGTGGAAGAAGGAGCGGACGGTATTGGCGCTGCGCTGCTCTTGGGCACGCCCTCGGTTGGCGCCGCAATCCGGTCCACTGCCGTGACGCTCCTGTCAGCTGCGCCCGGTTCGCGGTCGGCTGTGCGCAGCTCAGCAGTCTTTTCGATGTCGGCCGCATCGCGCATGGCGACCACGCAGGACTGGTCCTTCTGCTTGAAAAAAGAGCAAAGTGTATTTGCGTCGGTCCGGCTCCGCTGCGGGCCGATAAGGACCCGGTAGAAGATACCGCGGTCCTTTATGTCCGCTTGTTCGAAATAGACCTGCTGCCATTGCAGCGCCGCGCGATCGGCGACTTCAATGCGCGCCCACTCGCGCTTTGCTGCGATCAAGCTGCGCAAGGATGCCACTTGGACAAAGTACAGCTTCTTCTCGTTTTCCTTTACGGGCTTGCCCTGCTGCGCGACGGTGGCGGGAGCGGTCGTTGCGCTGTTCGCCTGTGCCGAAGGAGGCTCGAGAGCTGGCGTCAGGCCTTGGGTACCGACACCCGGTTTCGTGGGAGCAGCGGCCGTGTCCCCGGTGGCGCCGGCTTGGTCCCGGCTCAAGTCGCCGATCTGCGGGGTCTCGGCGAATAGCCAGCTTGACGTCCTGGTATTACATTCGGCTGCCGCAGGCGTTGCAGAACAGTCCAGCGTTGGCGACGCCTCCTCATCGGTCGTCGACATGAGCGCAAGCTCAGCAAGTATCTGTTGCGTTAGTTGAGGATCAAACTTCGTATCGTTCGGCAGGCCGGCAATGGAGCGAAAATTGCGGATGGCGGATTTGGTCTCTTCGCCGAGAACGCCATCGAGCCGCCCGGGGTCGACGCTCTTGTAACGAGCAGGATGACGGCTGGCCAACAACTTAAGAAGGCGCTGAATTTTTCGAATGCTCAGCACCAAGCTCGGAGAATTTCTATCGGCCCATGTCGTGATATCCGCCGATGCTCCGGAACGCACGTCGGCATCCGCGCTCAGCTCTCCCGCTGATCCAGCGAGCAAGCACGTTCCGATGCAAAATGCGCGAACGATCGGTCCAGCGCGGACCAGGAAATCATAAAGCCTGAGATTATCCATTGTGCCGTGCGACGCGGTCAAGCTTTTGGAGAACATCCGATTATGAAGCGCTTCACAACTGTGAGCACTAGCCAATTGGTGGTAGCTCAGATAGTAAATATCTTTCCGGGAAATAGCTACGGGCAACACAGGCATGTCGGAGGGCGCGAGGAAGAGCGGACGACGGCAATTTCAACCAATTCCCATCGTTCAGACGGCGTGCGCTACCTCGGAGCTACCTCGGATTTGGCGGCGCCGCCGCAGCGCTGCGCACGCTAACGGGCGTCCGCGCGGCCGCATTGACACGTTGCGCCTGTATCAACGCGATGGCAAATCCTGCGACACACCAGAACCAAATCCCTCCCTGCGGGCCTTCCAGGTAGACGTCGAATGACATGTTCGTGAAGAACGCGGTCAAATAGGCCATCAGCCACAGGCTCAGCTTGGCGACATGCGTCTGGTTGTTATTTAACGCCGCGAGGTAGGAATACATGAGGCCGCCATAGAGCGCCAGGATGAAGAGCACCCATAGAAAGAATCCGGGCACCCCCGCACGCGCAAGTATCGTGAGATGGCCGTTGTGCGGGCTCCGATTGCCGGTGGCGTCGGCAAATCCATATTGTGCGGCGAGGCTGTTGCCGAAGCCATTGCCGTACCAGAAGTGTTCGCCAAAGATCGTATCCCGGGCGATGGCAGTCCACCATTCGAGCCGCCATTCAGCCGTTTCGGTCAGGTTCTTCGGACCCGACTGGCCGGCGACGCTGAGAACATTTTCAAGAATTTGGTTCACCGAGATTTCTCGGCCGCCGCCGGTCGGTATGCTCACGTCGAAGGCGACGAGAATTGACGCCACGATTGCCGCCACGAGACCGAGACGGATGAGGCGATTGTTGGGACGGAAGATCATTATAATGACAACTGCGAGTAGCACGCTCAGCAGCCCGCCGCGATTTCGCGACCCGGCCGTAATGACACCGAGTAACAGGCCGGAATAGCATAGCGATTCCTTGAACGATGACCATCGTCCGGACTGGCTTGGAAAGGTGCGATGGAGTCCGAGCATCAGGAAGGTAAGGGCGCCGGCCAGATGGACGGACGTGTCGCCGGCCTTCAAGGTAATAAGGTTCACGTCGGCACCGGGAAGGCGGGGAAGAACCGTGCTGAGGGGCCACTGAAGGATGAGAATGGGCGCGGCCCAGGCTGCGAACCAGGGCATCCAGCGCGCGTACCAATTCAACGAGGTTTCCATAACGTGCGGACGCGAGACCAGCGCGGCGACGAATATCGCATACAAGCCATATCCCCAGATCACGCTGTCGCGCAGCGCGTTGATCCAAGTGCCCGACGTGTTGAAGATTAGGATGCACATGGACCAGAGAAAGAACGCAAGCAGCGTGTAGCCGGCCGGCGACCACAAAACCTGCAGATTGGCGCCGGTGATCAGCGTGATCATGATCGTCAGGGCGAGCACGATTTCGCCAACATAGATCGAGCCCACTCCGAAGTAGGCAAAGCCGCGGTCGAGAAAGACATAGCCGATCAGCAGCCCGGCAATGAGCGCAAGGTTAATTTGCCTGAGTGACATCGCTTTTATCAGTTTGCTCGGGACGACCGCTCCGGTCGAACAACAGCCTCGGCCTTCCGAGGGTGTTCATATCTTTGGCTCATACCCGTGTTTACGCAATTGATCAATGCCACAAATGTCTACACCTGAAGAACTAGGCAATTGACTGGCAATGTCTTTCGAATCGCTCTCGCGTCGGGTGGCGATGAGCGGTGATTTTTGCAACTCCATCGCGGGGATCGTCGATTCCGCCTAAACTACTGCCGCATCGCCATGCAGTCTGGCCGCATTGCCTCGACACGCCAGTGGGCCCGGTTTCGTCCAGTGTTAGACTAGGCAGCGCTGCGATCCGCCTTCGCAGCGGCGTTGTGCGGTCCACTGCGGCGATCGACTGCCTCCCGTCCGGTTAACCGGAGCGCTATGAGCGGTCGGGAAGCGCCGCATTCCTTTTGACGCTGGCCGATATTCGATCCGCTGTTCCCGGCGCGACGCCCGAACCGCCGCGGTCCCGATCGCTCCAATATGCGCAAATCCACCGAATCAGGCCCTAGCGCCCCCGCCTACGGCTCGTTCGAGCCGGCAATTTGAGCCATATTGCCTAGACCTTCGGAGCCCCTGCGACGCTATATCGAAGAAGCTTCAGGCGGATTGGGGCCGCTCCTCACGATCCAATCGCCAATTGATAGAATCGCAGGTACGCGTCGCTGATTTTGGTGGCGTTGAAATTCTCGACAGCGTAGCGGCGGCTCTTATCCGACCATTCCGCTAATTTGGCAGGTCGGTTCAGCGCGTCGGCAATCTTGTCCGCGGCGGCCTCGGCATCAAGTGGCACGACCAAGCCCAGATCGTGGTCCCTGAAAACGGGCGCAAGTCGCATCGTATCGGAAATCACAACCGGCAACCCGGCCGCCATAGCCTCGGCTACGGAAATACCAAACCCCTCCCAGCGCGAGCATTGAATGTAAAGATCGGCCGCCATCATGGCCTGTGCCTTCGCCTGCCCGAAAACAGGCTTTTCAATGAAGACATTGGGCCCCTTCGATCGCATCAAATCCGAGAATATTTTCTTTGTTGGCCCCGGATTTCTGCCATAAAGATGGAATTCCACATTGGGCAGTGCGGCGGCTACGGCAAACAATAAATCGATACCCTTGTGAAGCACATCAAACCGGCCCAAATAGATCAGCTTCGGACGGTTGCTCATGCGCGTCAGCCTTCTTGGGATGCCCGCCAGCAGATTGACATCGATAGGATTGGGAATATGCGCTATCGGACCGGCATAGAGGGGAATGAAAGTACGAATGTCTTCTTCCTCTGCCGGCGCGACTATCGAGATGCCTTTGGCATTTCGAAATTGGGTCCGCTCAACCAAAGTTGAATAAACCGACTTCTTAATAACGTTCCGTTTCAGCACTTGCGGTGCGAGACCCCCGTGTGGCGTAAGCACATACGGAATTTTAAGGTGGCGAGCCTCGGCGCAGATGCGCGCGTGCAATGGCACGAACACGGAATGGATATGTAGCATATGCGGCTCAAAGCCGACGACAGCCGGCGACGAAAGGAGCCCGTGCCCCGGCTGCCACCAACGCCAGGGAACGTTCAGGAGATGGATGCCAGATTTGGCCATCTCCACTTCAGTCGGGACGCCAGCATCACTGGTCAGGAGTATGGCAACACGATGTCCAGTCCTGACTTGCGCCGCTGCAACAGCCCAGATGGCCGCATTGATCCCATTGACTCCATTTGGGTGCGATGATGCCCCAACATGAATTATAT
>Ga0299914_10003853_pt1 | contig 10683 bp, 10 predicted proteins | sample RVTome_10_FD_201361 | JGI IMG/M metagenome (GOLD analysis project Ga0299914, IMG submission 201361) | Soil microbial communities from uranium-contaminated site in the Upper Colorado River Basin, Wyoming, United States - RVT153D57 (version 2) ... | reverse complement strand
CGTGCTCGGGATGCGGGTGATGGCCATCGCTTGTCAGTCCTTGGTGAAGTAATCAGGCGACGAATAGCGGCCGGTCTCGAGCCAGCGAATCTGCATCAAGACGTCGTTGAGCAGTGACGAGGCCCCGAAGCGAAACCACTCCGGTGTCATCCAATCCTCGCCGAGAGTCTCGTTCAGGACGACGAGATACTTCATGGCGTCCTTCGACGTGCGAATGCCCCCGGCCGGCTTCATCCCGACCATGACCGCGGTGGTGTCGTGGAAGTCCCGGATGGCCTCCAGCATCACGAGTGTCACCGGCAGGGTCGCCGCGGGGCTCACCTTCCCGGTCGATGTCTTGATGAAGTCACCGCCCGCGGCCATCGCCAGCATCGAGGCGCGGCGGACATTGTCGAGGGTCTCCAGCTCGCCCGTCTCGAGGATCACCTTGAGATGGGCTTCACCACAGGCCTCCTTGGTGCGCCGGATCTCGTCGAAGACCTTGAAGTACTCCCCGGCGAGGAAGGCTCCACGGTCGATGACCATGTCGACCTCGTCGGCTCCGTCGGCGACGACCTTCTTGGTCTCTTCGATCTTCAACCTGGTGTCGGAGAGGCCGGAAGGGAAATAGGTGGCAACGCTCGCCACGCGGACTCCCGTGCCTCCCGTCGCCTGTACCGCATAGGGCACCATGTTGGGGTACACGCACACGGCCGCGACCGAAGGGATCGATGGATCGGTCGGGTCGGGGCGAAAGGCCTTCGCCGACATCTGGATCACCTTTCCCGGGGTGTCCTTCCCCTCGAGGGTCGTGAGGTCCATCATCCGGATCATCAGGTCGAGGGCGGCGCGCTTCGACTCCTTCTTGATCGACCTGGTCGAAAGGGCCCCGACCCGCTCGGCGGCTCCGACCTCGTCGACGGAGGGGACACTGCGCAGGAACGTGCGCAGCGTCGGGGTGGTTATCCGGTCCGGGAGGATCGACGTTCTGGCAGGGGCAAGCGTCACGACCTGCCAATGGTAGGAGGGCCGCGCGGTCTGCGCTCAGGCGCCCGTGCCGGTCAGCCGATAGGTGAGATCCTGACCGATGGCCATGTCCATGGCGAATTCGACCATCTCTCCGCTGGTTTCGTCGGGGATGTTGACGTCCATGACCATGTGGGTGTCGCTGGCGTACTCGGCCTGCTTGGTCACACCGGCCTCGAAGTCGAACCACGAGGTCATTTCGCCCACCGTCTCGTCGATCGAGAACGCGAACCGCAATTGCTCGGCGAGGGCTTCCATCTCGGCTATCTCCTCGTCTGTCGCGTCCTCGGGCACGAAGGCGGTCAAGAACCCGACCAGCAGCTCGGCCAGATCGAACTCGATCGGCGACGTGGTGGTCTTGGTCTCGATGACGAACACCTCGGAGCCGTCGATGGTCTCCGTGCTCACGACTTCGCTGTCGATCTGAGTCGTGATCGGCTCGTCCTCCGGCATCGCAGGCACCTCGATCGTCTCCGACCAGGTGTCACCCACGGCCACTTCCTCGTCGGGGAGCGGTGGCCCGACGAACTGACCGGGACCGCCTGACATCCCGAACTGACCGAGCATGTCGAGACCACCGAGGTCACCGAGGAAGTCTTCCCCGAGACCACCACTGTCATCCGGTATCACGTTGCCCTGCTCATCGACGACGACTGTGACGTCGACCGGTTCCATCTCGGCCATCTCGGGTATCTCCGAGGAGTCGACGGGCTCGCCGTCGACGGTCCCGCTGAACTCGAGATCCGAGAAGTCCCCGGTGATTGCGATCGAATAGGTGCCCGGCTCGGGGCCATCGGACACGGTGTGTTGGAATGTGGTGGTTCCGCTCAGCGTGATCGACATGTCACCCGGCAACTCTTCCTCTCCGAGTGCGCCTGTGTCCCCGCTGGTCGTGAGGTCGATGGTCTGATCCATGTCCACGTCGTAGTCGAATGAGGTCCCCGGCTCGAGCTCGTAGGACAAGAGCATGGCCTGTGCAGACGGGGCCGTCGTGGTCGGGTCGGCTGCGGTCGATGTGGTGCTGTTCTCGGCGCCTTCGCCGCCGCACGCGGCGACGACGAGGGCTAAGACACTGACAAGTGTGAAGGTGCGAATGCGCATGCGACCATTATCGGCACGAGGGAATAGTTAACCGAAGTGCGCGTTAGCTTCCCCCGATGAACTCGTGGACACCGCTCGTGGGCGCCACCCTGGGATGGGCCGCCGGCTCGGTGCTCACACGGGCGGTGCTGGTTCGTGGCGTGAGCACCTGGACATTGATTCCTCTTCGTATGTCGTTCGCCCTGCTCACACTGGCGATCGTGATCCTCCTGACCGGTCGCTTCTTGACCACCGACCCCAGGGCGTGGCGGAGAGGCCTCTCTCTGGGGAGCGTCGCGATGGCGTTCCCGATGGTGCTCATGACACTGGCCTTCGAAGACCTTCCGGTGAGTCTGGGTGGGCTGCTGGTGGCACTCATCCCTCTGGCCACGATCGCTTCGGCCCACTTCCTGGTCGAAGGCGAGCGCTTCCAGGCGAAGACCCTTCCCGGGCTGCTACTCGCCCTCCTCGGCTCGGCACTGCTGGTCGGCGTGGGGGGAGGGGCGGTCGAAGGGGTCGGCAACCTGTGGCGTGGTGTCATCCTGATGCTGACGGGCGTGCTGATAGCCGGCATCGGCGGAGCGTTGAGCCGTCGCTTTGCGCTCCAGCTGTCGAGCGACGACCTCGTGCTGCCCCAGTTCACTGTGAACACCGTGGTGGTCGCCGGGGTGTTGCCTATCTTCGTCGACTTCGACATCGCCTCCGTGGACGGTGTCAGCTGGTGGCTCATCGCCGGGATCGGAGTGCTGGGGACCACACTCGCGTTCGGGTCCTTTCTCATCGCCGCAGGGCTCAATCCGGCGTCACGTCTGGCCCTGGTGAGCTACGCCATACCCGTCCTGTCGGTGGCCCTGGCTGTGGTCTTCCTCGGCGAGAGCCTCACCCCGGCCATCGTCGGCGGTGCGGCATTGATAATGACCGGGGTGATCCTCGCCGAGCGCTCGACCACCCACGTCCCCGAGCCAGGAGTGGCCACCGCCCGATGATGATGCGGACTATCCGGCCTGCGTCCAATACCCTGCCGCCCTCATGACCCGTCACATCCTCGTCGCCGTGGCCTGGCCCTATGCCTCGGGCCCGCTGCACCTGGGACATCTGGGTGGTGCCTACCTGCCCCCTGACATCTTCGCCCGCTATCACCGTCTCATCGGCAACGAAGTCCTCATGGTCTCAGGATCCGACGCCAACGGGACGCCGATCACCGTCAAAGCCGAGGAGTTGGGAGTGACCCCCAAGGAGGTGGTGGACAAGTACCACCCCGAGATCCTGGGCTACTGGGATCGTCTCGGCATCTCCTTCGACCTGTTCACCACCACGATGACCGAGAACCATCATGAGGTGACCCGGGACTTCTTCCTTCGGCTCCTCGACAATGGCTATCTGATCAAAGGCTCGTCGTTGCAGTTCTACGACCCGGAGGCAGAGCGCTTCCTGCCCGACCGCTACGTGGAGGGGACCTGCCCGCATTGCGGATACCCGGATGCCCGCGGCGACCAATGTGACAATTGCGGTCGCACCCTCGACCCGGTGGACCTGATCGACCCACGGTCGAGGCTGAGTGGCGCCACCCCCGAACAGCGGGAGACCGAGCACTACTTCCTCGACCTGCCCGCATTCAAGGACCGACTCACCGAATGGCTGGAATCGAAGACCACCTGGCGCAAGCACGTCAGGAACTGGGCGCTGGGCATGGTCGAGGACATGCCGATTCGGGCGATGACCCGGGACATCGACTGGGGTGTGGACCTGCCGGTGGATGACCTGGGACCGGGCAAGAAGATCTACGTCTGGTTCGACGCGGTCATCGGCTATCTGTCAGCAGCCATCGAGTGGGCTTCGTACACCAACGACCCCGACGCCTGGGAGAAGTGGTGGAAGGATCCCGACGCTGAGTCCTACTACTTCGTGGGCAAGGACAACATCCCCTTCCACGCGGTGATCTGGCCCGCCATGCTCATGGGCCGGGGAGACCTCGAGCTGCCTACCGATGTGCCTGCCAACCAGTACATAACTTTCAAGGGAGCCAAGGCCTCCAAGTCGAAGGGTGTGGGCCAGTCGATCGGCTGGTATGCCGAGCGTCTTCAACCGGACGCTCTTCGGTATGCCATCGCCTCGGTGCTCCCCGAGCAAGACGACACCGACCTCTCCGACGAGGAGATCATCCGCCGTGTCAACGAGGAGCTGGTTGCCACATGGGGCAATCTGGTCAATCGGGTGCTCGCCATGAGCGAGCGCAATTTCGCCGGCGAAGTGCCGGAGCCAGGCGAGCTGACAGATGTGGATCGTGAGATCGTCGACCTAGGCCCGAAGACGCTGGAGAGCGTCGCCGGGCATATCGAGAAGATCGAGTTGCGGGCAGGGCTCCGCACCGCCATGGACGCGGCTACGGAGGTGAACGCATATCTCAATGCCACCGAGCCCTGGAGAGTCCTCAAGGAGGACCCGACGAGAGGTGGCACGATCCTGTGGGCCGCGATCCAGGCGATCGCGGCGATCAGGGTCGCCCTCTACCCCTACTTACCCCACTCCTCCGTCACGATCGGTGAGATGTTGGGGACCGGTCCCGAAGTCGACGCATGGGCGGCCCCCGAGGTGCCCGGCGGCACCGCACTCGGGTCCATCTCCCCCCTGTTCATCAAGTTGGAGGACGACGCCTTAGACGAGTGAAACCTCGGCGGCCCATCCGGGGTCTGACCGTCACCGGGGTCGACAACGGCGATTGTCCGATAGGTTTCTCGACATGGTTCGCATAGCGAAGATCGGCGCAGGCATGGGTTTGATACTCCTCGGCCTCTTCCTGCTCGTCCTCCCCGGCCCGGGCATCCTGACCATCGCCGGGGGTCTGGCGATCCTCGCGACCGAGTTCACCTGGGCGAGGAATCTCCTCGACTGGATGAAAGACCGCTACCGCAGCTACTTCCCGCCGACCGAACCCATTGAGGCCGAAATGGAAAGCGCCCCGGAGGATGACCGGGACGCTTCGATCGGCGAGCCGACGACATAGTGGTCTAAGACGGCGGGTAGACACCCATCGACTTCGCCTTCTCGGTCTTCCAGAAGATCTCCGCGATCTCGTCGATGAGATCGATCAGCTTCTGACCCTCGGCGGGGTCGGCTGACTTCTTGGCCTCGCCTGCTTGATGGATGGCCCGCCAGGTGAGGTCATCGAGGTTTTCGAACTCCTTGCGATGATCTGCGGTGAAGAAGTCGGCCCAGAGCACCATCAGGTGATGCTTGACCAACTCGGCCCGCTCTTCCTTGAGCTGCAGCGCTCTCGCCCGGAACACTTCGTCGTCCGAGTCCTGGTACTTCTCCGCGATCTTCAGCACCGAGAGCGCCTCGATCTTTGCCTGTGCCGGGTCGTAGACACCGCAGTAGAGGTCGCAATGTGCGTGGGCGACTGTGACCTGTCGCATGTGACTCCTTCTCTTGGTTTCGTTGCGTCCGACCATACTCCTGCACCACCATGGCGATGAAGCGGTTCCGGGTGGCCGGACACTCGATGACACCCACACTCCAGCCAGGTCAGGAGGTCGTGGCGACGAGTACCCGGCGCGCGGAGCCGGGAAACCTCGTCGTCTTCGAGCATCCGGGTCGTGACGGCTTTTGGCTCATCAAACGTCTCACCGACGAGACCGGGTGGGTCTCCTCGGACAACGAGGAGCTGGGCGACACCGATTCGAGGACCCTGGGGCGGCTGCCGCTCGATGCGCTGATGCCTGTGATCGACCGACTCGACGAAGAGACCTTCGTGTTGGCCGCGCAGCTCCTCGCCGACGAGGACGAGCATCTCGGCCGTCTCGTCCAGCGGTGGGGCCTGCCCGAGTTCTGGCACCGTCGACCCGGGTTCCAGACTCTCGTTCTGCTCATACTCGAACAACAAGTCTCACTCGAGTCCGGTGCGGCGATGTACCGACGGCTGGCCGGACTGGTCGGTGAAGTCACCCCGGAGACAGTCGCTGGGGTCGGGGAGGGCCCACTCCGCTCGATCGGCGTCACCAGACAGAAGACGGGCTATCTCCTGGAGCTGGCGCGACGGGTCATGGAAGGAAAGCTGGACCTCGAGAGGCTCGAGGCTCACCCGGTCGGCGAGGCTAGGGCGACACTCCTCGCCATCAAGGGGATCGGGCCATGGACCGCCGACGCCTATCTGCTGTCGGCCTCGCGTCGCCCCGATATGTGGCCCGTGGGTGACCGGGCGCTGCAGGTCGGAGCCGGCGAGACGCTGGGCATGAGAACCATCCCCGACGAAGCGCAACTGGAGATCCTCGGCGAGCCCTGGCGACCGATGCGAGCGGTCGCGGCCCGTCTCATCTGGCACGCCTACCTGTCCGAGAGGGGCCGCGTCGAGCCTCCCAACCCGACCCTCGTGCACGAGATGTCGCCCGATGCGTAGAGTCGGAAGAGCCATGACCGAATTCATCGTGAACATGGAGAACCGGCCAGGTCGGCTCGCATCCCTCACGGAGGCTCTGGCGACGTTCGGTGTCAACATCGAGGCGCTCACCGCGTACGGTCACAACGGCGAGGGCACGGTTCGGCTGATCACGAGCGACGCCCCAACGACGAGACGGGTTCTCGATGAGGCTGCGCTCCAGTTCGACGAGCACACGGTGCTCGCCGTGCAGCTTCCTCATCGTCCCGGAGAGTTGGCCCGGCTGACACGGCTGCTTGCCGACGCCGGGGTCAACATCGACGCCCTCTACGTCCTGAGGGCCAACTCCGATGGGATCGAGCTAGCCATCTCCGTCGACCAGCCGGAGACGGCTCTCCCCCATCTCGAAGTCCTCGGCGGCGTCCTCTCCCAATAATTCCAGCTAACTGAGGACCCGTTCGTAGACTCGCCCGATGCGGACCACAGTTGCCAGGCTGGTCACGCTCGCTCTGTTACTCGCAGCTTGCAGTCCGAGCGAGTCCGTCGATTCAACAACCACATCGACATCGACCACGTCTACCTCCTCTACAACGTCTACCTCAACTACATCGACCACGCTCCCCGAGCCGGAGACCTCGTTGATCAACGGGCTCCCGGTGCTCGATCCGACCCTCATGGACCGACGGGTCCTGGCGGTGAAGATCGACAACCATCCCAATGCCAGACCTCACTCGGGCATCGACCAGGCCGACATGGTCATCGAGATGCTCGTCGAGGGGATCACCCGGTTCATCACCATCTGGCACGAGAGTGACGTCGACTACCTCGGCCCGAACCGGTCCGGTCGCCCCACCGACGCCAACCTGCTCCCGGCGTTCAACGAGCCCACCTTCACGATCTCCGGAGCCCAGGGCTGGGTCCAGAACATGATCACCGGCAACGGGGTGAATCTGATCAAGGAGCTCTCCGAAGGGACGTTCCGCATCTCCGGGCGAGCCGCCCCACACAATCTCTATGTCGACACGTTCACCTTGCGCGAGACGGCCGATGCGCGGGAATACCCGAACGAGCCACCCGAGGGCCCGATCTGGACATTCGGCCCGATGCCCGCCACCGCGGTTCCGGCGTCTTCGGTCACCATCGGCTTCTCCGGCAACCCGGTGGTCTGGGACTGGGACGAGACGGAGGGTCTCTGGCTACGCAGCATCAGCGGGCGCGAGAGCATGGTCCGCGACCAGGAAGGCGAGGAGACCAGAGTCGGCGTGCCCGTGATGGTCGCCCTGTACACCAATCAGTACACGATCAACGGGCTCCCCAGCTCCGAAGTCACCGGGACGGGCGACGCCTACGTCTTCGCCGACGGTGAGTACGTCCAGGGCACCTGGGAGCGGGAAGAGCTCACCGACTGGTTCACCCTCACCGACACCGAGGGCAACGCAATCGAGGTTCCGCCCGGCAAGGTCTGGGTGTCGCTGGTCCCCGCAGGCCAGGGGCTCGAGATAGCCGAGTAGTCGGCGACCGACTGCCTCGATCGGCAGAAACCGTCATCTCACCCGGGCGTGGTAGCCGGTCGTTGCTAGCGTGCTCCTACGTGTCGGGTGAAACAGCCGTGGAGCGGGTCCGGGAGGCCCTGAACACCGCCCACGCCACTCAGGACACGCTCAACGCATTCATCTTCCTCGACGACGAGCGCGCCCTGGAGCGCGCTGCGGCCATCGATGACCGGCTGGCCCGGGGCGAGGACGTCGGCCCTCTCGCCGGGGTGCCAGTTGCGCTCAAAGACCTCATCGAGCACGAGGGACGGGTCACGACCTGCGGGTCTTCCTTCTACGCGGAGATGGCGACGACGACAGCCGACTGTGTCAAGCGTCTGGAGGGTGCCGGTGCGGTGATCATCGGGAGAACCAACCTCCACGAGTGGGCGTTCGGCTTCGACTCCGAGAACGAGCATTGGGGCCCGGTGCGAAACCCGTGGAACCTCGACACGTCGGCCGGAGGCTCCTCCGGTGGCTCCGGCGCGGCGGTCGCCGCAGGGATCACCCCGATCGCGATCGGCACCGACACCGGCGGCTCGGTCCGCGTGCCCGCCGCCCTCTGCGGTACGTTCGGGCTGAAGGTCACCTACGGCCGCATCTCCCTCGAGGGTGTCTTTCCATTGGTCCCGTCGATCGACACCGTCGGCCCGCTCGCCGACTCGATGGAGAACATCGACGTCTCCTACCGCGTGATGTCCGGCGACGAGAGCCCCCAGCCCGAGCGTCGGGCGCTTCGGTTGGGGGTCCCGGAGCCCTGGTTCGAGCGAGCCCCTCTGCAAGACGACATCCGCAGCGCGTTCGAGGGCAGTGTCCTGGCCCTGCGCAACCTGGGTCACGAGATCCACCCGATCGAGCTGCCCGACACCTACCCGAGCCGTCATCTCATCGGCGCACTGGAAGAGGTAGAGATGGTGCATCGTGAGTTCCGGCTCCAGGGGAAGTACTACGGCAAGGCAGTTGAGGAGCGGATCATCACCGTCGAAAGTGTCTCGGCGGAGGAGGTAGCCGAGGCCCGTGAGTGGCAGAAAATGCTCCGGGCGCGCTTCGCCGACGCCTTCGCGACGGTCGACTTCCTCATCACCCCGACGAGTGCCGCAAGACGCAAAGTCATCGGTGAGGACTCGATCGGCGACAAGAGCCATCGCGCCGTCCTCTCCTACTTCAGCTCCATCGTCAACCACGCCCTTCACCCGGCCATCGCTCTGCCGATAACCAACTCCGGGGCCCCACCGGCCTCGCTCCAAGTGATCGGCCCCATGCGGTCCGAGCCCGCTCTGATCGGTCTCGGACATTGGCTGGAGGAAACCGGAGTCGTCGGATTCACGCCGGCGGCGGTGAATTCGCCTAACGCGGGCGGTGGATAGACTTGGATGTGCATGACAAATCACGGGCGGTCAGACACGCCGACTTCGATCGGGGTCAATGTCCGCGCTCAAACCACTCAAGGAAGTGACTCACTGTGGCTGATGACATCGCCACCGCAGACCCCACGACCACACCTGCCGAAGAACTCGACAAGCTCGTAATCCGCTTCGCCGGCGACTCCGGCGATGGCATGCAGTTGGCCGGCAGCCGCTTCACAGACGCATCAGCTCTGTTCGGCAACGACCTAGCCACCCTCCCCAGCTTCCCTGCTGAGATCCGCGCCCCGGCCGGGACACTGCCCGGCGTCTCGAGCTTCCAGGTGCAGATCGCCGACTTCGACATCCTCACTGCGGGTGACGCCCCCGACTGCCTGGTCGCCATGAACCCGGCGGCTTTGATGAAGAATCTCAAAGACCTCCGTCAGGGCGGGACCCTCATCGTCAACACCGACACGTTCGACGAGCGCAACCTGGACAAGGCCGGCTATGAGACCAACCCGCTCGAAGACGACACCCTGGAGGGCTATCGGGTCATCAAGGTCCCGATGGACGAGTTGACCAAAGAGGCCGTCAAGGACACCGGAGTCAGCGGGCGCAACGTCCTCCGCTCGAAGAACTTCTTCGCCCTCGGCCTCATGGCGTGGCTGTTCCACCGCCCGACCGAGCCCACAATCGAATGGGTCGAGAAGAAGTTCGCCAAGCTGCCCGAGGTGGCCGCCGCCAACAAGGCCTCCTTCCAGGCCGGGTACACCTTCGGCGTCGCCACGGAGGCGACCAAGACCACGTTCGAGGTGAAGCCAGCCGCTCTCCGTGAGGGCACGTACACGAACATCAACGGCAACACCGCCCTCGCCTGGGGACTGATCGCCGCCGCCCAGAAGGCCCACCTCCCTCTCTTCTACGGCACATACCCGATCACCCCCGCTTCAGACATTCTCCACGAGCTGTCCCGGCAGAAGAACTTCGGGGTTCGCACCTTCCAAGCCGAAGACGAGATCGCCGGTGTCGGAAGCGCCATCGGCGCCGCCTTCGCCGGGAACCTCGCCGTCACCGGCTCGTCTGGGCCCGGGATCGCCCTCAAGTCTGAGGGGATCTCGCTCTGCTTCATGCTCGAGTTGCCGATGATCGTCATCAACGTGCAGCGTGGCGGGCCCTCGACCGGTCTGCCCACCAAGCCCGAGCAATCGGATCTCTTGTTCTCCCTCTACGGGCGTCATGGCGAGTCCCCCATCCCTGTGCTGGCGATCGCCTCCCCTTCGGAGGCCTTCGAGATGGCCATCGAGGCGGCGCGGATCGCCATCACCTACATGACTCCGGTGATTCT
>Ga0299914_10003852_pt1 | contig 10685 bp, 8 predicted proteins | sample RVTome_10_FD_201361 | JGI IMG/M metagenome (GOLD analysis project Ga0299914, IMG submission 201361) | Soil microbial communities from uranium-contaminated site in the Upper Colorado River Basin, Wyoming, United States - RVT153D57 (version 2) ... | reverse complement strand
GCCATGCTCGAGCAGATCTGGGACGCTCAGGTGCCGTCGGCCGCGTACTTGCTCCAGGCAACAGGATGGGGGCTCCTGATGGTCATCGTGGGCGTCCCCGTCTTCCTGCTCCGCGAGCGCGACTTCGCGGTGCGCCTCTGATGGCGACGAGCGAGCTCGCACCCGTGGGGGCCGGACAATCCGACCGCGTCGTACCGTTGCACCGCAGCGGCACCGGCAGCGGCATGGGCATGCCGGCGATCCGAGTCGAGGACCTCTCGGTGCGCTTTCGCACCACCAGCGAGAAGCGAAAGCGCAGGACCCTCAAGGGGAGGCTTCTCCGTCCCGGGAGTGGGAGGAAGTCGAAGCGGACGATCGAGGCGCTGCGTGCGGTGAGCTTCGAGGTGCAGAAGGGAACCGTCTACGGCATCATCGGCCCGAACGGGGCAGGCAAGTCGACGTTGTGCCGCACGATCTCCGGGATCCTCGCCCCCACCGAGGGCCGCGTCACGCTCTCCGGCAGGGTGACACCGCTGTTGTCGCTCGGCCTCGGGTTCAACAGGGAGCTCAGTGGCCGCGAGAACATCAAGCTCGGGGGCCTGGCGAACGGCCTCGACCTCCAGACGATCACCGATCACACCGAGGGCATCATCGCATTTGCGGACCTCGGCGACGCGATCGACTACCCGATGTACACGTACTCGTCTGGGATGTTCGGCCGCGTCGGGTTTGCGGTCGCCGCCCATCTCGAACCCGAGATCCTCGTGCTCGACGAGGCGCTCGGCGCAGGCGACGCCTCGTTCAAGCACAAGTGCAGCGAACGGATCACTCAACTGTGTGAATCGGATGTCACGGTGGTGATCGTCTCGCACGGCTTGGAAGTCGTGAAGTCGCTGGCCGAGCGGTGCCTCTGGCTCGATGCCGGGGCGGTTCGAGCCGAAGGGCCCGCCGACCAGATCGTCGAGGGCTATCTCGAGAGCCAGGAGGTCAGCGAGGAAGCTGCTGTCATGGAGGACTTCTAGCGCGCTCGCGGCGGACTGGCGGAACGACATGAACTCTCCGAGATCCCGGGGGTGACCCGCGCACCGCTGACGCGGCCGCTCGGCTCCGACCGCAGCTCCGTGCTCGCGTGGGCGGTGATCATCGGCGCGAGCGCCATCCGGCTCGGTTGGGCCGCATGGGTCGCCCACGCGCATCCCGAAGCGGTGATCAGCCCGGACTCGCCCGATTACCTCGGCCCTGCCCGGACGCTCTTCGACGACGGCCAGTTCGGCGTGTCGCCCGAGGACGACACGCCGATGTTCGTCCGCACCCCGGGCTACCCGGTCTTCGTGGGTGCCATCCTCTGGGTGACCAACAGCCAATGGTCCGTCAGCCCGCTACAAGTCGCGCTGAGCCTTCTCGTCATCGTGATCGTCGTCCTCGTCGGGCGACGGACGATCAGCCCGACCGCAGGGCTCCTCGCCGGCGTCATCGTCGCGCTCGACCCGTTGCAGTTCGCGGCGTCCGGGACGATCCTCTCGGAGAGCCTGGCGACAGTCCTGCTCGCCGGCACGGTGGCAGTCGGGGTGCCGGTGTTCGCCCGCGCACCCGATCGTGTGCTCCTGCGCTTTCCGTTCGCGCTCGGCGCCCTGATCGCGGCGTCGACCCTGGTACGTCCGACCACGTACTACTTCCCGGTGGTGGTCGTCGTGCTCCTCGCGATCCGCTTCCGACACCTGCCGTGGCGTTCCACGTTGGCAGTGGTGCTGGCGTTCGCGGTGCCGAGCCTCGTGCTCGTGGGGGGGTGGATGGTTCGCAACCAGTACACGGTCGACTCGTGGCAGGTCTCCGGATCCCAGGCGATCACCCTCTACTGCTGGCACGCGGCCGAGGTCGAGGCGCGGGCGAACGACGAGACCATCCAGGCCGCGCGTGAGCGATTGGGATGCCATCGAAGCGGATTCGATGTCGCCGTGCTGTGTCCTTCGTGGTGGGCATGTGACGAGCCCCAACCGATGGCCCACGGTCCCAGTTGGGACGAGATGAACCGCCGAGGAGTCGAGATCCTGGTGGAGCACCCAGTCGACTCCGCAGTCGTCTTCGCCCGAGGTTTCGTGCGCGAGATCGCCGCGCCGGGTACCGATACGGTGAGCCGGTTCCTGCACGCCGATTCGTCTCCGGCGCTGACAGCGTTGCTCCTTGCGTGGAATGTCGTGCTGTGGTCGCTCGCGCTCGTCGGCGCGGTGGTCGGGTGGCGGTCGTCGTATCGCTGGTTCTGGATGTTCGTCATCAGCATCGTCGTCTATGTCCTGGTCGTCTCCGCCGGTGCAAACGCTGGCGCGCGCTTCAGGACGCCGCTCGTACCGTTGCTCGCGCTCCTGGCAGCCCTCGGCGCGCGCTACCTCGTGCGGAGGGTTCGGAGCGCCTCGATGGATCGCTCGAGGACCTCGACGCCAGGATCGGCTGCACCGGAACGGAAACGCTGAGCGGCCCGCTCGCGGGCCCCGGCAAGCCCTCGAGACCAGCGAGTCCGGTCGTGCTCTCCCTCGTGCGGACTTTGCCTCCTCTGAAGCGGCGCGCATGAGCGTCGGCCACTCCTCGCCGGTGTCGACCGGCTGAGTGCTCACGTCGAATCGGAACGGGCGGGATCGCGGCGTGCTCAGGCGGTCGTGATCTCGGTGATGCGTCCTGCGAGCTCGGGTCGACAGATCAACAGGTCGGGCAGGTAGGCGTTGGGTCGGTTGTAGCGAAGGGGCGAGCCGTCGATTCGGGACGCGTGGAGACCCGCTGCAGCAGCGACGGCGACAGGGGCAGCGCTGTCCCACTCGTACTGACCGCCCGAGTGGAGGTAGGCGTCAGCGTCGCCGAGCACGACCGTCATCGCCTTCGCGCCCGCCGAGCCCATCTCGACGAGGTCCGCCCCGAGCGCGTCAGCGACGTCCGATGCGATCTGTGGAGCGCGCGTGCGACTGACGAGGAGGCGGAGCGAACGGTCACGCCTTGGGGGTGGTGCAGGCGGTGCGGCCGTGCTGAGCACACGGTCGCGGGCTGGCAACGCAACCGCGCCGCACACCGCGACACCGCCGATCGCGAGCGCAACATGAACGGCCCAGTCGTCCCGGGGCGGCTCCCCGAACTCGCGCGTCCCGTCGAGTGGGTCGACGATCCAGCACCGGCGCGATCGGACGCGAGTATCGTCGTCCTTGCCTTCCTCCGAGAGCAGTGCGTCGTCGGGATACTCGGCGCGTAGTCGCCCCGAGATCAGCTCGTGCGATCGACGATCACCCTCCGCTTTGATGCTGCTCGCGTCGTCCCCCGTCGCGATGTCTTCCCGCAACGCGAGCAACAGGTCGCCGGCTTCCGCGGCGATGCGTTCCGCGGCGCGATGGTCATCGGCGTCAGCTCCACTCATCGGCGCGACGAAAGCCGACCCGGCCTCGGGCCGTCAAGCCACGCGCGCGCTGGGCACTCTCGACACACGCTTCACAACTCGCTCGACCGCCAGGATTAGGTTGGGAGCGGTGCAGGCACTCGATTCGGGCAGGAAATGGGCAGGATCATCCTCGAGGTAGCAATGTGGGGAACCGCCGGAGGGCGCTCGTCGATGCGGTCGGCGGTTCGCGCGAGCGAGGTGCGGCCGTGACCACCGCAGTGTGCGTGACCGGGATGCATCGAAGTGGGACTTCGTTCGTCACCGGTGCGCTCCAGTCCCTCGGCGTTTCGCTCGGCGATCCGGACCGGTTCATGAAGGCGGGGCAGGACAACCCGGCGGGCTACAACGAGATCCGGGCGATCACCGAGCTCGACGACGAGGTGCTGGCACAGCTCGGAGGTGCGTGGGATCAGCCTCCGGTGCTCGATCCCGGCTGGGAGCGGGACGCGAGCCTCGAACCATTTCGATCCCGAGCGAGCGACATCCTCGACGAGGCCTTCGGGGGAGCCGATGACCGCCACGAGCTGATCGCGTGGAAGGACCCCAGGCTCTCACTCCTGTTGCCGTTCTGGCGCACCGTGCTCCCGATCGCGACGACCATCGCGCCGCTGCGTGATCCGATGGAGGTGATCGCGTCGCTCGGAGCGCGCAAGTACCAGGTCGACCCGACGCAGGCCGCCTCCCTGTGGCTGCGATACGTGTTCGCGGCGACGGCGAACGACCCCGGCCATCTCGTCGTCCGCTACCACGACTGCTTCGACGACCTCGCGAACGTGCTCGGCGCAATCGCTCGCCACCTCGATCTGCCGGACCCTGACGAGTCCACGATCGAGACGGCGCGCCGCCATCTCGAACCGTCGCTGCGGCATCACGTTTCGGCGTCGCTGCCCGATGCTGAGAACCCGCTGATGGCTCTCGCGAACTCGGTGTGGAACGGTGGTGCGCTCGATCTCGGTGCGGTTCCGTCGCTCGTCGCGGACGCGATCGCGTACGGGTGGTTCCGTGGGCCGGTCGACGGAGAGCTGCTCGCGCTCGCACGAGCTGAGGTCGTCCGGGTCACACAGACCGCCCGACGGTTGAACCGAGAGCTGATCCGGCGAGACGCCGAAGGCGAGAAGTAGCGCCGAGTCCCGCCGATCACGCGATCAGCATGCGGGACGCTCGGGATCCCACAGCGACAGATCGCGGTCGAGCATCCGCTCGAGTTCGCGAATGTCAGCGCTGAAGTAGCCGTAGAGGTCCTGACGCTCGTTCAGGGTGAGCTCGCGCTCCCCGTTCCCGTGGTGAGTCGAGCGACGACGGTTGCTGAAGCGCACGCGCTCGAGCTGAGCGGGCATGAAGTCGGGTGAAGCACCGATGTGGCGAAGCGCTCGGTCGTACGTCCCGCGCGGATCGTCGTCGGTGTCGTCGTGGAGGAGGACGAGGAGCTGATCGCCGAAGCGATCCCGGAACGGCTTCAGACTGGCCGCGTACCATCCGCCCGTGACGATGCCGAGAGGGTCTTCCTCGGGCGGCGTTCGGCGCACGTGGTCGAGCAGCTCGACGCCTTCGGCCAGCGCGCGGAACTGGATGTGGTGGATCAGCGCGGATTGTGCGCGGTCGATCGGGTTGCGGAGGATGGCGATCAGCCGGGCGTCAGGGACGACATCGCTGATCCGTTCCGCCGTCTCTGCCGGGCGGTCATGCCAGAACATGTAGCCGGGGGTCGCTTCACCCACGAAGGGTTCGCCCGACCAACCCTGGAACCGCTGCCGATATCCCGCGACCGTGAGTGTCTCGAACCGCTCGGGATCGTTGAAGAACTCGAGCTCGGTCGGTACGGCGTAGACGTCGGGATGGAGTCCCAGGTTGAGCCGGAGCCACCGCGTCGCGCTCTTCTGCGCGCCGATGACGAGGAAAGAGGGGAGTGGCAGCTCGCTCGAAGCGTTCGAACTCAACGTGGCATGCTCCTCGAATCACCGGCGATGCGCGCACGCACGATATCCCGAGGCCCGCTGGGTGAGCGCGCTGATCGTCCACCCCGCCGCAGACCTGTCGTACGCATCGTTCGTGCTCGAGGGCCTCGCCGAGGTGCTGGGGCCGTCGAACATCCGCTATTCGACGGAGGGCTTTCCCAACCGGTTCGGTGGCGGACGGGTTCTCGCGTTCTATCGAGCGGATGATCCGATGGCCCGGTGCTTCGTCACCTTCAACGACCATCCGCGCGTGAACCAGATGGGCGTCGAGTGGGGGCGTGTGTACGGAATGGTGAACGTGCGCGACGACGACGTGAACGGCGGTGTCGTCCCACTCGGCCCCACGTTCGGCGTCCGGCTGTCGTCGTCGTCGTTGACCGCCCGCCATCTCGTGCACTCGTTCGTGTGGGCGGGCGCGCGGCCGCTTCGGGCAGTCGTCGGGCGGGCGCGGGCCGCGTATCAACATCAGCGTCGCCGGACGACGATCGGACGCTACCGACCCGGTCGATCCGACCCCGACTACGTGTTCTTCACGGCTTGGCCGTGGGCGAAGCACACGGAGGTGAACCCACCCCGGGCACGGTTCATCGAGGCCTGCCGCCGCGCGCCCGGCCTGGCCTTCGAGGGGGGATTCGCCCCTCGAAGGCGCCGCGACGTGACCGAGGTCCTCGCGCTCTCGGCGCCGCGTCGCTACTCGATCACCGACTACCTCACCAAGCTGTCGCGCTCCGCCGTCGCGTTCAACAACCCCGCGGTGCACGGCTGCCACGGCTGGAAGCTCGGCGAGTTCCTCGCGCTGGGCAAGGCGATCGTCACGCTTCCGCTCTCGCGTGCGCTCCCCGCCCCGCTCGAGCACGGGCGGCACATCCACGTCGTCGACGGTTCGCCGGAGTCGCTGGACGATGCGATCGCGCGGCTTCGACACGATCGCGCGTACCGTCATGCGCTCGAGACCAATGCCCACGAGTGGTACGAAACCCATCTTGCGCCGGCCGTGCTTGCCCGTCGCCTGCTCCGCACACTCGATGAGTGACGTCGGATGCGACCGCGCTGAGCACACCAGCTGGCAGCGGACCTGAACCCTCCCTACGCTGTGGCGACCGTGCGGAGTGAGATGAGTGACCAGTCGACCGACGAGCTCCGTGGCCCGGACGCCTCGGTCCTGACATCCGCCCGCGTCGCCGATCATCTGCCACGCCTGGTCGTGCCCGAGGGCTGGCTGATCGACGAAGCTGCGACGGATCGAATGATGCGCCAGCTGGATCGAGCGTCCCCATCCGTCGCAGGCATCGTCGCCGAAGTCGGTGCGCTTGCCCCCGGCGCGAGCCATCGGGTCCACGCCGAGTGGAAGTCGCTCGAGGCGCTCTCTGCCGTCGTCGAGGATGTCACAACGTCGGTTCGGGGCGCGGTGCTCCTGCGGCCTGGCGCGGAGTTCCACGTCGACGGCGACATCGTCGAGGTCGGTGCGGCTCCGTTGCTCGTCGATGCCGGCGCCCACGTGCACGACCCGTGGGGCCCGGTTGGTCCCCTCAGGACGGCGTCGGAGCTCGGGCGTCCACCCTTCCCTCGCCGTCCGGTTGTCGTGTTCATCGGCATCGAGCGCGATCCCGAGCTTGCCGATTGGGCGCGGAGACTGACGAACCGACTGGTGCGACGCGACGTCGAGGCTCGACTCGCTCTGCCGGAGCTCGTCGAGGGACTGCACCTCACTCGACCCTGTCTGCCCACCGTGGACTCGATTCGTGCGCTCGCTCCCGACGTGATCGTGGCGCTCGACGATCGGGCCGCTGCGCTCGTGCCGGGCTGGTGCGGCACGGATCGCTCGACCGTCGTCATCGAGCTCGACCGCGACACGTCGACGACGACGGAGCTCGTGTCTTGGCAGGTCGGTCGGTCGTCAGGCCGGTTGCGCGCGCGCATCGGCCGCAGGGTCGACGCTCCGGGCCTCGCCGAGCTCGTTCGACGCCTCTGTGCCGGACCGCATCCGCTGCCGCCGTCCGGGAGCGTCGCGACCGAGTCGCGCGTCGTATTCCGTAACGGGAATGGTCGCATCACCAGGGCGCGAACAGGGCGTACGCATCTGCGAACGGCCGTCGTGGTCACCGGGAACCGCGAGGGGGCTGCCTCGCGTCGCATCGAGGGCCTCTGTGATCACCTTGCCCCCGCGGGTGTCGCCGTCACAGTCGAAGACCTCGAACGCAAGACGTCAGCGTCAGCTCGCGACGCCGATCTGGTGATCCTCGCCGGAGTCAACGACGCGCAGCACGTCGACGAGCTCGTCCGGGCGCGCCGCGACGCGGGGCGCGCGACGGTGGTCGACGTCGGTCCGGGGGATCTGGAGCTCCGAGCGAGCTCCGCGACCGCTCCGCCTGCTCTCACGCAGCCAGCTGCCGAGCTCGCCAACGCGTGCAGGATGGCGACCGCACCGGCAGAGGCTGTTCGCACCGCGCTGCGCAATCTCGGCGTGCGGTCCCACGCACTTCCCACGCTACTCACACGCGCGCGCGTCGCAGCGCTCAGGGAGGCGCGGACGAGCGACTCGTTCGATGCACCGAGCGAACGGGTTCTCGGACTCTGCGTCGGGACTGCCGGCACCCCGGAGCCTGCTTCCGTCGACGCGGTCGCCGACGCGCTCTCGAGTGTCCTCGCCGAGCGCCCTGAGGTGCGTGTCGAGGTCGTCGGCGATCGAGAGCGGGTGCCCCGAGCGCTGACTGGCCTGCAAGGCGTGTCGATCGCCAGCCGCGAGCTTGCGCCGGACCTGCTCGGCCGCTGGAGCGTCTACGTGTGGACGCCCCCGCTCGTCGCCAGTGAGGTCGCGGACGATCTCGGCGCTCTGGCCGAGGCTTCGTGCGCGGGTGTCCCGAGCATCGTCCCCGCGTCGGGTCGCGCTGCGATCGACGGGCACGTACCGCCCGACCTCGTGGTCGAGCGTGCCGAGCGGCCCGAGGATTGGATCGCGGCGTTGCAGGTATTGCTCGACGACGAGCAACGCCGAACGCAGCGCTCGCGCGAAGTGCTTCGCCACGCGGGCACGTTGTACGGCGCACTGGCGTCGAAGTCGGCGGTCGAACGCTTCCTCGGCTGGATATGGTGGGAGGGGGCCGCGTGAGACCGCCGCACGCGGTCACCGTGATCATCCCCGTCTACCGGGGGATCGACGACGTCGCGCGATGTCTCGAGAGCGTGTTCCGCCACGCGCGCGGCACGATGATCCCCTTCGAGCTCGTGGTCATCGACGACGCCTCCCCAGAGGACGACGTACGCGAGTACGTCAGCGGCTTGACGTCGGAGTCGACGCCGGTCGCGGTCGACGTCCTGAGGAACACCGAGAACCTCGGATTCGTGAAGACAGTGAACCGGGGGCTCCGCCAGGCCGGAGGTGACGTCGTCATCCTGAACGCCGACACCGCAGTCACGGCGGGATGGCTGGACCGTCTCGCAGCGGTCGCAGCCCACGACGACGTCGCCACCGTCTCTCCGCTGACCAACGACGGGTCGATCTGCACCCTGCCGCGGTCGATCATCAACGCGTTCGCGCTCGATGGTCCCGAGCCGCGCGTCGACGAATGTGCCTCGTTCGTCGCTGGGCACTCGCTCCGCCTGTTCCCGGAGGTGATCTCGGGCGTCGGGTTCTGCATGTACACCACACGCCAGGCCCTCGACCTCTGCGGCCACCTCGACGAGGGAGCGTTCGGTCTCGGCTACGGCGAGGAGGTGGACTTCTGCCTGCGAGCGACACGGCTCGGGCTCCGCCATCTGGTCGACGACTCGACGTTCGTGTACCACCGCGGCAGCGGATCCTTCGGTGAGCGCCAGCGGGAGATGTCGGCACGCGCGCAGACGATCCTGGACGAGCGGTACCCGTTCTTTCGGCCCACGAACACGAAAGAGCGCTCGCACGACCCGCTCCGGGTACCCTTCGCCGCCCTCGAGCTCGGACTCCACGAACGCGACTCCGCGCGACCCCACGTGCTCCAGGTCATGCACAGCCCGCCCGGCGCCACCGGGGGCACCGAGAAGTTCGTCCAGTCGCTCATGGAGGCGCTCCATGACGAGTGGGACTTCTCGACCCTGTACCCGACAGCGTCGGGCTTTGGGCTCCGCACGTTCTGGAATGTCGGATCGGGAGACCCGGTCCAAGAGGAGTTCCTTCTCCCGGGTGCGCCCGTACAGGTGACCCAGGTGCACGACGAGGTCGCAGGCATGGCAGTGACGACTGCGCTGGACATGTTCGACTTCGACGCGGTCCACATCCACAACCTGGTCGGCCACTCGCTCTCCCCCCTTGCGGCGCTCACCGAGTTCCGTGGTCCGGTGCTGTCCTCCGTCCACGACCTCTTCCTCGCATGTCCCAACTTCTCCCTCCTCTACCGCAAGGAGGAGCCTTGCGGCGTCCCCGAAGACCTGTCGTACTGCCAGCGCTGCCTCGAAGTCATCGCTGTGTCTCCGATGCCGGGGTCTCCCATGATCGGCAACCTCTCCGTCGAGTACCTCGGCGAGTTTCGTGCAAGCGTCGGAGAGCATCTTGACGTCGTCGACCACTGGGTGTTCGCAAGTCAGAGCGCCGCCGACTACCTCCTGCGCGTCTATGAGCCGGAGGAGGCACGAATCGAGATCATCGAGCACGGATCGCCGATCCATCTCACGCGTCGCCGTCGCGAGCCGGACGAGGAGCTGATCCTGGACGAACCCCTCCGACTCGCGTTCGTCGGGCTCGGATGGTCGAAGAAGGGACTCGCGATCGTCAACGAGCTCGCCGACCGCTTTCGGGACTCATCCGTCGAGATCCATCACTTCGGAGATCTGAAGGAGCCCGGGTCGACCAACATCGTCACGCATGGCCCCTACGACAACGAATGCCTTCCCGAGCTCCTGCATCGCGCCGGGATCCAGATCGTCCTCCTCCCGGGTCCGTACGCCGAGACGTTCGGGATCGTGATGACCGAAGCGCTCGTCGCGGGCATTCCGGTCATCGGTGCGCGCTACGGCGCACTCGGCGAACGGATCCGCGCCTCCGGAGCAGGATGGACGATCGATCCCATGGACTCGGAGGGAGTGCGCGAGCTCATCGTGCGTCTCGACCTCGCTCGAGACGAGATCCTCCGGGCGACGCGAGAGGTGCTCGCGATCCCTCTCGAGACCGTCGCGGACACGGCGCACCGATATGCGGACCTCTACCGGAACCCGCCGCACGTGCGCGTGACCGTTGCCGACCGCGTGGCGAAGGCGGTCTGAACCGACCCGATGGCAACCATCGTGATCCACGCGGGCATGCCGAAGACCGGGTCCACGAGCATCCAACGATGGATCGTCGACAATGTGGGGCGCCTTCGTCG
>Ga0299914_10003851_pt1 | contig 10686 bp, 12 predicted proteins | sample RVTome_10_FD_201361 | JGI IMG/M metagenome (GOLD analysis project Ga0299914, IMG submission 201361) | Soil microbial communities from uranium-contaminated site in the Upper Colorado River Basin, Wyoming, United States - RVT153D57 (version 2) ... | reverse complement strand
CCTCGGTGGCCAGCGGCAGGTACTGGTCCTCGCCGAAGCGCTCCTCCCACACCTTCGAGGACCTGGCCCCGGGCACCCTCCAGCGGTCGAGGAACTCCTTGGTGGCGCTGGCGTGGGCCACGAGCTCGGCGATGCCTGGGCCCTCGTCCATCAACAACGCCGCTGCCGCGTCACCGCCGTCGCGTTCATCGGCGCTGCCGGGCAGGCCTACGCGCACGTCCGAGCAGATGGCGAGGGCCGGTCCCCGGCGCCAGTAGGCGTTGCCGACGGCGGCGATGCCCGACTTGGGCGATCCGCACTCGTCCACGGCGAACACGCTCGACGGCAGGTCCAGCGCGGCGTGGACGGCCGTGGCGTTGGTCTTGTCCATGTACGCGGGAACGGCGGTGGCGAAGTAGAGCGCCTCGGGCATGACGTCGGTGCCCCGCAGGCAACGCCGGGCCGCCTCCACCCCGAGGGTGGTGGTGTCCTCGTCGTAGGAGGCGACGGCGCGGGTGCCCGGTCCCCCTCCCGAGCCCAGGGCGGCGCCGATCTTCGAGCGCTGCAGGCGGTTGAAAGGCACGTAGGTGCCGTAGGTGACGATGCCGGGCACGGGGTGGTCTCCCTGGTCAGGTGGGTCGGCCCCGCGACACTACCGATCGACCACTCGTGGGGGCGAAGCGACCAGCGCCCGGGCCCCTGGCCCGGCGCTGGTGCGGCTCTCCGTCAGGTCTCGGCGTAGTAGGGGTTGTCGCCCGAGGCGTGGTCGGTGACGTCCTCGACCACGAGGTCAGGGCCGATGCGCTCCTTGATGGCCTGCTCTATGCCGGCCGCCACCGTCATGCGCGACATGGCACAGCCCTGGCAGCCGCCGCCGAGGCGCACCCGCACCGAGTTGCCGGCCACCTCGACCAGCTCGGCGAACCCGCCATGGGCAGCGATGGCCGGGTTGATCTGGAGGTCCAGCAGCTGGCGAACCTGCTCGGCCACGCTCCCGGTCAGCTCCACGTCGGCCTCAGCCCCGCCCAGGTCGGGGCGGTTGGGGTTGCGCAGGACGAGACCCACCTGCCCGGGTGTGGAGGGGAGATCGAGGGTGGCGCCGCGGAGCTTGTCCACGTCGCCGGTGGGCAAGATCATCTGCAGGCCGTCACCGACTTCGAAGACGATGTCGTCGGGCTGCGCCTCGTCGATCACCTCGAAGGCCAGGTCGTAGGTGAAGTCGACTCCCCTGGTGCCCGTGACCTCGATTCGCAGGCCGAGGCGGTCGGCGTCCGGCTCGCTGGCCCGGAGCTCGAGGACCTTGACCAGGGCCTCGGATGTCACGGTGACGATGGACGTGTCCGTGGTGGTGCTCACAGTGGTTCAAGCCTAGGGGCAGTCGTGTTCGTCGCGTCGCCGAGGCCACCGGGGCGGCGCACCCGCACCAGGCAATCGATGGCGGTGGCGGGGCCGTCTCCGGTCTCCATCACCCGTTCGCGCTCCCCTGCATCCACGACCTCGAGCCCCGCTCCGGCCGCCAGCCCCCTCATCTCCGACACCAATCCCGGCGCCGTGGGCAGCACCGCCGGGTCCTGCGGCCCCCCGTGCCCGCGCTCCAGGTTGGCCAGGTCGTGGGCGACCACGAGCAGGGTGCCGCCGGGGGCCAGCGCCTCGAGGGCCCGCTCGAGCACGGCCAGGCGGGCCGATCTCACCAGCTGGAGGTAGAAGATGATGACCAGGTCGTAGGCCCCGGCCTGTGGAACGTGGCTGGTCACGTCGGCGACGACGAAGCCCACCTCCACCTCCGCCTCGGCGGCCAGGCGGCGTCCCTTGTCGATGGCCACCCGGGAGAAGTCGACGGCGGTGACCCGCCAGCCCGCCGTGGCCAGCCACACCGCATTGCGGCCCTCGCCGCAGGCCAGGTCGAGCGCCCGGCCGGGCACCAGCTCCGCCACCTCCGCAGGAAGGAAGCGATTGGGCGGCGCCCCCCAGACCAGCTCGGTGGCGGCGTAGCGCTCGTCCCAGGCGGCAGCGTCCACTAGAACCTCAGCGCTCGTCCTGCCCGCCGGCCCAGACGTTGACCTTCTCCCCCGTCACGTAGAACGCGTCGTCGGACACGAGGAAGCGGACGACGTTGGCGATGTCGGCGGGCAGGCAGACCCGGCCGAAGGGGCTCACCTCGTCGAGGGTGCGGATGTCGGTGACGGACTGGGTGGCCTTGACCAGGCGGCGTCCCATCTCGGTCTCGACGAGCCCGGGGGCGACCACGTTGACCCGGATGCCGTGGGGGCGCTCCTCCTTGGCCAAGGTGAAGGCAAGCGCCTCCATGGCTGCCTTGCCCATGTTGTAGGGAGCGCCGTAGCCGCGGTAGTGCAGGGTGGCCACCGAGGAGATGAAGATGATGTCGCCGCGGTCGAGCTGGCGCATCTGCGGCAGCAGGAGCCGGCACATGCGGTGCGCTCCCAGGGCGTGCACCTGCATCACGCGTTCGAGCTCGTCGGGATCCGTGTCGATCACCGCCTGGCCCCGGCTGGCGATTCCGGCATTGTTGACGAGGATGTCGACGCGACCCAGTTCGGCCAGGGTGGCGTCGACGATGGCCTGCTCGGCCTCCCGGTCACCCACGGCCCCGGGAACGGCCACGGCCCGCCGCCCGCCCGCCTCGACGGCGGCCACCACCTCTTCGGCCGCCTCGCGGTCGCGCCGGTAGTTGACGGCCACATCTGCGCCGTCGGCGGCCAGTGCCTCGCAGATCCCTGCTCCGATTCCACGACTTCCGCCGGTGACAAGCGCCACCCGTCCTTCCAGGCTCATGGCGCCGACGATAGGCGAGAGGCCCCGAGCATCCGGACCGGTACGGTCGCCACGTGGCAGACACCGACGAAGCCCCGAAGAGCTTCTTCCTCGACCCCGCCGTGCACCGCTACCTGGTGTCCCACGGCAGCCCACCCGACGACGTGGCGCAACGGCTGACCGCCGAGACCCGCCGGCGCGTGCCCGATCGGGCCGGCATGCAGGTGGCTCCGGAGCAGTCAGCCCTGCTCACGTTGCTCACCCGCCTCCTCGGCGCCCGCCTGGCCGTCGAGGTGGGCACATTCACCGGCACCTCGGCGCTGGCCATCGCCAGGGGCCTGGCCCCGGGGGGTCGGCTGATCTGCTGTGACGTGAGCGAGGAGTGGACGGCGATCGGGCGCCCCTTCTGGGCCGAGGCCGGGGTGGAGGACCGGATCGAGGTGCGTATCGGACCGGCCATCGGCACACTTCACGCCCTTGCGCCGGATCCGCCGGTCGACTTGGCGTTCATCGACGCCCACAAGAGCGAGTACGTGGACTACTGGGAGGCGCTGGTCCCCCGACTCCGTCCCGGAGGGGTGCTGGTCGTGGACAACGTGTTGTGGGGGGGAGCGGTCGCCGATCCCACGCGCAGCGACGATCGCACCGAGGCGTTACGGCGCTTCAACGACCATGCCGCCGCCGACGGGCGCATGGAGTCGGTGATGTTGCCGCTCGCCGACGGGGTGACGATCAGCCGCAAGCGGAGCTGAGCACCGAACTCCATGGGGCCCGGGGCCACGCTCAGACCGGCGCGGCCAGCGTGGGGTGCTCGGAGCGATCCAGGTGGGAGCCGGCCAGGGCGTCGCGCAGGCGGCGGCGCCCGCGGTGCAGCCTGCTCATGACCGTGCCCATGGGGATGTCGAGGGCAGTGGCCGCGTCCTCGTAGGTGCTGCCGCGCAGGTCGACGAGGTCGATGACGTCGCGATAGTGCTCGGGTAGTTCGTCCAGGGCGTCGCTGAGGGTGGCGTCGAGAACGGCGTCGACGACCATCTCCTCGGGGGTTGGTTCGTCGTCGCTGGGCTGCTCGAAGGGTTCGTCGCTTCCGTCGAGGGTCAGCAGTGGGGTCCGCTTGCGGGCACGCGACGCCGCTGCGTTGGAGGCGATGCGGTACAGCCAGGCTCGCGGGTAGCGACCGTCGAAGCGGTCGATGGCCCGGTAGGCGTTGGTGAGCACCTCCTGGGTCAGGTCGTCTGCGTCTGCCTGGCTGGTCGACATGCGCCTGCTGACGCGCCGCACGAAGTCGAGCTCGGGCTCGACCCAGGTGGAGAAGCCGTCGACCTCCTCATCGCCGTCGGCGGCCTCTAGCCATGTGATCTCGACCTCGGGGACGTCCGCGGGCACCCCACTGGTGCTGTCCGCCCGCCGGTCGTGCCGCTTTCCCATGTCGTCGCTACTCATGTCGGTGCCTCCCACCGCACAGGTGTAGGGCCCGGAGCCACAAGCTTGCACCGCGCCGGCTCCCCTGTTCACGCGGATTTCGCCTCGTTGGTTCCGGGTGCTCCTGCATCGACCCCCGTACTATACAAAAGTCAAGTGACAACCACACGCGAGCGAAGCTTCGCCGGTAGGGTTGATACCCGTGAGCAAGCGGTCCTACGACCAGCCAGGCTGCGGCTTGGCCACAGCCCTGGACCTGCTCGGCCAACGCTGGACGCTGTTGATCGTCCGTGAGCTGATGGTAGGGCCGCTGCGCTACACCGATCTGCTGTCACGCCTGAGCGGCATCGGTACGAACCTCCTGGCCAGCCGGCTGCGCCAACTCGAACAGGCCGCCGTCCTGGGGCGCCACGAACTACCCCCGCCAGCGGCGTCGGTGGTGTACGAGCTCACCGAGCGTGGCCGCCAGCTGGAATCCATCGTCACCGGCCTGGCCACCTGGGGCCGGCAGTACGTCGACGACGCCGCCGGTGTCGAGCTCGACGTCCGCAGCGAGGCCTTCGCCCTCCATTGCGCCTTCCGGCCCGAGCGGGCCCGGTACGTCGACGACGTCTACCAGTTCGAGGTCGAGAGCGCGGTGATGCACGCCCGGGTGCACGAGGGTCGACTGGAGACAGGCGTCGGACCTGTCCCCTATCCCAAGGCCACCATCCGCCTCGATCGGCACACCTGGACGGCGCTGTTGAGAGGAGAGGTGGAGGACCTCGCCGCCAGGGGCGGTGGCTTGGACGTCGAGGGCGATCGGGCCGCGGCGCGCCGGGCCCTACGGGTGTTCGGGCGACCCGGCGCCGTCAAGAGCCCTGGGACGACAGCGTCTCGATGAGCGCGGCCAGCTCCAGGGGCTTGTCGCCCTGGATGCTGTGCCCGGCACCTTCCACCTCCACCACCTGCGCCTGGGGACGCCGCCGCAGGAGCTCGCTCACATCGGCGTCGTCGACGACGCTGCCCTCCGCCCCGCCCCGGGCCAGCAGCAGGCGCACCTCCGGAGCAACGGCGTCGAGGTCGTCCCACATCACGGCCCGGTCGAAGGCGGGGGCGTCGCCAGCACGACCGCGCCGGTCGTAGCGCCAGCGCCACGACCCGTCGGGCTCGCGCTGGGCGTTGTGGATGATGCCCCGTCGCAGGGAGCTGACGCTGCGGGTGGGGTTGTACTCGACCGTGCGCTCGAGGATGTCGGCGAACGACGGGAAATCGGGAGGCCCCTCGATGAACTCGTGGATGTGCTTCGCCTTCTCGCGCGTCACCCCCGGTGTGACGTCGACCAGCAGCAGCCGGCGCACCAGCTCGGGGTGGCGGGCGGCGAGGGACACCACGACCAGGCCGCCCAGGGACATGCCCACGACCAAGGCGGCGTCCGGTGCCAGGAGCCGCACGGCCACCGCAACGTCGTCGGCCAGGTTGCGCGGGTCGTAGGCGCGGTCGTCCCTCCACGACGAGTGACCGTGGCCCGCCAGGTCGACGGCCAGGGCCGGCAGGCCCAGGGCCAGGACGACCGTGTCCCAGGTGTGGGCGTTCTGGGCGGTGCCGTGCACGAGCACGAGTTCCGGTGTCCCGCTCCCCCACAGCAGACCGGACAGCTCCCTGCCGTCGTCCAGGGTGACGTGCGTGCGCGTCACCGGCGGCAGGTCGTCGGCCGGGAGGCCGTACTCGGTCGCGTTCTCGTGCAGGTAGGCGAGCTCGTCGTAGGCGAAGTCGTCCGCGGTGGGATCGGTCGAGGCCATGGGCCGAGTCTGCCCCGGCCCGAGCCCACGCGCCGCACCGGCGGCACTGGCCTTCAGGCGTCGCGGCGCATGGGAACGTGAGGGATGCCGTCGTCCAGGTAGGCGTCACCCGTGCGCGCGAACCCCAGCGCCTCGTACCAGCCCTCGAGGTGGGCCTGGGCGTCCAGGACCCATGGCGCCTCGCTGGTGGCCACAGCTCGGCGCACGAGAAGGTCGGCCAGACCTCGGCGACGATGGTCGTGCCGGGTGACCACCCGGCCGATGCGCCGGGCGGCACCGTCGTCGAGGAGCCTCAGGTAGGCGACGGGCAGGCCCCGCCGATCGTCGATCCACAGATGGCGGGTGCCCGCCTCGTTGTCACGCCCGTCGATCTCGCGGTAGGCGCACTGCTGCTCGACGACGAACACGTCGACGCGCAGGGCCAGCAGGCCGAGCAACGTCTCGGGCTCGAGCTCGGGGGTGCGCCGGTCGTGGACGACCGGGTCGCCGGTCACCGCGGTCACGACACCAGGACGGACACGCCCCCCGCCACCAGGGACAGGACCATCGCCACGACGATCACCACCGCCAGCCAGAAGACGGCAGGGCTTCGCTGCCGCAGGGGCCGTAGGTCACCGCTGGGCGTGTAGGTGCGCTGGGGCCGGCGGCGCCGCGCGTTGGGGCGTGACATCCCCTGCAACCTATCCGTCGACCGCGGCGGTGCCCGGGCCGCGCTCGACCGCCTCGAGACGGGACCCGATATCGAGCCAGCGCTCCTCGGCGTCAGCCAGGCGCCTGTCCACGGCTGCCAGCTCTTCTCCGAGCTCGGCGAGGGCGCGGTGGTCGCGGCGCGCGTCGATCAAGCGCACCTGCAACCGGTCCCGCTCGGCCTGCAGCTCGCCCAGCTCCCGCTCGATTCCGGCCAGGCGGTACCGCAGCGTCGATGGGGACGGGTCGCGAGGACCGGCCCCTGCGGGAGCCTGCCGTCGGCGGAGCGGCCCGGGGCCACCCTGGGTATGGGCGGGGCCTCGGCCGCGCTGCCACACGGCGTCGCCACCGGCGACCAACTCGAGGCGTCCCCCCTCCACGGCCACGACGTGCTCGACGACCCGCTCCAGGAAGGCCCGGTCATGGCTCACCGTGACCAGCGCTCCCGCGAAGCCTTCCAGGAAGTCCTCCAGGGCCCGCAGGGTGGGCAGGTCCAGGTCGTTGGTGGGCTCGTCCAGCAGCAGCACGTTGGGCCGCTGGGCCAGCACAGCCAGCAGCTCGAGCCGGCGCCGCTCGCCTCCCGACAGCGTGGCCACCGGGGCCATCTGGGCGTCGTGGTCGAACCAGAACCGTTCCATCAGCGCCGTGACCGAGTCGTCGGGACCCGTGTCGGGACCGGTCAGCACCTCCCGGGCCCGGAGCCGTGGGTCCAGCGCCCGTCCCTGCTGGTCGAGGTAGCCGACGGCGACAGTGCTGCCCCGGAGGACGCTGCCGAGGTCGGGTCGGAGCCGGCCGGCCATCAGGTCGAGCAGGGTCGACTTGCCAGAGCCGTTGGCCCCGATCACCCCCAACCGTGACCTGCGGTCGAGCTGAAGGTCGACGTGCTCGAACAGCGGTGGTCCCCCCGCATACCCGAAGCTCACATCGGCGAGCTCCACGACCCGTCGACCCAGCCGCGGCGATCCCAACGTGTCCAGGCCGAGTCCCGAGGCGCGGACGTCGACGGGGAAGCGCCCGGGCTCGACGACGCGCCTGGCCGCCACCAGGCGGGAGCGGGGCTTGCGGCGCCGCGCCCTGGCCCCCCGCTGCAGCCAGGCCAGCTCCTGGCGAGCCAGGATCCGCCGGCTGGCCTCGGCCTTGTGCTGGCGGGCCTCCCGCTCCGCCTCGGCCGCCAGCCAGGCCCGGTAGCCGCCTTCGTGCAGCGACCAGCCGGAACGGTCGAGGGCGACGGTGCGGGTGGTGACCCGATCGAGGAACGCCCGGTCGTGGGTCACGAGCACCAGGGCGCCGCTACGGGACGCCAGGTGGTCCTCCAGCCAGAGGATCCCGTCCAGGTCGAGATGGTTGGTGGGTTCGTCGAGCACCAACAGGTCGGAGTCGCTGGCCAGGGCCTGGGCCAAGGCGGTCCGCTTGGCCTGACCACCCGACAGCTCGGCCACCGGTCGCGCCATCAGCGGCCCCAGCCCCAGGCGCTCGGCAGCGGCCGCCGCCTGCCAGCCCTCCCCCACCACCTCCAGCACCGTCCCGGTGCCCAGATCGGGCCGCTGGCCCAGGTGGGCGAGCCGCAGCCCTCGCCGGTGGCGCACCGCTCCCTGCGCGGGCTCCACGTCTCCGGCCACGATGCCCAGCAGCGTCGACTTGCCCGCGCCGTTCATGCCCACCACACCGATGCGGTCACCGGTGGCGATCGTCAGCCGCAGGTCCTCGAACAGAGGCCGCTCGGGGCGCCGGGCCGACACGCCGTCCACATCGACGAGGATCACGCCCCTGGACCGCCGACCGTCAGGAGCTCTCCTCGAGCGCCGACCGTCAGGAGCTCTCCTCGAGCGCCGACCGTCAGGAGCTCTCCTCGAGCTCTGTGCGCAGGGCTCGGATGCGTCGCTCCAGGGCCTCCCGGTCCGTCGCCTCGTCGATGCGCTGGTTGATCTGGAAGGCGTGGGTGACGTTGCCCATGTCCCCCGCCGGAGAGCCCCCGGCCTGGGAGACCAGGTTGATGCGGTCTCGCAGCATGCGGTCGAGCTGCTCCTCCAGGCGACGCAGCTCGTCGGCGATCTGTGCCCTGGGGCGTGCCGGCACCACCAGCTCCCGCACCCGCGCCCGCAGCGTCTCGAGCTCGGCGGCCAGCTCGGCGCGCTCGGCGGACGCAGACTCGGGCAGCTCGTCGAAGCGGGCCCGGGCCGTGGCCAGAGCAGCGAAGGCGTCTTCGAAGGACCCCACGGCGCAATTGTGCCCGCCAGAGACGCCCGATCGCCTTCCGGCCGGCTCGGCGCCGTCGCCGCTCCTCAGTCAGGCGGCGGGCCCACGTACCGAGCCCGGGGCCGGATGATGCGGTTGGCATCCATCTGCTCGATGGCGTGAGCAGTCCATCCGATGTTGCGGCTGATGGCGAACGTCGGCGTGAACAGCTCCTGGGGCAGGCCGACCAGGTGGAGCACGACTCCCGCGTAGTACTCGACGTTGGTGCGCAGCTCCCGGCCCGGTCGGTGCCGCTGCAACGCATCGAGGATGGTCCCCTCCACCTCGAGGGCGAGGTCCACGATCGGCCCGCCCAGCTCCACAGCCGTGCGCTTGAGCAGCGCGGACCTGGGATCCTCGGTGCGGTACACCCGATGGCCGAAGCCCATGATGCGGCGACCGTCGGCGAGCGCCTCGTCCACCCATTCGGCGGCCCGGTCGGCCGTCTCGATCTGGCGCAGCATGTCCAGGGCCAGGCTTGGCGCTCCACCGTGCAGGGGGCCCGACAGCGCGCCCATGGCCGCCACGACCGCCGAGCCCAGATCGGCACCCGTCGACGTCACCGTGCGCGCCGTGAACGTCGAGGCGTTGAAGTCGTGATCGACGGTGAGGACGAGGTACCGCTCGAGGGCCCCGACGTGCTCGGGTTCGGGCTCACTCCCCGTCACCATGCGCAGGTAGTCCTCGGCAAGGTGGCGGCCGGGGGCGGGAGCCACCGGGTCCCTGCCCTGCGCCAGCCGCCACAGCGATGCCGTCAGGGTGGGCAGCACCGCCACCAGGCGCAGGGCCTGGTGGCGGATCACGTCGGCGGAGAGATCCAGCCACGGCCCGAACCCCTCGGCCTCCGCCAGCAGGGACAGAGCCGTGCGCGGACCGGCGAGGGACTGCGCCCCTGTGGTCGATGCGATGGCCGGCAGGGCAGCGGTCACCTCGGGCGGAAGGAGCCGGAGCCGGCCGGTGGTGGCGGCGAAGGCATCGAGCTCCTCGGCGTCCGGGAGGCGGCCTCGGTGCACAAGGTGCCACACCTCCTCGGTGGAGCGGCGCTCGGCCAGTTCCGGTGCCGGGTAGGCGCCGTAGTGGTAGAAACCCTCCTCCCCGCGCACGCTGCCGATCCGGGTCTCGGCCACCACCACACCCTCCAAGCCCGGGGGTGCTGTCCAGCCTGCGGTCGTCGTGTCCATCTCTTCCTCCGTTTCTCTCCGCAGTCTGGACCCGTACATGTAAGTGATCAACATTGATCGCAAATCAATGTACAGTGCGGCCGGTGGAGTCACAACTCGTGGACGCGGCCACGGCCGCGGCCGCCCTCGGGATCCAGCGGCCCACGCTCTACGCCTACGTGTCGCGGGGGCTGCTGCAGCCACACCGGCGTCCAGGCGACCGGCGCAGCTGGTTCGACCCCGCCGATCTGGAGCGGCTGCGCCGGCGCGGCCGCGGATCCGCGAGCACCACTGCAGGCGACGTGGCGATCCGCTCGGCGATCACCCTCATCGCCGATGGGCACTACTGGTATCGCGGCCGCGACCCCGTCGAGCTGGCTGGCTCTGTCACCTTCGAGCAGGTGGCGGAGCTGCTGTGGACGGGCGAGCTGCGCGACCCGGTGCCCTCTTGGCCCGACCCAACCGACCTGGCTGCGCTGGGTGAGCAGTTGCGGGCCGCACTCGGAGCACGGGCCACGGCCTCGGACCTGGTGAGAACGGCCGTCCCCGTGCTGGCGGCGCGTGACCCGCTGCGCACCGACCTGAGACCAGAGGCGGTGGCCCGCATCGGGCGGCACCTGCTTCCCTCGCTGGTGGGCCTGCTGTCCGGAACC
>Ga0299914_10003850_pt1 | contig 10687 bp, 8 predicted proteins | sample RVTome_10_FD_201361 | JGI IMG/M metagenome (GOLD analysis project Ga0299914, IMG submission 201361) | Soil microbial communities from uranium-contaminated site in the Upper Colorado River Basin, Wyoming, United States - RVT153D57 (version 2) ... | reverse complement strand
CGTCGTTGGCGGCCGCGTGCTTGCGCATCACCCGGGCGTGCGCCTCGGCGTTGCGGGCGAACCCGTCGTACGGACCGACCACGCCGGCGAGCTCGGCCGAGCGCTTGTACGCAGTGCCGGTCATCAGCGACGTGATCGCGCCCGCGAGCGCACGTCCACCGTCGGAGTCGTAGCCGAGGCCGCAGGCCATCAGCAGCGCGCCGAGGTTGGCGTAGCCGATGCCGAGCTGGCGGTAGGCCCGGGTGGTGTCACCGATCGCCTCGGTCGGGAAGTCGGCGAAGCTGATCGAGATGTCCATCGCGGTGATCACGATCTCGACCGCCTTGACGAACCCGTCGACGTCGAACCGGCCGTCCTCGGTGAGGAACTTCATCAGGTTCAGGGACGCGAGGTTGCACGAGGAGTTGTCGAGGTGCATGTACTCCGAGCACGGGTTGGACGCGGTGATCCGGCCCGTCTCGGGCGTCGTGTGCCAGTCGTTGATCGTGTCGTCGTACTGGATGCCGGGGTCGGCGCACTCCCAGGCAGCCTTGGCGATCTTGTCCCACAGCGTGCGCGCGTCGATCTCCTCGATGACCTCGCCGGTCATGCGAGCCCGCAGCCCGAACGTGGTGCCCTCGTCGACCGCACGCATGAACGCGTCGGTGACGCGCACGGAGTTGTTGGCGTTCTGGTACTGCACCGAGGTGATGTCGTTGCCGCCCAGGTCCATGTCGAACCCGGCGTCGCGCAGCACGCGGATCTTGTCCTCCTCGCGCGCCTTGGTCTGCACGAACTCCTCGATGTCGGGGTGGTCGACGTCGAGCACGACCATCTTGGCCGCCCGGCGGGTCGCGCCACCGGACTTGATCGTGCCCGCGGACGCGTCCGCACCGCGCATGAAGCTGACCGGGCCGGAGGCGGTACCGCCGGAGGAGCGCAGCAGCTCCTTGCTGGAACGGATGCGGGAGAGGTTGAGGCCGGCACCGGAGCCGCCCTTGAAGATCAGGCCCTCCTCCTTGTACCAGTTCAGGATGGAGTCCATCGAGTCGTCGACCGACAGGATGAAGCAGGCCGAGACCTGCTGCGGCGAGTTGGTGCCGACGTTGAACCACACCGGCGAGTTGAAGCTGAAGTACTGGTGCAGCAGCAGCCAGGTGAGCTCGTGCTCGAAGACCTCCGCGTCGGCGGGCGTGGCGAAGTAACCGTCCTCCTCACCGGCCCTGCGGTAGGTCTTCACCACGCGGTCGATCAGCTGCTTGAGGCTCCACTCGCGCTGGTCGCTGCCGACCGCGCCGCGGAAGTACTTCGAGGTGACGATGGTGGTGGCGTTCATGCTCCACGACTCGGGGAACTCCACACCGCGCTGCTCGAAGACCGTCTCGCCGGTCTTCCAGTTCTGCTGCACGACGTCACGACGCTCCCACGTCACCTCGTCGTACGGGTGCACTCCCTGGGTCGTGAACGCGCGTGCGATCTTCAAGCCGCCCTGGGGCTTCGCCGCGCGTCCGGATGCGCCTGCCCGGCCACTCACCGTCTCTGTCATGGGGCCTCTCCCTCGTCCTCGTCGCTGAGTCGGGTCTCGACTGCTGCTGTCCTGGTCATGTGCTTCGGTGCTGCTCGGGTACTGCTCAGTGCTGCTCGGTGCTGCTGGTGCATCGGTGCTGGTGCTGGTGACTGCTTGGTGGCCCGCCGCGCAGAGCTTCCCCTCTCCGCGCGGCGGGCGATCTAGGTGTGCCGCGACCGCGCCGGTGTGACCCCGGGGCGGGCCGTGTCGCCCGGCGCCGCGTCCGCCGGGATCGGCGGCGGGTCGGCCCGCGCCGCCGCCGGTGCGGGACGCTCGGCACGCAGCATCGCGATCTCGGTCTCGAAGTCGTCGGCCGACTCGAAGCTGCGGTAGACACTCGCGAACCGCAGGTAGGCCACCTCGTCGAGCTCGCGCAGCGGTCCCAGGATCGCCAGCCCCACCTCGTGAGCCGGCACCTCCGCCCAGCCGCTGGCGCGCAGCGCGTCCTCGACCTGCTGGCCGAGCCGGGCCAGGTCGTCGTCGCCGACCGGGCGGCCCTTGCACGCCTTCGCGACGCCGGCGATCGCCTTGACGCGGTCGAAGGGCTCGGTGGCGCCGGAGCGCTTCAGCACCGCGAGCTGCATCTGCTCGACCGTGCTGAACCGCTTCTGGCAGTCCGAGCACTGCCGACGCCGGCGGATCGCGCCACCGTCGTCGGCGGTGCGCGAGTCGATCACGCGGGTGTCGGTATGACGGCAGTACGGGCAATGCATGGCTGCTTCACACCTCCCCCGGGTCGGTCGCCGCTGGGGACGACTCTGTGGACTTCCTGTGTAGAACCTCGATCCTGCTGTGGACCGAGAACCACAATCTGTGGACTACTTACACCCCTGTAACTACTAGATCTAGGGGTACGCTACGTGGCCCTCCCCTCGGAATCAAGGCAGCTGCGCCGCGAGTTCGGCGTGGCCGCGTTTGCGCAGGTCAGAAGCGGAACGACCCGTTCGTCCCGGCGTGTCGACGGCGTTTCGGACCTCTGCGACCACACCCGACCAGCGTCCCATCGGGCACCGACAGCCGACGTGACCGTGGAGGCGGCCAGACCCCGGTGGCAGAGCCCGGCTCATGGCCGTCGGCGCCCGCGGAGAAGGCCCGGTCTGGGCGTTGTGAGAGACTCGGCCGACCCTGTCCCACGGCACCTCGTCGTACCCGTCACGGGAGACCTCACTGCGTACGCACACTGCGGCACACCAGCCCGGTGCCGTTTCGACGCGACTCACGATCGCCGGTTGGGCACTGCACCTGTACACCGCCAGCGGGACGGTGCTGGCCCTGTTCGCGGTCGTCGCGGCCGTGGACGGCGAGACCATCCGCGCCCTGTGGCTGCTGCTGGCCACGCTGGCCATCGACGGCACCGACGGGATGCTCGCCCGCCGGCTGCGGGTCAAGGAGACCATCCCCTGGTTCGACGGTGCCCGCCTCGACGACATCGTCGACTACATCACCTACACGTTCGTACCCGTGGTGCTTCTCTGGACCGGCGACTACCTGCCGTCGGGAGCGCTCGGCGCGGTCTTCGCCGCACTGCCGCTGCTGGCGTCGAGCTTCCAGTTCTGCCGCGTCGACGCGAAGACCGATGACCACTTCTTCCTCGGTTTCCCGAGCTACTGGAACGTGGTGGCGTTCTACGTCATCGTGCTCGGCCTGTCCCCCGCCGTCGCGGCCGGGCTACTGCTGACCTGCTCCGTGCTCGTCTTCGTGCCCGTGCGCTACATCTACCCCTCGCGTACGGCGGTCTTCCGCCGGCTCAACATCTGGCTGACCGCGGGCTGGCTGGTGGCGTACGCCGTCCTGCTGGCGCAGATGCCCGACCCCAACCCGGTCGTGGTCGGCCTGTCGCTGGCCTACATCGCCTACTACGCGGCGCTCAGCGTCTACCTGACCCTGACGCGGTCCGGCAGCGGGTCGCCGTCCACGACGCCACACCAGGTGTCCGAAGCCGCCGGCGTGGCCAAGCCCGGCGACTGACCCGTGCCGCTCGGGATCGGGGCGGCGCTCGCGGCCGCGGTCGTGTTCGGCGTCGCGGCGATCATGCAGGCGGTCGGCGCCCGTCGGGTGCCTCCCGCCGCGGGCCTCGACCCGCGGATGCTGTTGAAGCTGCTGCGGCAGCCGGTCTTCGTGGCCGCTGTGCTGCTCAACGTGCTGGGCTTCCTGCTGCACCTCGTCGCGCTGCGGGCCCTGCCGCTGTACCTCGCCCAGGGCGGCATCGCGGCCAGCCTGGTGGTGACCGCGGCGCTGGCGGTCCGGGTGTTCGGCGACCGACTGCGCACCGCGGAGTGGCTCGCCGTCGCGGCCGTGTTCGCCGGGCTGGGGCTGATGACGACCGCCTCGGGCCCGACGGGTGTGGACCGCGCGAGCACGGGGTTCATGCTCGGGCTGTGCGTGGCGCTGATGCTGATCGCCGTGGCAGGCGTGGTGGTCAGCCGTTCGCACCGGCCGCTGGTGCCGGCCGCGCTCGGCACGCTCGCGGGACTGGGCTTCGCCGTGGACAGCGTCGCGATCCGCGTGCTGCCCGGGTTCACCCCGCTGGAGCTGGCTCAGTCGGGCGCGACGTACGTGTTCCTGGCCAGTGCCGGACTGTCCTTCCTGCTGTACTCCATCGGGCTGCAGCGAGGTGCGGTCACGGCGGCCACCGCGCCGATGATCGTGATGCAGACGGCGGTGCCCGCGGTCGTCGGCGTGCTTCTGCTCGACGACGGAGTGCGTTCGGGACTCCTGCCGGTGGCGCTCGTCGGCCTCGTGCTCACCGCCGGAGGGGCCGCGCGGCTGGCGCGGTTCCAGGGTGGGTCACCGCAGGTCGGCCGCAGCCCGGGCAGTCCCGCTCAGGGACCGGCTCCCGGCTGAGGCACCGGCTCCGGTCAGACCTGCTCCAGTCGGCGTGGGTCAGGCAGAGACCAGGCTGGCACGCCTGGTGCCGAGTGCGCGGGTGCGCGTGCGCATCGCGGCCTTGCGGGCCTCGCGGGCCACTGCCTCGTCGGGGTGGTGACCGGCGAGAAGGTCGAGCGCGTCGAGGGTCTGCGGGTGGTCGCAGCGCCACAGCTGGGCCATGATCCGCTCCTGGCCCTCGCGGCTGCCGCGCGCGTCCATGGCCGCGAGGTGTGCACGCACCTCGGACTCGTCGGCACCGACGATGCACGCCAGAGTGTCGACGAAGAGCCACTGCAGATCCTGCTCGGACGTCGTGTTCTCCACGCTCACGAGGGTGACACCGAGCACCGACAATCCCCCGGACGCCGCGCCGAGCGGCACCGAGTTCGGACGGACCGAAGGACGCTAGGAGGGCACCTCGCGGACGACGTCGCGCGGGCGCTTGTCGTTACGCAGGCCGAGGAAGCGCGGATGACGCAGCTGGCCGTCGCGGGTCCACTCGGTGAACGACACGTTGCCCACCAGCTTCGGCTCGGCCCAGTGCACGTCCTTCCTCGGCAGCAGCGGGCCCTGCTCGAACGGCGGTGACGAACGTTCCAGGTCGTTGAGCTGTCCGTGCATCGAGCGAAGCATGGCCGTGTCGAACCCGGTACCGACCTTGCCGGCGTACACCAGGTCGCCGCCCTTGGAGTAGTAGCCGAGCAGCAGCGCGCCGAAGCCGACCCGCGACCCGCGCGGGTCGGTCCACCCGCCGATCACGAACTCCTGACCCTGCTCGCACTTGAACTTCAGCCAGTCCTTGGTGCGCCCCGACGGGTACGACGCGTCGGCGCGCTTGGCGATCAGACCCTCCCAGCCCTTGGCGCACGCCTCCTCGAAGTACTTCTCGCCGTCGGCGTTGCGATGCGTCGTGAACCGCAGCGGGTCGCCCCAGTCGAAAAGTTCGCGCAACAGCGCTTTGCGCTCACGCAACGGCAGCCGCCGCGTGCTGTGCCCGTCGAGGTGCAGCAGGTCGAACACGTAGTAGAAGATCGCCACGCCCGTGCGCCGGGCCCGTTCGGCGCTGGTCAGGTGGATCCTGGGCTGCAGCGCGGAGAAGCTCGTCTGCGCGCCGTCGAAGGCCACCACCTCGCCGTCGACGGCGAAGCTCGGACTCTGCTGCGCCTCCAGCGCCTCCACCACCTCGGGGAACGCCGGCCCCTGGTCGCCGCCGGTGCGGCTGCGGAGCCACGCGTGCTCACCGTCGTAGTAGGCCAGGCAGCGCACCCCGTCGAGCTTGCGCTCGTAGACCCACTTGTCGCCGGAGAAGCGCTCGTGCGTCAACGTCGCGAGTGCCGGGCCGGGCACGCTGCTCAGTTTCTCGGCCATGCCTCAGTCCTACCCGATCGACCTGCCGGGCGCCGGGGACGCCGCGCAGGCACGGCGCCCCCGGTGCGGCTCCCCCGGCATAGGACGTGTTCCCTAGTGCTCGACGCCCACCGGCTCGCGGTCGGACTCGACCGGCGCCCGCGGGTGCCGCAGAGACAGCAGCCCACCGAGGACCATCGTGATCACCAGGCCGATGCCGGTGTACCAGGTGAACCCGATCAGCTCCGCCTGGAACAGGAACAGGTACGCCATCGTCGCGACCGCGACGAGGAACGCGATCATCGCGTCGAGCTGGAGCGCACGCGGCACGAAGATGCCGAGGAAGAACGCGCCCAGCAGTCCGCCGTACGTGATCCCGGCGACGGACAGGCCCAGCTCCACGACCGGGTTGTCCGTGTTGGTGAACAGGTTGGCGAACACGATGAAGACGGCGCCCCAGCCGATTGTGGTGATCCGGCTGATCCGCAGGGCCTTCTCGTCCGAGGCAGGCTCGCCGACGAACTTCTCGTACAGGTCGGTCATCGTCGACGACGACAGTGCGGACAGCGAGGAGGAGAGCGTGCTCATCGCCGCGGCGAGGATCCCGGCCAGCAGCAGCCCGGACAGCCCGACCGGCAGCCCCTCCACGATGAACCGCGGGAAGATGTCGTCGCCGGCCGGCGATGCGCCGATCTGCTCGGGGGTCTGCTGGTCGTAGTACCCCCACAGCGCCAGGCCCACGAACAGGAACACCGCGAACTGCGCGAACACGATCACGCCGCTGCCGATCAGGGCGAGCTGCGCGTCCTTCAGGCTGCGGCAGCTCAGCAGCCGTTGCACGATGATCTGGTCGGCGCCGTGCGAGGCCATCGAGAGCAGCGCGCCGCCGACGATCGCGGTGACGAACGCGTACGGCGACGACACCGGGTCGGACGCGAAGTCGAAGAGCCTGGTCTTGCCCGCGGCCACGGCCTCGCCCCAGAAGCCGCTGCCGGCACCGTTGACGAGAACGGCGAGCGCCAGCAGCGCACCGAGGACGTAGACCCCCATCTGGAACACGTCGACCCAGACCACCGCGCGGATGCCGCCGATGTAGGTGTAGACGACGGTCACCAGCGACAGCACCACGATGATCCAGAAGAAGGACACGTCCATGCCCATCCCGTCCAGGATCACCTTCACCGGGATCGCGCAGGCGAACATGCGCACGCCGTCGGCGAGGAGCCGCGTGCCCAGGAACGCCACCGACGCGGTGCTCTGCATGCCCCGGCCGAACCGTTTGCCGAGATAGGCGTACGCCGTGACCATCTCGCCGGCGTAGTACTTCGGCAGCAGCACGAACGCCACCACGATCCGACCGATCAGGTAGCCGATCGCGAGCTGCAGGAAGGTGATGTCGCCGAGGTAGGCGACCGCGGGCACGCTGATGACGGTCAGCGCGCTGGTCTCGGTGGCCACCACCGACAGCGCCACGGCCCACCAGGGCAGGTCGCGGTCACCGAGGAAGTAGCCCTTGAGGGTCTTCTGTTTGCCGGACAGCCAGAGTCCGACGACCGCCGAGGCGACGAGGTAGGCCACGATCACTGCGAGATCGAGTCCGCGCATGGGGTCCTCCAGGGTGCGAAGTGTTGCGACTGAGTCGGGTGGCTAGGTGGTCGGACTGATGCGGAGTCGGGTGGGGCGATGATGCGGTGCCGCCGGCAGCTCCATCGGGCGGGACCCCGGCACGAACGTGCCGAGGAGGCTGGGGTGTCGCGCGCCCGTGCAGCTGGGCACGGTCGCGGGTACGCCGTGCCAGCCGAGGAACCCCAGCAGCGCGAGCAGGAAGGCCTCCTTGGCGTCCGACGGCACACCCGCGTCGGCGCTGTCGCGCACCGAGACGTCCCCGAGACGCTCGGTGAGCATCCGCATCAGCGTCGGGTTGCGCGCGCCACCGCCGGACACCAGAAGGTCCTCGACGGCGTACGCGCGGCAGGCGTCCGCGACCGTGCGCGCAGTCAGCGCGGTCACGGCCGCGACCACGTCGTCGCCCGGCTCGGCTCCCGCCTGGGCGCAGGCCCGGCGCAGGTAGTCCCCGTGGAACAGCTCCTTGCCGGTGGACTTCGGCGGCTGCAGCGCGTAGTAGGGCTCCTCCAGGAGTACGTCGAGCAGCTTCTCGTCGATCTGACCTTTGGCGGCGTGCAGCCCGTCGCGGTCGAAGGACTCGGCCCCGTCGGTCAGCCAGCCGACCGCGGCATCGACCAGCGCGTTGCCCGGGCCGGTGTCGAACGCGCGCGGCTCGTCGCCGGGGCGTACGACCGTCAGGTTGGCGATCCCGCCGATGTTCAGCGCGGCGGACGGGCGACCGCTCTCCGCGAGCAGCAGCACGTCCAGCGTGCTCGCCAGCGGCGCCCCATGCCCGCCGGCGGCGACGTCGCGGGTGCGAAGGTCGGCGACGACGGGGAGCCCGGTCGCCTCCGCGATCCAGGCCGGCTGCCCGAGCTGCAGCGTCCCGCGGACGGCGGAATCCTCGACCCAGTGGAACAGCGTCTGTCCGTGGGAGACCACCAGGTCGGCGTGGCCGTCGCACAGCTCGGCGACCCCGCGGCGGGCCGCGGCCGCGAACTCCTGGCCGACCCCGGTGTCGATGCGGCAGACGGTCTCCATCGTCGTCTGGGCCGGGGGCAGCGCGGCCAGGATGTCGGCGCGCAGCGGCGTGCTGTACGGCACCTCGAGGTGGCCGAGCGGTGCGAGCACGACCGCGTCGGCGTCGAGGGACAGGTCGGCCGCGGCGACGTCGATGCCGTCGACGGACGTACCCGAGATGAGACCCACGACGATCACGGTGCACCCTCCTCGCCGAGGGCATCGCGGACGCTGCCGCCTGCGCGGGCCAGACGGTGGCGGGCTTCGTCGGCTCCCACGCCCGACAGCAGCACGACGATCGCGATCTTCACCTGGCCATCGGCCTCGCCGAGCACCTTGTCGGCCTCGGCGGCGTCGGCCCCGGTCACCTCGGCGACGATGCGCTGACCCCGTCGCCACAGCTTCTCGTTGGTGACGCGCATGTCGACCATCCGGTTGCCGTAGACCTTGCCGAGCCTGACCATGACCGCGGTCGAGAGCGTGTTCAGCACGAGCTTCTGCGCGGTGCCGGCCTTCATCCGGGTCGAGCCGGCGACCACCTCCGGCCCGGTGGCGACCTCGATGGCGTGCTCGACCTGACGGCCCAGCGCGCTGTCGCTGTTGTTGGCGATGCCGATCGTCGCCGCTCCTGCCTTGGCGGCCGCCTCCACGGCGGCGAGGACGTACGGCGTGCGTCCGGAGGCGCTGATGCCAACCACGACGTCCGCGGGACCGACTCCCGTACGGTCGATGTCGGCCCGCGCCGCGTCCTCGTCGTCCTCGGCTCCCTCGGCCGCCTCCATCACCGCCGAGGAGCCGCCGGCGACGAGCGCGACCACCATGTCGGTCCCGGCGCCGTACGTCGGCAGCAGCTCGGCGGCGTCGAGCACCGCGAGCCTCCCGGACGTCCCCGCGCCGACGTAGACCAGGCGCCCGCCTGCGCGCAGCCGCTGGCTCACCACGTCGACGGCGGCGGCGATCGCGGCCCGTGCACGGCCGACCGCGGGGGCGATCAGTGCGTCCTCGTCGACCAGGAGGTTCACCAGGTCGGTCGTCGACCGGTCGTCGAGGTCGGCGAGGTCCGGCCGTGCGGCCTCGGTCTGCAGTGTGTGCAGTCCGGAGGCGACGTCGTCGCCGGTGGGGGCCGACGCCGCGACCAGGTCACCTGCGGCGAACCGCGTGACCAGCGTGGCGTGCGGCAGCGTGCGTGCGGCGGCCAGGATGCGTGCCCCGTCGAGAGCATCGCCGCGCGGCGGCACGCGACGCGCGTACGGCAGCCGGCGACGCACCTCGACCTCGAACGCGTCGGTGAGCAGCGCCCCCGCATCGAAAAGCCCACCGGCCGTCGTCACCGTCACACCGCGTGGGCCGAAAACCCGGGATGCGCCGGCGGCGCAGCGGGCCAGCTCGACACCGGCCTGCTCCAGGATCGCGACGGCCTCGATGTCGCCGATCTCGGCGGCGGCGATGACGTCGGGCACGAAGGCGGCCACCTCGCGCGGTGGGTTGGCGGCGCCGTGCACGATGCTCGGCAGCAGCTCCAGCGGGCCGAACCGCGCCAGGGCGTGCCGGTGCAGCATGGCCGAGCCACCACGTCCGTCCTGGTGCCGCAGCGCGCTGGCCAGCCCCGCCCGTCCGATGGCGAAGCCGCTGCCGTCGTCGCCGAGCAGGTAACCCCAGCCGTCGGACACCGACCACCGGCCGGTGGCGTCGACGCCGAGGGCCACCACGCCGGTTCCCGCGGTGACGACGATGCCCGGCTCGCCACCGAGCGCGCCTACGTGGGCGATCGTCATGTCGCTGGTCAGCACGACCTCGTCGAACTCAAGGCGCTGCGCGAGCGCGGCCGCGACTGCCGACGCCTTGTGCTGCGCCCGCCCCAGCCCGGCCAGTCCCACCACCACAGTGTCGGCCGCGCGGGTGCCGAGCGCCGCCGCGGTCTCGCTCACCGCCGCGGTCGCCGACTCCACCCCGTTGCTCTCGGCGATGCCGGCGCTGCCGGGGCAGGTCGCCTCCGCGACCCGCCGGTCACGGTCGTACAGCGCGCCCTTGCAGCCGGTCTTGCCGACGTCGAAGGCGAGGACACGCGAGACCGGCGGCGCGTTCATGGGATCACCTGGTCGGGCACGATCGGGGTCTCGATGCGGTAGCGGTCGCCGCGGTAGACCGACCGGACGTACTCCACGACCCGCCCGTCCTGGTCCCGCGAGGCGCGTTCGAACAACAGCGCGGGCGAGTGCAGCGGGACCTCGAGCCGGTCGGACTCCTCGGCGTCGGTGACGGTGGGCTCGATGGTCTGCACGCCACCGGAGATGCGGACGC
>Ga0299914_10003849_pt1 | contig 10687 bp, 9 predicted proteins | sample RVTome_10_FD_201361 | JGI IMG/M metagenome (GOLD analysis project Ga0299914, IMG submission 201361) | Soil microbial communities from uranium-contaminated site in the Upper Colorado River Basin, Wyoming, United States - RVT153D57 (version 2) ... | reverse complement strand
ACGAGGTCCGCCGCCGGTGCCGTGAGTTCGCGGCCGCTTTCGATGCCGTCGCGTACGCCAGCAAAGCGTTTCTGTGCGGTGCCATGGCGCGCCTGGTCGCCGAGGAGGGCTTGCACCTCGACGTGGCCACGGGCGGCGAGTTGCACGTGGCGCTCGCCGCCGGGTTCCCCGCCGAGCGGATCGTGCTGCACGGCAACAACAAGAGCGAGTACGAGCTGGCGACCGCGCTCGACGTCGGCGTCGGTCGCATCGTGCTCGACTCGCTCGACGAGATCGACCGGCTCGACGAGCTCGCCGATGCGCGGGGTCTGCGGCCCGCGGTCCTCGTCCGGGTCACTCCCGGGATCGAGGCCCACACGCACGAGTACATCGAGACCGGAACCGAGCGGTCCAAGTTCGGGTTCACGGTGAGCGAAGGCGTCGCCCACGACGCGGTCCGACGGGTTGCCCGAAGCGACCGGCTCGAGCTCGTCGGGCTCCATTGCCACATCGGCTCGCAGATCTTCGTGCTCGAGTCGTATGCCCGTGCCATCGACGTCGTCGTCGGGCTGGCCGCCGAGACCGGCGTCCCGATCGAGGAGCTGAACGTCGGCGGTGGCCTCGGCGCCCGCTACCTGGTCGACGACCCGGTCCTCGACGTCGACGAGTACGCGGAGGTCGTCCGTACCGCAGTGACCGCGGCGTGTGCCGACCACGGGATCCGTGAGCCGAAGGTCATGGTCGAGCCCGGCCGTGCGATCACGGCCGCGGCCGCGATGACGCTCTACCGGGTCGGCACCGTCAAGGAGATCCCCGGGGTCGGCACCTACGTCGCGGTCGACGGGGGGATGAGCGACAATCCCCGGCCGGTGCTCTACGGCGCCGGCTACGAGGCATTCCTCCCGCTCCGGGTCGACGAGCCGTGCGGGCTCAGGGCTGCGGTCGTCGGCAAGCACTGTGAGCAGGGCGACGTCGTCGTGGCTGACGCGCGCCTGCCGGCCCCGATCCGTCCGGGGGAGCTGCTCGCCACTCCATGCACCGGCGCCTACGGCGTCTCGATGGCGTCCAACTACAACAAGGTCCCGCGCCCCGCGGTCGTGTTCGTCCGTGACGGCAACCCCAGAGTCGTCGTACGTCGCGAGACACTCGACGATCTCCTGCGGCTGGACGAGTCGTGAGCGAGGCCGAGCGGCCCCGGAGGACATGAGCGAGAATGGCGCGATGGCAGACCGCACGACGGTGAAGGTCGGGTTGCTGGGGTGCGGGAACGTGGGCGCCTCCGTGGCACGACTCGTGGCCGAGCACGACGACCTCCTCGCGGCGCGCGCCGGCGTGCGGATCGAGATCGTTCGCGTCGCGGTCCGGGACCTCGCCCGGGACCGCGACGTGCCGGTCAGCGCCGAGCGGTTCACCGACGATGCCGAGTCGGTCGTCGCCGACCCCGAGGTAGCGGTCGTCGTCGAGGTGATGGGCGGGATCGAGCCGGCGCGCTCGCTCGTCACCAGCGCGCTCAAGGCCGGCAAGCCTGTGGTCACCGGCAACAAGGAGCTGCTGGCCAGCCGGGGGGTCGAGCTGTTCGACGCCGCCGCGGAGGCCGGGGTCGACCTGTTGTTCGAGGCATCGGTCGGCGGCGGCATCCCGCTCATCCGACCACTGCGTGAATCCCTCGCCGGCGACCGCATCCGCCGTGTGATGGGCATCGTCAACGGGACGACCAACTACATCCTCACGCGAATGACCGAGGAAGGAGCTTCCTTCGCCGCGGCGCTCGCAGAGGCGCAAGCCCTGGGCTATGCCGAACCCGATCCCACCGCCGACGTCGAGGGACTCGACGCGGCGGCAAAGGCCGCGATCATCGCGTCGATCGCGTTCGGTGCCCAGGTCACGGTCGACGACGTGCATTGCGAGGGGATCACCGGCATCACCACCGACGACATCGCCTCCGCGCGCGATCTGGGGTACGTCGTGAAGCTGCTCGCGATCGCGGAAGGTGTCGACGGCGAGGTCGCCGCCCGCGTGCACCCGGCGATGGTGCCCGCGCACCATCCTCTCGCCTCGGTACGGGAGTCGTTCAACGCGCTGTTCATCGAAGGCGACGCCGTGGGCGAGCTCATGCTGTACGGGCGTGGGGCCGGCGGCCTCCCGAGCGCATCGGCGGTCGTGGGCGATCTCGTCGACGCGGCCAAGAACCTCGCATCCGGCGGTCGCGGCGCGACGATCGGCCGACTCGAGCGCAAGCGCATCCGTCCGATCGACGACGTCGAGTCGCAGTTCTACGTCTCCATGGACGTCGCCGATCGACCCGGCGTGCTCGCCAGGATCTCGGGCGCGTTCGGCGACCACGAAGTCTCCATCCTCTCGATGCACCAACACGGCCTCGGCGACGAGGCACGGTTGAGCTTCGTGACGCACCGAGCGCGCGAGGCCGACTTGCGGGCAACGCTGCGCGCCGTCGACGACCTCGAGGTCGTGAAGACGATCAGCTCGGTCCTTCGCGTCACCGGTGACGACGAGTGAGTTGTCCGGCCTCGCGGGCGCGATGAGCTGGCCGGGCGTCATCGAGGCGTACCGCGACCGGCTTCCGGTCTCCGCGTCGACGCCGGTGATCACGCTGCTCGAAGGGGGGACGCCGCTGCTTCCCGCGCCGCGACTCTCGGAGCGGACGCGCAGCACCGTCTACCTCAAGCTCGAGAGCGCCAACCCCACCGGTTCGTTCAAGGACCGGGGCATGACCATGGCCATCTCCAAGGCGGTCGAGGAGGGCGCGAAGGCCGTGATCTGCGCCTCCACCGGGAACACCTCCGCGTCGGCCGCGGCCTACGCCGCCCGAGCCGGACTCACCTGCGCCGTGCTCATGCCGGCGGGGCAGGTCGCCACGGGCAAGCTCGCCCAGGCGCTGGTCCACGGCGCCAAGGTGGTCCCCGTCCGCGCCACGTTCGACGAGGCGCTCGCCATCGTGCGCGAGCTCGCAGAGGCGGGTGAGATCGTGATCGTCAACTCGCTGAACCCGTTCCGCATCGAAGGCCAGAAGACCGCGGCATTCGAGATCGTCGACGCGCTCGGCGACGCGCCCGATGTCCACTGCATTCCGGTTGGGAACGCGCTCAACATCACCGCCTACTGGAAGGGCTACGGCGAGGACGCGCACCGCACGACGCGCCGGCCCCGCATGCTCGGGTGGCAGGCGGCCGGGGCGGCTCCGCTCGTGTCCGGTGAGCCGGTGCCGCATCCGGAGACGATCGCCACCGCGATCCAGATCGGGAACCCGGCCTCGTGGGACGGTGCCATCGCCGCCCGCGACGAGTCGGGGGGTCACATCGGCGCGGTCACCGACGCGGACATCCTCGACGCGTATCGCATGTTGGCATCGCTCGAGGCGTGCTTCGTCGAGCCGGCGTCGGCGGCGTCGGTCGCCGGTCTGCTGCGGGCGTGCGACGAGGGTCTGATCGAGCCCGGCGAGACCGTGGTGTGCACGCTCACCGGCCACGGGCTGAAGGATCCGGAGCGCGCCGTGGCCGAGGTCTCGGTGGGGGAGTCCGTGGGGCCGAGCCCCCGAGCCGTCGCCGACGCGCTCGGTCTCTGACCTGGTCGGCAGCACGACGTGGAGCGGGCCCCGGCGCGTGGAGGAGGATGGTCGCATGACTGAGCGGGTGCTGGTGACCGGGGCATCGTCGGGGATCGGCGCGGCGTTCGCACGCGCGCTCGCGGCGCGGGGTGACGACCTCGTCGTCGTGGCACGCGACGCGGACCGGCTCGATGCGTTGGCGGTGGAGGTCAGAGAACGTGATGGCGTCGTCTGTGAGGTGCTCGCCGCCGACCTCACCGACCGAGCCGCGCTCGAAGGGGTCGCAGCCCGCGTCTCCGACGAAGCGAGCCCGATCGACCTGCTCGTCAACAACGCCGGGTTCGGAACCAGCGGCAGGTTCGCCTCGCTGCCGCTCGAGCCCGAGCAGCGCGAGATCGAGCTGAACGTCGTCGCGCTCCACCGGCTCACGCATGCCGCGCTCGTTCCGATGGTCCCCCGGGGCCACGGCGGAGTGATCAACATCTCGTCGATCGGGGGCTACCAACCCGGACCCGGCTTCGCGACCTACAGCGCCACGAAGGCGTTCGTCTCCAGCTTCACGCAAGCGATCCACGAGGAGCTGTCGGGCACGGGCGTGAAAGCCATGGTCGTGTGCCCCGGCCTGACCCGAACCGAGTTCCAAGCTCGCGCGGGAGCCGACGAGATCCGTCGCCTGCCCGACTTCCTCTGGCAGGAGGCCGACGAGGTGGCATCGAGCGCGCTGCGCGACTACGAGCGAGGACGCGCGGTGTCGGTCCCCGGCCCGCTCAACCTCGCGACCGCCGCGTTCGCCGCGGTGATCCCCGGAATCGTCGGCCGCAAGGTCGCGGCCGGGTTCATGCGGGACCGCTAGCCCGCCGACTCGGGATCGATGCGGAGCAGGCCGTCGCTCTGCGAGAGCACGTAGAGCTCACCGTCGAGGTCCTGGCCGAACGCCGCGATCTGGGCCGCCGAGATCGGAAGATCAGCCCGATCCGCGACCTCGGCGTCGAGTAGTCGGACCGCCCGCACCGTTCCCGCGCAGTAGTCGGAGTAGAGGTACGCGCCCCGCAGCTGGGGGATCCGATCGCCCCGGTAGACATAGCCGCCCGTCACCGAGCACGAGCCGTCGTCGTGGCTGTGCTCGACGATCGGGGGCACGGCGTCGGACGGCGCGCCGCCACGGAACTCGTTCGTCCCCTCGAGGTGGTTCCAGCCGAAGTTCACGCCCGCGCCGCGGCGGGGTGCGGCGACGACGTTCACCTCCTCCCACGCGTTCTGGCCGACGTCGGCGACCCAGAGGTCGCCGGTCTCGCGGTCGAAGGAGAACCGCCACGGGTTGCGCAGGCCGTATGACCAGATCTCCGGGAGTCCGCCGCCGTCCGCGAACGGGTTGTCGGGCGGGATCGCGTAGGCGTCACCACGACTGGGGTCGATGCGGAGGATCTTGCCGAGCAGCGTGTCGAGCGACTGGCCGTTGCCGCCGGCCGCGTGACCCGGCCCCTCGTCCCCGGCGCCGCCTCCGTCTCCGAGCCCGAGCCAGAGCATCCCGTCGGGCCCGAAGACGAGCTCACCGCCGTTGTGGTTGGCTTGGGGCTGATCCACCGAGAGGATCGGGCGACGGGAGCCGATCCCCTCTCCGCCCATCGCGTACTCATCGAGCTGCGTGTTGCCGTCGACGTCGGAGTAGTGGACGTAGAGCCGCGACCCGTCGGGTGAGAAGGTGATCCCGAGAAGCCCGCGCTCGCCGCCGGCGCTGACCGCATCGGAGATGTCGAGCACCGGCGCGACCTGGCCGTCGGTCACTGCCACGATGCGCCCGCCCTGCTCCGCGACGTAGAGCGCCGGGTCGTCCGCGCGGACCGCGAGCGCGGTCGGGGTCTGGACGTCGGCGACCGGGGTGAGGGTCACCCGGACGTCGGCGAGCGGACCCACGGGGGCGGTCGTGGTGGTGCTGGCGGGAGACGACGTGCTCGTCGACGACGAGGTCGTCGTCGGGTCGTCGCCCCCGGAGTCGTCCCCGTCGCCGCCGCACGTCGCGAGCGCCAGCGCGATGCACCCGAGTAGGACACCGCGACGCATCTCGGTGAGGCTAACGGCGGGGATGTGCGCATCGGCCGCGCCTACCCTCTCCACGGTGAACTACGTGGTGCTCGTTCCCGACGGTTGCGCCGACGAACCGCTCCCGCAGCTCGGCGGGCGGACGCCGCTCCAGGTCGCGCGAATGCCGAATCTGACCGGTTGGGCGGCGCGGGCCGAGGTGGGTCGGGCGGCCGTGATCCCCGCGGGCCTGCCGCCCGGGAGCGACGTCGGCAACATGGCGATCCTCGGCTACGACCCCGCCGAGTTCCACACCGGCCGGGCGCCGATCGAGGCCGCGGCGATGGGCGTCGAGCTGGCTCCGGACGAGGTGGCGTTCCGGTGCAACCTCGTGAGCATCGACGACGCGGGCACGATGGTGGACTTCGCGGGAGGCCACCCCTCGAGCGCCCAGAGCCATCCCATCGTGGACGCGCTCAATGCCGCGCTGGGCCGGGGCGACGTCCGCTTCTCCCCGGGCGTGGAGTATCGGCATCTGCTGGTCGTGCCCCGTGCCTACGCCGGCGCGGAGTGCGTGCCTCCGCACGACCTGACCGGGCGCAGAGCGGTCCTCCCGACCGGACCCGCAGCGGAGAAGTTGCTCACGCTCATGGAGGCGTCGAAGCCGGTCGTGAGAGCCGCCGCGGCCGAGGTCGGCTCGACCGCGACCCAGATCTGGCTCTGGGGACAGGGCGTCCGCCCGGCGCTCCCGGCCTTCCGCGAGCGGTACGGGATCGAAGCGCGCATGACGTCGGCGGTCGACCTCGTGCGTGGGTTGGGGGTGCTCAGCGGGATCCAGGTCGTCGACGTCCCCGGCGCCACCGCGGGCTTCGACAATGACTACGTCGCTCAGCGCGACGCGTGCCTCGCGTCGCTCGAGGATCGACCGCTCTTCGTGCTGCACGTCGAAGCCACCGACGAGGCCGGTCACCAGGGCGACGTCGAGGAGAAAGTACGCGCGCTCGAGCGGTGGGATTCGGACATCGTCGGACCCCTCGCCGGTGCCCTGCAGCAGCCGTATCGCGTGCTGATGCTGCCCGACCACGCCACTTCGTGCGTGTCGAGGACCCACACCTCCGAGCCCGTGCCCTACCTCCTCTTCGATTCCGAGCGCGAAGGCGCAGGCGGCACCTACGACGAAGCGGCGGTCGCGGACGCACCCGTGGTCGCGGCCCACGAGCTCATGCCCCGCTTGGTCGGTTGACCCGGAGCCGCCGTCGCGCCGGGTCCTGACGACGCCCGATGTGTGTGGAGAGGCACCGGGTCCAGCCTCAAGATCCGCATGTTCCTGCGGGATCGTGCGCCCCGGGCTGCTCTTGTTCGCGGAGCGTCGCCGATCTGCCACAATGAGTGCCGGAAATGTGACCACGCATCGTGAAGGTGCAGGGGACGAGCTGCGGGGCAGGTCGCATGCAGGGACAGCAAGCAGGGTCGCGCGGCGCGGCGGTGTCGCGCCCGCGGCAGCCATCGGATCGTGCCCGCCGACACCACGTCGGCGCTGATCGCCGCGCCGCCCCACGCCCCGAGTCCCGCCCCGACCTGCGCATCCTCGGCCTGACGATCGCCGCGCTGGCGACGTTGTGGGTCATTCTCACCGTCGCCGCGCTCACGGATCGTCGGATCCTGGACGACGTCGACTGGTCGACGCTCACGCACCTCTTCGGCACCGCCACCGTGTCGATCGCCGGCGTCGTGGCCTTCCTCGCGTTCATGCGCCGGCGACTGGTCGGGACCACCGAGCCCGTCTACCTGGGATCCGCCGCCCTGTTGCTCGGTGTGCTCGTGGTCGCGATCGCCCAGCTCCTCCCCGACCGTTCCACTGCCACCGAGATCGCGCTCGTCGAGGGCCTCGAGCCTTCGGTTCGCCTCGTGGCTGCCCTCGTCCTCCTCGCCGCGGCCGCGACCGCCGAGATCGACACCCGGGTCAGCTTTCCCCGGGTGTTCGGGAGCGCGCTTGCCCTCATCGCGATCTCGGCGACCGTTTTCTCCGTCATCGAGCCGGCCGGTACCGCCATGGCCTCGTCGGCCGGTGACCTCGCCGTGACCCTCGCCTGGGCAGCCGTTGCCGTCGCGCACGTCGTCGTCGGCCGACGCGATCAGCGCCGAGGCAACTGGATCATCGCGGCGACCGCGGTCGCGCTCCTGTTCGCCGGACTCGCCAGCGTCGTGACCTCCGCCGACGCGCCGTCGACGGTCGCCACGTCGACGTTCTTCGAGCTGTTCGCGTTCCTCATCCTCCTCGGTCAGGGTCTGCGCGACCTCGAGTGGTCGTTCTGTGAGCAGCGCGCCCGCCTCTTCGACACCGAAGTCGCCGTGCGGGCGGTGACCACGCTTCGGAGGGCGGACCACGAGGTCCTGGAGGAGCGCGCGCACGACGCCAAGTCCGCGCTGCTGGCGATTGAGGCGGCCGCGACCGCGCTCGAGCGCCATCGCGACCAAGTCGACGCCGACATCCGCGGCCAGCTCGGTGAGGCGATGACGGTCGAAGTCGCCCGCCTCCACCGGCTCATCGCCGCCGACGGTCATGACGATGCCTGCGCGCCGTACAGCCTCGCGGAGGTCCTGGCTCCGATCGTCGCGACCGAGCGGGTACGCGGAACCACGATCGACTTGAGGGTGCCGGGCGCCCTCGTGTCCAGGGGACGCTGGGCCGACACGGCCGAGGTCTTCCGCAACCTCTTCGACAACGCTCGCCGCTACGCGCCCGGCTCACCCCTGGCGATCAGTGCCGAGGTCGACGGGGACTGGGTCCTCGTGCACGTGGACGATCGCGGCCCCGGGGTCGAGCGCACCGAGCGCACCAGGATCTTCGAGCGCGGTGACCGCGGGTCGTCGTCGCGGGGCACGAACGGCGACGGGCTGGGCCTTTTCGTGTCGCGCCGGCTCGTGCGCGAGCAGGGCGGCGACCTGTGGGCCGAACCCCGACCGGGGGGCGGGGCACGCTTCGCCTTCTGTCTCCCGCTGGATTCCTGTCCCCATGAATCGGCGGCGGACTCCGCTCCAGCCGAGCCGTCCTTCGCGGGCCTGCATTCGGGCGGCACCGATGGGTGAGGTCTCGAGGGCGCTGATCATCGAAGACCACGCGCTCATCGCCCACGGTCTTGCCGTCGCACTCGAGGCCGAGGGCATCCGGACGCGGATCACGACCGGGCCGACCACGGAGGACGTCCTGAGTGAGGCGCGCGCGTTCCGCCCCGACGTGGTGTTGCTCGACCTCCAGCTCGACGGCGAGATCGGCAGCGGTGTCCCGCTGATCCGCCCCCTCGTCATGCTCGACGCCGCGGTCGTGGTCGTGACCGGCGTTCGGGACCGGGTCGCGTTGGGAGAGTGCCTGGAGGCCGGTGCCACAGCGCTGGTGAGCAAGAGCGACCCGTTCGACGACCTCGTCGAGCTCGTGCTCCGGGTCGCGCGGGGCGGACGGGTCAGACGTCCCGACCAGGACGAGCTCCTCGACGCGCTGCGCATCCATCGGAAGCGGTCCCGCGAGCAGCTCGCGCCGTTCGAGCGACTCACCGCGAAGGAGAGCTACGTCTTCGGCTGCCTGATCGACGGCCTCCAGGCCGACGCGATCGCGGACGTCTCGTGTGTGTCGATCACGACCGTCCGGAGCCAGATCCGTTCGATCCTCCAGAAGCTCGGTGTCCGCTCGCAGCTCGCCGCGGTGGCGATGGCGCGCGATGCGGGGTGGACACCGGCGGTCGCGCCCTCAGCCGTCGCGTAGCTCCGGGCTCGCCTACCCCCGGATTTCCTCAAGATTGACGATGCTGCGGCGCGCCGAAGCGACGAGCGTGGGACGGGAACACACACAGGGGCAACCGCCTCGTTCTCGTATGGAGGAACACGCATGTCGAAGCTCATCATGAAGCTGGCCGCCTGGCGCTTGGCGTCGGCGAGTCGGCAGGGAAGCGAGCGGGGCGCAGTCGCGGTCGAGTACGGCGTTCTCGTCGGGGTGGTCGCCGTCACGCTGCTCGCCGGAGCGATCTTGTTCTTCGAGGGTCTCAGCGACTGGTTCGGGGAGCTCATCGACCTTCTCCCGCCCAACTAGCTGGAGCAGGTACGCCGGCGACGGCAGCGGTTCCCGTTCCAAGCGGGAGCCGCTGCCGAGCCGACGTCCATCCCGCGACCTTCGAGCATTCGGCGTGACGCGGCCGGGGGATTGCGCACTGCAGACCGGCATCACGACGCGTCGCGGAGATTCAGACACACCAGGAGCACTCGATGGTTCCCCACGCACTCACCTCACGTCTGCGGCAATGGCTCAGACCGCGGTGTCGTCGCGCTCGCGGGCAACGGGGTGCGGTCACGGTGGAACTGGGCCTCCTGCTCCCGATCCTCGTGCTCATCATCCTCGGCATCGTCGGGTTCGGGCTTCTCTACAACGCTCAGCTCTCGCTCCAGGGCGCGGTCCGGGAAGGGGCGCGGGTGCACGCGCTGCGAGGCGACGACCGCGATCCGGTGGCTGTCACCCAGGACGCCGCCGGCGGGCTCGACGTGGACGTGACGGCATCCTCACCCGACCCGTGTGAGCCCGGTGAGGACGCGAGTGTGACCGCGACCTACGACTACGAGTTCGACTTCCTCGCGTTCACTCTTGATCGCACGCTCAGCGCCACCGCGGTCATGCGCTGCGAGCGAGGAGGGCCTTGATGCGTGCACTGCCCCCCATCCCCGAGCGCGAACGTGGCGCGACGACGGTCATGATCGGCATCCTGGCGGCCTCGCTCCTCGCCATCGGCGCGTTCGTCGTCGACTGGGGCGCGCTCTTCTACGAGCGTCGCCAGCTCCAGAACGGCGCCGATGCCGCCGTGCTCGCCGTGGCCGAGGACTGCGCCTACGACCTCGCCGATTGCGAGGCGAACCACGACGACGTCGCACAGAGCCTCCTCGACCCCAACGCCCAGGACGACGTGACCGCGCTCGAGGAGGTGGCCATCGACCCCGACGAGCAGACGGTCCGGGTGGTCGGAACCTCCCTCGACCCAGAGGGCCGGTCATTCGTCCGGTTCCTGTTCGGCCGGATGCTCTCCGACGACGAGGGCAAGACCGTCGAGGCCGCGGCGACAGCCCAATGGGGAACGATCGCAG
>Ga0299914_10003847_pt1 | contig 10691 bp, 7 predicted proteins | sample RVTome_10_FD_201361 | JGI IMG/M metagenome (GOLD analysis project Ga0299914, IMG submission 201361) | Soil microbial communities from uranium-contaminated site in the Upper Colorado River Basin, Wyoming, United States - RVT153D57 (version 2) ... | reverse complement strand
GACCCAGTGGTTCCGACACCGCGAGACCCGACGCCGGATACAGTCGTCGTGTCCCGACCCCTCCTGCTGCCGGCGACCGACTCCCCAACAGGCCGAACACTGGGACGGACAGGTGGAGGTCTCGGTACGCACTCAGGACCGACTGCTGGGCCGCCTCGCCTCCGACCCCTATCCGAGTGTGAGAGAGCGACGTGTGTACGACCTGGTGGAGCGACACGCCGAGTGAGCCATTCCGACCTTCCCGGCTCAACCAGCGATGAAGGCCCGCAGGTGGCCGGCCAACGCCTCAAGCGAAGGATGATGGAGATACATCATGTGGCCGGCCTCATAGTCGTGGCTGACGACATTGCCCGCTAGGTCAGGATCTAGACCCAGGTGTGCAAAGGTGTGGCGTGTCGCCAGATAGGGGGTGGCCAGGTCGTAGAGCCCGTTGGCGAGGAACACTCGCATATGCGGGTTCTTCGACATCGCCCGCCGCAGGCTCTCGGAGGTGTCGACGTTGGCGTTCTTGAAGTCCTCGAAGTCCCAGTCCTGGTTCACGTCCAAGGACAGAACGTGATAGGGCAGGTCTGACTCGTACTCGAGCTCCCGACGCACGTAGTCGTTGAGCATCGCCGCGTACGCTCCCATGATGGCGTTGGTGGAGGGGTCTGACTCCAGCGCGTCACCATCGGAGAACCGGTCGATGCCCGTGTACCTGGAATCGATACGGCCGACAGTCCGGCGCCTGTCACGCAGCAGCTCTTTGCAGAACCGCAAGATCTCGATGCGCAGCCGGTATCGCTCGACGTATGCCACGTCGAGGCCGGTGTAGGTCGCCACTTGCTCGGAGACCCGATGCTGCTCCGCTTGGTCGAGCTCATCGCCCAACAGGAGGGCGCGGGCATAATCTCCGCGAGCGAAGCCTTCCACCTCCTCGAGAAGTTCGGCGAGTCGCAACCGCTGCAGCCGGCGATCCAGCTTGCCGTGGTACCAGGCTGTAGCTGCATAGGTGGGAAGGAAGAGCACATAGGGAAGGTCGTTGCCCACCTGGAAGGTGAGGGTCTCCCGGTCGAAACCTCCCGTTCCGAAGTTCAGGATCACCGAGATGAGCACCAGTCCGTTGAGGTAGATGCCCTGTTTCTCGAGAAGGTGGGACGCCAGCCCGGCCGCCCGAGTCGTCCCATAGGACTCGCCGGCCAGGTACTTGGGCGACGCCCAACGGGCGTGACGAGTAAGGAAGATCCGGATGAACTCGCCCACCGACTCTATGTCGCGGGTGAAGTGATGGAACTTCTTCTGCTCGTCACCGGGTATTGCCCGGCTGAAGCCGGTCCCGACCGGGTCGATGAAGACGACATCTGCGACGTCGATGAGCCCGTGGAGGTTGTCTACGAGCCGCCCGGGAGGCGGGCCAGGATGCCCATTCTCGTCGACGTCGACCCGACGGGGGCCCAGCAGCCCCAGATGCAGCCACACCGACGATGAGCCGGGGCCGCCGTTGAAGGCGAAGACCAGGGGACGGTCGCCCGGGTCTTCAACGTCGGAACGGAAATAGGCAACGTGGAAGAAGGAGGCCCGCTTGTCCCCGTCCTCCTCGGTGAGGATGACCCGCCCCGCCACTGCCCGGTAGGGGATCTTCCTCCGGCCCACCTGAAGCTCGTGGGTCGTCTCCACGGTCGCCTCTTCGTGATGATCGGGCGGAGGGCGGAGCGGCTCGTCGTCCTTTTGTTCGGTGTTCTTCTCGGTCATCGTGCGAGACTACCGCCTCCCGCCGAGACCTCGATTGTGGGGGCAGGGAGCGCGCCATAGGCGCGGGTTCCCGACGAATGCTCCTTACTTCCGACTTCCGACTTCCGACCTCCGACTCCGCTCCTCAGTCGGCCAGGAAGAGTCCCGGCTCCTCGAGGTTCTCGATCAACATGGCCACGAACCGCCGGCCCAGGCCGCCGTCGACGACCCGATGGTCGTAGGAAAGTGAGAGCGGCAGCATCGGGGCGATCTCGACTGCACCCTCCCGGGCGATGGGCTTGTCGACTGCGCGCCCCACCGAGAGGATCCCGATGGTGCCGGGTGGGACGATCGGAGTCCCGAATCCGCCTCCGAGTGCGCCGATGTTGGAAACGGTGAATGTCTGACCCGTGAGTTCGTCCGGTGCCAGACTGCGCTCCTTCGCTCCTGATCCCAGACGCCGAACTTCACCGGCGAGGCCAAGAACCGACCGCCGGTCGGCGTTGCGGATCACCGCAACCAGCAGGCCGTCGGGCGTGTCCACTGCAATGCCCACGTCCTGATGGCCATGCACCACCAGGTCGTCTCCTTCGAGGGTGGCGTTGAGCTCGGGGAAGGCCGTCAGCACCGGTGTGACGGCCTTTATGACCAGGGCCTCAATCGGGATCTTCTCGCCGTGGCGTCGGGCCAGGGCGGCCCTCATCTCAAGCAGGCGGCCGGCATTGACCTCGTCGAAGGTCGTGACATGGGGTACCTCGGACCAGGACTGGGTCATGTTGGCGGCGATCGTCCTGCGCAGGCGGCTGAGTGGCCGGCGTTCCGACTCGCCCCGTGAACCGGCAGGAACGGTGCGCTGCGGCTCTTCGGGGACCGTGGGCACCGGGGGCAGGTCCTGGGCCGGCCGATCGAGGGGCACCTCACCGGAGGCCGCCGCTTCGACGTCATCGCGGGTGATGCGCCCCTCGGACCCGCTTCCGGTCAGGCTTGTCAGGTCAACCCCCAGCTCACGGGCGAGCTTGCGCACCAGCGGAAGGGCCTGCACGCGGGCCTGTCCGGGTTCCGCGGGAGGACCCGAGCGGGTTGGGAGCTCCTCGGCGTCGGCCGATATCGAGCCGACGATCGGAGCCGCTTGATCGTCGCTCTCCCCCGCTTCCAGGTCGGGATCGTCCACCACTCCCGGGTGATTCTCGTCCTTGCCGGGAGTGGACCCACCGGACTCCGAAGCGGCGGAGTCGTGCCCGGAGGCCCCATTCCCCTCTTCCCATTCCTCGTAGGGCTCACCGATCACCACCAGGATCTCCCCGACGGCCACGACCTCCCCTTCGGCTGCTCCGTGGTAGAGGACCGTCCCGGCGAATGGAGACGGGATCTCGACGACGGCCTTGTCGGTCTCGACCTCCACAACCGTCTGGTCGATCTCCACCGGTTCCCCCTGGGCGACCACCCAGCGAACTATCTCGGCCTCGGTGAGGCCTTCGCCGATATCGGGGAGACGGAACTCTTGGGCCATCAGGTCCCCAGGGTACGACGGGCAGCCCGAAGGATGCGGTCTACGCCCGGCAGATACTGGGCTTCTGATCTCTTGAGAGGAAAGACGCTGTCCCACCCCGTGACTCTTTCTGGCGGTGCCTCCAGCGAGTACAGGCAGCGTTCGGAGATCGTGGCAACCACCTCAGAGCCGAAGCCGCCGGTTCGAGGGGCCTCGTGCACCACCACTACCCGGCCTGTCTTCTTCACCGAGGTCACCACCGTGTCGGCGTCGAATGGCACCAGAGACCGAAGGTCGATCACCTCGACCGACACGCCATCCTCCTCCTCCAGCAGAGTGGCGGCAGCCCTAGTCTCGGTCAGCATCGCCCCCCAGCTGACCAGCGTCAGGTCGTTGCCCACTCGCTCCAGGCGCGCCGCACCGATCGGCACTTCGTACCAGCCTTCGGGCACCTCCTCCTTGAGGGAGCGATAGAGCCGAATCGGCTCACAGAAGATCACCGGATCGGGATCGGCGATGGCAGCCAGGAGCAGGCCTTTGGCATCGTAGGGGGTGGAGGGAACGACCACTTTGATGCCCGGGATGTGGGCATACAGCGCTTCGGCAGACTCGGAGTGATGCTCGGCAGCCCCGATACCTCCGCCATAGGGAATCCGGATCACCATCGGAGCCGTGAAACGGTGCTGGGAGCGGTTCCTGATCCGACCCACGTGGCTGATCACCTGATCGAGTGCCGGATAGGAAAACCCCATGAACTGCAACTCTGCCACCGGGCGCATGCCGGCCACGGCCAATCCGAACGCCACTCCCACGATCCCCGACTCGGCCACCGGGGTGTCGACTACCCGGACCGATCCATGGCGGTCATAAAGCCCGTCGGTGACCCGAAAGACCCCGCCGGTTCGGCCGACGTCCTCGCCGAGGATCATGACCTGAGAATCCTTCTCCAGGGCGACATCGAGGGCGTCGTTGAGAGCCCGTGCCATCGTAACAACGCTCATGTCTCCTCCACCAGCTCAGAGCGCTGTCGCGCCAGCTCGGGAGGAAGGGATTCGAACATCGCGTCGAGTATCCGGCCCTGACCCAATGGCGGCATGCGCTCGGCGAGGTCGACCGCCCGGTCCATTTCGGCGGATGCCTCGCTATCGATGGCTGCTTGCCATTCCGGGTCCCAGGCATCCCGCTCCGAGAGGTAGATCCGCATTCTCTCCAAAGGGTCGAGCCGACGCCACTCTTCGGTCTCACCGTCGGAGCGGTACCGGCTGGGGTCGTCGGAGGTGGTGTGAGGTCCGATGCGGTAGGTGACCGCCTCGATCAGGGTGGGGCCCTCCCCCGCTCGGGCTCGATCGGCCGCTTCCTTGACAGCCTCGTATACGGCGAAGAGGTCGTTGCCATCGACCTGCACGCCCGGCATCCCGTATCCGATCGCCTTCTGGGCGATGGTCTCGGCGCGGGTCTGGAGCTCCCTGGGGAGCGAGATGGCGTAGCCATTGTTCTGGCAGAGGAAGATGCATCCCACGTCGAAGACCGCCGCGAAGTTCATTGCCTCGTGGAAGTCGCCTTCGGACGTCGCTCCGTCACCGAAAGATGTGAGAGCAATGCGACCGGTGTCCTGGAGCTTTTCCGCCCACGCGATCCCCACTGCGTGGACCATGTGGCCGCCAACGGTTATGGAAGGAGGCATCACCGGGACGTGCTCGGGCGGTGACCCGCCCCTCTCGTCGCCCGTACGGCCGGCGATCAGCAGCTCCCACGGATAACCCTGCGCCCACATCATGGCCGCATCCCGGTAGGTGGCGACCACCCAGTCGTGCGGCTCGAGACCGGCCACCGCACCTATCTGGGCGGCCTCCTGACCTTCGAAAGGCGAGTAGGTGGCCAGCCGACCCTGACGCTGCAGCGCAGTGCACTTGCGGTCATAGGTACGGGCGAAGACCATCGCACGGTAGAGCCTCTTCGTCAGCTGCAGGTCGAAAGGTGGCGGCTCTTCGAGTCCTCCACTTGGTGTCAGCCTCTGGCGCACTTGCCCATCCCGGTGTGTCGTCCGTCGCCCATGAGCGAGAGGGTAGACGGCTCAAACGTCCACGGATTCGGCCGTCAGGCTCTCGTCCAGTTCCGCTTCGGTCATGAGGACCTCCCGTGCCTTGGATCCCAGGGAGGGTCCCACCACGCCCCGGTTCTCGAGAATGTCCATGATCCTTCCGGCACGGGCGAAACCGACCCGAAGCTTGCGCTGGAGCATCGAAGTCGAGCCGAGCTGGGAGCGGACGATCTCCTCCATTGCCCGTCGGACAAGTTCCTCGTCCTCGTCGTCTTCCTCGGAGGCCCGAGCGGCAGCCGCCTCGGCGGCGACTTCGAGGACTTCCTTGTCGCGATACTCCGCCTCGCGTTGCTCCTTCACCCACTCGACGATCGAATGGACCTCGTCCTCGGAAACCCAGGCTCCCTGGATCCGCTGCGGACGGGGCTCTTTGGCGGTGACCACCAGCATGTCTCCCATCCCCACTAGCTTCTCCGCCCCCGCACCGTCGATGACGACCCGGCTGTCGGTCTGGGAGGCAACCGAAAATGCCAGTCGCGAAGGGACGTTCGCCTTGATCACGCCGGTGATCACGTCGACAGAGGGGCGCTGGGTGGCGATGACCAGGTGGATACCGACGGCCCGCGCCATCTGGGCGATTCGCACGATGGCTTCCTCCACTTCCCGGCCCGCCACCATCATCAGGTCGTTCAACTCGTCGACGATCACGACGACGTAGGGGAAACGATCGAAGCCCTCGGGGTCGAGCTTGCCGGCGTCGAGCTTCTCCCGATACCCGATCATGTCCCGCACCTTGGCATCGGCCAGCAGGTCGTAGCGACGATCCATCTCCGAGACCGCCCACTTGAGGGCATCGGCTGCCTTCTTGGGGTTGGTGATCACTCGGGTGAGCAGGTGCGGCACCCCGTTGTATTGGCCCAGCTCCACGCGCTTGGGATCCACCATGATCAGACGCACGTCGTCGGGGGTAGTGCGCATCAGAAGAGACGTGACGATCGAGTTGATGCACGATGACTTGCCGGCGCCGGTGGCCCCGGCGATGAGCACGTGAGGCAGTTCGGCGAGGTTGAGCATCCGGGAGCGTCCCGAGATGTCCATACCCAACCCCACTGACAGAGGGTTGGAATCTCCCGTCGCCTCGTCGGAGCGCAGGATGTCGCCCAGGGTGACCATCCGCCGATTGCGGTTCGGCACCTCAACTCCGATGGCTGACTTGCCCGGAATGGGGACCAGGAGCCTGACATCGGGGGTAGCCAGGGCATAGGCGATGTCATGAGCGAGGTTCGACACCTTGTTCACCTTCACACCCGGCGCCAGTTCGATCTCGTAGCGGGTGACGGTGGGTCCGGGCACGATCTTCGTGAGCGACGCCTCCACCCCGTGCTGATGAAGGGTGTCTTCGAGCTGCCGGGCAGTCTCTTCGAGGGAGCGCTTGTTCTGTTCGCCACCCCCTCCCAGTCCGAGCAGGTCTATGGGCGGAAGCTTGTAGCCCGAATGGGTGACTGCCGGCTTCATGGCCCGGACCTTGGCGACTTTCTTCTTGTCCGGCGGAGGTGCCACGACCTCTGGCTCGGGCCGCTCGGGCCCGGTGTCTTCGACCACCGGCTTCGATCGGTGCCGAGCAGCATGGCGCCCACTCTGGGAGGGAGCCGCCGTCGGTGTGCGGAGGTCCCTGGCGAACCGACGCAGATGGCGGCCCAGGTCGCCGAGGCCCCCGACGAACTCGCGCACGGAGGTCCGGGTCAGAACCAGCATGCCCATCCCCACCACCGCACACAGGATCACGAAGGAGCCCCACATGCCCAATACCCGATCCAGGGGGAAGGCGATCAACCCCCCGACCACCCCGCCCCGCTGTTGGACGAGCGCGATGTCTTCGGCCAGAGAGACAGTTCCCGTCAAGAGATGGAAGAGCGCCACAGTACCGACGAAGGTGGTGAGGGCACCGGTGACAGTGCGACCGGCACCGTCGCGTGGCTTTCCTGCGATCAGGGCCCAGCCGATGCCTACCAGTGCTCCCGGGAGGACGAAGCGCCACACACCGAAGAGGAATCGGGTCCCCGACTCCAGACCACGACCCACCGGGCCTGCCTGTCCGAGGAAGCCCAGCACGATGACGATGGCGACGACGATGAGGACGACGCCCCACACGTCATCGGCCTGACGGCCGAGCACGAGGCGCAGCTTCTGTCTCAGAGTCGCCAGCAACGACTTCTGATCCCGCGTGCGCCGAGAGGTCTTTTTCTTGGGTGCCACCCGTTTCCGCCCTGTTGCCCCCCGGCGGGTGGATTTCCGGGATGGCATGAAGTAGTGACGTTAGCCGTCCCGGGAGGCGACACCAATGATTGAAGTCGGAAGTCGGAAGTCGGAAGTCGGAAGCCGGAAGTCGGAACACGGGAGGCGGGTCAGCTAGAGCTGGAAGACCACCGGGATGATCACTGGCTTGCGGCTCACTTCGTTGCGGATCACCTGGGCAGTGGCCTGACGGACCAGGCGCTGGATGCCGTTGACTCCGTCCTCGGCGTTCTCGAGACCTTCGGCAATCGCCCGTTCCACCGCCTTGGCGGCCTTGCCCAGCACGACATCGGGCTCGTCCATGAGGCCGTGACTGTCGAGATCGGGCCCGTAGACGACGTTCGCCTCCCGGTCGATCCCCACGGTGACCACGACGACACCCTCGTCGGCGAGGTGGCTTCGGTCGCGGAGGACGGCGCTCTGGACGTCGCCGTAGCTGGCGCCGTCGAGATAGACATATCCGGCCGGGACGGCCTTGCGCACCACCTTGGTGCTGTCGCCTTCGATAACGACCTTGTCGCCGTCCTCGAGCACGTCGACCTCGGGCACTCCCATCCTCCTGGCCAGCTCGGCGTGGGCATGGAGGTGGCGATACTCACCGTGCACAGGCACGAATGCCCGGGGTCGGACGACGTTCAGGAACGTGAGCAGCTCCTCGCGGGCGGCGTGACCGGATACGTGAACGGCGGCGTTGCGACCATGGATCACCTGTGCCCCCTGACGGAGCAGCCGGCTGATCACCTTCGATACCGCCGTCTCGTTGCCGGGAATCGGCTTGGCCGAAATCAGGATCGTGTCGCCTTCGCCCACGTCAACGAACCGGTGCCGCCCTCGAGACATCAGCGACAGCGCAGCGAAAGGCTCCCCCTGGCTACCGGTGGTGATTAGGAGCTGGCGCTCCGGCGGCAAATCCAGCAGCTCCTTGATGTCGACGACCCCTTTGTCCGGCAGGTCGAGAAAACCGGCATCGTGGGCGACGGTCGTGTTTCGGTGCATCGACCGCCCGAAGAACGCGATCGTACGTCCTGCCGCATGCCCGGCATCGACGATCTGTTGCACTCGGTGCACATGAGAGGAGAAGCACGCCGCAATCACCCGGCCGGGAGCGTCGCGGATGAGATCGGTGATCGGTCCGCCCAGTGACGACTCGGAGGGGACGAACCCGGGCTCCTCGGCGTTGGTGGAGTCCGACAGAAGCAGTCTGACCCCCTGGGCGCCCAATTCGGCGAAGGCGGGCAGGTCGGTGGGTTGCTGGTCGATGGGGGTCGGGTCGAGCTTGAAGTCTCCCGAGTGGACGACGAGCCCCTCCGGAGTGTCGAAGGCGATACCCGTGGCGTCGGGCACGGAATGTGACACTCGAACGAGCTTGAAACGGAAGGGTCCATGCTTCTTCCACTCCCCCAACGCAAGCGGATGGATCTGGGCGTTGATTCCCATCTCCTCGATCCTCCCCCGGGCGAACTCGGTGGTCAGCCTCGAGCCGTAGATCGGTACCTGGATATCGCGCAGGAAATAGGCCAGGGCACCCACGTGGTCCTCATGACCGTGAGTGAGGACGACGAAATCGACGTCGTCACGCCTTTCCGCCAGCCAAGACCAGTCGGGGAACACGAGGTCGACACCCAGCATGTCCTCTTCGGGAAACATCAACCCGCAATCGACCAGGCAGATCCGGCTGTCGATCTCGATAGCGGCACAGTTGCGGCCGATCTCGCCCAGCCCTCCCAGGAATGTGACCGATACGCTCATACCGAAGTCTTCTGCAACACGCCGACGGCAGCTTCGACGGCTGCCAGCGAGGCGGGTGACGCCGGGACGAGCGGCAGACGGGGGTCTCCGACTGGCTCCCACAGCTTGCCCATCGCCGCTTTCACCGGCGACGGGTTGGACTCGAGGAAGCACGCCTCACACAGCGGTAGCAGCGCATGATGTAGATTCCGGGCCTCGGTTAGCTTGTCGGCCAGGGCCGCATCCACCATGGCCACGACTTCATCTCCAGCCAGGTGGCTTATCACCGAGATCACCCCGACCGCTCCTACAGCCATCATCGCCAGCGTATAGGAGTCCTGACCGGAGTAGACAGCGAGCTGCGGTACCCGCGCAACCGTCGCCGACGTGAACTCGACGTCCATCACGGCATCTTTGGTGGCGACTATCCGGGGATGTCGAGCGAGTCGCTCCAGGGTCGCCAGGCTGATCAAACGGCCGGTCCGTCCCGGGATGTTGTAGACGATGGTCGGCAGGTCGGTCGCATCCGCCACCGCTTCGAAATGCCGAACCAGGCCTTCCTGCTCAGGCTTCGAGTAGTAGGGGGTGACCGCCATGATCGCGTCCGCTCCCGCCTCGGCGGCTCGTTGGGAGAGGAGAACCGACTCAGCGGTGTCATAGGTCCCCGTCCCGGCGACCACCACGGTGTCCTTGTGCTGAACCGCGTCCTTGACGGTGCGATACGCAGCCACCTTCTCGTCGGTGGTGAGGGTGGGCGCCTCGCCGGTTGTTCCCGTAACCACCAGCCCGTCGGAACCGTGGTCGGTGAGATGGCGGGCCAGGCGCCACAGCTTCTCGTGATCCACTTCCCCCTGTTGGGTGAACGGCGTGATCATGGCCGTTAGGACCCGACCCAGGGGAGCAGCTGGTGGCTGAGCAGTCACGGCTCCCACGTTACTCGCCATGCAATGGCCACCGGCGAATCGTCAGACGCCCCAGAACGATCGAGCGTTTCGGCAAACACGGGCATCCTGCCACCCTGGGACGACACCCGACCAGGAGAGTCCCCTGTGGCCAAGCAGTATGAACGCGCCCCCGATCTCACCATCGACCTCGACACGAACTACGTCGCCACGCTGCAGACCAACCACGGCGAGATCACGATCGAGTTTGACCCTGCGCGGGCCCCTCAAGCCGTCAACAACTTCGTGTTCCTAGCCCGCGACGGCTACTACGACGGCGTCATCTTCCATAGGGTGGTGCCGGGCTTCGTCATCCAGGGCGGCGACCCAACCGGGTCCGGCCGGGGAGGGCCCGGATACAAGTTCCGGGATGAGCTCGATGGAAACGGGAGCTACACACGGGGCACCGTGGCGATGGCCAATGCTGGACCCAACACCAACGGCAGCCAGTTCTTCATCTGCCTCGATGACGTGGGGCTCCCCCACT
>Ga0299914_10003846_pt1 | contig 10691 bp, 12 predicted proteins | sample RVTome_10_FD_201361 | JGI IMG/M metagenome (GOLD analysis project Ga0299914, IMG submission 201361) | Soil microbial communities from uranium-contaminated site in the Upper Colorado River Basin, Wyoming, United States - RVT153D57 (version 2) ... | reverse complement strand
GTGGGTTGCCGAGGCGAAGACGCTTGTCAACAGGACGTGATGCGGCTGGGCATCGGATTGCCCGGCGACTTCCGTTGCTGGCAGTGGCACCGTTAACCTATGGGTCTTCCCCGCGCTCGTAGCTCAATTGGATAGAGCGTCTGACTACGGATCAGGAGGTTGAGGGTTCAAGTCCTTCCGAGCGCGCAACACAAATCAGCCCTTTAACCAGGGCAAACACACTGAACGGCCCCGCATCCAGTGGGGCCGTTCTCAATGTTTCTGTGGCGATGTATGTCGAATGTATGTATTCTCCCCCAGATGGCGTGGAAGCAGACGGGCCACCCCACCGTCCAGAAGCAGCGCGATCGATGGGTCGTTCGTGTTCCTGGCATGGATACCGAGACCGGAAAGCGCCGCCCGAGACAGCTCGGTACCTTCAATTCGCGACGATCGGCGCAGTCTGCAGCCACATCTTTCGCGGCTTCGGGGGACGCCGCTTCCGATCGTGGGTCCGTTGCTCACCTCGTAGATCGGTGGGTAGCCAGCAAGATCGACGTCTCCAACAAGACTCGGGAGCAATATCAGTGGGCGGCCGGGCACATCAAGACCGGTCTTGGCGGAATCCGTGCCGACCAGCTCGAGAGAGACGACATCGCCCGGTGGCTCGACACACTGGCCACGGAAGGTCGACTCTCGCGTCGCAGCATTCAGATCATCCGAATGGTGCTGCGAGCTGCCCTCGATGACGCACTCGCGGTCGGAGAGCTCCGCCGCAACCCAGCGGCTCGTGTGGCAATGCCACGACAAGTGGCGAAAGCCGGCATCGAACGAGACACGGAGTCGTGGACCGAATCCGAGATTCAGCGTTTCCTCGAGGCAATCGAGGGACATCGTTGGGAAGGTCCTCTCCGGTTGGCTGTGCTCTACGGCCTTAGGCGAAGCGAGCTTCTCGGCCTGCGGTGGAAAGCGCTAAACCTGAGAAAGGGAGTCGTTCGCATAGAACGTGGAGTGGTCGACGTGGCTGGCCGGCCGGAGTGGAGCGAAGGCAAGAATGAGCGGTCTCGTCGGTCGATCCCAATCGACGATGCGACAGCCGCCGCCCTGACCGGTCACCGACGGTTCCAAGCGGAGGAGCGCCTAGCCGCCGGACCAAAGTGGGAAGACAACGACCTCGTCGTCGCAACGCGGCAGGGTCGCGTTGTGTCGCCCCGCAACTTCGACACCACATTTGCTCGACTGGTCGCCAAAGCGGGTGTCCCACGTCTCTCATCCCATGGACTTCGGCACACCGCCGCAACCCACATGGTCCGCCACGCTGCCGACATCGGAGAGATCAGAGCCGCCGCCGACATTCTCGGCCACAGTCCCGACATGCTTATGAAGACCTACGCGCATGTGCTACTCGAGTCGGTGCGGACCGTCACCGAGAAGATCGCCAAGAGAGGTTCTACCCGACCCTCTGGCTAGGGCTCGCGAGGTCGCCACTCTGGCGAAATGACGACTGTCAAGGTATCCTGACAGCCTATGAACGTTTTCGATGTCGATGTTCTGCCGCAGGATCCGTTGGAGGCCCTGAGTGAACTGTCTCGGGCTGGGTCCGAGTTGGAGGCTTTGCTTCGTGACCGTGTCGCTGCTGCTCGCAGGCAGGGTGCGACCTGGGAGGAGATCGGTGACCGTCTCGGTATGACCCGGCAGGCTGCATGGGAGTACTACACACGGGACGTGCGTCGAATCCTCGACAAGGCTGCCGCGGACGGTGACGACCTGACAGAGGAGGAAGCGCTCCAGCTGGCAACTGAGGAAGTATCCGAGATCCGCCGTCGCCGACGGCGTAGCCGGTCCTGAGTCAGGCCGTTGCGCGCAGTCCTCGACTCCAACGTGTTGATATCGGCTGCGATCGCTAGAGGTACAACTCATCGCATTGTGCAGGATTGGTTTGAACGGGGGCCGTTTCAGCTGATCCTCTGCGAGTCGATACTGGCCGAGGTTACGACCGTTCTCATCGAACGGGACAGGATGCGCCGATGGATCAGCATCGAAGATGCTCGCCTGTATGTCGAGCGCCTCGCGACGACGGTCGGTGTGCGTGACGATCCTCCAGAAGGGCCACCACTCACCCGCGATGCCGATGACGACTTCATCATCTACCTCGCCCGCGAGCAAAACGCCGACTGGATCGTGTCAGGTGACGGGGATCTCTTGGAATGGCCGGAACAGGAGCCACCGGTCGTTACACCGGCTCAGTTCGAGCAAACGCTGGACGAGGGGGGTTAGGAGCCACTTCCCACTCATCCGCTCTCGTCAGCACCTTTCTCTCGCAGTTCTGCGATCTTGGTTCGGGCCTCGGGTGGGTACGTGAAGTCGTCGTCGTGGGTGTGTTCGGCGATGAAGCCTCTGATGCCGACGGCGCGGAGGTGGTCGAAGAATTGTCCGTATTGGTCGGCGAGTTGGTCGAGGTTGTCGGAGTAGTCGTCGAGGAGTGCGGTGAGGAGTCGTTTGCGTCGTTCTCGGTAAGTTGTGCGGGTCGGCGGCTTTTCTCCCGTGATGGCTTCCATGGCTTGTTCTCGTTCGGTGGGTTCTCGGATACCGAGATCGCGGAGCCGTTGGTAGAGCGGTTCGAGTTGGTCTTCGCGTCCTAAGACGATTTCGTATAACTGGTTGATTCTCTTGTGGGCCCGATCGAGGTGACGACGGTCGTCCGGTGGGGGCATGTAGAACCAGATGAGCGGCAGGTCGAATGCGAGAGCGAAGCAGAGGATCTCCTGGGCGTCGAACTCGCGGTTGCGGTCTCCGTCCCAGGCCCGTTCGATCGCTGAGATGGAGGCTTGGGTGAGCCGCATGCCCAGATACGGTTCCAGTTGGTCGGCGGCTTCTTCTTGAGTCCAGCCGCGCAGCTCTCTGGCGGTCCGGAAGTTGTAGGCGACCACCTGGTTGAGGTTCACCTCAGGGGTTTCGGGCTCGTCTGATTTGCGCTGTCGTGCCATCTGTCTCGCCGATCGTACACGTTCCACTTGTTGTGTGCTCATTGCGGGCATGTAGTTTCTGGTGTACTATCCTCAAGCTATGGGATCACTGAATGGGAACAGTGGCCAGTGGCACCGCCTCCCAGTGTTTCTGACGGTTGAGGAGGCAGGTGCTGTGTTGCGGATTGGCCGTACCAAGGCGTATGCGATGGCGCGGGAGTGGCGGGAGACAGACGGTCGGTCGGGGTTGCCGGTGATCGACCTGGGTCACGTCCTCCGGGTGCCTCGGCATGCTCTCGAGGAGATGGTCGGGGTTCAGCTTGTCGACGAGATCCCGATGGAATCCGAACCATCCACCAACTCCAAGCCAAGAACTCGACCGAATCAGCGTCGAACTCGTAGTTCTGACCAGCTCGACCTCTTCGACACCACCGACGACTGAGGGCACCGACACCCATGACCACTAGGCGACGAACCGACGAACCCAGGAAGTCACAGACGATTGCACAACTGCGTTCCCAGCGGTCTGGTGAGACTCTTGGTGAGGGCTGAGGCAGCGCTGTGACGGTCCGAGTGAACTCGTTGAAGGGCGCCGACGCCGGCCGCTACTACACCGAACGTCTCCTTTGCTACTACCTCGACGGTGGGGAGCCGCCTGGCCGGTGGTGGGGTCAGGCGACCGACCGTCTCGACCTTGACGGCAACGTCGACCCGGATGCCTTTCTCGCGGTGATGGCCGGCCATGATCCGGCTACCGGTGTCGACCTGGGCCGCAGGTTCGGTGAGGGGTCGGTCAGGGGGTACGACGCCACCTTCTCCGCACCCAAATCCGTATCCCTGCTCTGGGGATTGGGCGACGACCTCGTTCGACAGCAGGTGGCCGAAGCGCATGACATGGCCGTCGAATCAGTGCTGGGCTGGGTCGAAGACCACGCCCACACGCGTCTAAGGCAGCACGGGCACATCATGCACGTAGACGCCGGCGGGCTGGTGGTGGGGTTGTTCCGCCAGCACACCTCCCGTCGGCTAGACCCACAGCTCCACACCCATGCCGTGATCGCCAACCGAGTCCCAGCCCCGGACGGCCGATGGCTCGCCCTGGACGCGAGGTCGATGATGGTGGACCAACGGGCCCTATCTGCTGTGTATCACGCTGGTTTGCGTTCCGAGCTGACTCGTCGTCTCGGTGTTGCATGGGAGACCCCCGAGCATGGCATCGCCGAAATCGCCGGCATCCCCAAACCAATCCTCGAAGAGTTCTCCCGACGGACCAGCGACATCGACCACCGACTCCAGGTCAAACTCCAACGGTTCGAGGAAGAGTTGGGGCGGGAGCCGACCGACCGGGAGCGGTGGCGGCTGGAGCGGGAGGCGGTATTGGATAGCCGACCAGCGAAACGCCACGGCGTCAGCCTCCATCAACTGCGCGTCGAGTGGAGTGATCGGAGCTTCGCTCTCGGCTACAAGCCACAAGGACTCTTGCAGAGGGCCCTCTTTCGGACTCGTCGTCTCGACGACCTCGACCACCAGACCACCACGACCCTGGCTGGGGCGGCGTTGCGGGCGTTGGGTGAGAGTCAGTCGACGTGGCGGCGAGCCGAGCTGGTCCGAGAACTGGCCTCTGCGGTCCCAACGACGACGGCGGTCGGGTCTGGTGACCTGATCGACACTCTCGACCGTCTCGCCGAGGTCACAACTACTGAGCGTTGTGTCGACATTTCACGACCTGTCCCAACACATGTGCCCGTGCGGCGGGATGGCCGACCCACCACCGAACCAGCCATCGACCACACCCTCACCACCAGGGCAATCCTCGACGAGGAGGAAGAACTCCTCGCCAGAGCCCAACACCGCATCGACAGGCGTCCGCAGGGTCGTCCGAAAGTCCACCTCGTCAATCATCTCTCCCCAGGCCAGCAGGACGCAGTCGCCGCCGTTGCGGGCGATGGTGGATTGGAGTTGATCGTGGGTCCTGCTGGTGCGGGGAAGACCACGATGTTGGCCAGAGCAAGAACCAACCTTGGCCTCTACGACCGTCCCGTCTTCGGGGTTGCTCCAACCGCAGCGGCAGCCGAAGTCCTGGCGACCGAATCCCACATGCCGGCCGACACGTTGGACAAACTGTTAGTCGAACACTCGGATCCCGCACGGCCACCAGACCTTGGTTTCGATCTAGACGCGGGAACCACGGTGGTTGTCGACGAAGCCGCCACCGCCTCCTCTCCGAAACTCGCCGCCCTGTTTCGGTTGGCTGATGAGAAGGATTGGCGTCTGGTCCTGGTCGGTGATCCCCGCCAGTTCACCGCGGTAGGACGTGGAGGCATGTTCGCCCACCTCGTCAACACCTACGGAGCCGTCGAACTGGATCAGGTCCACAGGTTCCAACACGAATGGGAACGCCAAGCCAGCCTCCGACTCCGTACCGGAGACCCCGCAGCGTTGGTCGAATACGACAGGCAGGGTCGTCTCCACGGCGGCACCCAGACCGCGATGGAAACCGAACTCATCGACACCTGGAAGACAGCACGCAGCCCGGGTCAAACCGTGGCGTTGATGGCCAACACCACCGACACAGTCGATCGCCTCAACCAGTTGGCCCAACAATCACGGATCATGACCGGCGAACTCGACAGCAACGCCCCCTCGCTGAAGGCAGGCGGCACGTTGATGCTCGTCGGCGACGAGGTGGTCACCCGCCGCAACAACCGAGGACTCCGCACCGACCGGGACCTCATGGTCAAGAACCGAGACCACTGGACCATCACCAACATCCACCAAGATGGCAGCCTCACCGTTACCGGAACCACAGGCACCATCATCCTGCCTGCCGACTATTCGATCCACCATCTAGAGCTCGGATACGCACAGACCGGCCACGCCAGCCAAGGCCGCACCGTCGACATAGCCCTCCTCCTCGTAGACAGCCCCACCGACAGTCGAGGCATCTACACGCCACTCACCCGCGGCCGCCACGCCAACCACGCCTACGTGATAACCGAAACCAACCAGACCGCCCTCAGCACACTCGCCACAGCTCTAGCCCGAGACTGGATCGACCAACCCGCCATCGCCCGCCAAAGCCAGCTCGACATGCACCAGGCGGACCACCCGTTCCCGGGAGGATGCGGCAATGAGATCGAGGTCGACGGACGCATGGAACAGATCAATCAGGCGCTAGAACGAGGTCGAGCTCGCAGACGAGAATTAGAGAGATCGCGCTCTTTCGGACGTAGCCTGTGACGCGCAAAGCTGCTCAAGCTGCGTGGGTGCGCTCGTGGCGTGACGTGCCGGACTTCACTACGCAGCGTGAATCGATCGTGGAAGTGCCTTCAGTACGCTCCTCTCTGCGGAAGTCCAAGGGTGCAACGGCCGTTGGCACCTGATTTCGTCCGGAGGGTCGCCATCACCTTCGAAGGTGATGGCGAAGGCGCTAAGGGCAGCCTTCCACCTCACGTCTGGTCGCTCTCGCCCTCTTGTTCAGTCATTTCCCGCCTCCCGTTGGGTAAACCTCCGACCCATTTGAGTGCCGGTTCTTCGCTGGGGAATGGCCTTGAGCTCGTGGGTCTGTCGGGCGTCCGCGCGTGCTGCGACACGACGGACTCATCTCAACCCGACCACGAGCGGCGTTCGCCTCAGCCTTAGCCCTCGGAGGCATCCGGAGTCGTGTAACCCGCAATCCGGTCACCATGGTGCAGGATGATCAAGTCGTTGACAGCCAGCGGCGGCCTAACAACCCCCGACACAGGCCGCGCAACAGGTGCGCCAGTTTGAGAGTCGAGTATCAAACCGGATTCCTCACTCGTCACGACTACCGCTCCCTGAAGAAAGGCAATGTGCTGAACAAACTGCGGTGCATTCGCAGTCCACACGACGTTCCCTTGAGGGTCGATTGCTGTGAGCACCCGCGAATCGTGGTACACAGCAAGCTCGTCGGACGCGCCGGTAGCCATGAGGAATGTATTCGCCACGTTGGCGGAGAGCGCCCATTCATTAGCGCCATTTGATGGGTTGAGTCCATGGGCCTGTGAGACTCCGATGTGAACGATTCGACTGGGCAGGGCGACAGCTTTACCAGGACCCAGATCTGCCCGCCACACGATGTGGCCATCATCAGCGTCGATTGCGATTACACCAGTATCTGGATCAGCCGAGTATAGGACTCCGTCCAGTTCCTCCAGAAGGCTCGGGCCCTGGCTCTCGAACTCGGAACCACCGTGCGGAATAGCCCATTTGGTCTCTCCGGACTCCAAGTCGAGAGCATGAATACCATTCGTACACTTGACGATCAGTAGTGCATCGGTCGTTAGAAAAGTAGCGAACTGCACGGAGGTGTCGACTGTATCGATACCGTCAAGCACTGCGCGCCAGATCTTGGAGCCGGTGACCGCATCGACGGTGAAAACTTCTGGAGGATTTGTGTCGCCCTCACCTGTGTGGTCTGCGATCAAGTGGACGACACCGTTTCCAATTAACGCCCCGACAGGTTCCAAACCTGACTCGAGCATTACTGTCCACATTTCGACCCCATCCTGTGTCGAACCCGAGGTCACGGAACGGCCTTGGGTTCTGAGGACAAACTGTTCAGGACTAGCAGCAAGTACTCCGAGACCATTTGCCAGCTTCCAGTTCCACTCGCTGGTTCCTGTTGTGGCATTGATGCCAATCACCCCGGACGGTTCTAGGGCAACGATCACCTCCCCAGCAATCTCCGACGGATGGCCGCGGTCTCCGAGGGGGGAAGGATGGATCGAATTCAGGCTAATAGCCCACTTGCTTTCCATAGCAGCCAGAGGAGACGCTGTATCTCGATCCTGTACGGTGGTCTCAGACGAGCGTGTGTTTGTTGGAGGAGTTTCCGTGGTGATTGTCACCTCACCCTGGCGGATGTCGGACGGACTCTGCTGGAGAGCTCCCGAATCGAATCGGAATAGGTAAGCCAGCCCCCCCACAAGTGTCAGAGTGGCGACAAACGTAGTCAGGGCCGTCATCGGCGAGGGAGCTCGGTGACGCCTCTCCATGGGCTCCCGCGAAGAATGGTGGCTGCGTGGAGTATCGACGCTCCCAGCTGCCTCGATCTCCGATTCAATCGACTTGAGAATGCGAGCTCGCACCGCTGCGGGTGGCTCGATAATCTGGTTGAGATCGCTCAGCTTCTCAAACATATCCTCATTCATGTAATTGATCCTCTGTTTCCATTTGCTTGGCCAGCGCTCTTCGAGCACGAGCGAGGAGAGACTCGGTAGCGGACGTTGAGCGACCGAGAAGTGACGCGACGGTCTCCAGATCTTGGTCGTCCATGTATCGAAGCATCAAGGCCAAGCGATAGTCGCTTCGCAGAGCCGATAGTGCCTTCGCTATTGCTAACCGGTCAGCAAGGCTGTCCGCGATGTCTTCAGCTACCGGTGACAGCATGCCTGTCCGGTGAACTCGCTCAACTGCGCGCCGAAGCCTCCCTTTCGACCTGTAGTGGTCAATGAGCCTCCGCCTAGCGATCGACATTATCCATGGCAGCGGCTCCGCAACCACCACACCCGACCGCTGCGTCTTGATGGCCGAGACAAACGTCGCTTGCGTCAGCTCAGCCGCGACCTCGATGTCACCCCCGCATCGCGAAAAGAAGTAGCCATACAGCCTAGGTAAAGCTTGGTCGTAGAAGGACCGAAACTCTGCTGAGCCGAGAAAGTCAGAGTTGTTAACTGTCATTCCTCGGGCCGTCGATCTCTTCCAGCGCTCCGACGGTGCATCCACGTTCAAGTAGTCGCTCGTGTCTCTGGCTCGCTGTCGAGAAACTATGCGTAAGCGCGAAAAAAAGAACAGTTCTGTCGCATGCATCGCTGATATGGTCTCGCAGACCTACAAGTGGAGTGAGGAGTGCCCAACACCACACGACGCCTTGTTGATGGGAAGTCGATCCGCGTCGAAGCTCCCGGGGTGAGTCCCTCATTGGTGGCATCAGAGGTAATGCTTCGACATGCGCTCGGTCGGTCTCGTATTCAATTCTCCCTCGATGCAGCCCACAAAGGCTTCGCACAGGACGTAGCGACGAACCCCGAGATTACGAGGAACCTCCGAGTTCTGAACGAGTTCGGGTATCGCGATGGCATCCTGTGGGCCGGCACTGGCGATCTGCTCGTAGAGCAGCCTGGCATCGAGTACTGGGAAGATGATGGAACTGGGAGGGCACGCAGGCAGCATTGTGGGTCTTTCAGCGTCCTGCTCTCGTGAGAGCGACGACGGGAGAGGCGAACGGAGGCGCGCACAACATATGGGGAACGTGTTCTGGGCTCGGAAGCTGGGTTTGGGATGATGACTGCAACGGGTGTCAACAAGGACGCGTTTACGGCGGCTGTAACAGCAATGGATGGCACCGACATGACCACAGTATCGGGTTGGATTGGCGCACCGACGCTTGCAAGGACCACGAGGTCACCGGCGAGCCCTACTACGACGGTTGGAAGTGGAAGCCCAGCAATTGTTGTGTTGTCGGCGCAGGGAATTGTAGGAAGAATCGCGAATGGCGCTGTCACGATGGCTGGATTAACGGAAAAGCGTCGATATGCCGGTTCGTTACAGCCTCCGGAACTGCGTGCACACCATGCCCGACATAATTGAGACGGCGAACCTAAGCCGAAGGGAAGCGATCGGACCGTATGGATTGTGGGTATTGTCGGGGGTGGCGCTGGTCCTCTTCTTCCTTTCTTTGGCCGGCGGTGTCTATCCCCTGGCGGTTGGAGCCGTAGGGGTGGTGACTGGACTATCCCTATCAGGGTCAGTCTGAACTGGTAACAGCGCAGCAATGCTCATCTCGTCGGTCGACGGGAAACATGCGTTCCGCCGAGGGGCCCTGGCTTCATTCCTCGGGGGTTCTATCGTCGGAGGAGTCCTCAGCGCCGTCGCTCTCATCCTCCTTTCCGGATTTTTTTCACGTGTTCCCAGAACCGTAGGCTGGCTTGGCGTGGGGGTCACTGCTTCCTTAGCCTTAGCGCGCGACGTCGGGTGGGTAAGGATCAACCTGCCTCAGGCAGCGCGTCAAGTCCCACGTGACATCTTCCGTAGAGGTTCGATCAGCGCGGGGCTCCAATTTGGATTCGAAATGGGTACGGGGGCCCGCACCTATGTAACAAGCTCCCTTCCATACGTCGCGGCTTTGCTGGTTCTATTCCACTTGGTTTCGATCACATCCGCTATAACCCTTGGAGTCGGGTTTGGACTTGCACGAGGACTTATCCCTCTAATCAAACGTGCATCAAGAGATTGTGAAGTGTGGGACCTCCGAATAGGGGCATCCGCGGCCTGGAATGCTTATGCCCGGGTACTAACCCCCGTGGGTCTCTTCCTAATCCTGTTTCTCAATCTCGCATGAGGAGACATTTGAGATGCCAAGCGAGTCGTAGGTAAGGCCAAGTCGGTACGCATCCAGCCATGTTGAAAACTGTTGCCGTCCGGAGTGACTAGGGACTGAATCGGGAACTCGACCATGCTTGCCGACTCTCTCTTGCCCGAAGGTCTGGTCTATCACGTTCCCCGCGACACCCGGCTTTATGCCGAGGCAATGGGCAAGTTACTCGAAGGTTGTGGAACCATCTGGGATGCAACTCGACTCGCCGGTTCACGTGCGCTCTCTCTCCAGATTCCGTTTGACCATCGACGTATGTCGAATGTATGCATTTGTGCCATACCGGCCCATAACATGTCGTGTCAGCCAGCCCTGAAATTCCGGCAAACTCCCCAGCTAGACGGCATCTG
>Ga0299914_10003845_pt1 | contig 10693 bp, 13 predicted proteins | sample RVTome_10_FD_201361 | JGI IMG/M metagenome (GOLD analysis project Ga0299914, IMG submission 201361) | Soil microbial communities from uranium-contaminated site in the Upper Colorado River Basin, Wyoming, United States - RVT153D57 (version 2) ... | reverse complement strand
CGTTCGCCGGGATGCGGTCGTTCGGGAACTCCTCGCGCAGCGTGCGCCGGTCGGGGTCGGGCCCGGCCAGGAGCTCCTTGGTCTCGCGGTCGAAGGCGTAGAAGGCGGGCAGCCCGCGGTCGTCGTCAGGCTCGGTGCGCCCGGCCAGGCGCACCGCCTCGTAGAGGCTGGTGTTGCCCTCCTGGGGCCCGACGACGTTGGCCTCGAAGTTGATGAAGGTGAGCTGTGCCGGCTGGATCAGGTCGGCGACGACCTGTTCCGGGTCCTCGGCGCCGGGGAGCGCCACCACGATCTGGTCGTCGCCCTGGGTCTGGATCTCGGGCTCGGCGACGCCGAACGCGTCGACGCGGTCGCGGATGATCTCGACCGAGCGCTCGATCGCCTCCTCGGTGACCTGCGCCTCCTCGGTCGCCTTGCCCTGCAGGACGACCTCGACCCCGCCCTGCAGGTCGAGCCCGAGCACGGCCGGGCGCAGCGCGATCGCGGCCAGGGACCCGGCGATCAGGCCCACCACGAGGAGCAGCAGGAAGAGGGGGCGCCTCACGGGCGTCGACCCGCTTTGCTAGCCGGCGTCGGCCGGCGTGGTGACGTCCGCGCCGCGCCCCGAGACGACGCGTGCGATCGAGTTCTTGGCGACGCGGATGTCCGTGTCCTCGGCGATCTCCAGCAGGAGCGTCTCGCCGTCCTCGATCTCGGTCACCGTCCCGTAGATGCCCGACACGGTGACGACCTCGTCCCCCGGGCCGAGGCGGCTCAGGATGTTCTCGAGCTCGCGCCGGCGCTTCTGCTGCGGGCGCACGCCGACGAGGTAGATCAGCCCGATGAAGATCAGGATGTAGATCGGCAGGAGGAGCGCCGACATTCGGTGGGGCACCTTCCTCGGGCGGCCTTCGACGGGCCGGGAATCGCGTCCGGCGCGCCGACGATAGCAAACGCCACGGCCGCCCCAGCATGCCCGGTCGCCGCGCCGGATGCGGGCCGGGCGCGTGCTAGCTTGGGCCGCCGTGACCGTGGCCGCACGTCCTTCGCCCCTCGCGCGCGCGTGGTCCGCCAAGTGGCCGATCGGGGCGGAGATCGTCCTCTTCTTCGTGCTGATGGCGGCGTACGAGTGGCTGCGCGACCTCGTGGCCGTCTCGGAGCTGGCGGTGCCGGTGGCCCACGCGCTCGAGGTGATCGACGTCGAGCGGGCGCTCGGCCTGTTCGTGGAGCCGGATGTCCAGGAGTGGGCCCACTCGGTGCCGGGCGGCGAGTTCGTCACCACCTGGATCTACACCCTCGCCCACACCGCCGGGTTCGCGGTCGTGTTCTTCTGGGTCTGGTTCCGCCGGCGCGAGTACTTCGCCGCCTTCCGCAACTGGTTCTGGGTGACCAACGGCCTCGCCGTGATCGGCTACTGGCTCTACCCGCTCGCCCCGCCGCGGCTGACCGACCTCGGCCTGGAGGACCCCACCAAGGCGAGCCTGGAGCTGGGCGGTGCCCTGTCCTGGTTCCAGCCCTTTCGCAACGAGTTCGCCGCGATGCCGTCCATGCACGTCGGCTACACGGTGCTGTTCGCCCTCACCCTGTTCTGGCTCCTGCGACCCTCGCCGTGGCGCTGGCTCGTGTGGCTGTGGCCGGCGGGGATGCTGTTCGTGGTGATGGCCACCGCGAACCACTGGTGGCTCGACGGCGTGGGGGGCGCGGCCTGCGTGCTCGTGGCCCTCGCCGTGGTCACCCCGCTGTCCGGCTCCCTGCGAAAGCCCTGGGAGTACCGCCGGGCGTGAGGATCGCGATGGTGACCGAGTACGCCTACCCGGTGCTCGGCGGCGTGCCCGAGCACGTCCACAACCTCAGCCGCGAGATGGTCGGGCTGGGGCACGACGTGACCGTGCTGACGAGCCTCGCGCCCGTCGGCACGAAGCGGCGGGCGCGGGCCATCGACGCCGAGAACCACTCGGTCCACGGCTACCGCACGGTCCGCATGGGCCTGTCGGTGCCGGTCTACGGCAACGGCTCGATCGCCCGGGTGAGCGTCGGCCCGGGCCTGAAGCCCCGGGTGGCCCGCGCGCTGCGCGACATGGACGTGGTCCACGCCCAGGGGCTCGCGCCGCCGACCCTCACGCTGTGGGCCCTGCGCGTCTCGATGGCGCCGGTGAACGTGGGGACCTTCCACACCTACTTCGAGGGCGGCCACTACGGCTACCGGCACTTCCTGGCCTACGCCCGACGGACGCTCGAGCGCACCGACCGGCTGATCGCCGTCTCCGAGCCCTGCGTCACCGTGGTCAGGCCGTACTTCCCGGACGCCGCCTTCGAGGTGATCCCGAACGGCGTCGACACCGACCTCTACCGGCCCCTGCGCGAGTGCGAGCGCCGACCCGAGGGGCCGCCGCGCATCCTGTTCATGGGGCGCTTCGATCCGCGCAACGGGCTCGACACGATGCTCGACGCGCTGCGGATCCTGGCGGACGAGGGCCGGGACGTCGTCCTGCAGGTCGTGGGCGACGGCCCGCTGCGGCCCAGGTACCACCACCACGCGAAGGGCATCGGCGTCTGGGACCGGGTGGAGTGGCTCGGGCTGCTCGACAAGGAGCGCCCGCGCCTGTACCGCGAGGCGACGGTCTTCGCGGCGCCATGCGTGCTCGCGTCGTTCGGGGTCGTGCTGCTGGAGGCGATGGCATCGGGGACGCCGATCGTCTGCGCCGACAACATCGGCTTTCGCCAGGTGATCCGCGACGGGGCGCCCGGCCGCTTCGCGCCGCCGAGGGACGCCGCCGCGCTCGCCGCGGGCATCGGCGCGCTGCTGGACGACGCCGCGATGCGGCGCGACTGGGCCGAGCGCGGCCGCCGGGTGGCCGTCGAGCGCTACTCGTGGCCCCAGGTCGCCCGCCGGGTCGAGGCCGTCTACCTCGACGTGCTGGCGCGAAAGGGCGGCCGCCCCGAGACGCGGCGGCCGGCCGGCCTGCGCGACAACCTGCGCCGCAACCCGATCGACCTCGTGCGCAACATGCCCGCCGCCGTCCGCGCGGGCCGCGTCGGAGACCGGGCGGACTAGGAGCCCGTCAAAGAAGTCGGCCGCACGTCCGCCGGCTGCAAACGCTTCGCGCCTTCGGCGTCCGTGTCAACGCCGATACCACCCGTATCGACGTAGGCCACGTCCATCCGAATCGCTCGGTTTTCGCTCGGCGGGCCGCACGGCCTTTGTTCGTTGACACGCTCCTAGGACGAGGGCTCGGCCTCGGGGGCGCGCCCGGAGCGGGCCCGGCCGGCGGCGAGCGCGCCGAGGCCCCCGCCCACGGCGGCCGCCAGCTCGGCCGCGGCCCACCGCAGCCCCCTGCGCTCGCTCCCGAGGAGCCGGTCCAGCGACAGGCAGCCGGGCCCGGTCAGGGTGAGCGCGAGCCCGGCCGCGATCAGCACGAGGTTGTACTCGTAGCCGCCGTCGGCGTTCCAGGGCCCCTTGGCGCCGTGGACCGCCCCGATGGCGCCCACCATGGACCCGGAGGTCGCCGCCGCGCCGACCGGCGTGAGCAGCCCGGCCGCCAGCAGCGCACCGCCGCCGAGCTCGGCGACGCCGGCCGCCCGCGCGGTGACCGGGCCGGGCCCCAGGCCCACCTGCTCGAAGACCTCCCCCGTGGCCGCCGGGCCCTGGCCGCCGAAGGCCCCGAAGAGCTTCTGCGCGCCATGGGCGACGAACAGCCCGCCGACGACCGCCCGCAGGGCGAGCAACCCCAGGCAGCGTGCGGCGTCGTCGGCCATGCCAATTATCTTCCTCGGGCGTCGCGGGCCCAAACGCCACGCGCCGCGACGCCGGGCGAGGCGGCGGCCGGCGTGTCCACGGCGACCGTGCGCCCTTGTCCGCCAGGGCGCGGCGAGCGTGGATCGGGTCGCGCCCGGGACCGCCGGCGCCGCGCCGACGGGCCCGCCGGGGTGGGCGGCGCACCGTGTCCGATGTCAGGCCTCCCCTCCGGTCGGCGCTGCGTGCGCGGCGGGACGATCCGCCGCGCGCCTCCACCAACCGAAAGGAGGCGGCATGACCCAAGGCGACCCGCAACTCGTGGCGGCACCGGTCTTCACGATCGGGTCGATCGCGCTCGCGTTCCAGCTCGTGGAGTACGTGTCCTCCGCGGCGCTGGGCGCGCCGCTGGCCATCATCCTGATGGGCACCGGGCTGTTCCTGCTCGTCGCGACGATCTGGGCCGCAGGTGTCGGCCAGTCGTTCGTCGCGGCCTTCGCGGGCACCTTCGGCGCATTCTGGCTTTCCTATGGGCTCCTCGTGCTCGCCCTGCTGCACGACTGGTTCCTGATCCCACCGGAGGACGTACAGCGGACGGTCGCGGTCTTCGCGATCGCGTTCGCGTCGTTCTTCTTCTTCCTGACCCTCGCGAGCCTGCGACTGCCGGTCATCTACCCGGCGATCTTCGGGCTCGTCGTCGCGGCGCTCTGCTTCGTGGCCGCGGCCTACCTGATGACCCCCATCGACACCGACCTGCTCAAGGTCGCCGGCTACATCGTCTTCGTCTTCGCCGGGCTCGGGATGTGGCTGTCCTGGACCGTGATGAACCTCTCCCTCGGCGGGCCGGCGTTCCCGCCGCTGGGACCCACGATCATCAAGCCCAAGCCGGCCCCCGCTCCCTGACACCCCGAACCGCGCGGCGCCGGTCCTCCGGCGCCGCGCCCGATCCGCGCCGAACGGGCGCTCAGGAGCCGCGGGCCGGGGGCACGGCGCCGAGCTGGGCCGCCCCCGAGAGCACCCCGACGACGTCGCGCATGTTGAGGACGCCCACCAGGGCGCTCCCGTCGCGCACGAGCAGGTGGCGGACGTTGCGGTCGATCATGAGGTCGCAGGCGTCGTCGAGTGGCGTGTCGCGGCCGACGCTCACCGGGTCGGGCGTCATCCAGTCGCGGACGGGCGCGCCCTCGAGCTGGACCCCCTCGGCGATCGCGCGCAGGACGTCGCGCTCGGTGATGACCCCGCCCCCGGCGATCTCCACGATGCCGAGGCCTGTCCGGGCCGCGCTGAGGGCCCGCGCGGCCGCGCGCAGGTCGTCGCCCGGGTCCAGGCGGACCTTGACGTCGGCCATCACGTCTCCGACCGTTTGGGGCACGCGGCGACCATAGCGGCGCCGCCGGACGGCCGCCAGCCGCGCGGCGCCGGCGTCGGCCCTCCCCCGAGCGTCGTCGATCCGGCATGACGCGTGTCACACGGCCCCGCGGGGCGCTGCGGCTAGAACAGGCCCGGCTGGCCGGTCTCGGCCGGCGGCGTGAGCCCCAGGTGCCGGTAGGCGCGCGGGGTGGCGACCCGCCCGCGCGGGGTGCGCTTGAGCAGGCCCTCCTGCAGCAGGTAGGGCTCGTAGACGTCCTCGATCGTGTCGGGGGCCTCCCCCACGCTGTCGGCGAGGGTGCCCAGCCCCACGGGCCGCCCCTCGAACGTCTCCGCCAGGCGGCGCAGGATCTGGCGGTCGAGCTCCTCGAGCCCGAGCGCATCGACCTCCAGCAGCTCGAGCGCCTCCTCGGCGACCGCGCGGTCGACGGCCGGCCGGCCGCGCACCTGGGCCACGTCGCGCACCCGGCGCAGCAGCCGGTTGGCGATGCGCGGCGTGCCCCGGGACCTGCCCGCGAGCGCGTCGGCCCCGTCGTCGTCGATCTCCACCCCGAGCAGGCGGGCCGAGCGGTGCACGATCGCCGCGAGGTCGCCGGCGTCGTAGTAGTCGAGGCGGTGGAAGACGCCGAAGCGCGCCCGCAGCGGGGTCGTGAGCAGCCCGGTGCGCGTCGTGGCGCCGATCAGCGTGAATCGCGGCAGGTCCAAGCGCAGGGTGCGCGCCGAGGGCCCCTGGCCCAGCACCACGTCGAGCTGGAAGTCCTCCATCGCCGGGTAGAGCACCTCCTCGATGGCGCGGTTGAGGCGGTGGATCTCGTCGATGAACAGCACGTCGTGGGGCTCCAGCGCGGTGAGCACGGCCGCCAGGTCCCCCTTGCGCTCGAGCACCGGCCCGCTGGTGACGTGGAAGCCCACCCCCAGCTCGCCCGCGACGATGCCCGCCAGCGAGGTCTTGCCGAGGCCGGGCGGGCCGGCGAGCAGGACGTGGTCGAGCGCCTCGGCGCGCTGCTGCGCCGCCTCGAGGAAGATGCCGAGCTGCTGCTTGACGCCCTCCTGGCCGATGAAGTCTCCCAGCCGCCGCGGGCGCAGCGAGCGGTCGAGCTCGTCCTCGGCGCCGATGTCCCGGCCCGACGCCAGCCGGTCCTCGCCGTTCACCGCCGGAGTCTCGCTCATCGGCGCCGGAGGCGCCCGAGCCCGTGGCGCACCAGGCCCTCGGCGTCGAGCCCGCCGGGCGCGTCGGTGAGGGCGGCGTCGGCCTCGTCAGCGCGAAAGCCCAGCGCCACGAGGCCGTCGCGGGCCGACAGGTAGGCGTCGGCGCCGGCCCCCGGCGCCACGGCGGGCGCGCCGTCCAGCGCCCCGATCCGGTCGCGCAGGTCCAGGACCACCCGCTCGGCCGTGCGCTTGCCGACCCCGCTCGCGGCCTGCAGCCGCGCGCTGTCGCCGCGGGCGATGGCGAGGCGCAGCTCGTCCGGGGCGTCCAGCCCGCAGATGGCGAGGGCGGTCCGCGGCCCGACCCCGCTCACCCCCGTGAACGCCTCGAACAGCGCCCGCTCGGAGGCGCTCGCGAAGCCGTAGAGGTCCAGGGACTCCTCGCGCACCACGAGCGCGGTCAGCAGGGCGAGCTCGCCGCCCAGCGCCGGCAGGCTCGCCGCCGTGGTGCCCGAGACGCGCACGAGCAGCCCGACGCCGCCGACCTCGACCACGGGCCCGTCGGGCTCGTGGGCCAGCACGCGCCCTCTGATGGAGCGGATCACGCCCGGAAGCTACCGCGCCCGGCGGATGGCCCCGCGAAGCGGCGCCGAGCTCATGTGGCAGATCGCGGCCGCCAGGGCGTCCGCCGCGTGGTCGCTCTCGGGCCGCGCGCCGCTGATCCGGGCCACCATCGTGCGCACCTGCGCCTTGTCCGCGTTCCCCGCCCCCGTCACCGACTGCTTGATCGTGTTCGGCGAGTACTCGACCACCTCGACCCCCGCGTGCGCCAGGGCGACGATGATCGCCCCCCGGGTCTCGGCCATCGCCATCGCCGAGCGGCTCATGGGGTGGACGAACCAGGACTCGATCGCCGCCGCCGCCACCGCGTGGTCCTCGACGAGGGCCGCGATCTCGTCGTGGATCGCGCAGAGCCGGTCGGGGTGGGGCCGGCGCGGCGAGGTGCGGACCGTGCCGATGGCGAGCACCCGGGGCCGCGACGGCGGGCCCGCGACGACCGCGTAGCCGGTCGACGCGAGGCCGGGATCGATCCCGATCGTCCGCGCTCCGTCGCTGCCCCCGCTCACCCCGGTAGCCAAGCAGGCCGCGCGGACGGCCCCGGGCTCAGGCGAGGAGGACGCCCGGTCCGCCGGCGACCTGCTCGATGACCCGGCGCCCGGCCGCGCGCAGCGACGCGATGATCGAGGCGAGCCGATGGGCGACGGGCGACGGGCAGGTCATGCGCGCGCGGCACGAACCGCCGCGCGACGCCGAGCGTGCGAACCCGACGCCGGCGGACGGTCTCGTACCGGGCGAGCGGGACGCCGACGCCCAGCTCGGTGCCGCGCGGTCAGCCCGCGACCGCCTCCAGGATCTCCTCGGAGATGTCGAAGTTCGCGTAGACGTCCTGCACGTCGTCGTTCTCCTCGAGCTGGTCGACGAGCCGCAGGATCTGGCGCGCCTCCTTCTCGGAGGGCTCCACGGTGGTCTTGGGGACCATGGTCAGCTCGGCCGAGACGTAGCCGATCTCGGCGCCCTCGAGGGCCTCGCGGACGGCCATGAAGTCGGCCGGGTCGGTGCTGATCTGCCACTGGCCGCCGTCCTCGGAGATGTCCTCCGCCCCGCCGGCCAGCGTGACCTCCATCAGCTCGTCCTCGTCCACGCCCTCGCGCTCCACCAGCACGATGCCCTTGCGGTCGAACTGCCAGGCGACGCTGCCGGGCGTGCCCAGCGAGCCACCGTTCTTGGTGAAGATGTGGCGCAGGTCGCTGGCCGTCCGGTTGCGGTTGTCCGTGAGGATCGTGCAGATCACCGCCACCCCGCCGGCCGCGTAGCCCTCGTAGAGCATCGACTCGTAGGCGTCGCCCTCGGCGCCGCCCGCGCCGCGCTGGATCGCGCGCTCGATGTTGTCCTTGGGCATCGAGTGGTCGCGCGCCTTCTGGATCGCGGTCGCCAGGGCGGCGTTGGCCTCGGGGTCGGGGCCGCCCTCCTTGGCCGCCACGATGATCGCCCGCGACAGCTTGGAGAAGAGCTGGCCGCGCTTGGCGTCGGCGGCGCCCTTCTTGCGCTTGATGGTCGCCCACTTACTGTGCCCTGACACGGTCCCGCCTCCTTCCCGCCCCGGTCTGCTCCTCGCGGCGCACGCGGGCCCGCCCGACGAGCCACTCGTGGAACCGGCGCTCGCCAGACAGCTCCGGATGGAACGCCGTCGCCAGCAGCTCGCCCTGGCGCGCCGCGACCACGTGGCCGGCGTGGCGCGCGAGCACCTCGACCCCCGGCCCGGCCTCCTCGATCCACGGCGCCCGGATGAAGATGGCGTCGACCGGCTCGGGCCCCAGCGCGGGGACGTCGAGCGAGGTCTCGAACGAGGCCCGCTGGCGGCCGAAGGCGTTGCGCCGGACGACCACGTCCATCCCGCCCACGAGGGGCTGCGCGCCCCCGGTGGTCTCGCGCGCCAGCACGATCATCCCCGCGCAGGTGCCGAGCGCCGGGAGCCCGTCGGCGATCCCCTCGCGCAGGGCCTCGAGCAGCCCCGACCCCTCGGCCACCAGCCCGAGCGTGGTGCTCTCGCCGCCCGGCACGACGACGGCGTCGAGGCCCTCGAGCCCCTCCGGGCCGCGCACCTCCACCGCCTCGGCGCCGACCGCCGCCAGGGCCTGCACGTGCTCGGCCACGGCGCCCTGCACCGCCAGCACGCCGACCCGCGGCCGGCCGAGGCTCGCCGGCGCCGTGCTCACCACCCCCGGCCCTGGAGCAGCTCCGCCTGGGGCAGGGCCGAGATCTCGAGGCCGGGCATGGCCTCCTTCAGGCCGGCCGAGACGCGCGCCAGCACCTCCGGCTCGCGGAAGTGGGTCACGGCCTCGACGATCGCCCGCGCCCGCCGCGGCGGGTCCTGGCTCTTGTAGATCCCCGAGCCGACGAAGACGCCCTCGGCGCCGAGCTGCATCATCAGCGCGGCGTCGGCGGGCGTGGCGATGCCGCCGGCCGAGAAGTTGACCACCGGCAGGCGCCCCTCCGCCGCGACGCGCGCAACGAGGTCGTAGGGCGCGCGCAGGTCCTTGGCCGCGGCGTGCAGCTCCTCGGGGGCGAGCCCCGTCAGCCGGGTGATCCCGGTCCGGATCGCGCGCATGTGGCGGACGGCCTCGACCACGTTGCCCGTCCCCGCCTCGCCCTTGGTGCGGATCATGGCGGCGCCCTCGGAGACGCGCCGGAGGGCCTCGCCGAGGTCCGTCGCGCCGCACACGAACGGCACCGTGAACGCGTGCTTGTCGATGTGGTGGGCCTCGTCGGCCGGCGTGAGCACCTCGGACTCGTCGACGAAGTCGATGTCGAGCGACTGCAGGATCTGGGCCTCCACGAAGTGGCCGATGCGGCACTTGGCCATCACCGGGATCGAGACCGCGGCCTGGATGCCCGCGATCATCTCCGGGTCGCTCATGCGGGCGACACCGCCGTCGACCCGGATGTCCGCCGGGATGCGCTCCAGGGCCATCACGGCGCACGCCCCGGCCTCCTCGGCGATGCGCGCCTGCTCCGGCGTGGTGACGTCCATGATGACGCCGCCCTTGAGCATCTGCGCGAGCCCCGACTTGACCCGCATCGTGCCGGTGCGGCCGTTCCCCTCTGCCACGCGCTCCCCTTCTCCGATGAGATGGCCCGCCCGCGACCAGCGGTCGGGTGCGGGGGAAAAGTCTACCGGACCCCCGGCAGGGGCCCGCCCGCGGAGCCGCTACGCGCTGACGGCGGCCAGGTCCGGCCGGGCGGGCGCGGGCGCGAGCGCGCCCACGAGGGCCTGGGCGACGGCGACCATCGCGACGAGGCTCGGCGAGCCGTCGCGGGCGTCCGCCGGGACCACCCGCGCCAGCGGCGAGCGGGCCAGCGGGCTGAGGCTGGAGTCGACGAGCGCCGCGGCCGGGACCCCGGCCGTGCGGGCGGCGGCCGCCGCCGCCTCCGCGACGCGCGACTCGCGCCCGATCGCGATCGCGAGCACGGCGCCGCCGGGCCCGAGGGCGTCGAGCCAGGCGCGCGAGGCCGGGTCGAGCGAGGTGACCGCCGCCACGGGCCGCCCGGCCCGCGCCAGGCGCTCCTCGATCAGGGTGACCACCGTGCGCGCGTGGCCCTCGCCGGCGATCACCAGCGGCGAGCGCGGGGCGAGGGCGGCCACCATCGGGGCGAGGCCGGCCGTCGTGATGCGCTCGGCCGCGTCGTCCAGCGCGAGCCGCTCGGCCGCGAGAGCGGACTCCAGCCCCTCCGCCGAGAGCGGCAGGCCGAGCTGGCGGTCGCCCGGGCGCGGGGGCAGCCCCGGCCGCTGGGCGCGCCGCACCACGCGCTGCATCTCCGGGTAGCCCGAGTAGCCGAGCGCCTGGGCGAAGCGGACGACGGTCGCCGGGCTGCAGTGCGACGCCCGGGCCACCTCGTGCGCCGACA
>Ga0299914_10003844_pt1 | contig 10698 bp, 9 predicted proteins | sample RVTome_10_FD_201361 | JGI IMG/M metagenome (GOLD analysis project Ga0299914, IMG submission 201361) | Soil microbial communities from uranium-contaminated site in the Upper Colorado River Basin, Wyoming, United States - RVT153D57 (version 2) ... | reverse complement strand
AGGTCGACACGGTCGAGCGGCACGTTGCGGACGCCGAGGCCAAGGGCGCCAAGGTCCTCACCGGCGGTCGTCGGGTCCCGGGCCGGGCGGGGCTGTGGTACGAGCCGACGGTCCTGGTGGACGTCGACCACTCGATGGACGTCATGCGGGACGAGACATTCGGTCCCGTCCTGCCGATCATGCGGGTGCGCGACGACCAGGAGGCCGTGCGCCTGGCCAACGACTCGCGCTACGGCCTCAACAGCTCCGTGTGGTCGGCCGACGACGAGCGCGCCGAGCAGATCGCCCGCGCCATCGAGGCCGGCAACGTCTGCATCAACGACTGCATGGTGAGCTACGCGGTGGCCGGCCTGCCGTTCGGCGGGGTGAAGGAGTCCGGCATAGGCCGGATCCACGGCGTCGAGGGGCTGCGCGCGTTCTGCAACACCAAGTCGGTGTTGGCCAGCCGGTTCGACCTGCGCCGCGAGCTCCAGTGGTTCCCGCTCCCGGCCTGGGTCACCCGCGCGCTGCGCCGGACCGTGCGCCTGCGCTACCGCCGCGGCCTGCGCGCCAAGCTGCGGCGCTAGCGCGTTCTAGGGGCGGATCTTGGTGAGGACCGCCTCCGCCTCGTCGACGATCTGATGGACCAGGTCGCCGGCGGGCACGAGCGCGTCGATCGCACCGACGCCCTGGCCGGCGGGGAAGAACTCGCGCGTCGGATCCACGTCGGGGGTGGATTCGTCGCCCCCCAGGTGGTTGGCGCCGTCCTGGATCGACTGCAGCACCTGGGCCGGGAACCGCTGGATCTCCCGCCCGCCGTCCTCGTACTCCTGGGTGTAGCTGTTGGCGATCACCCGGCAGGTCTTGCCCGTGTAGGCCCTGGTGACGACGGTGTCGTCCTCGTGGCTTCGCAGCAGCGTCTCCTTGTAGCCACGCACCCCACGGGCCTCGGGCGTCGCGATGAAGCGGGTGCCGATCCACACGCCGTCGGCCCCCAGCGCCAGCGCCGCCGCCAGCCCCCGCCCGTCCACGATGCTGCCGGCCGCCACCACCGGAACCCGCTCGCCGACGGCGTCGACGATTTGGGGGACCAGCGCCATGGTGGCGACCCGGCCCGTGTGGCCACCGGCCTCGGTGCCCTGCGCCACCACGACGTCGCAGCCGGCCTCGACGGCCGCCAGCGCGTGGCGCACCTTGCCGCACATGTTGACCACCAGCAGGCCGTGGCTGTGGCACTGGTCGATGACGTCGCGCGGCACGCCCAGGCCGGCCACGAAGGCGCGCGCCCCGCCACGGATGATGTCGTCGACCTTGTTCTCGAGTCCCTGTGGCAGGGCGGTGAGCAGGTCGACGCCGAAGGGCCTGGAGGTGGCGTCGCGGACCGCGGCGATCTCTTCCCGCATCTCCTCCCCGCCCATCGTGGACGCGCCCATGCAGCCGAAGCCACCGCCCTCCGACACGGCGGCGACCAAGCGGTGGTAGGACACGCCGCCCATCCCGGCGAGCATCACCGGATGCTCGACCTGCAGGGCGTCCGTGAGGCGGGTACGCAGCATGCAGGGATGCTGGTCGCACCTTGACCGCCGGGTCAAGCACGGCCGGATCGGGCAGCAGACGCGCATCCGGCGCCCCCACGGGTAGCGGGTGCGCCGGATGGTGGTGGCTCCAACCGCCGCTGGGTAGCCACCGTGCAAGCTCGGGCGGGTGCTGGTGGAGGGGGAGCACCGACACGAGCGCTGCAGCGGCACCCTAGGGGGGAAGGGTGGCGTCGCGGTGAGTCCGAGATGAACGTTCGGTGTCGCGGTCCGCAAGATCAGATGGCCGGCGGCCACCCGGGACACTCGGTCAGTGGGGGAAGTCCTCGCCCGAGTACGGCCTTCGCTCGACCAGCACGAGCCAGTTGCCCGAGTTGTCTCGCAGGATGGCCTCGACGCCGTAGGGCCGGTCGGCGGGTTCCTGGATGAACGCCACGCCCCTGGCGGTGAGCTCCTCGTGGGTCTTGCGGCAGTCGTCCGTGGCGAGACCGACGGCGCCGAGCGAGCCCTTGTCGAGCATCCGCCGGAAGGTGGCGGCGTCCTCCTCGTCGAGGGGCGGCCCGGGCCTCATGAGCGTGAGCTCCAGCTCGGGATGATCGGGGTGGCTGACGGTGAGCCACCGGTAGCCATCGCCCATCGTGATGTCCGTGGCCTCCCGGAAGCCGAGCTTGTCGATGTAGAAGGCCTTGGCCTCGTCCTGGTCGGTCACCCATACGGTCGCCAGTGAGACGTTCGTGATCATGGGGCGAACCTAGGGAACGTCCGGCGCCGACGCTTCGCCCAGATTGCTGTCGAGCGGCGCGCGGTAGTCCCGGTCGGCGAGATCCCGGGCGTTGCGCAGGTGCGGCAGGAGGGAGGCGGGAGCCACGGCGACGGGTCAGGGGTACGCGCCGCGTCCGCTGAACATGCCTCGATGCCAGCGGCGCGGGGTGGCCAACACGGCGCGGGGGTAGTCCTCGAACAGCCAGCGGGCGAAGTTGCGCCGGGTCCAGCCGGTGGCGCCGGCCAGCCGCAATCCCGCACGCACGCCGCGGCGGTGGCGCACAGCCCGGATGAGCAGCAGCGACACCCGGTGGTCGGCCACCAGCGCCCGGCGGACGGCGCGGCGGTAGCGGGCCGTGACCACCCCCGGCACCGCAGCCTTGGTGCCGTCGCCCTTGGCAATGGCCTCGGCGGCGAGGATGCCGCTCAACAGCGCCTGGGCGATGCCCTCGCCGGTGAGCCGATCGCTGGCCGCGGCGGCGTCACCCACGAAGAGCGTGCGGCGTCCGGTGAGCACCGCCTCGTCGATCCGGGCGGGGATGGGCCAGGCCCGGTGCGGCGCCTCGGGCGCGGCGCCATCGCCCAGCACCCGACGGATGTGGGGCCGATCGAGCAGGTCGCGCCAGATGCCGGCCATGTCCTGGATGCGCTCCACCCGCTCGCCCCTCACGATGCCGAACCCGACGTTGGCCCGGCTCCCGGGCAGCGGGAACGACCAGGCGTACCCGGGCAGGAGGTCGGGCTCGAACCATACGAACAGGTCGCGTGCGGCCCGCGGACCGACGCCTCCGAAGTACTGGCGAAAGGCGTGCCAATCACCCCGGTACCCCGGCGCCGCCAGGCCCAGGTGCTTGCGGGTGGGCGACCACATGCCGTCGGCGGCCACGGCGTAGGCGGCGGTCAGCTCACCCACACCGTCGACCCGGATCGCGACGTGGTCATCGTGCTCCCGCGCCCCCACACACGCGTGTCCGTCGAGGACCTTGACCCCAGCGACCCGCGCCTCGTCGAGCAGCGCGGCGTCGAGGTCGGCCCGGCGGGCGACGGCCGCGTACGTGCCCCCATGTCGGGGGAGCGGAAACGTCACCTCGGGGCCCGCCGGCCCCCGCACGACCACGTCGTCGACACGCTGCCACGAGGCCACTCGCCCGGGCTGGAGCCCCAGGTCCTCCAGCAGGCGTAGCGCACCGGTCGTGATCCCGTCGCCGCAGACCTTGTCGCGGGGGAATCGTGCCCGGTCGACGAGCGTCACGTCCCGCCCGGCGCGGGCCAGCCCGATCGCCGCCGCCGACCCTGCGGGCCCCCCTCCGATCACGACGACGTCGGCAGCGAGCACCCGCTCAACGCTAGGTGCTCAGCAGGGCTGATCCGGTCCCGGGCGGTACGTGGCGGTGAAGGTGTCGGTGGCCGGCGGCTTGTCGGGGTAGGCGATCCGGCGGGTGGTGGTGACGACCCTGCAGTTGCCGGACGACGACTCGGCGCTGTCGACCTGTTGGCCACTGGCGTAGGGGCTCGACCACATGGTCACGGTGACGCTCGTATCCGTGTACGACGTGTCGACGAGGATGCCGAACGGCGTGTCGTTGATGAACGACAGGTTCGGTGCCGGGAACCCCATCGTGGCCTCACGGCCGAGCGGGTACCGGGGGAACCACTCGGAATGCGCCTGGTAGGAGGTGATGTCGAGGCCACAGAAGTAGGCGGCGTTGAAGGTCGTGGTCGCGAACTGCGACACGCCACCGCCCACCTCGTCGACGTGCTTGCCGTCCCGGATGGCGCCCGCCACCACGAACCCCTTCTCGAGGGTGCGGGGGCCGACGACATCGTTCATCGAGAACGTCTGCCCCGGCAGCACCAGGGTGCCGTCGACGATGTCAGCGATGCGGTGGATGTTGGTGACGCGCGGCTCGCCGGGGCTGTAGTAGGTGGTGAAGCCCGGACCAGCCGTGGTCGGGCCGCCGTTCCGCCAGGCGTTGTTGCCACAGACCGGCCGTGCCACACCCAGGCCCTGGGCCGCCTCGGTGGTGAGGGTGGGCTCGGTCGTTGTCGCCTCGAGCTCGGTGCCCGGCTGGCCGTCGCTCAGCGCCTTCCAGACCCGCTCGGCACTGTCGGCACCGCAGCAGGAAACGCCCTGTTGGGAGGGGACGACGGTGGGGCCGTTGGGGCCGAGCACGATCCCGGCGTTCTGCGGCGGGGCGATGATGTCGGCGAAGACGTCCGGCAGCGCCTCGTCGACGGCGTCCGCGTTGATGGTCAAACCGAGGTTCCCGCCCTGGGCGGTCGGCGCGATCCAGGTGCGCAGCTGCGCGGCCGGCACGGTCTTGGTCGTGTCGGCCACCGTGAGCTGCAGCCCGTTGGCGGTCATCTGGTTCGCCCGGTCGGCCTGCTCCTGGGCCTGGGCGTCCGTGAAGGTCGGCGCCACCGGGGCGGAGCCGACGGCGACCTCGATCGTGCCGGTCCGTGACTCGGCGGCCGCCTCGGGCAGCTCTTCGATCAGCGCTTCGGTGTCGAGTCCCTGACCCGGGGCGCCGGGCACGACGACCCAGCCCTGCTCGCCCAACGTGATGGTGGGGTCGCGCGGGGCGGTGCGGTCGGCGCCCTGTAGCTCCACGACCTTCGCGGTCGCGGTGGGCCCGCTGACGGTGTAGCGGACGTCGACGTCGCGGGGTGTGAAGAAGGACCGAAGCCACGAGAACGGCTGTATGAACAGGTGATCGCCACGACCGACGTCGAGCGCGGCCTCGGACGTCGCCTGCTCGTCGAGCGCCAGCCCGATGTCCCCGGCGGACGTCTCGTACACCTTGTCGTCGTTGGTGATCCGCACCGGTCGCGCTGCCACCTCCTCCGCGATGCTGTTCATCACCTCGGGGAGCGATGCCTCGCCCAGTCCGCCGACGGGGCGGCCGGCCACCTCGACGTTGCGTCGCACCTGACCGGACAGGGCGGCCGTGTCGATCGCCCAGGCGACGAGCAGGAGCACCAGGGCGAGAGCCGGTAGGGCCGCGAGGACAAGCGCCCAGGGCGGAGGCCCGCCGTCGCGACGGTCGGTGGACGGCGACGCGCGGAAGTGGCGGCCGTGTGCCTCCTCTTCCTCGACGCCGGCACGGCCGTTGCCGTCCGCCACGTGCCGGGGCTCGGCCGGCAGGGGACCGGCGATGCGCGGGTTCGGGCCGGTGGTCCGGCCCTCGGCTGCGGCGGCGCCGCCGAGGACCAGGGTCCGCTCGCCATTGCCGCCGGGGCGCCGGACGGCGTCGCCGTTGCCGGACGGCTTGTCCTCGGCTTCCCCATCTGCTGGGTGGTCCGGCAGGTTGAAGATCGGCGCCGGCTTGGTCGTCGAGTCGCCCGGGGAGGGGTCGTCGTCGGTCGTCGATTCGCCCGCCTCGCGGTCGTCGGCGGTTGTCGCGTCGCCCGGGGCTGGGTCGTCCGCGGTCGGTTCGCCGCCGGAGCGCACGTCGGCCGGCGGTTCGCCGCCGGATGGCGCGTCGCCGTGATCCTCGCCGGCGGGTGGCTCGCCGGCCGGCTGGTCGTCGCCGTCGGCCGGCTCCGCGGCTGGCGGCGCGTCCGCAGGCGCGCCGATGCGCGCCGGAGCCTCGAGTTCTTCCCTGGGCGCCCCAGCACCCGCCCGGCGAGGGCCGGGCGTGGCTTCGTTCCCGTCCACAGGACACCACCCTGCCACGTGGGGCCGCGTGGTTGTAACCGCGCTCGACCACACCCCGCGCGAAAATGGGATCTGTTACCGGATCGTCATGGGCGAGCGTTGCGCGGATCGGTGTCGTCGTCGAGCGCGCGCGGATGGTCGCGGGAGACGTGGTCCTCGAGCTCGTTGCGCGACCCGAACCGCAGCTCGCCGTAGGGGCATTGGCGCACGTCTGTCACGCCACCCAGTGTCGCGCTGCTACGTTCCCAGCGGGTTGAAGATCCGGTGGCAACACCGAAAGGGGACGTGGTCGATGGGCATCTGTGACGATCGAGTCGCGATCGTGACCGGGGCGGGCCGGGGCATCGGGCGCGAGCACGCGCTGCTGCTCGCTGCCCAGGGAGCGAGGGTGGTCGTCAACGACCTCGGTGGCTCGATGGACGGCACCGGCAGCGACACCGGCCCCGCCCACGACGTCGTCGACGAGATCACTACGCAGGGTGGCCAAGCGGTCGCCAACACCGACGACGTCAGCGACTTCGCCGGCGCCGAGAAGCTCATCGGCACGGCCATCGAGGCGTTCGGTCGCCTCGACGTCCTCGTCAACAATGCCGGCATCCTGCGCGACCGCATGCTCGTCAACATGAGCGAGGCCGAGTGGGATGCCGTCATCAGGGTTCACCTCAAGGGCACGTTCGGTCCGTCGCACTTCGCCGCCAACCACTGGCGCGAGCGCTCCAAGGCCGGTGAGGCTCTCGACGCTCGCATAGTCAACACCTCGTCACCATCGGGCATCTACGGCAACGTCGGCCAGACCAACTACGGCGCCGCCAAGGCCGGGATCGCGGCGTTCACCATCATCGCCGCCAAAGAGCTGGCCCGCTACGGCGTCACCGTCAACGCCGTCGCCCCGGCGGCCCTGACCCGGATGACCGCCGACCTGGGCATGGGCCAGCTGCCGGACGAGGGCAAGGAGGAGATGGCACCTCACCACATCGCGCCGATCGTGTGCTGGCTGGCCAGCCCGCTGTCCACCGGTGTCACCGGTCGGGTGTTCGACGTGAGCGGCCGGATGATCTCCGTCTCCGAGGGCTGGCACCGGGGCCCGTCGATCGAGAAGCCCGACGCCGATCCCGAAGTCCTCGGCCACGCCATCACGGATCTGGTCGCCCAGGCACGGCCGAACGCCAACATGTTCGGCTACGACGAGACCTGAGGAGGCCCCCATGCCCATCAACCACGATGCCGTCGGCGCCAGGTCCGAGCCCGTTCGCCACGGCTGGACCTCGAAGGACTGCCTGCTGTACGCGGTCGGGGTGGGCGCCGGCGCCGACGACCCCTCCCAGGAGCTGGCGTTCACCACCGAGAACAGCCAAGACGTCGACCAGCGAGCGCTGCCCACCATGGCGGTGGTCCTCGGTGGCGGAGGCGGGGTCTTCGGCGCCCTCGGCAACTTCAACCCCGCCATGCTGGTCCACGGCGAGCAGGCCATCTCGCTGACACGGGAGATTCCGGTCGACGGCGAGATCGAGTCGATCTCCGAGATCGCGGGCATCTACGACAAGGGCTCTGGCGCGCTGGTGGTCCTCGAGTCGACGTCGACCCTGGTGGCCGACGGCGAACCGCTCTTCACCAGTCGCTCGGGCCTGTTCATCCGGGGCGAGGGCGGCTGGGGCGGCGACCGCGGCCCGTCGTCGACGTTCGCGGTTCCCGATCGGGAGCCCGACCACGAGGTCACGTACCCGACCCGGGTCGACCAAGCGTTGACGTACCGGCTGTCGGGCGACCGCAATCCCCTGCATTCCGACCCCAAGTTCGCGGCCATGGCCGGCTTCCCACGGCCGATCCTCCACGGCCTGTGTACCTACGGCTTCACCGGCCGTGCCTTGCTGCACACCCTGTGCGGCGGCGATCCCGCGCGCTTCCGGTCCATGAGCGGCCGCTTCTCCAGCCCGGTGTTCCCCGGCGAAGCGCTCACCGTCCGCGTGTGGCGAGAGGGCGAGGGCCAGGCCCTGTTCCAGACCGTCGGGCCCGACGGGCGGGTCGTCCTCGACGCCGGTTCGGTCGCGTTCGACACCAGCTAGAACAGCCGCAGGGCGTCGGGCTCGATGCCCCGCAGCACGTCGTAGTCGACCTCGACGCAGGCGATGTCGCGCTGGGTGGCCAACACCTGCGCCTGCGGCTTGATCTGCTGGGCGACGAACACGCCGCGCACCGGGCGCAGCCGGGGGTCGCGCTCGAGGAACTCGACGTAGCGAGCCAGCTGCTCGACCCCGTCGATCTCGCCGCGGCGCTTGATCTCGATCGCGACCGCGTTCCCGTCGGCGTCGCGGCACAGCAAGTCGACCGGACCGATGTCGGTCGGGTACTCGCGGCGAACGAGGCGTAGGCCGGGGGCGATGGCACCGCAGTTCGCGGCCAGCAGTTCCTGCAGGTGGGACTCGACGCCGTCTTTCCACAGCCCGGGGTCGGTCCCCAGGTCGTGGCTCGTGTCGGACAGGACCTGGTGGAGCGTGATCGTGAGGGTCTCGCCCTTGGGGGAGCGCACCGTCCAGACCGCTTGGCCCGCGTCGTCGATCGACTCGCTGACGGTGTTGGGCGCGTTCATCCAGTTGAGCGGCTTGTACGCGCCTCCGTCGGCGTGGATCGCCACGCAGCCGTCGGCCTTGACCATGATGAGGCGGGGAGCCGGGGGCAGGTAGGCCTCGAGCCGGCCCGCGTAGTCGACGGAGCAGCGGGCCACGACCAGGCGCATCTCGGGAGGCTAGACCCCACTAGCCGCGCTCCGTCCGCCGTTGTGCGAGGTTGCGCCGGATGGTCTCGCGCCGCTGCTGCAGCTGGCGGTGGGTCAGGCCCTCGGTGTCGTCGGAGATGCCGAAGCTGGCCTTCACGCCGGTCATGTCGAGGTCGATGGCGCGAGGGTCGATGCCGACGTCCGCGGCGATGCGGTCCCCGTGGTGGGTGGCGAAGTAGATCGAGATGCTGGCGATCTCGGCGAAGATGTCGAGGTCGGGTGCAAGCCGGGCAATGGCCCCGTCCAGGAACACGAGGTTCTTGACGAACAGCATCAGCTCCTTCGGGAACCGGGCTCCGATGCCGAGCAGCGCCTTCATCACCTGCTGGATCTCTGCCACGAGCTGCTCGCCCGACATGGTCGTGGGGTCGACCGGCGGTTGGTCGAGGTGGAGCTCGCGCACCACCCGCTCCAGGTCGGTGTCCGGCGGCAGCGCGCCCAGGTCGCGCAGGGCGGCCAGCTGCGCCAGGACGTCGTTGCCGGCTCCGCCCATGAGCAGCCGCAGGAACGCCTGGCGCCGAAGCTCGTCGAGCCGGCCGGTGATGCCGAAGTCGAGCAGGGCCGTGCGCCCGTCGGGCTGGACGAACAGGTTCCCCCCGTGGAGGTCGCCGTGGAAGATCCCCTTGAGGATCGCCCCCTCGAGCGTGGCGATCATGCCGGTGCGGATCACCGCCTCGGTGTCGACCCCGGCGCCGCGCATGCCGACCACGTCGTCGAACCGGAACCCGTCGAGCCGCTCCATGACCAGGACCCGGCGGGTGACCAGCTCGGGGTGGGGTCGGGGGACGACGTAACCCCGCTGGCCGAGCTCGGCGAAGGTGCGGGCCAGGTCCACCATGTTCTCGGCCTCCAGGCGGAAGTCGAGCTCCTCGGCGATGGTCTGGGCGAACAGCTCCACGAGCGCCGGCGGGTTGGCCAGCGCGGTGACCGGGATGCGGCCGACCAGCTTGGGGGCCAGCCAGGCCATGACCCGCAGGTCGTCGCGCACGAGTCGGGCGACGTCCGGCCGCTGGACCTTGACGACCACGCTCTCGCCGGTGCGCAGGGTGGCGGCGTGGACCTGCGCGATCGAGGCGGCGGCCAGCGGGCTGCGGTCGACCCAGCGGAACGTGCCGGCCAGCGGACGGCCCAAGTCCTCCTCGATGACCTGGCGCACGACGCGGAACGGCTCGGCCGGCACCTGGTCGCGGCACAGCTTGAACTCGTTCACCAGCTCGGCGGGGAATATGCCCTCGCCCGCGGAGATGATCTGCCCCAGCTTGATGTACGTGGGCCCCAGGCGCTCCGCCGCCACGCGGAGGCGGCGGGAGATGCCGGCCCGGCGGACCTCCGGCGCGTCGGATCGCCGCTCGCTCAACGCCCACAGCGCCAGGGCCGCACCCAGCCGCCGGGTGACGGTGAGCACGCGGCGGCCGGGTGGCCACCGTCCCGGGCGGGTGAGCCGGGGCACCTCGGCCGCCACCCGGGCCCGCACGTCCGCCAGGTCCCGCCGCCAGGCGAGGGCCGCGGGGTCGTCGAGCGTCCACGGCGGGGTGTCGCTGTAGCTGCCGGCGTCGAGATCCGTGGCGATCGCCATCGACGTGAGTCTGACCGGCGTCCGGCGGAAAGGCACCTAGCGCCCACTAGGGCCGCACGTGCCCGTCCGTGACCGGGACGCCCTCGGTCCGGAGCCGCCGGGCATGCTCGACCTCGTGACCGGGGACCAGCCGGCCGGTGGAGGTGACCACCCGCCACCACGGCAGGTCCAGGTCGCTGGTGGCCAGGATGCGGCCGACGGCGCGGGCCCGTCCCGGGTAGCCGGCCTCGGCGGCGACCTCTCCGTAGGTCACCACGTCCCCGGGACCGAGCGAGCCGAGCACCGCGACCACCGCCTCCTCGAACGGCGTCAGGTCCGACATGGCACGCAACCTAGAGTTCCGGCCATGCGGACGCTGACGCCCGAGGAGCTCGCGAGCCACGCCGACCGCATCGCGGAACAGGGCTGGACCGTG
>Ga0299914_10003843_pt1 | contig 10699 bp, 10 predicted proteins | sample RVTome_10_FD_201361 | JGI IMG/M metagenome (GOLD analysis project Ga0299914, IMG submission 201361) | Soil microbial communities from uranium-contaminated site in the Upper Colorado River Basin, Wyoming, United States - RVT153D57 (version 2) ... | reverse complement strand
GCCGAGCGCACGTCCGGAGCGTCGGTCTCGATGCTGGAGGCGCCGGCCGTGTATTCGCGCAGCGCCATCGGGAGCTGCACGAGTGCACTCACGCCGCGCCCGCGAGCAGGGCCACGTCCAGCTCGTGAAAGCCGCTGCGATCGTCGCGCAGACGCCAGCAGCGCACGCGTCCGCGCGGGACATCCACGATCAGGTGCACGTAGCCGGGAACTGCGTTCTCCAGGTCGGCGGCGGAGGGCTCGGCCGTGGTCGTCGGATGCGAGTGATAGAATCCCACGACCTGCACACCCGCGCAGGCGGCCTGGCGCTCGAGGCGGAGGACCGTCGGTGCATCGATCCGGAAGGCGGTGTGATCGTGCGCGACGTTCGTGACCGGGATCATCATGCGGATTTCGATCGAGTCGTCATGCGTGACGCCGATCAGCGCACCACAGCATTCCGCCGGCGACGTAGCTCCGGCTTCGCGCCGCAACCCGGCCAGGATTCGCGGCGATATGGTAACCGAGTATCGAATCATGACTTCGAACGTAGCCCAGGCCGTGTCGGCGGTCAATCCGAGCGGTCCGCTTTATGCCCTTTTCAGGAGAATCCCCCAAACGGAGATGAGAATGGCCGACCACGAACGCACCACAGACGCTGAACGCTCGACCCGCAATCGCGGGCTGGAAGAGGCGGAGAAACGACAGCGCGATCCGCACAGGCGCACTCCGCACCGGGCCGCCGAGCAGGAGCATCCGGAGCAGGAACGGCCTGCCACGCCCGACGAGAAGAGCGATCAGGACATCGCCCAGCTCGAGAATCCGCCGCAGAGTGAGGGGCCACGGGAACGCAGCAATAACGGAGTGTGACCCCCGGCGGGGTGCAGGACTAGCTGCTCGTTGACGTCCGGCCTCCCGCTTCGGGCGGGAGGGGCCGGCAGAACGTCTTCCGTGACTTGCAACCGCCTCCGCTCATCCCGGCCCGATGGTGTCAGCGGCCTGGGCGCCTTCAGGCCGGGCGCTGTCCGGATGACATGTGGGCGAGGATGAGCTCGGCGGCGGCGGCGGCGCCACCGAGCTCGCGCTCGACGAACCGGCGCGCGGCGGCACCGGAGTGCGTCCTCGCGTCCACATCCCTGAACAGCCGCGTGAGCGACGCCCTCAGTGTTCCGGCGTCGCCGACGACGTAGCCGCCTCCGGCCTGACGGAGTCGTTCGGCCTCGCGCGCGTTGCCATGGCGCGGGCCGTAGACGACGGGCACGGCGAGAGCGGCCGCCTCCACCACGGAGTGCAGGCCGTGCGTGCCGAAGCCGCCGCCGACATAGGCGACATCGGCGATGGCATAGAGGTCGGCGAGCACACCCATCTGATCCACGACGACGACATCGACACCGACATGGGCGGAGGCCGCGTGGGCGTCCGGCGGCAGTCTCACGTGGCTGAGGCCCGCACGGGTGAGGCGCTTCTCGAGGTGCTCGATGTGCTCCTGCGTCGGCTCGTGCGGCGCGATGATCGTGCGCCACGATCGCGGCATATTGAGCGCCTCGATCAACACATCCTCATCCGCGCGCCATGTGCTCCCGCACACGAGCCATTCTCCGCCGAGCGTGCGGAACGGACGCAGCAGCGGACGGTTGCGATCCAGGTTCTCAACGCGCTGCCAGACCTGATCGAAGCGCGCATCGCCTGTGATGCCCAGCCTGGAACGGTCGATACCGAGCAGCGCAAAGCACGCCGCGTCCTCCGCACTGACGGCGCCCACTGCGTCCAGCCGCCGGTAGGCTTCGCCCAGCAGCATGCGCGCACCGCGACCGAGCCGGCTCGAGTCCGGCGCCAGCACACCGTTCACCATGACGACGCCACACTGCCTGTCGGCCGCTTCACGCACGAGCACCGGCCAGATCTCCGTCCGCACGAACGCCACGCATGCGGGCCGTGCAGCGTCGAGCGCACGCTGCACGTCGCGCGTGCGGTCCCACGGCAGATAGCCGTGCCAGTCGGCGCCCACCCGCTCCGCCACGCGCTCGGCGGACGGTGAGAAGTATGTGAAGATGGATTGCAGGGCCGGTTTCGTCGCGCGCACGGCCGAGAGGATGGCCTGTGCCATCAGCGCCTCGCCCACGGATGGCGCGTGCAGCCAGAGGAGCGGCCGGGCGACATCGCGTTCCGCCTCGGCCCACCGCTCCAGCGTGGGCAGTGATGTCCGACGACCGCGCACGCCGCGACGCAGGCGCGCGTTCAGCGGAGCCGCCAGCCGCAGCGCGGGCACCGCGGCGCGAATGGCCGATTCGTAGATCCATTCTCCTGAGCGCACACAGCAAGCTACACCCCGCGGCCGGCACCTGCGAGTATTGCGGGGCGAGCGCTCGAGACCGCAGGCGTCTCACTTGTGAACGCATCGATCGCGGCGCCATCTTCGAGCCCATGGATGCAAGCGTCCTCATCACGCGCGCGGCCGGCTGGGCGGCCGGCGTGTTCCAGTCGATCGAGCGGACGGGCGGACCGATTCCGTCGGGACCGGTGCTCGTCGTTGCAAACCATCCGAACAGCCTGCTCGACCCGCTCGTCGTGTTTCGCGTCGCAGGCCGGCCCACCCGCCCACTTGCGAAGGCACCGCTGTTCAGGCAGCGGTTTGTCGGCACGCTGCTGCGGGGGCTGGGAGGGCTGCCGGTCTACCGGGCACAGGATGATCCGAGCCAGATGCATCGCAACGAGGACACGTTCCGCGGCGCAATCGACGCGCTGCGTGCCGGCGATGCGGTGCAGATCTATCCTGAGGGGAAGAGCCATTCCGATCCGTCGCTCGCACCGATGCGCACGGGCGCTGCGCGCATCGCACTGGGCGCCGAACAGTCGGCCGGCTGGACGCTGGGCCTCAGAATCGTGCCGGTCGGTCTGACGTATCAGCGCAAGAACCGGTTCCGCGGCAGAGTCCTGGCCGAGATCGGCGAGCCGTTCGACATCGTCGACCTGCGCGAGCTGCACGCGAGCGATGATGTCGCCGCGGTGCGCGCCCTCACGGACCGGATCGCCGCGCGCCTGCACGCCCTGACGCTCAACGTCGCCGAACAGCGCGATGCGGATCTCATCGACACGGCGGAGCGGCTCTATGCACGTGAGCGGGGTACCAGCGGGTGGCGTGAACGCGAGTCACTGGCAGACCGGCTGCCGCGTATGCGTGCGTTCGCGCGCGGGCTCGCATGGCTGCGCGAGCACGACCCGCCTCGCCACGATCGCCTGGCCCGCGCCGTCGCGCGCTATCGCCGGCGGTCGCAGCTGCTCGGTGTCGAGGACGGCGATGTGCCGCCGCGCTACACGCTCGGCGGAACACTCCGTTACATCATCGTTCAGAAAATGATGTTGCTCGGCCTCGCCATTCCGGCGCTGGCCGGCGGCATCATCTGGTATCCGACGTACATCGCACCCCATCTCACGCTGCGACTCGTGCGCCCCGGGTTCGAGGCAGTCGCCACCTACAAGCTCGCGACCGGATTCATCGCCGTACCGCTGACGATGATCATCAGCATCGGCGCAGGTCTGCTGCTGGACGGTCTGCGCGGTGCTCTGCTCGCCGGTATACTCGTTCCCGCCTGCGGCTTCGCCGCCCTCGCCTGGCACGACCGGTGGGTTCGCTTTCGGGAGGATTCCCTGCTCTTCCTGCGCGTGATCAGCCGGCGCGACCGTCAGGAGCGGCTGGCACTCGATCGCGCGCGCATGGCAGCCGAGTTCGATGACCTGATCGAGCTCTCGGGGGCGCTCGCTGTCGACCCTGTAATCGCTGCCGACAATGCGCTCCCGGCCGACCGGTCAGCCGGTTGACGAACGTTTGTGTCAGCTTCTTTCGTCCGGCTGCGTCTGACGCCGTATCTCCACGAGATCGGCATCCTCGAGAGCGGTTTCCGGAAAGTCCTCGGCAGCCTGCCGCATCGCTTCACGCAGCGAGCTCGCGCTGAGGTCCATCATGTGATACTGCTGTCGCTGATCGCCGAACCGGATGGTCACCCGATACTCGATCACTGTTCGACACCGTCTTCGGCGGGCGGGAGCGGCGCGAGCTGATTCAGGTATCCGAGCAGTTCGCCAAGGACCAGCGGCTTCTGAAGGAAACACGTGAACAGGTCCGCTTCGTCCTCGGGCAGGTCGTAGCCGCTCATCCCGATGACCGGCAGGTTGGCCCACTCGTCCTGTGCACGCAGGACTTCGACGACGCGCACTCCGCTCATGCCCGGAAGACTCACATCGATCAGGAGGGCGGCCGTCAGTGATTCCTTTACGCGCAACAGCGCCTCGTGCCCGTCGGCTGCCGGAACGGGTGTGTACCCGTTCATCGTCAGGGTCGATACGAGCATGGAGCGAAACGGCTGATTGTCTTCGGCAACGACGATGATCGGTCCCATCGGCTCCCGTTGCAGCGTGTGATAGAGGCACCGTATCGGGTCCCCCCGGGCATATTGCGTTCCAGACGAACCGGCGCCTCCCATTATAACACGGCAGGTTGCTGAGGCGCTGGGAGTTAACGACGATGGACGTGGGGCCTCCGGCGCGGCATATTGGGAACGGCCGGCGCGCTGCTGCCCGGGTGCGGCGGCATCCGGCAGGCCGTCGGGGGGCAGTACAGCCGCCGATCAGCGCCGGTCGGGAGCGCGGAGCTCGCGACCTCGTCCCACCTGCGTGAACAGACGGGTGACGGTGCGTTACATAGGCAACAAGACGCGGTTGCTCGACTTCATCCGGCGTGTCATCCGAAGCCGCGGGATCCGGCCGGGCCGCGCCGTGGATCCGTTCAGCGGTACGGCAAGTGTTGCGCGGGCGCTGAAGCGCTGGCAGTTCAGTACTGCGGCGTCGGACATCATGGAATACGGTTACGTGTTTGCGCGCGCGTACGTCGAGGTGACAGCGCCGCCGACGTTTGCCGGTGTCGTGGCTGAGACGCGCGGTGCGCATCTTCGGGATGCCGTCGCAACCCTCAACCGGCTGCCGCCAATGCCGGGATTCATGCATGAGCATTACTCGCCGGCCGGCAGCATCGGTGCCGCGCACGGCCGCATGTATTTCACGCCCCGGAACGCGGCACGCATCGATGCGGTCCGCGACGGCATCGAACGCTGGCACCGCAGCGGACGAATCGACCTCGACGCGTATCACACGCTGCTCGCGAGCCTGATCGAAGCTGCCGACCGCGTCGCGAACACGACCGGCGTGTACGCGGCATTCGTCAAGTCGTGGCAGTCGAATGCGCTGCGTCCCCTTCAGCTGCGGGCCGAACGCATGGTACGCGGCAACGGCTGCACTGCCGCGCGCGCCGATGCGATCGATGCGATCCGTACTGCCGGCGAGTTCGACCTGCTCTACCTGGATCCCCCCTACAACTCACGCCAGTACGCCGGCTACTACCACATCCCCGAGCTGCTGGCCCGCGGCTGGTATGATGGCGATATCGCGATGCGCGGCAAGACAGGGCTGATCGATGACACCGATCGCCGCAGCGACTGGAGCAGCCGCCGCCGATGCGAGACCGCTTTCGAGGCCCTCGTCGGCGCGGCCGACTGCCGCCACATCATGATGAGCTACAACGCCGAGGGCATCATCAGCGAGAGCACGATCGAGCGTGTGCTGAAGGACAACGGTCGCCGTACCACGTACCGACGGTACCGCCAGCACTATCGCCGGTATCGCTCCGACTCCGACTCGGAGGCGCGGAGGTACAGCGCTGACGCGGTATACGAGTACCTCTACTGCATCTCCCGCTAGTCGGGGAGATCGCGGAGGGGGTGCCAGGGGCCACGGGAACGTGCACGTGCACGGGCATGTGGCAGGCCGCACGCACACGTTTACGGGCAGAGGGACGGGCCCTTGCCTCCTCGCAGAGCACCTGCCCGATGAGCGGCTGCTTCTCCGATGACTGACTGATGATCCATTGCGCAACCTGCCGTGACAGCCCTGATCTACGCCTGAGACGGCGGGGGTGTGCGGGACCGGCTGGCTGCCTCTTCCCGTGACCGTAAACGTGTGCGTGCGGCCTGCCACATGACCGTGCCTCTGCCCGTGTCCGTGGCCCCTGGCACCATCCGTTCAAGGCTGACGCGCAAGAGCTACCCGCTCCGAAAGAGGGCGACGGCCATCACCACCCAGCCTGCGATCAGCGCGATACCGCCGATCGGCGTGATGGCGCCCAGCCAGCGCGGTCCGCCGAGGGCGAGGGCATAGACGGTTCCGCCAAACACGGTGATGCCGAACACGAAGAGCCAGCCTGACACCGAAAGCAGCGGCGCCGGCCAGCGCGCGCTTACGGCGCCGAGCAGGATGAGGGCGAGGGAGTGATACAGGTGGTAGCGCGCGGCGGTCTCCCACGTCGCGAGTCGCTCCGGCGTAAGACGGTCCGCCAGTGCGTGTGCGCCGAACGCGCCGGCCGCGACGGCCGCCGCCGCGAGCAGCGCACCCGCCACGACGAATCCCTTCACCGCGCCGGCCCGGCTGCCGCGAATGTCTGCACGAGCCCGGCTCAGCTGCCGCCGGGTCGTGCGTTGTACTTCTCGTACAGTCGCGTGTGCCGGTCGTCCAAGGGGACGCGCCGGCCCTTGATGAAGACGTCGCTGACCTGCGAGCGGATGTCGAGCGGATCACCGGACGTAACGAACAGCGTCGCGACCTTGCCGGCCTCAATGGAGCCAATCTGATCGGCGGCGCCGAACATCTGCGCGGGCCAGATCGTGAGCGCCTGCATTGCGACATCCTTCGGCAGGCCGAAGCCGACCGCCAGCGCGGCATGGTACGGGACGTGACGCGCATTCGCGGCGCCGCCTGTCGAGAAAGCGAAGCGGACGCCGGCTTCGTGCAGCACGCCGGGCTGCGCGAAGATCGCATCATACGGCGCGTCGGCCGCCGGGTTGGACTGGAGCGAGCCGAGCACGACGGGCACATCGTTTGTCGCGAGCAGCTCGCGTACCTTCCAGGCCTCGCGCCCGCCGTTGATGATGACCTTCATGCCGTACTCCCTTCCGAGCTCCACGGCCGCCCGGATCTGCTCTTCCGTATCCGCCGAGATCAGCGCGGGCACTTCGCCGCGCACGAGCGGTCGCAGGGCCTCGTACATCAGGTCCGTCTGCTGCGAGCCGGCCGCACGCTGACCGTCGTAGGCGCGCGCGGTCGCCAGCACGGTCTCGAGGTCACGTATCTGTTCGTCGATGCGCTCGCGCGCCGCGCGCTCCTGGGCGGGATTCGGCGGGCCGCCGCGGAAGCCGAAGCTCGGCTCGCGCGGATAGTTCAGCACGAACGCTGCGCTCTGCTCGACCGCCATGTCCTCCCACGTCCAGCCGGCCATGTTCACGAGCGCCGCCTGACCGCTGATCAGGCCCCCGCTCGGTGCGGTGATCGCCGTGGTGACGCCGTTCGCACGCGTGATGGCCATCATGTCGCTGTCGACGTTGATCGCGACGACCGCGCGCATGTGCGGATTGAACTCGCCCATCTCACTGCGCAGGTTCATCGTCGAGATGCCGCCGATCTCGGACAGTCCGAGTGGCGTGTAGGCGTCGATCATGCCCGGATATACGAACCTGCCGCGGCCATCGATCTCCGTCGCACCCGTCGCTGCGGCGTTCGGGCCGACAGCCTCGATGCGGCCGTCGCGAATCACCACGTCCACGTTTTCCAGAGTCTGACCGGTGCCGGTCCACACGGTTGCACCGCGAATCACGAACGTGCCCTCCTGCCCCGGACTCGCCTGCGCCGCACTGTCCGCTGGCAACGTACCGAGCGCAGCGAGCGCCGCCAGGATCACTCTCGCCAATTTCATCGGTCGTCCTCCGTCGTCGTCGTGATGTTGCGCTGGCTGTCGATCAGCTTCCGCAGCGTCATCGCCTGATCGCGGTCGAAGTACACCTTGCCGTCGACGAGCGTCATCTCCACGTGCGCCTCGGGCGCGAACGGATGCGCACTGAAGATCGCGAGATCCGCCTGCTTCCCTACCTCGATCGTGCCGACGAGGTTGTCGACGCCGAGCTGCATTGCCGGATTGAGCGTGATCATCTTCAGGGCTTCGGTCTCGCTCATGCCGCCGTATTTCATGCCGATCGCGGCTTCCTGGTACATGCGACGCACGCGCTCGCCGGAATCGGAGTTGACCGATACGACGACGCCGCGATCCGTCATGATCGCCATGTTGTGCGGGATCGCGTCCTGCGCCTCGATCTTGTAGCCCCAGCTCTCTGCGAACGTCGACGCCATGGCGCCGTGCTCGGCCATCTCGTCGGCCACCTTGTAGCCCTCGAGCACGTGCTGGAACGTGTTGATGCGGAAGCCGAAATCCTCGGCGACACGCATCAGCATCAGGATCTCATCGCCGCGGTAGCTGTGCGCGTGAACCTTGATGTCGCCGCGCATGATGTCGGCAAGCGCCTCCAGGCGCAGGTCTCGACGGGGTGGTACTGCGTTGCGGTCGCCGCGCTGGCGATACGCCTGCCATTCGGTGTCGTACTCCCGAGCCTGCGAGAACCACCAGCGGAGCGTCTGTTCGACGCCCATGCGCGACTTCGGGAACCGACGCAGCGAGTCGGGCGCACTCGAGCTGGCGCGCGTCACGTTCTCGCCGAGCGCGAACTTCACGATGCGATGCGCGCCGTCGAAGTGCAGCGAGTCCGCGGGCAGGCCCCAGCGCATCTTGATGACCGCGCCCTGGCCGCCGATGGTGTTCGCACTGCCGTGCAGCAGCAGAGCGGACGTCACGCCGCCGGCGAGCGCACGATAGATCGTCTGATCATCGTCGCGAACCGGAATGATGACCTCCGGCGTCACCGACTCCGAGCCTTCGTTGATGCCGCCCTCGATGGCCATGTGCGAGTGGGCATCGATGATGCCGGGCATGACGTACATGCCGGTACCGTCGATCACCTGCACGCCCGCCGGTATCGCGACATCACGGCCGACCGCTGTGATCCGGCCGCCGCGCACGAGCACGGTGCCATTCTCGATCGTGCCGTTCGCCACCGTCAGCACCGTGGCATTCCTGATCGCGATGTCCTGTGCAGCCGCAGGCAGCGCGCACGCGAACACCGCGGCAAGCGTCGCGACGACGCCCGTCCAGAAGCTTCGCACCGGGATCATCGGCCTGTCTCCTGAAGTGCAGCGCCGGGTTCGCGCCGGCGCGCCGTGAATGCAAACGGGCTCATTCCCTGGGCCGTGACCGCACCTTGCAGGTCATCGCCCGTCACCCGTCCTGTGAGCGTGATCGCCAGCGCGGTTCCGCCCGGCGGCGTAAACGTGCCGGAGAGCGTGATGTCGGCGCCGGACTGCGTACCGCGCAGCGGCACGGTGCCCATCTCGCTGGCCAGCTGGCCGGTCAGCTCTTCGTCCGCCCCGCTGACCGTGAGCGTGAACTGCATCATGCCGTTGGGCGAATCGATCTCGCCGACCCACTCGCCGGTCACGACTGCCGCGTCCGCACCGGCGGCATTCGCACCGCGCTGCGGGCGTTCCTGCGGTGCGGGGATCTGGTAGCGCACGCCCTCGATGAAGACATCGCGAATGTGAGCCTTCGGATCGAAGATGTCGCCGTTGACGACAACGAGATTCGCCAGCTTGCCGGTCTCGATCGTCCCGACAATGCTCGAGACGCCCAGCAGCTCTGCCGGTGTGACCGTCAGCGCGCGCAGCGCCTCCTCACTGGAGAGGCCGGCTGCGATGGCCGCGCTCACCCGCTCGCGCAGCTGTGCACTCGAGCTCATGCCGTGCGTCGTCAGCGCGAGCCGGATGCCCGCACGTGCGAGCGCGCCCGCATTGCCGCGTGCCTGGAGCACTGCGGCCGAGTCCGCGCGCTCACCCGCTTCATCATCCCCGGATACAGGCGCCACATGCAGCTCGAAGCTGCGGCCCGAGATCTGGCTGGCGGAGGGGAAATCCAGGCTGACGATGACGGGCCGACCGGTGCGACGCAGCAGATCGATCTGGCGCCAGCCTTCCTGCGCGCCGATGATCGTGAAGCTGCTGACGCCGATGTCGCCGGCGACGGCGACGATGTGATGCAGATCGCGCTCGTTCGAGGCGTTGAACCACACCGGGAGCGAGCCGTTCGCAGCGGCCTCGAGCGCGCGATGCTCGGCGCTGTAGACGGGGCGCGGTCCGGTCGGCTGCCGCTCCCATGTCTGTCGCACGCGCGCATCGTGCTGAGCATCGTAGAAGGACTGCTTCACGTATGCGATCGAAGCCATGAGCGTGCCCGGATAGGCGCCACGGCGACGCCCGAGCAGAACCTGCTGGGCGATGCCCGCGCGCAGGATGGGCGATCGGCTGCTGCCGCCTGTGTTCGCCGCTGCAATGCGTCCGGGGAAAATGCCGCCGTTGAATGCCAGGCCGACCGATGTGACGCCGGCGGCACGCAGCGTCGCCAGCTCGGAGTCGGACGGGCTCCAGACATCGGCCGCCTCGCGTCCGGGCATGACTTCCTGCGCGGGACCATCATCGTCGCTGGCGCCGCGCCCGAAACCGCCGCCCTGGCGCACCAGGCTGGGAAGGCCGGTGCTCGCTGCGGCGTCAATGAGGCCGGCGTACACCGTGTGGCCGGACGCATCGACCTCGATGGCGGCCGCAGGCACGTCGACCCGGGCTCCGGCGGCCGCGATACGACCGTCGCGCACGACGACCGTACCGCGCTCGATCACTCGACCGGGCGCGACGACGATGCGGACATTGGTGAGCGCATAATCGTCAGGCGGCGTGGGTGGAGC
>Ga0299914_10003842_pt1 | contig 10699 bp, 9 predicted proteins | sample RVTome_10_FD_201361 | JGI IMG/M metagenome (GOLD analysis project Ga0299914, IMG submission 201361) | Soil microbial communities from uranium-contaminated site in the Upper Colorado River Basin, Wyoming, United States - RVT153D57 (version 2) ... | reverse complement strand
ACTCGCCGGTTGGATCAACTGATCAATCCAACACTGTGCCGCCGAGCCTCTCGAGTTCGCCTTCCGATGCCGACGGAACCTGGGGCTCCGTCGTTCGTTCACGGCGGCCAGACCGTCCGGGAGTCCGGTCACTCCTGAAGATCGCCGCCTCCGACGTCACACTACTCAGCGGTACTGGGGCCGGCGAGCGAGACGACGCCCTGGTCCTCGCCCTGGCCAGGTTCGGCAAGATACCATCCGTCGTTCTGGGGCAGGATCGTGGCCGCCAGACAGCTAACGATGCCCTAGGGCCGGCCGGACTACGCGAAGCCATGCGCGGCGTGAGACTGGCAAGCGACCTCAACCTACCGCTCGTCACCGTGATTGACACGCCCGGAGCCCCGCTGTCCCGGCACAGCGAAGAGAGCGGGCTTGCCTCCGGGATCGCGTGGTGTCTCGCCGAGCTCTCCATATTGCCCGCACCAACTGTGTGCGTCCTCCTGGGGCAGGGAGGGGGCGGGACCGCGCTCGCTTTGTTACCGGCCGACCGCGTCCTGTGCGCCGAACACGCCTGGCTCGCTCCCCTTCCCCCAGAGGGAGCATCCGAAGCGCTATACCGAACCACAAACCGCGCACCCGACGTCGCCCATGCGCAGCGGATCGGCTCGGAAGCGCTAGTTCAGGACGGTATCGCCGACATGGTCATACCCGAGCTCCCAGATGCCGCCGACGAGCCCGAACAGTTCTTGCGACGTGTAAGCATGATCCTTGAAGCAGAGCTGCGTGACCTCGCTGCCGCCGATCCAAACGAGCGACTCGCAGCAAGAACGGCCCGGTTCAGGGCAGCTGTCGCAAATCAACCCTCCACCGATGCCTGATCCCAGCACGGCATTCCGCCGCTGGTAGGCCCGGGCCGAGGTGGCAGCTCGGGAGCGAGGGCTGCAGGCCAACTACTCCTGCGGCGACGAGGCGACGACACGAACGGCGAGGCCCTTATTGTCCGGCACCCCACGCCAGCCGATGCGGTTGTGTGTAAATACGCACGCAGGTGTCTGATGCCGCGCACCCAACTAGTTACTGCATACGCGCTAGTCCGTCGAGCTGTCTTGCAAAGACAAATCGTCGTCTAACAGAGCAGCCAATCGGCGGCGCCCTGTGCGCGGAGATACTCCAAGCCAGCGTCCGACCATGTCACCCGTCACGCGCTCGCCGCTCTTGATGGCGGCCTGAACCCGCCGGCGTAGCTCCTCCATCTCCGTCGCGGACATACGCGTGGAGGCGTATGTGCTGTGGCCATTGTCCGGCAGCGCTCGCGCACCAACGGGAAGGGCGTGCCGAAGGGGTTGATCGTCTCGCGCACCGTCACTGCCGATGCGTGACGACAGACCTGAGGAACGCTCGGGCACGGTTTGGCGAGGCTGCATGGGTCCGGTCTTGGTGCGGTCGCGTCGGGACTTTCGGGCGGCTGCGCGTTCGCGCTCTTCGACGCTTCGTTCCTCGTAGGCTTCGGCGATCGCACGGAGCGACGGTGCGCGGTCGAGCAGTCGGAGCAGAAGGTGGAAGGTGAGCACTGCGGACACCGGTGGGACGGTCGCGACCAGCTGCGCGGCCAGCAGTTGGGGTGCGTGGCCGACGTTGCCGGCGACGCTGCCTGCGAAGTAACCCCAGAGCGCCAGCAGTGGCCAGCTTGGCACGCGTAGGGTGAACTGCCGGCCCTTGATGGTCATAGTGCGTCGCCCGAGCGCGCGTTCGAGGAGCAGGGTGACCGCGAGCACGACGATGACCGCGTCAAGAACGAGAGGGAACGCGATCGCGAATTCGCGCGGGAACTGCAGCTCGAGCGAGTAGTCATACAGCGCCGCGTACGAAGTGGCGAACGACAGCCCGAACAGCAGGGCAGCCACGACAGACAACGCCCACGGTCCGGACCGCAGGAACCGGGGGTGAATGGCCGCTCCCCCGATCTCGCCTGAACTCGGCGACCTCCGACCGGCCACGGGGTCTGTCGATATCGGGTCAGTGGTCATGACGCAGCGGCCTCCCTGACCGGTACGTGTGGCCAGTGTCATGGCCACCCTCGATGTGTGAGCCGGCCAACCGGGGCACACAGCGCGGCCACACCGCGCACCTCCGACGAACGAAGGTGACCGGTCAAGGCCGCGACAAGCCCATAACACACCGTGGGTGGCCGGTCACGGAGTCGACCTGGCACGGAGGGTCCTGAGTGCGACCGGCCCGGTCGAGAGTCAGTATCCGCACGGCAACCACGAACGGCCGCGATTGATCACTGGCCCCCGCGGCCGGACAACGGTGGCCCGGGTCGCAGCCGAGCCCCGCTTATGGCGGGCGCGCCGCATTTGGGCTCGCGCCCGATCTCGGCACCTGGCTGCAACTCCGCACGGCCTTACCCTGCACGAGCAGCCGCCGCCCTCCGCCCGGCAGCTTCCCTGTGACACGTACGCCGAGCAGCTCCTCAGATCACGCCGTCGGCACCGCCTCACCAACTGCACCCCGCACGATCAATCTCGATCGCGACGACATCAGACAGACACCTCTGGCATCGGCGCCCGAACCGTAACGGTGTGCCCCCAATGACCCGCTCAATTTGGGCGACGGAACGCGCGCTGGGCGCGGACGAGACGACTGGAACGGAGCGGCGATCGGTGAGCACGGGTGCGGTTCTTGATTTCACGGTGAGTGATCTTCTGCAGGGCGGTGACGACGTGCTGGAGCTCGTTAGCGCCGCAGAGGAACCGGACGGGGTGTGGGACGAGCTTGACCGCTGGCCGCGGCGGCGGTTGACCGCGGCGCTGGTGGCCGCAATTGGCGTGATCCAGGGGCGAGGAGCCGGACGAGGTCGCCGCTGGCCACGGCCACCACTCGGCCGCGACCGGCCAAGGCCCGACCGGCCAGTGACCACGGCGACCGCCACGGTGGCCGGGCCCGATGGACGCTGACCGCGACCGACCACCAACCGTGTCCAGCCAGCCGGCCACCGGACTGCCGTCACCGGCGGCCATGGCCGGAGTCGTGCAGCCGCGTGGCCGCGACGGAGTCGAGATCCGCTGCCTGGTGTGCGGCCAGCTGTTCACGGCCACGCGGCGTGACCGGCGCACCTGCTCCCCGCGGTGCGGCCGGATCGACGCGGCCACGCGCCGCAAGTCCCGCGGAACGCCCGGTAACCGCCGTTGCGCGCATTGCGGCCGGCGTCTGGTGGGTGGCCGCAGCGACCGCCGGTACTGCGATGTCCGGTGCCGGATGCGTGCCTACCGGCGCCGTCTCCGCGACCGAGCCGCTGACGAGTGACCGCCGGGCCGCGCCGTGATCTCGATCACTGAATTGCACGGCGCGGACGCCTGGCGCTACCTGATGGAGTCGGTCACGGATGGCGAGGGCGACCTGCGCGAAGCCGACGCGATCACCCGCTACTTCACCGAAGCCGGCACGCCGCCGGGACGATGGCTCGGCTCCGGGCTGGCCGGCCTCGCCCGCGGCGCCGGGCTCCCGGCCGGGTCGACCGTCACCGGTGAACAACTCGATCTACTGCTCGGGCAGGGACGCGACCCGGTCACCGGCGACAAGCTCGGCCAAGGATTCCGGCAGCCACCGTCCTACTCCGAACGCGTGGCCGCCCGCACCCGCGCGCTCCCACCCGAGCTGACCGGACGCCAGCGGGCCGCCGCGATCGAGCGCATCCGCGACGAGGAACGGCGCCGCAGGATGCGCCGCGCGGTGGCCGGGTTCGACTACGTGTTCTCCCCACCCAAAAGCGTGTCCGCGCTGTGGGCGGTCGCCGACCAGGGCACTCGCGAGCAGATCACCGCAGCCCACCACGCCGCGATCCGCGACATCCTCGACCTAATCGAACGCGACGTCGCCCGCACCAGGATTGGCGCCGACGGCATCGCCCAAGTTCCCGTGCGCGGTGTTGTCGCGGCCGCGTTCGACCACTACGACTCCCGCGAACACGACCCCCAGCTGCACACCCACGTGGTGATCGCCAACCGGGTCCAGGCCGCGGACGGCAAGTGGCGCACCCTGGATTCCCGCGGCGTGATCTTCCCCTCGGTGGTGGCGCTGTCGGAGACCTACGACAACCTGCTCGCCGATCACCTCAATCGCCGGCTCGGCGTCGGCTGGGAAGTCCGCGACCGCGGGCGCAAACTGAAGAACGCAAAATGGGAGATCGCAGGCGTGCCCAGCGAGCTGATCGAGCACTTCTCCCGACGCAGCACCAAAATCGAAAAGAAGGCGGATGAGCTCATCGCCGCCTACCGCACGCACACCGGCCGCGAACCCGATGACGCGACCAAACTCAAGCTCCGCCGCCGCGCCACCCTGGAGACCCGGGACGACAAGAAGCTCTACCCGCTGGTCACCCTGGCCGCGGACTGGCGACGCCGCGCCGCCACCGTGCTCGGCCACGACCCCAACGACCTGGTCAACCGGGTCACCGAGCCGCGACGCCGGAACCAGGTCCTGCGTGTCGATGACTTCTCCGGGCCGCGCACCGAAGCGCTGGTGGACGAGATCCTGGCCCGGCTGCACGAATCCCGGTCGACCTGGACCCGGTGGAACATCCACGCCGAAGCGGCCCGGGCGACCATGAAGTACCGGATTGCCACCGCCAGAGACCGCGACAGGTTGCACCGGCAGCTCATTGCAGCCGTGCAGGACCGCTCGGTCCTACTCACTGTCCCGCCGCTGGCGAGCACCCCGGCCGCGTTCCGACGTCCGGACGGCACCAGCCAGTTCACCCCCGAGTTCGGCGCCATCTACACGTCGCGGGCAATCCTGGACGCCGAAGCCCACCTGCACGACGCCGGCCGCCTACTAACCGGTCCGAGCGTCAACGGTGATCTGGCCGCGCAGATCGTCGCCGCTGCTGCCGCCCCAGACGGACATCGGCTGACCGACGACCAGGCCGCAGCGGTCTATGCCGTCACGACCTCCGGCAGGCAGCTGGACGTGCTCGTCGGCGCAGCCGGGTCGGGCAAGACCACCGCGCTCGCCGTCCTTCGGCAGGCATGGGAGGCCCAGCACGGTCCCGGCGCGGTGATCGGGCTCCCCCCCACCGCGAAAGCGGCCGAAGTGCTCGCCGGGTCGCTGGACATCGCCACCGAGAACACCGCCAAGTGGCTCACCGAGCACGCCCGCAACCCCGCTCGCCGGGCACGAGTCCGGGAACTCCTCGCGCAAGAGGCCACGGCGTGGCACGCCGGCAAGCCACGAGCGGCCGCCACAGCCACCGCCAACGCCGCCGCACTCCAACAGCAGATTCACCGATGGGAGCTGCGACCCGGCCAGCTAGTCATCGTCGACGAGGCCTCCATGTGCGGCACCCTCGCGCTGGATACCCTGACCACCAACGCCCAACAGGCCGACGCCAAGGTGCTGCTCGTCGGCGACTGGGCCCAACTGTCCGCGGTCGAGTCCGGCGGAGCGTTCCGCATGCTCGTCACCGACCGCGCCGACGCACCCGAGCTGTCCACCATCCGCCGCTTCACCAACCAGTGGGAACGTGCCGCCAGCGTCCAGCTGAGGGTCGGCGACACCCGGGCCATCGACACCTACACGAGAAGCGGCCGGATTCGCGGCGGCGCCGCCGAAGACATGATGGACGCCGCCTACACCGCCTGGGCCGCCGACGAACAAGCCGGACACTCGTCCCTGCTCATCGCCGCCACCAACGCCGCGGTCGCCGAACTCAACACGCGCGCCCGCGCCGATCGCATCAGCTGGGGCGTGGTCGAATCCGACGGTGTTCGGCTCCACGACGGCACCCGCGCCGGAGCAGGCGACCGGATCGTCACCCGCCAGATCGACCGCACCCTGCGCACCGGCCCGCACTCATGGGTGAAGAACGGCGACCAGTGGATCGTCGTCCGCCGCTTCGATGACGGCTCGCTCGCCGTCCGCCGAACCACCGACGCACCGGCCGGGAAGGTGCTCACCCTGCCTGCACCGTATGTGGCCGCGCATGTCGAGCTCGCCTACGCCACTACCGCCCACCGCGCCCAAGGCGACACCGTCGACACCGCGCACGCGGTCGTCCGCCCGGAGACCTACCGCGAGGTGCTCTACGTGGCCATGACCCGCGGCCGACATGCCAACACCGCGTACGTGTGCACCGACACCCCCACCGTCGACGAGCACGGCCCCACCGAAGAACTTACCGCCCGCGACGTGCTCGAGCAGGCACTTGCTCGCACAGGCGCTGAGCAGGCCGCGCACGAGGTGATCCGCACCGAGATGGACCGTGTCGCGTCGATCGCCCAGCTCGCGGCCGAGTACGACACCATCGCCCGCGAAGCCCGTAAGGACCGGTGGACAGCCCTCGCCGCAGCAGGCCTCCCAGGCACGCGGGTAGAGGACGCCGCAGCGTCACCGGCGTGGCCAGAACTGGTGGACGCCTGGCGTCGGGCCGATGCTGCGGGCCTCGATCTCGACACCGCCATGCCGCGGCTCGCGGCCCACCGAGCAAATGACGCCGATCCAGTCGCCAGGCTCCGCGGCCGCGTCGAGCGTTGGTTTGAGGTGGCCAGCCCAGGAGCACGCGCCACGCGTGCGATGATCGCCGGGCTCATCCCGGCCGCCGCCGATGTCTCCGACCCCGAGATGCGCCAGACACTGGCCGAACGAGCGGCCCTCATCGAGCAGCGGGCCGAGGGCCTCGTCGCTCGTGCCCTCGCCAACGGCGAACCCTGGCTGACCAAGCTTGGGCCACCACCCGAGCGGCCCGGACAGCGAATCCAATGGGAACGCGCCGCCGCCACCGTCGCCGCCTACCGCGACCGCCATGGCGTCACCGACCCACACCGACCATTCGGCGAGCCAAGCGGTAGCAGGCCATGGACCCGCCGCACCGACCGGCGACGAGCCCAAGCAGCCGCCGACGAGGCACGCCGAATCTCTGACCAGGCGCAGCCCACACCCGCCCCCAAGCCCGACGGACCGGCCATCGCACACCAGCCTGCACGCAACCTGTGACCAGTCCTACGGACGCCATGACAAGTCGTGCGGAGAATCCGCGACGCCGAAGATGCGCCTCGATGCACCTCAGCGCGGGCTGTGTTCGCGCAAGATCTGTTCTGCGGCACCTACCGCCTTGCCAGCGGCGACACGGATCTCGCGTTCGGCGCGACGTCCGCGAACACGCTCCTCGCGGGCCGCTGCTCGAGCCGACCGACGACGCTCAAGCTCCGCACGGCGCACGCATGCCCTCCACAGGCGTCCTGTCATCCACGCCCTGATCTGCGGGCCATCGGCAGTCCAGGAGAAGCAGACGACAGCACCGGTCGGAAAGCTCATACCCGGCAGCGAAAGGGCGCCGCACGCACCGTTGAGCAGGTCGGTGGCCATGACCTGCCCGCCTGCCTCAGGTTCGGGACGGGTACGGATCTGTGCAAGGTACGTGGACGGGAGCGTGGCGGCGTCGCGACACATGGCGTCGTGCAGAGGCAACCAGCGGCGCGCCTTGGCGCGGCGGCGTCCGTGGCGTACAAGCAGCACGCACACCGTCGTGGACATGGCCACTAGCGCGGGGATTAGGTAAGTCATTGATCCTCACCCACCCATCTCCCTGCCCAATGGCGTCTTAGGCGACCATAGGTGCCGGGTCTGACAGGACCCGGCAACTTGTAGTGACGGGTCGGCTTGGCCATCCGCTTGTAGTGACGGGTCGGCTTGGCCATCCGCGGCGACCCGCCTGACGGCCTGCCGCCACGTTGCCTGTACCTCCCGTACGGTCTGACCAGCGCGTAGTCCCGCCTCCGCGATCGGGCTCAGGTCATAGCCGCACCTGGCGGCCTCGCAGAAAGCCCAAAACAGCATGTTGTTCCTGTTGCCGATCGGCGTGCGTTCGACGGCCGCAGCGAGCGTGCGCACGTCCCAGTCCCTGCGGCGCGGTGGCCGTGGCGCTGGGCTGCCACTTGGTGGCAGCGGACGGAGGAGTGCTGTAGCGGCTTGCCAATCCAAGGTCGCCGAGGGCGCCACGCGTCGTACCCACCGGTAGATCCCGGAGTAGGTGTCGGTGGTCACCGTAGACGGAGGAACGAGGACATAGCCGCCGAGCGAGCGGAAGTCGAGGTGCTCATCACGCAGCGAGCCGTTGCGCTGCTCAGTCCCAATGAAATAGACGTGAACCCCCTGGGACGGCGTCCTGACAAGCGGTGCCCCGGGCGGCAGAATGCCAGCGCCCCGGAGCTTGCGCAGCGCCGGCCACCCAGACCGGGAGCCACGCACGTCGACGTCAAGAACGTCCACACCCGGGTAACCGGTGGCAATCGCCACGTTGGCCTCGGGCCAGCGCGTCCACCAGCGCCGCAGGATTCCCACGTCCGTGGTGGCATCGTGCAGCCCGTTGGCCGTGAGCGGAGACTTGATACCCGATCGGATGGGCAACACTGCGACACCGCGGGCGGCCCAGGCGAGCGCAGCGGCTAGCCGCTCGTCAAGACCGATCACCGCCGATCACCTACAGCAGGCGCGGACGCCGCTCTTGGCGGTCGGGCATTGAGTCACGAGGTCCGCCATCGTCCACGGAGTCGCGGAGCTCTGCCGTGGACCGGCGCTCGAACTCGGCCTCCACGAACTCGTCGAACTCCGCACGCGCCTCGGCCGATACCGACTCATCGACCACCCACCGCTGGATCGGATCCGTACGGTGCCGCTGCGAATTGCAGCCAGTGACGCGGACCCAGTGCAGCAGCCGCTGCCCGGTGGCGTCCCACACGTGCATCCAGTCCGCGGCCGCCGATGCGGGATGCGACGAGCCGTACGCGGTCAGGTAGGCATCCCGCGCCGCGGACAGAATCCGGATCAGCGACTCGTGCCGGTACCAGCATGGCGGCACCACATCGCTCGACACCGGCCACGCCGCCGCCAGCTCGACCACCCACAGCCACAGCCGCCGCAGCTCGGCGCGGCGGGCCGTCGCCGACAACGCCGACCAATCGACCGGATGTGGAACGTCCCCGCCCAGCGCGGCCAACACTTGCTCATCGAAGCCGGCAAGCAGCCCATCGGGCTCAGAGCCGCCGGCGTCCTCGACGTACTCGTCCGTCACAGCGACCGAGCCGGTGACGATTGCTCGGCATCGCGGCTCACCCCGTGGGCGTGGTCGACCTCCGGTTCCCGCTCCTGACTCCGGGACACCGCCACGTCCGTCAGCAGAATGTCCGGGCCGAGTCGTGACGCCACGAACGACGTCCCCGTCCGGGTCCTGCCCTCGGCGTCCCGGTAGCTCTGGAACCGAAACTCGCCCTGTGCGAGCACCGGATCGCCGCTGCGCAGCGCCGCCGCCGTCCGCTCGGCCAGCCTGCCGAACACCACCAAGTCATGGAAGATCGTCTGAGACTTCTCCCACTCGCCCGTCTCCGCATTTCGGGAACGGTCATCAACAGCCAACCTGAACTTCGGCCACGGCCGGCCGTCCTGCGACTCCCCCACTGGTGTCGTCGCCACCCGTCCCGCCAGGTACGCATCGAACCTGTTCCCCGCCACAACACAGCCCTCCTCAGATCCCGCACCCACCCCAGATAGCCGGTGCTGCCGCCTGGGGTGAGCAGGCGCGGCGGGGCACCCCGGCGCGGAATCTGCGACCGAAGCGACCGCTCACGCCCGGCACGCCGGATCGACGAGTGCCAGATCGCGTGATGATCGTCGTAGCATGACGCCGGTGTGGACCCTGGAGGTGTTCGAAGCCGACGAAGGCACCGTCCCCTACGAGCGGTTCATCAGGTACTTGTCGGACATCAAGTTCGCGGCCTTGGACGCCGCGATGCGGCGGGTGCTGGCCGTGCGAGGGATCGATTTGGTGCGTACGGAGTGGCTCAAGGCTCTGGGGAACGGCTTGCATGAGTTTCGGGTGCGGCACGACGCGGACGAGATCGCCCACATGTTTGGGGACGAGACACCCGACCGCACTGGGCGGCGAGAGAAGATCTTGTTACGGGTGTTCGTCCACTTCTACGGCACCAAGGTCGTACTGCTGATCGGTGGCTATGACAAGGGCGCCGACCCGAAGGAAAAGCGGCAGCAGCGCGAGATCGCCCACGCCCGGAAGCTGTTGGCCCAGTTCAAAGAGCGGCAACGCCGCCAGAAACGCGGCCAGCGTTGACTGCTCATGGGAAATTCCCCATAATCGGAGGTGGAGGTGACCTGTGATGGGACGCAGTTACGACGAGACCGCCGCCGAGCGTCGCGCCCGGCTGTCCCCCGAGGGGCAGCAGCAGCGCGCGGTGTTCGAGCAGGCCTACGACATCGCCATGCAAGTCATCGAACTCCGCGAAAAACACGGACTCACCCAGGCCGAACTGGCCGCCCGATGCGGCATGGACCAGGCCGACATCAGCCGCATCGAACGGGGCTCGACCAGCCCTACTGTCCGTACCCTCCAGCGCATCGCCAACGCGCTGTCCGCGGATCTGCGCCTGGTCGAACGCGCCGCATGATGGCCCCACGTATTCCGATCGCCACGAACGAGCAGCTGCTTCCGCTAACAGGACCAGCATGACTGCTCCGAGCCAGTGATCGTCCGTCAGTCAGCGTGTGCTGTCGGCTTCGTCCTGCCTCATTCGAGGCAGGCCGCCTATTCGTCACGTTGTGTCCCGGCCTGGGCGTAAGCTCCGGATCATCTACGCGGAGGGGCGGAAATCTTGATCGGTAGCTGTGCGGCCCTACTAGGCTGATCCAGATCATGGACGTATCGGGGGATACG
>Ga0299914_10003841_pt1 | contig 10699 bp, 9 predicted proteins | sample RVTome_10_FD_201361 | JGI IMG/M metagenome (GOLD analysis project Ga0299914, IMG submission 201361) | Soil microbial communities from uranium-contaminated site in the Upper Colorado River Basin, Wyoming, United States - RVT153D57 (version 2) ... | reverse complement strand
TCGCGGCCCTCGTCCTGCTCGCCGCCACCTCCTGCGCCGAGGCGGGCGATTCCGGCTCGGGGGAGCCCGAGATAATCGCCGCCTTCTATCCCCTCGAGTTCGTCGCTCTCGAGGTCTCCGGCGAGTCCGCGCACGTGACCAACCTGTCGCCCCCGGGAGTCGAGCCGCACGACCTCGAGCTCGCCCCCGGACAGGTCCGCTCTCTGGCTCAGGCAGACCTCGTGCTGTATCTCGGACGGGGATTCCAGCCGGCCGTCGAGGACGTCGTCGGCGAGCTGTCCGACACGGCCACGATCGACGGGCTCGAAACCCAAGACGGACTCATCGCAGGCGGCGACGCCCATGAGGACGAGGAGGGACACCAGGATGATGACGACGAGGAGGGTCACGAAGAGGAGGCGAGCGATCCCCACTTCTGGCTCGACCCGACGCGCGTGGCGTCGCTGGGTCGTTCGGTCGCGGCCGAGTTGGGGCGGATCGATCCAGACAACGCGCACCGCTACGAGGACAACGCTTCCACTCTCGAGGACTCCCTTCAGAAACTCGATGACGAGTTCTCGGCCGCTCTCGAGGACTGTGAACGCAACGAGCTCGTCGTGAGCCACGAGGCCTTCGGCTACCTCGCCGGCCGCTACGGGCTCGAGCAGGTCGGCATCTCGGGAATCGACCCGGAGTCCGAGCCCTCGCCCGGACGCGTGGCGGAGGTCGCAGAGTTCGCGAGGGACCACGGAGTAACCACGATCTTCTTCGAGGAGCAGGTCGCGCCCGACATCGCCCAGTTGATCGCCGACGAGATCGGCGCCGAGGTCGAGGTGCTCGATCCGCTGGAGTTCCGGCCGGACGGCGACTCCGATTACTTTGACGTCATGCGAAGCAACCTGGACTCGATCGCCGTCGCGCTCGAGTGCAACTAGCCGGGATATCGATGACTCCTCACTTCCATTTGAGCGGAGGCACCGTGAAGTACGGCGCGACGGTGGCGTTGCGCGACGTGCATTTCCATCTCGAGCCCGCCGAGTTCGTCGTCCTCCTCGGCTCGAACGGCTCCGGCAAGACGACGATGGTCAAAGCGCTCCTGGGTCTCGTCCCTCTGACGCGGGGCCGCCTCGAGGTATTCGGGACACCGCTGCAGCGGTTTCGCGAGTGGGGCCGGATCGGATACGTCCCCCAGCGCGCGAGCGCGGCCTCGGGTGTCCCGGCGAACGTCTTCGAGGTCGTTCTGGCAGGACGACTGGCCAGATCGCGGAGGTGGGGACTTCACACCAAGGACGACGCGCGGGCCGTCAACAATGCGCTGGAACTTGTGGACATGGTCGACAAGGAGAAGGAAACGGTCGACAACCTCTCGGGCGGTCAGCAACAACGCGTGCTGATCGCCCGTGCTCTCGCGGGGGAGCCGGACGTGCTGGTGCTGGACGAACCCGTCTCCGGAGTTGATCTCGAGCACCAGGAGAGCCTGGCCGCGACTCTTGGAGAGTTGAACCGGGGAGGGCGAAGCGTACTGCTCGTCGCTCACGCTCTGGGCGTCATCGAACCACTGGTGACGCGGGCGGTGGTGCTTACTCAGGGCGAGGTGACGTACGACGGAAAGCCACTTCACGAGCTACACGACAGCCACGTTCACCATCATCCCTACTCGGTGGAACCGCCTCGGCGCTTCTCGAATCCCGCCGGCGGACCTGGCTGATGGACATCTTGGCCAGCGCGTGGAACGGTTTCTGGGACACCTGCCCCTTCGACTTCTGTCAGTGGGACTTCATGCGGAAAGCTCTCGTGGCCGCTGCACTCGTGGGTGTTACCGCCCCGGCGATCGGAATCTTTCTCGTGCAACGGCGACTCTCTCTGATGGGCGACGGGATCGGGCACGTCGCCTTCACCGGAGTTGCCGCCGGCTTCCTGTTGGACACGCTCCCTTTAATTACCGCGATCGTCGCGGCCATCCTCGGCGCTCTCGCAATTGAACTGATGCGGGAGCGAGGACGAACCGAAGGAGACGTTGCGCTTGCGGTCGTGTTCTACGGCGGCATCGCCGCAGGCGCCCTGCTCATGGGCTTGTCGGAAACATCAAACACGAACATCCTGACGTACCTGTTTGGGGAGCTGCTTTCGGTTGACCAAGCCGACATCCTGGCCGCATTGGGCGTCTCCGTCGTCGTTCTCGGAATCGCCATGCTGCTGCGCCGAGTCCTTTTCGCCGTCTCGTACGACGAGGAGGTCGCTCGTGCGTCCGGAGTCCCCGTTCGCACGCTGAATATCGTGGTGGCGGTAGCGGCGGCGATCACCATCGGCGTAACGATGCGGGTCGTCGGAATACTTCTGGTGTCCGGGATGCTCGTGCTTCCCGTGGCGGCCGTGCAGCAATTGACGCGCAGCTTCAACGCCACCTTCGTTGGCAGCCTCGGGCTTGGCCTGATGATCAGCGTCGCCGGCGTGGTGACTTCGTACTACGTGGATGCACCGCCGGGTGCCACGATCGTGATGGGGGCGATTGTGGCCTTCGTGCTGGCCAGCGTGTTCGCCCGGGCGCGGGGGGTGGTGTGATGGCAGACAACCGGGAACCGGCGACACCGCAGCGGTCGACCAGGCAACGTGCGGCAATAAAGGATGCCCTGGTCTCCGCCGAGGGCTTTCGGACGGCGCAGGAGTTGCACGATGAGCTGAAGGCCGAGGGCCGGCGAGTCGGCCTGACGACCGTCTACCGGAATCTCCAGGCGCTCGCGACGGCCGGCGAGGTCGACGTCCTACGAACCTCGGAGGGCGAGGCCATCTACCGACGATGCGGCACCGGCGAGCACCATCACCACCTCGTGTGCACTCGTTGCGGAAACTCCGTCGAGGTGGCGAGCGAGGAGGTCGAGGCCTGGGCCGTGCGAGTGGCGAAACGCCATGGCTTCACGCCCGTCGACCACACGGCCGAAGTCTTTGGGGTCTGCGCGAGCTGCTCCGACTAGCCTCCCGGCTCTACAGTCGGATCCTAGGCGTCGTCGCGGAACATGCGCTCTGCCTTGGGCCGCTTGAAGTCGGAGGCGTCCGACGAGTCCTTGGCCGGATCCTGTCGAGAGGGTGCGTCGTCCTCGGGTCGTTTGGCGGCCGTCCTCGGGATCCTCTGCTCGTCTCTACTCACGACGAGTGCGGCGAGGCCTGTCGTAATGGGGACCGAGGCAACCAGCCCGATGCTTCCGACCAACGTGCGGACGATCTCCTGCGCGACGACCTCGCTCGTCAGCGTCTGCGAGAGAGGAACCTCGGAGAGGCTGAACAAGATGAGCAGCGGTAGAGACGCGCCCGCGTAAGCAAGCACCAGGGTGTTGACGGTCGACGCGATGTGATCGCGACCGATGCGAAGAGCGCTCGCGTATAGCTGCCGAGCGGAGTATCGGGGATTCGCATAGTGAATCTCCCAGACGGCCGACGCCTGAGTCACGGTGACGTCGTCCAGCACGCCCAGCGTGCCAATTATCACTCCCGCAAAGATCAGTCCCTGGAGGTTCACCTGCGCGGCCGTCACTTGCAGGAACACGGCCTCCTCCGAACCGAACCCCGTGAAGCTCACGATGTCCAGGAAATAAGCTGCCAGCAGGCAGGTGAGCAGCAGACTCACGAGCGTTCCCAGGATCGCGGTGGTCGTACGGACATTGATTCCGTGGGCCATGTAGAGAGCCGCGAACATGATGGCCGCCGATCCCACTGCCGCCACGGCGATAGGACTCTTGCCCTCGAGGATCGCGGGCAGGACGAAGGAAAGAAGGATGAACAGTGACATCCCCAGTCCGATAAGGGCAGCAAACCCGCGCAGTCGACTGAGAGCAACCACCACGACCGCAAAGAGAATCCCGAGAGCCAGCAAGGGAAACCCGCGCTGGTAGTCGAGGAAGAAGTAGCGATCCTGATTCGGATCGTTCAATGAACGGCCCACAAAGATCTTGTCGCCTACGCCCATCTGTCTGGCCTGACTGGTCTCGGCCGTCTCGAAAGAGACGTCCCTACCCTCCTCGTCACCCTCGTCGAGACGAGCCGTCACCTCGGCGCAGCGAAATGACTCCTGTCCGGGGATGGGCTGGCACTCGATCTCTTCGACGTTGGTGACCGTTGCGCCAACGCGGTCGGGATTGACGAAATCACCCTCGAGCCGGCCGGAGGGTTCACCGGGCCAGAGAATCACGAGACCGGCAAGCGTCAGAACGATGAACGGGACGACCGCTATCAGGAGAGCCCTTCGTACCTGCGGTGAGGCTCGGTACTCTCCCTCCTCGTCGGCATGGACATGCCCGTGCGAGTGGCCGTGTCCCACGAAGGTTACGTGTCTCCGGAATCAGTCGAAGGGGCTGGCGGAACGTCCGCGGGAGGTACCGGTTCGTTGCGCACCGGGGCTCTGGGGTCGGCGTCGATCGGCGGCGCCTTGGGTGGGTCGGCCGTTCGCTCGTGCATCGCGTCGGGGAACACGTCCTTGCCGAACGCGGCCTCGAACGCCTTGAGCATCTCGATCGGAATCGGAACCACCAAGGTCGAGTTCTGCTCGGCGGCCACATCCGTGATCGTCTGGAGATAGCGCAGCTGGTAGGCGATTGGGTGACGCGCGATGACCTGAGCGGCCTGGGCGAGACGCTCGGACGCCTGGAACTCACCCTCTGCGTTGATGATCTTCGCCCTGCGCTCGCGCTCCGCCTCGGCCTGCTTCGCCATCGCTCGCTGCATCTCGGTGGGAAGGTCCACATCTTTGATCTCGACGAGATTCACCTTGATGCCCCACGGGTCCGTCAGGTCGTCGATGATGCGCTGCAGGTCCTGATTCAGCCTGTCGCGCTCGCTCAAGATGTCGTCGAGATCGACCTTGGAGAGCACCGCTCGCAGCGTTGTCTGCGCAATCTGAGACGTCGCGAACAGATAGTTCTGCACTTCGACGATCGCCTTGACCGGCTGGAATACCTGGAAGTACACGACCGCGTTGACGCGGATGGTGACGTTGTCACGGGTGATCACGTCCTGTGGCGGGACGTCGAGCGTGACTATCTGAAGGTTGACCTTTACCATCCGGTCCACGACCGGGATCAGGAAGAACAATCCCGGACCCTTGGCCCCCTCTAGCACACGCCCGAGCCGGAAGATCACCCCTCGTTCGTACTCCTGGACGATGCGAATCGACGCCGACAGCAGGATCAACAAAAAGACGATCACCGCACCAGCGATGATTAGGCCCACGTTCTAGTCGCCTCCCTCGAACATCCCTCGACAACGGAGCGAAAGTTGTTTCGCTAGCCTCCCATGACTCTGGATCGTCCGCCTAGTGAGCGTCCTGTTCGCCGTTCGCGTGGACGTTTTCGTGAAGCGGCTCGACCAGGAGCACGAGGCCCTCGGTAGCTTTGATCTCGACCTTCGAGCCCGCCGCGATGCCGGTCTCCATGGTGCGAGCGCGCCAGAGGGTCCCCTTGGTCATCACCGTCCCTTCCGGCGCGATGTCGGTCTTGGCCTCCCCCACGGTTCCCACGAGAGCGTCCTCGCCGGTGATAGGTCGGCGGAGGCGCACCCTAAGGGCCGCGGTCATCACCGATATGAAGAAGACGAGGGTCACGACCACGGCGACGACGATCGCCCAAGGTGACAACGACAGGGCGTCCGGTGCCCCCGAGAACAACAGAAGGCCGCCCGCAACGAGAGCCACCACTCCCCCCGCCGTCCAGATCCCGAGGCCTGCGACCTGAAGGTCAACGATGAAGAAGATGACCGACAGAACGATGAGGAAGACTCCCGCCCAGTTGGTTGGCAGGACGCTCAGGGCGTAGAAGCCGAGCAGGAGGCAAACGCCACCGAGAATGCCCGCCAGGCCTATTCCCGGGTTGTACAGCTCGAAGATGATCCCGAACGTTCCGAACAGAAGGAGCAGGTAGGCGATCTCCGGGTTCGTGACGAGATGCAGCAGCCTCTGGAGGACATTCATCTCCTGGAAGCGGAACCTGACGGTCGCAGTGCCCGCGGCGTCGTCCCAGGTCTCGAGCGTTGCGCTGCTCCCGTCGCCGAGCGTCACCGTCTCGCCGTCGATCACCTGCAGGAGCTCGGAGAGCGTGCTGGCCTGGCCGTTGACGACACCGCGTTCGACGGCCTCGGTTGCCCCGATGGACTCGGCATCCTCGACCGCGGCGCGCGCGAACTCGGGATCGCGGTCGCGCAGGATCGCCAGCTCCTCTATGTACGCCGCGGCGTCGTTGGTCGCCTTGCGCGCTAGCGTGTCGTCCGTCTCGCCTCCTCCGAGGTTTACCGGAGTCGCGGCCCCCAGCGCCGTGCCGCCAGACATGTAGGCAAGGTTTGCCGCGTAGGTAATGAAAGTGCCCGCCGACGCGGCGCGCGCCCCGCGCGGCGCGATCCAGACGATCGTCGGGACCTCCGCGTCGAGCATCTCCTGGATCATCGCCCGCATCGAAACATCGAGCCCGCCGGGAGTGTCGAGGCGGATCACCACCGCGTGAACCCCGTCGTCCTGAGAGTGCGCCAGGCGTCCCCTGAGGTAGTCGGCGTTCGTGGGGTCGATGATCCCCTCGACCTCGATCACGTCGACCGTTTGGTCGCCGCCCTCCTGCGCGCTCAGGGGTGAGGCCGCGAGCATTACCAGGCCGGCGGCGATGGCCGTCAGCCATACGAGGCTCAGAGCTCGGCGCGCGCGGCGGAGGAAGGGCATGACTTGATTCTCCCGCAGCTCGGGTGGGAAGTCTGCGAGGGTCAGCTCGGGTCGTAGTCCCGGATCGCCCGCTCGAGGATGTCGCCGCCCTCCTCGGCCTCCTCCTTGGTGAGGCTCATCGGGGGCGCGATGCGAAGCACGTTGCCGTACAGGCCCCCTTTGCCCACGAGCAGGCCGTTGCGCCTCGTCTCCTCGAGCATCCAGCTCGCGGCCTCGGGGCTTGGTTCCAGGCCCCCCGGCCGGACCAGCTCGACGCCGAGCATGAGCCCTTTGCCTCGTGCCTCGGCGACCCACGGGCAGTCGCGGGCCGTGGCGCGAAGGCGGCTCATGAGCCGTTCGCCCCTTTTCAGGCAGTTGGCCTGCAGGTCGTTGTCCAGCAGGTAGTCGAGGTTCGCAAGCGCCCCCGCCGTGGACAGCGGGTTGCCCCCGAAGGTCGAGATCGAGTTCGCCTGCAGGCAATCCATGATCTCGCCGCGGGCGACGACTCCGCCGATGGAGAGGCCGTTTCCCAGGCCCTTAGCAAAGGTGATCATGTCCGGCCTCACGCCGTGCGCGTCGATCCCCCAGAAATGCTCGCCCGTGCGTCCCCACCCGGTCTGAACCTCATCCGAGATGAGCAGGATGCCGTGCTCGTCGAGCACCTTGTGCATCGCTCCGAACAACCCGTCGGGAGGAGTCGCAAACCCTCCGACCCCCTGGATCGGTTCCGCGATCAAGCAGGCGACGTCTCCCGACGTCATCGTGTCGATCACGCTTCGAAGATCCTCGACGCATTCGCCGATGTAGGCGCTGTCGGAATGGTCGCGCCACGGACTCCGGAGCCGGTAGCCGCCGTGGACGTAACTCACGTTCACCGGCGTGAGCGCACTCGGCGACCAACCCCGGTTTCCCGTGATCGCGACGGTCGCGAAGGAGCGCCCGTGATAGCTGTTGCGGAGGGCCAGAACCTGGTTCGACTTGCGGTACGCGGCGGCCAGCAGCAGCGCCGTCTCGTTCGCCTCGGATCCCGACGAGGTGAAGAAGACCTTGGCGTCGTCGACCGGCGCAAGCTCGGCGATCCGCTCGGCGAGCTCGATCGCGGGCTCGATCAGGTAGAGGGTCGACGAATGCAACAGCTTGTCCGCCTGGGACTTGATCGCGTCGACGATCTCGGCCACGGCATGGCCCGACATGGTCGTAAGGATGCCGGCGAAGAAATCGAGGTAGCGATTCCCCTCGGCGTCCCAGACGTACCGGCCCTCGCCTCGCTCGAGCGCTATGGGCTGGTCGTAGTAGAGAGCCAGCCAGTCGGGGAGCACTTTACGGTGGCGGGAGAGAAGCTCTTTATGACTCATCGACCGAGCCTAGGGCAAGCTGTGGATGTGCGAAAGACCAACGGAATGGATAGAACACCACGATGCACGTAGACGAGTTCCTCGATCCAAAGATCCTGATCGTCTCCGGGAAGGGGGGCGTTGGGAAGACGACGGTGGCAGCCGCCCTCGCGCTCGTCGCCGCGCGCCATGGGCGCAAGGTGTGCATGGCCGAGATCGACCGTAAGGGGAGTCTTCCCAAACTCTTCGGTGGGGGAGAGGTCACCTACGAACCGCGCGAGCTGTCTCCCGGCGTGTGGGGGCTCAACATCATCCCCGAAGATGCGCTGGCCGAATACCTGCGTGTCCAGTACCACATGAGCCGCATCTCGAGGGTGTTCCGCAGCACTCACTTCGTCGACTACATCACCACCGCGGCACCCGGGCTAAAAGACATCCTGGTGCTCGGCAAGATCTGGTACCTCGAACAGGACAGGGATCACGGCGGCGGAGCCCACGGCTTCGACACGATCATCGTCGACGCGCCCGCGGCGGGACACATGGCGACCTTCCTGAAGGCGCCCCAGGGACTGGCCGACGCGGTTCGAGTCGGCCCCGTCAGACGCCAGAGCGAGTGGCTCGACGAGATGCTCACCGATCCCAAAAGGAGTCGCGTCCACCTCGTCACGCTTCCGGAGGAGATGCCGGTCGGCGAGACCCTCGAGACCTCGACGGTCCTAGAAAACGACCTGGGCATCTCGCAGGGGCCGGTGTTCGCGAATGCCGTCTACAGCCGTTTGCTTACGGACGAGGAGACCGATGAGTTCGAAGCTATCGCCGCCGACGGCAAGATCGACGAGCTATGTGACGTCGCAAAAACCGCAGGAATAAAGCTCGACAACGATGACCTGGACGCCCTCCAGGGCTATGCCCACTTTCTAAAGGTGCGTCGCGGCATCCAATCGGACCATCTGAAGAAACTGCGGAGGGGTACGACGCAACCCGTGATGGAGCTGCCGTTCCTGTTCTCTGCAGGCCTGGCTCTTCCCGACATCGACACCCTCGCGGACGTGATCGAGGAACAGATGGAATCGCTATGAGTGCAACGCACAGGGTCAACCCGATCACCGAGATCGTCGACCACAAAGAGATAGTCGTGTGCGCGGGTTCGGGAGGCGTAGGCAAGACCACGACGGCCGCGGCCATCGCTCTCCAAGCGGCCCTGGATGGCAAAAAGGTGGCGGTGCTGACGATCGATCCCGCCAAGCGTCTGGCCGCATCTCTCGGCCTAAAGGAGCTGACGAACGAGCCCTCAAAGGTCGCCAAGCGGAAATTCACCACCGCGGGACTGGAGATGAACGGTGAGCTCTGGGCGCTCATGCTCGACACCAAAACAACGTTCGACGAGGTCGTCACCCGCTATGCCCCCGGCCCCGAGCAGGCCGAGCGCATCCTCGAGAACCGCTTCTATCGCAACATCTCGTCGACTCTGTCGGGCACTCAGGAGTACATGGCGATGGAAAAGCTCTACGAGCTCTACGCCGGCAGTGACTACGACATCATTGTGATCGACACGCCACCGACTCGAAACGCGCTCGACTTCCTCGACGCACCCCGTCGCCTTACCGACTTTTTCGAGTCGCGCGTGCTCCGGTGGTTCTTGATGCCGTACATGAAAGCGGGGGGCGGGATCTTCAAGGTCGCCAACGTTGCGGCCACCACCTTCCTGCGGGTGGTCAAGCGAATCATCGGCGGAGACGTGCTCGAGGACACGGCCGAGTTCTTCACCAGTCTCGAAGGCATGTACGACGGCTTCAAAGAACGGGCTCGGGAGGTCTCCGCTTTGCTGCAGAGCGATGCCACCTCGTTCGTGATCGTCACCTCTCCGGGAGAGGACTCCGTGATGGAAGCGACCTTCTTCGCCGCACGGCTCAACGAGGCCGGGCTTCCGTTCGGCGCGCTGATCGTCAACCGTGTGCATCCCAGATTGGGTGATGGAGTCGACGTCAAGCCGCGGCAATTAGTGAAGCTCGAGAAGCTTGGCGGCCAAGGCCGGCTACTCGCAAAGCTGATCGACAACGAGGAGGCGTTCATGCGGGTCGTTCGGCTCGAAGAGAAGAACCTGGACGCTCTGGCTCGGAAGATCCCGAAGCACCGCTGGATCCGGGTTCCCTACCTGGAGCAGGAGGCGGTCGACTTCCAGGGCTTGTCGCAGATCGCGAACCACCTGTTCGAGGCCTGACAGGCATTGGGCCTTGCACCTCACGTCGCGTGAGGGTCTAGCTTGTCGGCATGGACGTGAGCAGGGACAAGTGGAAGATCGGCGAACTGGCCGCGGCGACGGGTCTGACGGTCCGCACGCTGCACCACTACGACGAGATCGAGTTGCTTCCGCCCTCGGAGAGATCCGAGGCCGGGCACCGGATCTACACCGAGGCAGACGTGCGGAGGTTGTACCGGATCCTCTCGTTGAGACAGCTTGGATTCTCACTGGCCGACATCACATCCATGATCGAGCGCGACGACGCCGACCCGCGCGCAGCCGTGCGCCGTCACCTCGATGTGGTCGAGGAGCAGATCGAGTTGCATCAGGAGTTACGCGAACGACTCGGGGCGATCCTCGGCCTTCTCGACGACTCGAAGGAGCCGTCGACCAGACAGTTGCTCGAGATCATGGAGGCCATGATGGAAGTTGAGAAGTACTACACGCCCGACCAGCGAGAGCAGATCCGCAAGC
>Ga0299914_10003840_pt1 | contig 10706 bp, 7 predicted proteins | sample RVTome_10_FD_201361 | JGI IMG/M metagenome (GOLD analysis project Ga0299914, IMG submission 201361) | Soil microbial communities from uranium-contaminated site in the Upper Colorado River Basin, Wyoming, United States - RVT153D57 (version 2) ... | reverse complement strand
ACCGGCGTGTCGACCGCGTTCGCGACCGCGCAAGGCCCGTTGCAGCTCGCGATCGCGCACGACGGATCGTCGGCGGACTCGTGGACCCTCATCGCCGCCACCGCCGAGGGTCTGGTGCGTCTCGCTCCCGATGGTCGCGTCGTCGACAGGGTCTCGCTGCCGCTCACCGCCGGCGCCGCGGTCGCACCGAGTGCGGAGCAAGGCTCCGGCGAAGGGACGACGAGCGGGTCCGAAGGGGACACGATCGTGGTGAGAGACGACGGTGGCGGGGGTCTGTCACCTCTTGTGCTGATCGTGGCGCTCGTGTTGCTGGCGGCGGCGGCCGCGCTGGTCGCCACTTTGCTGCTCGCGAGGCGCGCCCGCCGACGTGAGCGCGACGCCGAGGGCACCTTCGGGTTGGCCACGGCCACGATGACCGAGCCCGGCGGCGCCGCTCTGGCGATGAACGAGTGCGCGCTCGAAGAGCGTGAGGTGGAGCGTGTTGAGCACGAGCTACGGAGCCTCTCCGCCCAGCTGCACGAGGCCCGACGCCGCTTGCGCGAGGCGATCGAGCTCGCCAGCCGCGCGAGGGACCGGGCGATGCGTGCGCTCGAGGTCCGGACGTCGGTGCGGCAGACGCGCTTGTCAGGTGAGCACCGGGTCGATCCCTACAAGCTCGACTGGTCGCAGCTTTCCTTCACGACCGACGCCGGACGCGAGGCGTTGAGCGCCTTCCGCCATGGCGCCATCGATTCGGCGGGACTCCGTGAGCGTCTCACCGAGCTCGGCGAGCTGAACGCCGTCGCGCAGATCGTTGCCGAGGGTCAGCGACGTTCGCGCACCGATCCGACCACACCCTGGCCGGAGGAGCGCCGGGCCGTGCGCGATGCCGTCGCGGCGCGCGACGAGCTACGAGCCCACGAACGTGATGCCGAGAGGGCTCGGGTCGACACCGCCCAGCTGGAAGCGCGCGAGCGCGAGGTGAACGAGGATCTCGTCGCGGCTCGCAAACGGTTGGACGATTGCCGCCGCGGTCATTCGGGCCCGCCGGAGTTCAGCGACTTCTGAACGCAGAGCGTGCGCCGTTGGGCGGAAGCTCCAATGGATGGAGCGTGGTGTTCGGGCGGGCGGAGCCTGACCGAACGGACTGTTCCGCGTGATCGAGTAGGTCGATCCGCGCAAGGTCTCTCGGTGATCAGACCGGCGCGCCGGCCGCTACCAGTGGCCAGGGTCGCTCGCGCTCGACCACCCCGGCGAGATCGAGCAACAACGCATCGGCATGGTGCCTGGCGATGATCTGGATCCCGACGGGTAGTTCGTTCACCAGACCGATCGGGACGGATATCGCCGGGTTGCCCGTGATGTTGGCGGGGATGGTGAGCGCACCGTTGTTCTCGATGCCGACCTTTTGGTCACCGACCCTCGTGTTGACAGTGATGTGGGCTGGATAGGCGACATCGGGGTTCGTCGCACATGCGAGGAAGTCGACCCGATCGAAGACATCGGCCATCGCCTCGAAGGCTTTCGAGCGGTTCGCTTCGCACCGAGCCGCCATCTCGAGATCGAAATGCTCAGAGGCGAGCGTGAGCCCGAAGGCCATCTCCATGGTGAGATCGTCCTTGCATTCGGGCCAGCGACCGTCGAGATCGGCGAGCAGGGTCGCCAGGTTGGCCATGGCCCACTCGACGCCGAGCGGAGGGACCTTCACCTCGACGCCGCCGACGACTTCGAGCCCCGCATCCTTGGCGAGCATTTCGGCTGCGTCTCGAACGGCGCCCTCGACTTCAGGTCGCACGACGGCGGCACCGAGGTCGGGAATGATCGCGATCCGCTTGCCGGCCAACTGGTGGGTGCCCAGGTTGCGTTCCCATCCGTCGACCTTCGGCAGGCTGTAGGGATCCCGCTCGTCGGCGCCGGTGGTGACGTCGTAGTAGCGGCACACGTCGCGCACCGATCGTGCGAGACAGCCGAGCAGGACCGTCATCGGACCGACCATCATGTTCGGGCCACGCGGTATACGGCCGACGGTTCCCTTCATGCCGACGAGTCCGTTGAACGCCGCCGGGATCCGAATCGAGCCGCCGCCGTCACCACCGGTTGCCAACGTGCACAGACCCCCGGCGACGGCCGACGAGCTACCCCCCGAAGATCCCCCCGCCGTGCGAGTCTTGTCCCATGCATTGCCCGTGATGCCGTTGAGCTTCGTGACGCTGACGTTCAAACCACCGAACTCGCTCGCGGTCGTCATCCCGAACGGGATGCACCCGGCCGCCTTGGCGCGCTCGATCGACGTTTGTGTGAAGGTCGCTTTGCGGTCCTTGAACACAAGCGAGGCTTCCGTTGATGGCCAGCCCTCGATCGACTCCAATTCCTTGATGGCGAGTGGCACGCCGCCGAACGGGCGCGACACGTCGGCGTTGGTCGCGGCCTCGAGCGCCTCGTCCGCATCGAGAAACGAGAATGCGTTGAGCTCGCTTCGATCGATCGCGGCGAGGGTGGCTTCGAGCTCTTCTTTCGGTGAGCGCTCACCCGAGCGAAACGCATCGACGAGTGAGCACGCATCTCCGAGCCAAGGTGTGTCCGTCATGCATGCAGTCTCGCACCCTGCTGGCTTTCGTTTGCCTTCGGCAAACGGCCTTCGGCATCCATGGGCGCTGACCTCGCGGCGGCTCCGCTGGCGCCGCAGCCGCCGGCCAACGGCCTTCGGCATCGATGGGCGGTGAACTCGCGGCGGCTCCGTCGGCGCCGCAGCGTTCGGGTTCGTTACGCTGCGGCCCCTGCGTGGGCCGCAGCGCCTCAGGATCGACGTGGATGGCGAAGCCGGCCCGGCGGATTATCGGCGGGCCAAGGGAAGGAGCCGGCCCGGCGGATTATCGGCGGGCCAAGGGAAGGAGCCGGGCCAGGAGGTAGAGCCTGTGAATGCAACCGACTGGCTCGGGTTGGAGCCCACGCACAATCCTCATCGGTGGTGCTTGCCGGTGACGCCGGGGATCTCCACCGGGGGAGGATTCCTGTTCGGCGGGTGCGGGTTGGGCGCGGCGATCGCGGCGCTCGAAGGCACCACTGGTCGACCCGTGATCTGGGCGACGGCACAGTACTTGTCGTTCGCCCGCCCGCCATCGGTGCTCGACATCGACGTGATCGTGCCGGCCGCGGGTCGCCACACCACCCAGGCGCGCGCCGTCGGGCACGTTGTCGACACCGAGATCCTCACCGTCAACGCTGCTCTCGGATCTCGTGACTTCGACGAAGAGGGTCAATGGCCGCAGCGGCCCGACGTGCCCTCACCCGACGATTGCCCCACGCGCGAGCTTCGGCATCCGAACACTGCCAGCTTCGCCACGAGGATCGACCAGCGCTGGGCGCTGCAGGATCGAGCCCACGGGCATTGCGCGGTGTGGACCCACCTGCCCGACCTGCTCGAAGTGTCTGCGCCGACGCTCGGTGTGCTCGGTGACTACGTGCCGCTCGGCCTCGGCCAGACGCTCGAGGCCGACATCACGAGCAACAGTCTCGACAATACGCTGCGCGTGGCCAAGCTCGTACCGACGGAATGGGTGCTCGTCGACGTGCACATCGACGTCGTGCACAGCGGCTTCGGTCACGGTTTCGTCTACCTGTGGGCCGAAGATGGCACGCTGATGGCGACCGCGAGCCAATCGGCGATCATCCGTCATCGGAAGGAAGACTGACATGGCAGCCGCCCGCTACGGAATGACGATCCCGTTCGACAGAGTTCCGCTTCACGATCAGCGCGAATGGATCGTCGAGCTCGCCGACCTCGGCTACACCGACGTGTGGTCGTCCGAGGCCGACGGTGCCGACGCCTTCACGCCGCTCACGCTGGCGTCGGTTTGGGCGCCGTCGCTGCGATTGGGTTGCGCCATCGTGCCCGCCTTCACGCGTGGGCCCGCGTGCCTGGCGCAGTCGGTCGGCTCGCTCGGTCAGGCCGCACCCGGCCGGTTCGCGTTCGGCATCGGCACATCGTCCGACGTCATCGTCGAACGCTGGAACGGCATTCCCTTCACCGATCCGTACAAGCGCGTGCGCGACATGGTTCGGTTCCTTCGCTTGGCCCTGACCGGCGAAAAGGTCAAGGAGGACTACGACTCGTTCTCGATAAGAGGCTTCCGGTTGGGGGTGGTGCCGGAGCAGCCGGTACCGATCCTCATCGGTGCGTTGCGCGAAGGCATGTTGAAGCTGGCGGGGCGCGAGGGCGATGGCGCCATCATCAACTGGCTGTCGGCCGACGATGTGTTGACCGTCGCACCCATCGTTCGTCGGTTCGGTGACGACAAGGAGATCGTGGCGCGGATCTTCGTCGCACCCGGCGTTGATGCCGAGACGGCGCGCGGCTTCGGCAAGTTCGCCATCGCGGCGTATCTCAACGTGCCGGTGTACGCCAAGTTCCACGAGTGGCTGGGGCGGGGCGACGAGCTCGAAGGCATGTGGGCCAAATGGAAGGAAGGCGACCGTCAAGCGGCGCTGGGTGAGATCCCGGACTCACTCGTCGACGAGCTGATCGTCCACGGCCCACCCGAGGCGTGCCGCGAACATGTGCAGCGCTACGTCGAGAACGGCGTCACCACGCCAGCGCTGGCGATCCTTCCGTTCCCAGGCGTTGACCAACGTCAAGCGATTCGTGACCTCGCACCGCGGTGACCACGCCGCTCGATCCACAGCCGCGTCACCGTTGAGGGGTGGACTCAGGGTCGCAGGGCCGCGTCGAAGATGCTGACGACGCCGAGCTGCCGCCGGGCCTCGGTGCTGGCGCCGACCTGAGTGATGCTCATCACCAGGCTGACGATGATCGATTCCGCACCGTTGGCGAACATGTCTGCGTCGAGGTCGCCGCGCACCTCTCCGCGCTTCTGGGCGGTCCGTACGGCGTCGGCGATGTCGCCCGTGAGGCGCCCGAGAGCGGGGAGGTTCACCAGTCGGGGGAGCGCGTCGGGTTCCAACCCACCGGCCACCCGTCGTGTGAGCGGATGACGATCCAGTCCGGCGACGAAACAGATGATGAGCGTCGGCACGAGTTGGGCCGGCGGAACGTCGCCGGCACGAGCCTCCGACTCGGCGACCAGATCGGCTGCGTCAGCATCGACCGCCGCGTCGAACAACGCTTCTTTGCTCGGGAAGTAGGCGTAGGCCGCCGCCTGGGTCAAACCGGCTGCTCGAGCTATCTCGGAGACCGAGGTCGCCTTGTATCCCCGCGCACCGAATCGTTCGATCGCGAGATCGAGCAGGCGCAGTCGCGTGCGCTCTCCTTTGGTCGTCGGCCCCCCGCCCACCTGCACATCAGATGAATCGATGCTTTTGACCTATTCCTTGAGCCTGGGCCGACAGGCTCAGGCTCCGATGTGGACAGCATCCTGTTCGGCCAGGCGAGACCTGGCCGAAGGATGGTTCGTCGCGAAGGCTGCGGCCGCGGGTCACCAACCTCCGAATCGATAGAGCTAGACGACCTATTGATCAGGGCGACCCTCTGTCCGACACTCCGTGATATGCGTTTCACTGGCCGTCGTTTCTCACGGCTCGGCGATTCGGATCCCCTCGAGCAGGAGTTCCGGGATGTGCAGCAGGTTGTCGAGCGAGCCCGCCAGAACCAATGGTTCGGCGGCGACGTGCTCGAGCCCGAATTCGCACCCGTGCTCGCGGCGATCGTCGCGCCTCGACCTCTGCGCTACGCCTCGCTGTTCCACGCGGCGGGCATGAGCGGAGCACCCAGCAACCGCTGGCGTGAAGCGCGAGAGAGGGGTTGACCGGCACGACTGCCGGTGCAACGAGGAACCCGGGTTCACCCAGAACAGGAGGGGGACTCACCGGGTGGGGGCGTGCGGCGGCGCCCCACTCGGTCCCTTCCAGACATCGGACGCCGGGTGCTCGTATGAGGGGCGGGCACCCGGCGGCCGTGTTCGTCGGCCGACTCTGACTGTCCTACTCGTCGATGCCGACCGGTTGGGCGTCGACGATCTGGTCGAGGTACTCCGAGAGCCCGTAGCCGACGCGGCCGTCGTCGAGCGTCCATTGCGTCATGCCTTCCGAGATACGAGTGACGAGGCCTTCGCGCCGGTTGCGTAGTGGGATCAGGTTGAGCACTTCGCCCTGCACCTTCCACTCCCGAACTTCGCCATCTGCGGCCTTGGCGCGCAACGTGGCACTGATGCCCTGGTGGTAGCGATCGTCGCCTTGCCACTCGGTGCTGATCTCGAAGTCGTGGCACGGCAGCATGTGTGAGCCATCCCAGACGAAGCCGCCACGAGTGCCCTCGCTGTCGCGCCGGGCGATGCGCGAGCCCATGAAGCCGAAGTCGTCGCCGAAGTTCGCGGTCAGCCACCTGTAGTACCACGGTGCCTGCCAGTAACGCGGTCCCCACGAATGGTCACGCAGGCCATAGCCGTTGACGTCCCAGCCGTTCTCGCCGAGTTGGATCGTGCCCGACGCCGACACCAGCTGCTCGTAGTGACCGCGCGCGAACTCCTCGCCCGGCCGTTCGTGTGATTCCTCGGGCTCGCCGCCGAACATGTCGCTGACGCGGCGGTAGTCGAGCGTCACCTTGCATTCGTCATAGGGGTTGTTCGTGAACGCGGCCCGTGGGTCGGCCATGTCGAGCGGATCGTCCAACACGACCACCTTGCCGTCGTAGCTCACCCGCAAGTGTTCGAACGGCTCGACGATTTCGAAGCGCATGCCGGCCGAGTCGAACGCGTTGTTGTCGCGGACCTCTGGTCGTTGAAACATGAAGCCGACGCGACCATCGGGCAAGTAGAGGCAGATGGTCATTTCACCCCGTCCCTCGTTGGCCCGGTTGCCGAGACGGAAGAACCCGCCGATCTTCTGCGCGGGGTCGAACACGTTGAAGTACATGCTCTCGTTGAAGTTCTCTTCAGGTCCCAGCTCGTGCATGTACTCGTCGCGGGGTTCTAGGCGTACTCGCATGGCGTCACCGTAGGCCAGCACTGCCGTAGCCGCGTTCCCGGCGGCCTGCGGCAGCGCTACCCTCGTTGCTTCGCGGCGGTGGTAGGCGATCATCGCTTGGCTCCCGGGGGAGGAAGTCCGTTGTCAGAACGTGCCGGGCGACGCAGCCTCGTCGCTTTGATGGTGGTCGGCTTGCTAGCGGGGCTCGTCGGCGCTCTGCCGTCAGCGACGCTCGACGCCGCGCCGCCGCCCTTCACGGCAAGGGGCAGCGTGAACCAGCTATCGGCTGTCGACCTGGTGCCGGGGCAGTCTGTTGATCTGCTCGACGCGAGCGACGCGGTGGTCGCATCCGCAACTTCCGACGCGCAAGGATCGATTCTCTTCCGGGAAGTTGCCGAGGGCACGGGCTATCGAGTGCGCCAGGATGGTGAGCTGTCCGATCCGCTCACCGTGCAGGGCCCGACCGATCATCCGCCGCAGTCGTTCTACGACGGCATCACGCTGAACGAGGGCTACGGCTACCTGCCGACGCGCGACGGCACCACGTTGAGCGTGAACGTCACGTTCCCGACGGACGGCAGCCCAGGGCCGTGGCCCGTGGTCATCAACTACTCGGGCTATGACCCCGGCCAGCCTGGCCCTCCACCGCAGGAGTCGATCTTCTTTCAGTTCCAGGGCTATGTGGTCGTCGGGGTGAACATGCGAGGCACCGGCTGCTCCGGCGGCGCGTTCGACTATTTCGAGTTCCTGCAGTCGCTCGACGGGTACGACGCGGTCGAGGCCATGGCTACACAGTCGTGGTCGAACGGCGATGTCGGCCTCGTTGGTATCTCGTATCCGGGCATCAGCCAGCTGTTCGTCGCGCAGACCCAACCGCCGCACCTGCGCGCCATCACTCCGGTCTCAGTCATCGCCGACACCTACCGCTCCACGCTGTACCCGGGCGGCATCCTCAACTCTGGATTCGCCTTGGACTGGGCGAAGGGCCGCGTCGACGGCGCCAAACCCGCGGCGCGTCCGTGGGCACGCACTCGCATCGACAACGGTGACACGACCTGTGCCGAGAACCAGAAGTTGCGATTGCAGGCCCGCGACCTTCTGGCCGAGATCAGGCCCGATCGCTACTACGAGGCCGCCGGTGACTCGCTGTCGCCACGCACGTTTGTCGACAAGATCAACGTGCCGGTCTACCTCTCGGGTCAGTTCCAGGACGAACAAACCGGCGGACACTTTTCCACCATGGTCCCCGAATTCGATCCCGACACGAAGCTGCGTGTGACGCTCACGAACGGAACTCACGTCGAACCGTTGGGCCCAGAGCAAATCACTCGACTGATGGAGTTCGTCGACCTCTACGTCGGCAAACAGATACCGAAGGTCGGTCCTGTGCTGCGTGCCGCCATACCTGTCGTGTACGCCGACCTGTTCGGCTTTCCGAACGCCACACTGCCGCCGGACCGATTCGACGCGTTTCCCTCGCACGCCGCCGCACTGGCCGCGTATGAGGCGGAACCACCGGTCCGCGTCCTCTGGGAGAACGGGGCCGGCAAGAACCCGGGCGAGCCGTACGCAACGGCCGAAACGCTCCACGACGATTGGCCCGTTCCGGGTACAGAGCAACGCACATGGTTCCTGCAACCCGATGGGCGCCTGGCCGACGCCGCGCCCGACATCGCCGATACCGAACCCAGAGGCGAGTCGAGCTACGTCTTCGACCCGACCACCAAACGCGAGTCGACCTTCGACGGCTCGACCGAGGCCATCTGGAAGACCACACCTGACGTGCATTGGGAGCCTCTGACCGAGGGCAACTCGCTCAGTTTCGTCACCGATGAGCTCGCGACCGAAACCGCCATGGCCGGCTGGGGCAGCGTCGATCTCTGGCTGCGTTCGGACGCAGCGGACACCGATCTCGAGGTCGCCCTCACCGAGGTCCGCGCCGACGGCCAGGAGCGCTTCATCCAGAGCGGATGGTTGCGAGCCAGCCACCGCCACCTCGATCCGGCGGCGTCAACCGCGCTGATGCCGTTCCAGACGCACCTCGAAGCCGACGCGCAGCCCTTGCCTCCGGGCGAGTTCGTGCCGGCGCGGGTCGCGCTGTTCCCGTTCACCCACGTACTGCGAGCTGGATCCCGTCTGCGCTTGAACATCGAGGCGCCCGGGGGGAACCAACCGTTCTGGAAGTACGACACCATCACTCCCGACGGCGTTCGCAACGACATCGCTCACTCGGTCGGGCGTCCGTCGAAGGTCGTGCTGCCGGTGCTGACGGCCGGCCTCGCTCCCGACGTCCCCGACGCGGCGCCGCCGTGCCCGTCGTTGCGCAACCAACCCTGTCGCGCCTACGTGCCGGCGCGGGTGCCAACCGACGTCGAGCTCGTGCAGAACGGCGAGTCCGCGTTCGAGGTTCGATGGAACGCGCCCGAGTACGGCGGCGTCCCCCAGAGCTATCTGGTGACCATCGATGAGCCCGCCGTCGCAGGGGCCGCACCCAACGCGCTCGGTGTGGCGGCGCTCCAAGCACCTGCGAGCGTCGAGGTGCCCGGAGGCACGACCGCCTACATCTTCGAGGCTGTCGAGGGCGTTGCGTACATCGCGACCGTGCAAGCGGTCTACGACGACGGGGTCGCACCGGCGTCGAACGCTTCGCTCGAAGCGACGTTGGCAACAACGACGCCGTCCACCGATGGACCCCCCACGACGGAGCCGGCTGATCTGCGTTCGGTGGCCGACGAGCCAGCGACCACGACGTCGGGAACACTGCCGACCACAGGTACCGATCTGCGCCTGCCGTTGCTCATAGCCCTTCTGTGCATCTGCACCGGGGGAGCGTTGGTCGCCATCACGCGGCGAGATCGCGAGCAGCCCGCAAGTGATCGGTCAGTTCGCTGATCGGGACACGCGCGTTCAACCCACTGGTGTTCGGCATCACATAGACCGGCACATCGGCGAGATCGGTAGGTTGCCGACCGGCGATCGCCTTACGGTCGACTGCCGTTCGCCAGCCCGTCAACCCCACGACGCAAACGACGCGAGGCTGCAACCAGGCGACGAGGCGTTCGACCCGAGCGAACCCGTCTCGGTACTCGTGGGGCGCGAGCTCGTCGGCGCGCACCGTCGCTCGCTTCGCCAGATCGGTCATGCCGACACCGTGTTGTTTCAATGCGTCGAAGGGGTCCCGGTCCCGGGCCACCAAGCCTGCCTCGATCGCGGCCGGCCAGAATCGGTTGCCAGGCCGCGCGAATCCGGTCCCGGCGTCGGCGGCATACAGACTCGGGTTCAGCCCGACGATGAGGAGGCGCATCTTCGGACCGATGTAGTCGGGAAGGGTGCGCAATCGTCTCAACTGAAGCTGAAGCTCGATGCCGTCGTTCTTGCCGCTCCGTTGCGCCAGCGACTCGAGTTCGAAGCCGGCTCCAGTCACGACGTCGCGGAGTGGGCCTTCACCCCACAGTGAGAAGCGGCGCCCCGAGAAGTCGTCGTCGGCGAACTCGCCGAGATCCATGTCGCCTCTGAAGAGAACCACCTCGGCCAGTGCGTGTGGGATGAGACTGCGATGCAGGTCCGCCAGAGCCAGCGGCAGGTCAGCGCGCGCGAGATGCACGTACGACTTCGATGCCCAAGCCGCGTCGAACCCCCCGCGCCTGAACGGAAGCGCTTGCAAGTCGGCTTGCACCCGCCATGCGTCGGGCGCGTACCGAGGCACCAGATCGAGCATGGCGCGAGCCCCGTCGACCGCGACGACCGGTCCTACCCCCAAGTCGCCGGTGTACCAACCCGGGCCACAGCCGAGATCGGCGATCAACGCG